>CAJDVF010000015.1_pt2 | contig 101759 bp, 91 predicted proteins | sample 7391391 | NCBI WGS metagenome assembly CAJDVF01 (sample SAMEA7055697, study PRJEB34461) | soil metagenome | biome: terrestrial ecosystem; feature: Peninsula; material: soil | place: Antarctica | collected 2016 | reverse complement strand
CTGCAGTTGCTCGGTGCGATCAGTGAAAACGCTCCAGTATGGTTCCCGCGGCCGTGTCCCGGACCTGCCACCCGCGCTCGCTGAGCTCCTTCCTGATCGAGTCTGCGGCAGCAAAGTCACGCCGCGCCCGCGCCGCCGCCCGCGCCGCCCGTCGCTCGATTGCCCAGGCAACGTCAGTCAACCCTGCCGACGACCACTCGCCGTCAACGGACGCGCCCTCAGCCTCCACTCCCTCCGGTTCCACCGCGCCTAGCACGCGCGCGACTCGGTCGTCTGGGGCCACCCGCGTCACGTCGGGCTCCACATCGAGCACGCCATTGATAAGATCGTAAACCTCGCGCGCCCGCACGATTGCATCGGCATCCTTGCCGCGGCGATCCAACTCGGCGTTCCCCTCACTGACAAATGTGAAGAGGGCGGCAAGTGCTTCCGGACCGTTCAGGTCATCCGCCAAAGCTTCCCGAAAAGCCGCCTCGGCCCGGTCGGCAGCCACTGACAGTTCTGGCGTACCAGCAGTGGCATCGCGAAGTCGACCAGCGAAGCCGCCAATCCGGCGCACGGCCTCCGCCGACGCCTCCAGCGCTTCCAGCGTGAAGTTAAGCTGCTTCCGATAGTGAGTGGAGAGAATGAAGTGTCGCAGTGCGGCCGCCGAGAGGCCGGCCTCGCGCAGTTCCTTGACGGTGGACACGTTGCCGACCCGCTTCGCCATCTTGGAGTTGTCCACGAGCAGGAACTCGCCGTGGCACCAGAAGCGGCTGAAGGTCTTCCCGGTTGCCCCCTCAGACTGCGCGATCTCGTCCTCATGGTGCGGAAAAACGAGGTCGATTCCTCCGCAGTGAAGGTCCAGCGTCTCGCCCAGGATATCCATCGCCATGGCCGAGCACTCCAGGTGCCATCCAGGGCGTCCACGCCCCCATGGAGAATCCCACGCTGCAGCCGCCGACTCATCCTCTGGCTTGGCCGCCTTCCAGAGGGCGAAGTCCTGGGCGTTCTCCTTCGTATAGTCGTCCTGCGCTACCCGCGCGCCAGACTTGAGCTGGCGTTTATCCAACCTCGAGAGCCTGCCGTAGGTCGGAAAACGGGCGATGGCGAAATAGACCGAGTGGTCGTCCGCCTGATAGGCAAGTCCGTTCGCCATGAGCCGCTCCACCAGCGCGATCATCTGCGGGATGTAGTCGGTCGCCCTCGGATAGTGCTCGGCGGGCTGGATCCGCAGGTACTTCCGGTCAGCGTGAAAGATCTCGATTACCGGGTCCGTGACCTGGTCAATCGTTTTCCCCAATTCACCGGCGCGACGGATGATCTTATCGTCGACGTCGGTGAGGTTCATTACCTGGTTCACCTGCCATCCGCGAAGCTGCAGCGCTCGCCGCAGGAGATCCTCGAACAGGAAGGTGCGGAAGTTTCCCAGATGGGCCGGATTGTACACGGTGGGTCCGCATGTGTACATACGGACCATATCATCGTGGGCCGGAGCGAACGGCTCGACGCTGCGGGTGAGCGTGTTGTAAAGCCGGAATTCGGACATGCTGACGGCAACGGGAACGGGAGATGGCAGTGCGCGCAGAACGGCGCCTGACGACGGGTGACCGCCGGCAGGCGGATGGAAGGCCTGCCCCGCCGAAGCTAGAGGGAGCCCGAGGCGGTTGCAACGGGCGCTACGACCGTGGACCCAGCTGTGCGCTCCACCGAACCTATCTCCGCCGCAGTCACGACATCCGGCTGGCGCTCGGCCACCCGCCGCATCATCCCCAGCTCCGGCCTCGCCGCCAGGCGACCTCGGGACAGAGCTATGGTAGCAGCCGGTGCGAATGGAGCACACTGAGGCGCCGGGCCAGCGATGACGATCGTGAAACCGGAGTCGGCCAACGCGCCGAGCACGGCAGCCTCTAGCAGCGTCGGGAAGTTTCGGGACTGAGCATTGCCCGCGCGTTGGATACTGCCAGCGGAGGCGTCGTCGTTCAGAACGTCGACCGCTTCGCGCTGATCCAGAAGGAGCCAACGGGCGCCAGCCACGATCGCGGCGGCGATAGCAATCAGACGAACGTTCGCGGCCGGAAGCGCCAAAACGCGTTTCCCCAGCAAAGACGTCAGCGCGCAACGCCGCGCCGCCATCGAAACCAGATGATCGGCAGCCGACTGACGATGTCCAGGCGGCACGGCCGCCTGGAGCACATCTGCCACAGACTGACAGGCGTAAGGGCGCCAGCCCGCCGCCACCAGTCTCCGAGGTGGGGCCGCCGTGAGCCGCCCGTCATACGCGCGCCAGACAATTGAGCCGCGCTCCGGCGTCACCAGGCCAGCCAGACAACGGAGGACAGTCACCGGACCCAGGCCGGCACCGACGATCGCCGTACACCGCCTGGCGCGGACAGCCAGCGAGAGATCACTCAGCACGGCGTGACGCCAGCGGTGACCGCCCAGCTCGGCGTCGTAGCTCTTGCGCAGAGCAGTGCAGGACACTGAGGCGACGGAGAGAAGATGGTGTTGCTCCATGACCCGAGTGTCGGCGCTGTACGGCGACATCGCGCAACCGCCTGGCGGCACTCCGCGCCGAAACTACTCGCCTACCAAGGCCGTGCTGCCGGCACCCTTGGATTCCGGGCCGACGTCAGGCGGGAACGCGCGAACGTCGCGCATCGGCTCCGGTCAGGACGTTGAGCGAGACGATGTCCGGGAGGGGGTCGGCTGGAACCAGCACTCCGCCACGCGCCGCCGGCACGCGCAGCACCAGGACGCGGTCACGGGCACGCTGCCGAAAGCCCTGCCCTTCGTAGATACGATTGATCAAAATGCGTCGTACCACCACCATCATCACCGCCAGCGCCGGCACCGCGACGAGCAGTCCCGCGATGCCGAGCAACTTACCGAAAATCAGCACTGCAACGATGGTTAGCACCGGCGGCAGTTCCACGTTGCGAGCCATGATGAGTGGCGCCACGAGGTTGCTCTCCACGAGGTGAATAACCACTCCCAGCAGAATGACGAGGAGCGCTTGCGTGCCTCCCGCCGGCCCATCCAGGACGAATAGTGCGGGGAGCAACGTCGAAACCAGAGTGCCGAAGAACGGCACTATCGCAACGACGCCGGTGAAGACTCCGAAGGTCAGCCAATAAGGCACGCCGAGCAGGTACAACCCGGCGGCAGTCAAGGCCGCGAGGATGGTCATGGCCAGCAACTGCCCCACTATCCAGCGCCGCAACGTGTCGCCAAGGTCGTGGAGCACGTCGCGCACAAGGTCGCGATGCAGCGGATGGAAGAGCGCGATCAGCCACTCCCGATACAGTCCGGGATAGAGGGCCAAGTAGATGCCCATGATGATCACGGCGAACACGTTGATGCCGACGTGAATCACCGAGACCAGCTTGGGCACCAGATTCTCGAAGTAGATCCCGACCTGTTGCCATGCCGCACCCAGCAGCCTGTGTTCGCCTGACCCGAGCGAGTCGGCGATGCCTGGCACGCGGGAAAGGGTAGCCTCCAGACGCGTCTCCCAGGTGGTGATGTACTCCGGCAACACCCTCACCAGCGACTGCGTCTGCTGGACGATGGGCGGCACTAGCACCCAGACGAAGCCGGCCACCACCGCCACGCTGAACAGCAGCGCTGCGGCGAAGGCCAGATGACGCGGTAACCGGAAGCGGGTGACCAGGAAATCGGTGATCGCGCCCAGGTAGAGCGCGATCAGGATTCCGATGAAAAGCAATATCAGTACATCGGCCACCGCCCCGAACAGCCAGAGCAAGAGAACCGTCATCACCGCCGCGGCCAGCAACGGTCCGGCGCGGAACCGACTGTTGGACGCGGCGGCCGTACTCAACTGTTGGTGGCCTGGTCGGGGATTTCCTCGACCTCGGCATCCTCCGCGTCTGACTGATTCGGATCGGCTTCGCCCGGCTTGAGCTGACGGCTGGCCGTCGGCGCGCCGGCCGGCAGGACGCCCATTTTCTGCTTCAGGGCTAGTAGCTGCATCTCGGCGTTGACGCCACTGGCACCCGCTTCCAATGCCTTGAAGTCGGCCGACAGACGGTCACCGCTGAACTCCTGATCAATCTCCGCCGACGCCCGGATCTGACGCTCGCTCTGCTCGATGCGCTCCTCCATACGGGCGAACGCCTCGAAAGCCGACTTCTCGGAGAGCGACGACATCGTCTCCGTGATCCGCTTCTGCGCCTGGGCACGCCGTTGGCGAGCGAGAAGGAGATTCTTCTTGCGCTTCGCCTCCTCAATCTTGTCGTTCAGGTCGCGCAGCGAATTCTTTAGCGAATCGGTATCCTGGCGGTGCTTACTCCAGGTGTCCTCGAGTTGACGAGCATGCTCGACATGCTCGGTATGGCGCACCAGCGCCTGCTTGGCCAGATCGTCGCGCCCCTGCTGGATGGCGAGCATGGCCTTCTGCTCCCAGTCCTGCGCCTGGCGGATCTCGCCATCGGCCTGATCACGCAGCCGCTTCTCATCGGCGATTGCGGCGGCCACTTGCTGCTTGGCCTTAACGAGCTGGTCGCGCATGTCAACGATGATCTGATTCAGCATCTTCTCGGGGTCTTCGGCCGAGTTGATCAGATCATTGATGTTCGACTTGAGCAGCGACGAAAAGCGATCGAAGATACCCATACTCAACGCTCCTCACGGTACGACGCCAGTTCGCGCATATGCGACGCGAGGGCCAGGGTCATGCTCTCATAGGTAGCCAGGAACTCATCGTAGTCGAGATGAGACAGCTCCAGCGCCTCGGTTAGCACGATGTCGTCACCCTCAATGCCGTAGGAGCCATGAAGAAGATCCATCGCGTTCAACTCCAGCAGTCGCCGGTTGAGGCCGGCGCAGCGGCCGTCGTCCTCCGGGCAGCTCATCACCTTCACGCGCAGTATTACAACGGGAGGCGAATAATGGACCACCACGTCAAGGTCCAATGCTCCGCCTGGCCGTACCAGCCACAGCCCGTTCTCGACCTCGGAGTAGCTAGTTCCTTCCGAGCCAAGACGGTCCAGATACGATTCGATGTCGTCGCGAGTCACCATGCCGCACTCTCTTGTTGAGGCTGAGTGGCCCTACGTGATACGTTGGTTGGGTGTTTCGGCAAGTTAGTGCCCTGGCCGCTGACGGACGAGGGGAGTGCAGCCGATCGCGGCGGAAATCCGCGCCTCAACGGTCGCCCTTGCGACGCGGAACGGCCCGTCCCCTGGGACTCTGCTTCGCCGCCGGCTCCTCAGCAGGTGGAGCGCCAGCCGCGGACTTCCTGGCCCTCGGCTTCGGCGTAATCGCCTTTAAGGGGTTCGTCTTTGCTGTTGTGCTCTTAGCAGATTTCGTCGCCTTAGCGGACTTAGCCTTCGCGCCGGTGGGCTTGGTGGTCCCAGCCTTCCTCGCAGTAGCCTTCGCCGACCCAGACGTCGTGGCGCCCGCCTCCGCAGACCCAGACGTCGTGGCGCCCGCCTCCGCGGACCCAGGCTTCATGACGGTGGCTCCGGTAGCTCTCTCCCTCTTTGCCTTCCCGGTCGACTTGCTGATCTTCACTGATTTTCCAGCACCGTTCTCGAAGACGTCAGCGACCGACTCCGCGCCCCCACCCGCCTTCACCACGCCTCGCGACGGCATTGCACCGTCGGCCGGCGCATGGGAATCATCGCCGAATTTGGATCCGTTGAAATTTCCGACTGATTGAAGTAGCGGACGCAGATACTGTCCGGTGTAAGATGCCGGCTCGCGGGCGACGTCCTCGGGCGTTCCCTCGGCCACGATCGCCCCACCGCGCTCGCCGCCGTCCGGCCCCAGGTCGATGATCCAGTCGGCGGTCTTGATGACGTCCAGGTTGTGCTCAATGACTAGCACCGTGTTACCACGCTCTACCAGACGGTGGAGGACCTCCAGCAGCATCCGCACGTCCTCGAAGTGCAATCCGGTGGTGGGCTCGTCAAGGATGTAGAAGGTGCGGCCCGTGTCGCGCTTGGAGAGCTCGGTAGCCAGCTTCACTCGCTGCGCCTCGCCTCCGGAGAGCGTCGTCGCACTCTGACCTAGATGTATGTAGCCCAGGCCTACCTCGGTGAGCGTACGCAGCTTGATTGCGATGCGAGGCTGATTCTCGAACAACTGCAACGCGTCGGCTACGGTGAGTTCGAGCACATCGGCAATAGTGTACCCGCGGAAACGCACCTCCAGGGTTTCCCTGTTGTACCGCCTGCCCTTGCAGACATCGCACGGAACGTAAACGTCGGGCAGGAAATGCATCTCGATCTTTACCAGACCGTCGCCCTGGCACGACTCGCACCGCCCACCCTTCACGTTGAAGGAGAAGCGGCCCGGCCCGTAGCCACGAATCTTGGCCTCCGGCATCTCGGCAAAGAGTTCTCGTATAGGTGTGAAGAGCCCAGTGTAGGTAGCAGGGTTGGACCGCGGCGTGCGCCCGATCGGACTCTGGTCTATATCGATGACCTTGTCTATGTGCTCCAGTCCGAGCAGGCGATCGTGCGCCCCCGGGATCACGCGTGACCCGTAGAAGTGACGGGCGAGCGCGCGATGCAGGATGTGCTCAGTGAGCGTTGACTTCCCCGACCCGGACACGCCGGTGACGGCGACGAAGGTGCCCAGCGGGATCTGAATATCCAGATGACGGAGATTGTGCTCGTGAGCGTTCTCGACCCGCAGCACGCGCGACAGATCCGCGACGCGACGCGTTCCCGGAACAGCGATAGACCGGGCGCCGGAGAGATACTGACCGGTGAGTGATTCAGGGTGCGCGATAACGTCCTCCACGCTTCCCGCAGCCACCACCAATCCGCCGTGGCGTCCCGCACCGGGCCCCATGTCGACAAGGAAGTCGGCGGCACGCATCGTATCCTCATCGTGCTCCACGACGATGACCGTGTTGCCCAGGTCGCGAAGCTTGCGGAGGGTACCGAGCAGCCGTTCGTTGTCGCGCTGGTGAAGTCCGATCGATGGCTCGTCAAGAATGTAGAGTACACCTACCAGCCGCGAGCCAATCTGAGTAGCCAGCCGAATGCGCTGCGCCTCGCCGCCGGACAGCGATTCCGCTGAGCGGTTGAGGGTCAGATAGTCCAGCCCGACGTCGGCGAGAAAGCGTAGTCGCTCGCGGACCTCCTTCAGGATCGGACCAGCCACCTCGGAGTCCAGCCCGGCCTTTCCCGGCCCTCGCACCGGGAGTTCCTCGGCCCACCTGAGCGCGTCGGTGATGGAGAACTCGACGACGTCACCGATGGATGTTCCGACCACCGTCACACCGAGCGATTCCGGGCGCAGGCGCCGGCCGCCGCACTCCTGGCATGGGCGGGCCATCATGTACGCCTCGAGCTCCGCCCTCACGCTGTCCGAAGTCGTCTCGTCGTGTCTTCTCTGAACTGAAGCGAGTATCCCTTCCCACTGCATTGTCGGCTTCGCACCCCGAGCCAACTTCTTGGTGGAGGCTCGACGCGAAGCCGTGGCTCCGTCGGCGCCATGGAGCAGCACATGTCGCGCTCGCTCAGGCAGCTCTCTCCATGGGCTTGCCAGATCGAACTCGAGCTCTTTTGCCAGCCCTGGGAGGATAACTTTTCGCAGGTATCCATCCGGCTCGCCCCAGGGCAGGACAACGCCGTCGAGGAGACCGAGGTCGTGGTCGCCGAGGACGAGCTGGGTACTGACTTCGCGGCGCGTGCCCAGACCGCTGCAGCCCGGACAGGCGCCGAAGGGGGAGTTGAAGGAGAAGTTGCGAGGCTCCAGTTCCGCCATCGAGATGCCACACGACGGACAGCCGTATCGTTCGGAGAAGAAATGGTGGTCAGGGGCGGCACCGCTTGCCGCCGGCGAATGGCGAACCACCTCGACGACCCCATCGGCCAGGCGTAGCGCTGTCTCCACGGAATCGGCGAGCCGGCTGCGATCCTCATCGCGAACCACCAACCTGTCTACGACCACCGAGATATCGTGGTTCTGACGACGGTTGAGCTTCGGCGGGTGCTCCAGTTCCGCCAACTTTCCATCTACCACAGCGCGCACGAATCCCTGCTTGCGGGCATCCTCGAATAGCTCGCGGAACTCGCCCTTACGGCCACGCACCAGCGGCGCCAGCACCTCCAGTCGAGTGCCAGTGGGCCATCCGAGGATCGTCGCGGCGATCTGAACGGGACTCTGACGCTCCACCGCCCTGCCACACTGTGGGCAGTGAGGCACGCCGGCGCGAGCATACAGAAGACGGAGATAGTCGTAGATCTCCGTAACCGTGCCGACAGTAGACCGGGGATTGTGACCGGCGGACTTCTGCTCGATAGAAATCGCCGGCGAGAGCCCTTCGATGAGGTCCACATCGGGCTTCTCCATGAGCCCGAGGAACTGGCGTGCGTATGCCGAGAGCGACTCGACGTAACGTCGCTGCCCTTCGGCATAGATGGTATCAAAGGCCAGGGAGGATTTTCCCGAGCCAGAGAGTCCGGTTATGACTGTGAGCCTGTCTCGCGGGATCGTGAGATCAACATCGCGCAGGTTATGCTCGCGGGCACCGCGAATGATCAGCGCATCTTCCGACATATCCTGATAAAGTTGACTGTCGGACCGTTCGCGGACAAGACAGACGGCACCCCTTAAGGCGATGTTCGAGTCAAGTCCCTTCACCCTCCCACCGCCGCGCCTTAGGTTGCCTGACGCCCGGCTCTCCGTCGGCGAGACCAGTTCCCGCCGGTTAGATTGCGCAGTCCGCTCATGAGGCACATGCCGCACACAGACACCGTAACCGTACTGACCACGGTAGCCACACCTGACGAGGCAGCATCGCTCGTCCGTGCGCTGCTCGAACGACGCCTCATTGCCTGTGGCACGTTCCTGCCAGGCGCGAGGTCGCTCTACCGCTGGGAGGGAAAGATCGCTGACGAGACGGAAGTGATGGTTATCCTGAAGACTCGATCAGCGCGGCTGATGGGACTCAAGGCGGCCTTTGCTGAGTTGCACCCGTACAAGGTGCCCGAGCTGCTCGCGCTTCCGGTGACTGCCGGGCACGAGAAGTACCTGGCGTGGATCAACAGAGAGACCGCGCTGGCGTTGTCATGATGGAGGAGAAGCGGATGGACAGCCAGGACGACGTGACAGCAGGGGCGCGCGAAGCAGCCGGGTCGGAAGAGTCGGTTGAGGTACCCCCCGACGATGCGTCCGCGATGAGTGCGCCGACAGGGAACGATCCGACCGCAGCAGCCGGCGACGCCGCGCCTGAGAATGTGGACGAGCCGGTGCCGGAAGCTCTCTCGAAGGCGCGCGAACTGGCCGCCAGTGGCAACGCTTTGAGCGCTATCGCCGCTCTGCGCGAAATATTAAGTGAGCAGCCGCGGGACATCGCGGTGCGGGCGGAACTAGCGCGCCTGCTGGAGCAGAATGGCCAGTTGGACGCCGCCGTCCTGGAGCTGGATCGGGTGCTTGACCAGACACCCGACGCGCTGGACATGCTAATCTCGCGAGCGGCGTTGCTGGCCGGACTGCTGCGCTACGAGCGCGCTGAGGCGGATCTGCGGCGCGCCCAGAAACTGGCCGATACTAACCTGTCGGTGCTCACCGGCCTCGGGAACCTGGCCTGCAAGCGCGGCCGCTGGCGGGAAGGCCTGGAGCCGCTACGGCGGGCGACCGAGCTGGATCCCACTCATGGACCAGCATTTTACTACCTGGGCGAGGTGTACAGTCGGCTCGACCAGCTACCGCCGGCGCTCACCGCGTACGAGCGGGCGGTAGAGTTGGATGATTCGAACTGGCGGGCGATGAAAGGGTTGGGCAACGTGCTGGACCGGCTCAAGCGGCACGATGAGGCCGCTCTCGCACATCGACGTGCGCTAGAGTCCCAGCGGCGCTCACAACACTGACCGGACGCCAGTCGTCCGGCGCCTCCGGGTGACACCGAACGCTGCAGGTGCCCGACGACGGACTCCACGCATCGCCGAATACGCGGCGACCCGGCTGGCGCGCTGATGGCAGGAGTACCCATTTGACGAGGTTCAACCGACTCGTTCGCGACACTCTGAGAAAGGACTTCGGTTTCGCGGGAGTTGTTCGCCCGCTGCCTGGAGAACTTGACCAGAACTTCGTCGTCGATTCCCCGAATGGGCGCTTCGTCTTTAAGGTGATGCGCCCGAACTGCGATCCGTCGTTCGTTGAGATGCAGGCGGCAGCGTTCACCCACGCGCGCACCGGCGAACTGGCCGACCACCTGCCCGCAGTCGTCCACACGAGGACGGGGTCGCTCTACACGACCGTCACTGACGAACACGGCGAAGATCACATCGCCTGGCTCACCACGTTCCTTCCGGGAACGCTGATGGCCGATATCGAGGTCAGGACACCGGCGCTCGCTGCCTCGACGGGTGATCTGCTGGGGCGTCTGGACGGGGCGCTGGAGACCTTCGATCATCCGCTACTAGACCGGTATTTCAGGTGGGATTTGCGCCGGGCAGGCTGGATCGCGAATCACATTGAAGCGATCGAAGGCAGCGAACGCCGTGCCCTGATCCAGAGCATCCTGGCTCACTTCGAGCAGGATGTTAGGTCGCGCCTCGATACGCTGCCACGCAGCCCGATCCACAACGACGCGAACGACATGAACGTGCTCGTCTCGCTTGATGATGGGGTGCAGCGAGCCACAGGCATCGTCGATTTCGGCGACATGATACGGGGACCGAAGGTCTGCGAAGTTGCAATAGCGATGGCCTACGCCATGATGGGAGCTGGCGATCCTCTGGCGCGCGGCGCGGCGCTCGCCGGCGCCTATCACAGAGCCTGTCCACTGACTTACGAGGACATCACTCTCCTCTCGCTGCTCGTCCGGCTGCGCCTTGCCGTCAGCGTCACGAATGCCGCTATACAACGTCGGGAAGACCCGGCGAACGGCTACCTCACGATCAGCGAAGCGCCAGCCTGGCGGCTGCTCGACTACCTCGACGCGCTCGGCGAGACGGATTTCACGGGCGCCATCCGCTCCGCCTGCGATAGCACTGGTTCGCTAACGGAGTCAATCAACAAGCGTAGCCTGCTGGCCCGGCGCCACCTCGTGGCCCTCGGCAATCAGTCACTCTTCTACGACAAACCGTTGCACCTCGTGCGCGGGCGCGGGCACTTCCTGTACGACGCGGATGGAGCCGAATATCTAGACGTCTACAACAACGTGCCCCACGTGGGTCATTCGCATCCGCACGTCGTGGAGGCGGTGACCCGTCAGATGGGGACACTCAACACGAACACGCGTTATTTGCAGGACGTTCATGTCGAATACGCCGAACGTATGCTCGCTCTGCTTCCGCCGCAGCTGACGAAGATCGTCTTCCTGAGTTCGGCCAGCGAAGCGAACGAACTCGCGCTGCGCCTGGCGCGTGCCGCTACCGGTGCGCGGGACATGGTCGTGATGGATCACTGCTATCACGGCAACACGACCGGCGCGATGGACATCAGCCCGTACAAGTTCAGGCATCCCAGGAGCCTGAGCGGTGCTCCTGACTGGGTGCATGTGGCGCCGCAGCCAGATGTCTATCGCGGTACGCACCGCGGTGACGATGCGGCGGAACAGTATGTCGAAGACTTTCGCGCCGTCGTCAGTGATGTCGGTCGCTCCGGTCGCCGGCTGGCTGGATTCATCAGCGAATGTGTGCCGAGCGTCGGCGGCCAGATCGTGCTACCGCCAGGATATCTGAACGCCTGTTACGCCATGGTGCGTGAGGCGGGCGGCATCTGTATCGCCGATGACGTACAGACCGGTCTCGGTAGGCTGGGCCACTGGCGGTGGGGCTTCCAGCAGCAGGAGTGCAATCCCGACGTTGTAGTATGGGGCAAGCCGCTCGGTAACGGCTTCCCACTCGCGGCGGTCGCCATGACTAACGCTGTCGCCGAAGCCTTTGCGCAGGGTCCTGAGTTCTTCGCGACCTTCGGTGGATCCAGCGTCGCCTGTGCCGCTGGCGCCGCCGTGCTGGACGTACTGCACGGCGAGAAACTGCAGGATCGGGCGCGGGAGACTGGGGACATGCTTCTGGCGGGCCTGAACGCTCTCGGTCAACGCCACGAGATCATCGGCGACGTTCGCGGCTTCGGGCTCTTTCTCGGAGTGGAGCTAGTACGAGAGCGCACCCTTCTCCAGCCGGCCTCTGAGGAGGCGACCAGGGTCGAGAACCTGCTCCGAGAGAAAGGTGTGTTACTAGGGCTCGAGGGTCCGGACAACAATGTCCTCAAGATCAGGCCGCCAATGAGCTTCGACGGGGCCGCAGCGGACCAGCTCCTGACACGTCTGGACGAGGTCCTGGCTGTTCTACGGTGATCGACGAGCGGCGCGACGCCGGCAGGCGAGCGGGAGAGCCGCTCTAAGTCCGCTTCCGAGGCGCGCACAACAGCGACTACTGGCCCGGGATCACGGCCGAGCACTGGCTCCGCCCCTGCGGATCCCCGACAACGACCAACGGCTCGACATCAATGCGGGCTCCTGACTCCGCGTGCGCGCGGAGTCCGCGACAGCTCAGGCGGCGAGCGATGTGCCACAGCCGGGGCAGAAGCGTGCTCCTGGCTCACTCACGATCGCGCCGCAGTCAGCACAGCAACCTGGCAGGTACCGACCGCAACCGGAGCAATAGAGGGCGTCCGGCTCTGGACGCGGGCCGCAGGCCTCGCACTCATGGAGACGGGCCAACTGTCTTCTGACTGCCGCCTCAGCGGCATCCCCGATTGAGGTCACCCCGTCACCCGGACCCGTGCCCTGAGCCGACACGGCTTGCAGAGCCTCAGTCGCCCGAAACTTCGCGAGCGCCAGTTCCGTGTAGCGTGACTTGAGCGCCGCATAGTCGCTGTCCGAGAGCTTTCCCGTAGCACGATCGAACTCCGTTTCACGGAGGGCGGCTACGGCATCCTCTTCGGGGTGATCCATCGGACCAGACGCCGGTGGAAGCATTGAGCCAGGATCGGCAAAGAGCGGATACAGCACGAATGCCAGGCCCAGCAAGGCGAGCAAAGTGCCCACGACCAGAGCAAAGGTCACCGGTCGTCGGCGCGGATAGCCGCCTCCAGCCGCTTCATCTCGTCACTTGTGGCGTCCGGCACGAACCTGAGATCGTGCTCTGCCTTAAGTCCAGCAGCCGAAGGTCGGCGCCAGTTCCTGAGCAACACAAGAATTCCGATCGCGCCAGCGCCGATCAATGTGAACGGAGCGAACCATCCCACAAGGTTGAATCCCTTTTTGGGCGGCGCCATCAGGATGTGCTCGCCATAAGAATCCTGGAAGGTGGCCATGATCTCCTGCGCCGAGTATCCACCCTCCACCAGTCTCACCACATCGCGATGTATCCGCGGCGAGAAGCCGCAACTCGGCATGGATGTACGGCAAGTGAAGATGTCCAGGGTACACGGGCACGGGCAGGATAGCTTGCGCTCCAGAGCGTCGCGCTCGTTCGCTGTCATGCTGGGTTCCGCGCCCGGCTTTGCCGGCAGGTTGACGGGAACGTATCCGTCACCCTCCATGGACGTACCGGGTATGTCCTGGGCAACCAGGCGCCCGGCCAACAACGCCGGCGCGACGCCGGCAGCGGCGAAAAGGAAACCGCGTCGATTAACGGTTGATAAGTCGCTCATGCTGCTCTTGAACCCCACAATCAGGAAGCCGCTCCGGTAATAGAGCGCGCGCCGTCCACCGCGCCTGGCTCCAACGGCGCCATGTAGCCGCTCTGCGTTCCGCGCCGCTGCGCCTGCGGCCACATCACTATCAGGCCGCCGAGCGCCATGATGATGCCGCCATACCACACCCACCACACGAGCGGGTTGAAATTGAGTCGTACCTCTGCCGTCTGATTCTCGGTGACGCCGACGAGAACCAGGTAGACGTCCTGCTTGATTCCCTCCAGAATTCCCACCTCAGTAGATGGTTCAAAGGTGGGGATCCCTCTGCTGTCCACATACTGACGCCGCTCGCTCGTCAGCAGGCCCATCGGCTTGCCTTCCCGTTCAACTTCGAGCGTCACGCCGGTAACAAAACGGTTCAGTGATTCGAACTCTGAAACGCCCTGATTGACGAACGTCCAGGTGTGACCGTAAGGGTCGACCGCCTCGAACTTCTCGCCGGGCGTAAGCGTCAGGTCCTGTTCCGTCTTGAAGGCCTGGCCGGCGAAGGCGGCGAAGAGGACCACGACACCAAAGTGAACCACATAACCACCATAACGGCGACGATTGCGAACGACGAGATTGTAAAGCGCTACGAACAGATTCTCGCCATACATGCGGTGCCGCGCGCGTGTTCCCTTCACGAACTCCTGGAGTATCGTGCCCAGGACGAAGCCAGCCAGCAGATAGGCGACCAGTGCATAGCCGTCTCGCATACCGAGAGCGAACAGGATCGCTCCGGTGGAGACGCCGAGAAAGACCGGCCAGGCAAACTGCCTCTTCAGGTTGGCTGCCGATGCGCGGCGCCAGGCGATGAGAGGTCCGATGCCGGTAAGGGCGAGCAGGAGCAGCCCCAACGGGATGTTCACAGCGTTGAAGAAGGGCGCACCGACGGTGATCTTGGAGCCCTTCACCGCCTCGCTGATGATCGGGAACAGTGTTCCCCAGAGCACCGAGAAAGCAATCCCCACGAGCACGAGGTTGTTGTACAGGAAGGCCGCCTCGCGGCTCATCATGCTCTCCAACTCAGCGCGCGCTTCCATGTCCTTCAGACGTGTCGCTACCAGGTAAACGGTGACAGCGAGCGCCAGGATCAGGAAGCTACTGAACCACGGCCCCACCGGCGACTGGGCGAAGGAGTGCACACTCTCGATCACGCCACTACGCGTGATGAAGGTGCCCAGGATGGAAAGGAGGAAGGTGGCGACGACAAGCACCACGTTCCACTTCCGCAGCATCCCTCGCTTCTCCTGAATCATTATGGAGTGGAGGAATGCGGTACCTGTGAGCCACGGCAGCAACGACGCGTTCTCCACCGGATCCCAGGCCCAGAAACCGCCCCAGCCAAGCTCTACGTAGGCCCACCACATCCCGAGCGTGATGCCTATGGTGAGGAAGAACCAGGAGATCAGCGACCAACGACGAACTGCTACCAGCCACTCAGCATCGAGACGACGCGTGATGAGGGCGCCGATGGCAAAGGCGAACGGGATCGAGGTAGCGACGTAGCCCAGGTAGAGATTCGGTGGGTGGATTGCCATCCCCGGGTTCTGCAACTGCGGGTTCATTCCCCGCCCGTCCACCGGCGTCCAGCCCAGCCGTTCGAACGGATTGGCGGCGAGCGCGGTCGTGAGGAGGAAGAAGACGAGGATGACAGCCAGAGTGCCCGTAACGAAGGGCATCAGCTCGCGGTTGTCTTTCTGGTGGGTAAGGACGCAGATCGCCGAGTAGAGGCTGAGGATCAGCGCCCAGAACAGCATCGAGCCCGCCTGTCCGCCCCAAAACGCGGTGATGGTGTAGATCACCGGAAGGTTAGCACTGGTGTGCGAGGCTACATACGCCAGCGAGAAATCATGCGTGATGAGGGCTGTGAGCAGACCGGCCGACGCCAGAACGACAAAGCCGAAGGTCGCGTACATCGCCCGTTCACCGCTCACGATAAGATCGGAGCGGCGCATGCTCCCGCCTGCAAATGACACCGCCGCGGACCAGGCAGCCATCAACAGCGCCACCCATAGCGACAGTTCGCCGACCAGGATCACGGGGCCTGGTCCTGCGCGCTTGCTGTGCGCTGCACTGAAGGTGGTGCCGACGCCGGGCCGCCAGGCACGCCGTCCGGATGTGTCACGCCCGCACTGTCCGGTGCGTTCTCATAGCGAGAGGCGCACTTGGCCAGCAATGTCGTCGCCTCGAAAGTTCCGTCCGGCGACAGACGTCCCTCCACCACCACGTCAACACCGTCCGTGAAGGTGTCCGGCGTGATGCCTCGGTAATGAACAGGGTAGGTTTGCTGGCCGCTGCTATCGGCCATGACAAATTTTACCGCACGACCACCCGGTTCTCGTTCAATCGTTCCACTCACGACCCGAGCGCCTACCTTGACGCCAGTTTCGCGGAACGACGGGTCCTTGTCGATCCGTGCAGCCAGTTCATTAGGAGTCAGGTAGTACATACCCGTCTCACCGATGGAACTAGCCATCAGGTAGGAAGCGGTGGCGAGAACGAGCAGTCCGCCAATGGCGAATTTCGAACGTGGCTTCACGGATGATCACCCCGCGACGGTCTGGTGGCCGTCGCCGGTCAGGAATTGGAATTCACGGGGCCGAATGGCACCGCGACAACAAATATAGCGCCACGACAGGATCTTGCCCCTCTCCGTCGATACCGGCGCCGGACAGGCGTCTAGCCGGGCGCCTTCAACGCTGCGTACGGACCAGGACCAACGACGCTGCACCACCTCCGGCGACGTCCCAGGTCAGGTCACGCAAACTGAACGGGCCGCCACGTTTACTGTCATACCACTCTCGGGCCAAGCCTATACTCAGCGTTACCCCGGAAGCGCCGGCGAGGGCCGAGCGACGGTCCGCGCCGGCTGTCTCCAGCGCTGCGAAGGTGACGCTCTGGATGAACGCACTCATAAAGAAGTGTTTCACCTTGTCCACGCCGAACCAACCATCACGCCCAGCCGCCGGCGGCTGGGCAGTAAGTAGGGTTGCGAGCAGAAGTCCGTTCATCATCGTCATGCCACTCGCACTCCAACGCCAGCTTCCGTCCCGTCCACAATCCCCAGCCGCCGCAGTTCCTCGGCCAGCCGGGCCAGCGCTGCTTCAACCAGTTGAGCATGGCCGGGCTGATGGATCCAGCTGCTGGCGCCCGACGGGTGGGGCAGCGGGATCGCCAGGCTCTCGCCGCCAGCGTGGGAGACGAGGTGCGCTTCGCCAATTACATCGCGCAATGGTTGGGCGCCAAGCAATGTGACGATTGCCAGCCGCCCGACCAACACTATGAGGGGCGGGCGAAGCAGCTTCAGTTCAGCGTCCAGCCAGGGGCGACAGTTCTCCTGCTCGGTGGGCGTCGGGACACGGTCGCCACGGCCGCTGGGCGACGGCCCGGGAAAACAGCGAGTGACGGCGGCGAAATGCAGCCGCTGGCGAGCGGTTCGCTCATCCAGTCCGGCGCGCTCCAGCCAGCGGAAGAGCGTCCGGCCGGCGCGGCCAGCGAACGGACGGCCGTCGTCGACCTCCACCCGTCCAGGCGCCTGGCCAATGAGCATTCCACGGGGCGCCAGCGACTCCGATACTACCGGCCGGGCGCATTCCGCCGAGAGTGGGCAGCGGCGGCAGCCGGCTAGCGCCTGCCGATGCGCCTCAAGGGCGCGCGGCAGCTCGGCGGATGACATCGCAGCTCGAACCGGTCCAATCTTCCCTCGTATAGATCGCCCGCTCACTAACCCTCCTCGCCCATTCCAGGACTCGCCCACAGACCAAGATATGATTGGCCGTCGTGCGCCATACGTTCAAGCCGTTCAATTTGTGTCGCCGGTCGTGTCCTCAGCATCGCGCGCCCAGGCAAGCGTGGCCCGCACCGCTCGGCGCCACCCGGCCACGCCGGCTCGGGCGGCTGCTACACCGTCCCCCGGCAAGAAGGTCGTGAACTCACGCCGCTCGGCGAAGCTGGCCGCAGTGGGCCAGACGCCGCTAGAAAGGCCGGCCAATCCAGCCGCGCCGAGCGCCGTCGTCTCCACCTGGAGCGGACGGTCCACCGGACGACCCAGCAGGTCGGCCTGGAACTGCATGAGCCAGTCGTTGGCCGCACCAGCTCAGCCCGTCCCGTACCGCGGGTCAGCCCAACGATCGTGCCGCGTGCTCGAGGCTCCCAGTCGGGAGCACCTAGGCCCGTCAGTGCCGGGACGAAGTAGACTCCCCCGGTGTCATCGATACCGCACGCCGCCTCCTCGCTCGCCGTGGCCGTCTCCAGAATTCCGAGTCCGTCGCGCAGCCACTGAATTGCCGCGCCGGCGATGAAGATGGCCCCCTCCAGGGCATAGACCGGTTGTCCGCTGCTGTCGCAGGCGAGCGTTGTGAGCACGCCAGGGGAATCGGACGGGCGGTCGTTGCCGGTGTTGAGCAAGAGGAACGCTCCGGTACCATAGGTCTGCTTCCCCTGACCACGCTCCCAGCAACCCTGACCAAAAAGAGCTGCCTGCTGGTCTCCAGCTACGCCGCCAATGGGCACCGATCGCCCGAAGATCTCCGGCGTCGTCACTCCGAAATCTCCGGCCGACGGCCGCACGTCCGGTAGCATGGAACGCGGCACTCCAAACAGTTCACAGAGCTCGTCGCTCCACTCCCGCCGCTGGATATCGAACAGCAGGGTGCGCGAGGCATTCGTGTAATCAGTGGCGTGAACGGCGCCACCCGTTAGCCACCAGATGAGCCAACTGTCCACCGTGCCGGCCAGCAGCTCGCCCCGCTCCGCCCGCTCGCCCAGCCCATTCTTCAGAAGCCATTCGAGCTTGGTCGCCGAGAAGTAGGGATCGGCAACCAGACCGGTGAGCGCGCGAAGCCGATCTACGGAAGGTTCCAGATCCCTACACCGCGCTGCAGTCCGGCGGTCCTGCCAAACTATTGCTCGCGCCGCCGGCTTTCCGGTGATCCGGTCCCAGACGACTATCGTCTCGCGCTGGTTGGTGATGCCGATGGCATCGGGGAACTGTCCGCTCTCCGCGACCGCATCTCGCGCCGCGGCAATAACCGTTGCCAGCAACTCGTCAGGGTCATGCTCCACCCAACCCGGCTGCGGGAAGTGCTGCGTGATATCGCGCTGACCGCGACCGACGACGACCCCGTCGGAGCGGACGACGAGGCACTTCGAGGCAGTGGTTCCCTGATCTATCGCGAGGACATGTCGCATGCGCTGCTGGGCCCGGGTCATGGGTGGCTAATCGCTGCTCGAGAACTCTGATCGCTGCTAAAATGGTACGGCGCCGTGAATACGCCCCGATCGGTCACGATGGCCGTCACCAATGAGGCCGGAGTGATGTCAAAAGCGGGGTTGTAGACTTGAACTCCCGCTGGCGCGACTAGCCTGCCGGCGAAGTGGGTGACTTCCGATGCGGCACGCTGCTCGATTGGAATGGATGCGCCATCCGGCGTGGCCAGGTCGAGCGTGCTGGAAGGGGCGAGGACGTAGAACGGCACCTCGTGATAAAAGGCCGCCAGAGCCACGCCGAATGTGCCGATCTTGTTCGCCACGTCTCCGTTGGCGGCTATCCGGTCGGCGCCAACCATGCACAGGTCGACACCACCGGAGGCCATCAGCGAGGCCGCCATCCCGTCCGTCAGGATGGTGACAGCTATGCCAGCGCGTTGCAGTTCCCACGCGGTGAGCCGGCTGCCCTGCAGTAATGGACGCGTTTCGTCCACAAGCACCTCTATGCGCCGGCCGGCAGCATTGGCCAGATAGAGCGGAGCGAGCGCCGTTCCAATTCCGCCCGTAGCCAGGGCTCCAGCGTTGCAGTGGGTGAGCACCCGTGCTCCATCCGGCACCAGCGGGAGGCCATTCTCGCCGATGCGCTGGCACATGCGACGGTCCTCGTCCCGGATTGCGGTCGCCTCGGCGTGAAGGACGGCCAGGATCGAGCGCGGATCGTCCTCCGCATCGCCCATGCGCCGCCGGAGACGGTCAAGCGCCCAGCGCAGGTTCACCGCCGTTGGCCGTGTGCCCCCGATTCGTTCAGCGGATCCGGCCACCCGCCAGCGAAAGCGATCGGCCGTCTCGTCGACGAACGGAGTCAATGCGGCCACCAGACCCATCGCGCCAGCGATGCCGATGGCCGGTGCTCCGCGCACCCGCAGAGTGGCAATGGCCTCGCAAACCTCCTCCACTGTGCGCAGTTCCACCGTCACGAGCTCGTCGGGCAGACGGGTCTGGTCGACAATCGAGACGGCCGTTCCATCGGCTGTCCAGTCGACCGCGGTCACCACACCGGCGAGCGCGTCATCGGGGTATGAGTGGGCTGATCTGGTCACGTCGGACAACGTACGACGTTGCGGCCCGACGCGGTATGACGCGTACTGCCAACGCGGGTGTCGGCGCAGGCGACCCGAGGTCAGTCCTCGGCAGTTTCCGAGGCAGGTTCCGGCAGTCGGCGGTCCGGGGTCGGCCCAGCGGCCCCCTTGGGCTTCCCGCGGCGCTCAGGGAAGTGCTGATCAAGGAAAACGATTAGCGCGCGCTCCTCGGGTGCTAGCGAGTAATGATCCTGTCCCCGTGTAGCGGGCGGATCAAGATCAGGTTCGACCACTTCGCCAGCATCCAGGTATCGAGCAATCACAATCGGATGGACGTAAGATTTGCGACAGATCGCCGGAGTGTTTCCCAACTCGGCCGCCACCAGGCGCACAGCGCTGGCCACATTTGCCCGCGCCTGACGCTCGTTGGCCGCCGGCCCGAATTCAGCGAGAACAGTCGCCGCGCGGAGCGTGCCGCCCCAGGTCCGAAAGTCTTTTGCCGTGTAGCGCACACCCAGGGTTTGGCGCAGGTAATTGTTGACATCGGGTGCGGTGAGGTCGTGCCAACGACCCTCTTTCCTGTATCGGAAGAGCCTCGCCCCGGGAGTCTTCAGCACCTCCTGGACGAACGCGACAAGGTGAGCGTCCACCACTACCTGCCGTTGCTGGACTCCCTTCTTCCCCTTGTACGAGAAAATGAGTTGTTCACCGTTCACCTCCACGTGCCGGGTGCGCAGTGTGGTAATGCCGAACGTCCGGTTCTCCTGAGCATACCGCTCGTTTCCGACACGGAAGAATCCCTGGCTGATTAGCCGCGTGACGGCCGCGGCAACGCGATCTGCCGTCATCCCGGTTGTGCGGAAATCGCGGTCGATGGCCTCCCGCAGTCGCGGAAGGTCGTGCGCCAGCTGCCGTACCCGGTGGTACTTCCGAAGTTGGCCGCGCTCCACCGCCCGGTCGTGGTAACGATACTGTTTTCGTCCCCGAGCATCGTATCCCCAAGCCTGAATCGCCGACCGCGCACCGCCCGCGATATGCACGTCCCGCCAGGCCGGAGGCACGCTTAAGCCGGCAATGCGCTCGAGCGTGGCGGCGTCGGTCACTGGCTTTCCATTGGGTCTCTCGTAGCGGACGCGCTTGCGACCGCCGCGTCGTAGTATCCATCTGCCTGGCATGGCCAGACCGCAGGGCAAAATCCGCTCCCGGAGTTTACGTTGGAGTGGCGTGGGCGACGGCGGGCCGAGCTCCGCCAACGCCTCATCCCACCCAGCCGCCGCCCTCAAACGGACCTCTCATGGCCTTCCAGCATCTCAAAATCGAGCGCTCAGACCGCATTGCCACGATCACGGTCAATCGCCCTGACAAGCTCAACGCCCTGAACGGCGAGACGATCGCCGAACTTGGGCTGGCCATAGACGAGTTGCGCGCCGACGACGCAGTCGGAGGCGTCATCCTGACCGGGGCGGGACGCGCGTTCATTGCTGGCGCCGACATCGGCGAACTACAGTCTCAGGACGTGCTAAGCGCCAGGGAGCGTTCCACCTCCGGACAGGCCGTGTTCCGTCGATTCGAGACGTCGCCCAAGCCAGTGATAGCCGCCGTCAATGGCTTCGCCCTCGGCGGCGGCTGCGAGCTGGCGATGGCCTGTCACTTCCGTATTGCCTCCGAGAAAGCAAAGTTTGGCCAGCCCGAGGTGAAGCTGGGTATCGTGCCTGGATACGGCGGCACCCAGCGCCTTCCGCGGCTCATTGGTCGCGGCCGGGCGCTGGAACTCCTCCTCACCGGCGACATGATCGACGCCGAGGAGGCCTACCGACTGGGGCTCGTTAACAGCGTCGTGCCGGCTGACGAATTGTTGGCCACTGCCGCAGAGATCCTGAATCGCATCCTTGCCAACGGCCCACTCGCCGTCGCCTACTGCATCGAAGCGGTGAACCAGGGAATGGAGAGCACTCTCGACGACGGTCTCCGCCTCGAAGCCAGCTTCTTCGGAATTCTGTCCGCGACGTCCGACATGGGCGAGGGTATGACCGCCTTCCTGGAAAAGCGCACGCCAGCCTTCACCGGCCGGTGAACGACGCCCGCCCAGCCGGAGTGTCCGACGGCCGGGTGGAACTGCGGACACTTGCTGTCCGCGATTTCCGCAACCTCCGTCAGCTGGACCTGACGCTTCCGCCGGAAGGGCTGGCAGTGGTAGGAGAGAACGGTCACGGCAAGACCAACCTGCTTGAGGCCATCTACTACCTTCAGCTCTTCCGGTCGGCGCGAGGTGCGCGCAACCAGGACGTGGTGCGATTTGGAGAGCGTGTATTCCGGGTGGCGGCGACGCTCGAGATAGCGGGCCGGCCGCGCGCCGTGAGCATCGGCTACGACAGGCAGCTGAAGCGGAAGAAGGTAGTTGTCGACGACGTGGAGGTACCGCGTTTGAGTGACGCACTGGGTGCGTTACCCAGCGTCCTCTTCTCGCCGCGAGACGTGGAGATGGTAAATGGCGCACCAGCCGAACGTCGGCGTTTCCTCGACGTCGTGCTCGCCCTGACATCCCGACGGTACCTGGGTGCGCTGCAGCTATACCGGGCGTCGCTGGCCCGCCGAAACGCCGCGCTGCGGGACATTGCGCGCGCTGGGCGCGGGGACGCCGCCGCGGCCGCTGCGTGGGAGCCGGCGCTGGCGCGACATGGCGCCGTCCTGTGGACGGAGCGTCAGGCCTGGGTGGAACGATGGGCACCTGAGTATGCCCTCCTCTGCGCCGCCATCGGCGAGCGCGTACCCGCCTCGCTGCGCTACGCCACTCAACTGACCCCTTCGGGTTCGGTTGAAGAAGCTTTGTTAGCGGCCCTTGAGGCGCGTCGCCCGGTGGATCTTCGACGAGGCCTGACCCACGCCGGGCCTCACCGGGACGACCTCGACTTGCGACTTGGCGGCCGCGATCTCCGGCTGTTCGGTTCGGCCGGACAACAGCGAACGGCGGCGCTGGCGTTGCGCGCCCTGGAGGCCCGCACACTGCGGGATGCCGTGGGCTCGTCACCGCTACTGCTATTGGACGATCCGTTCGCCGAGCTGGATGCCAGACGGGCCGCCCGCATCCTCGCGCTGCTCGCCGACGGCGGGCTCGGACAGACGGTGTTGGTGGTTCCGCGAGCCGACGACATCCCGCCAGCTCTGACCCGTCTGGCGCGATTCGAGATCACCGATGGTGTCCTCTACACCCCGGGAGAAATACAGGCGACCTCTCATGATGGGAGTGAGAAGGGATCGCACCACGTTGAAGACCCTGAACACGGCAGCGCCTCCGAGCGCCCGGTCAGTGATGAGGCTGACGGCGACGATGACGACAGCGAGGAGTTGGAAGATGCCCATCCGGATGGTCGGGACTTCGACGATACCTCGGGCGATCACGGCAACGCTGTCGGCAGTATCGATGGGTCATTGGCGGCAGCCGGCGGCGCGACCGAGGGGCTAAGCTCATGAGCGATGAACGGCGTCGCAAACCGAGCACGCTGGGCGACATACTCTCGGGGGTTCTGGAGAGCAGCGGTCTGGCCGCCCGGGTGGAGCAGGCGGGGGTGCTGCCCGATTGGGCCGACCTGGTGGGCGGACAGATCGCCGCGGTCACCGAGCCGAGATCGGTAGGTGCAGACGGCACGCTGTGGGTGTCCGTGGCGACGCATGGCTGGATGACGGAACTATCGCTGCTCGAGCCGCAGTTATTGGCGCGGCTGAACGAGAGGCCGTTGCGCGCTCCGATACGCCGTATCCGCTGGCAGCTAAAGCGCTGACTGCTGCATTGGGAGAGCCCGGCGGCGATGGTACGTGGCAATTCCGAGGCGACCTCGACCTTCGCTGGTGAGGGCGCTGGAAGTCGTTGAACTACAGGCACTTACAGAAGCGTCCTGGAGTTGCAACCGGGGTGCTAAATGGTTATATTTAGAGGTATGCCCGGAGCCGGCGATTCGGCTTGTATTCGGGTTTCAGAATCTACCGTGACGCTTATGGCAACGAAAGTTGAGGAATCCACGCTGAACGAGTACGGCGCAGGGCAGATCCAGGTCCTCAAGGGACTGGAGGCTGTCCGTAAGCGTCCAGGTATGTACATCGGCTCCACATCGGAGCGGGGTCTTCATCACCTGGTGTACGAGGTGGTGGATAACTCGATCGACGAAGCGCTGGCTGGTTTCGCTACGCGCGTGGATGTAACTCTGCACGCCGACAACTCGGTCAGTGTCGAGGACAACGGTCGTGGCATTCCCGTCGATCTCCATCCTGAGGAGCGCATTCCCGGCGTCGAGCTGGCGATGACCGTTCTTCATGCCGGCGGTAAGTTCGACAAGAACAGCTACAAGGTGTCGGGCGGACTGCACGGTGTCGGAGTCTCGTGCGTCAACGCGCTATCGGAGAAGCTGAGCGTCTGGATCAAGCGCGGTGGCAAGCAGCATTACATCGACTTCGCCCGCGGCATCACCAGCACCCAGCTCAAGGTGCTCGGCGATATCAAGAAGGGCGAAACGGGGACGCGCGTCTGGTTCAAGCCCGATCCAGAGATCTTCACTGTCCTTGTGTACGACTACAACACGCTGGCCCTCCGACTGCGCGAGATGTCGTTCCTGAACAAGGGACTAACCATCACGCTCAAGGATGAGCGGGAGGGGCAGGAGCGTTCGGACAGCTTCCACGCTGAGGGAGGCTTACGCGAGTTTGTGAAGTACCTCGCTGGCACGCGCAAGCCGATGCACACCGAGGTCATCTACATAGAGACCGTGCGTGACGACATCGACATCGAGCTCGCCATGCAGTACAACGACGGCTATAGCGAGAACGTCTTCTCCTTCGTCAACAACATCAACACGCACGAAGGGGGCACCCATCTTACCGGGTTCAAGGCTGGCCTGACCCGTGTGGTGAACCAGTACGTTCAGAAGAGCAACCTGAACAAGAAGGACAAGGAGACCACGCTTAGCGGCGACGATGCTCGCGAGGGTCTTATCGCTGTACTCTCGATCAAGGTTCGCGAGCCGCAGTTCGAGGGGCAGACCAAGTCGAAGCTGGGCAACTCCGAGGTTGAGGGCGCGGTGCGCTCGGTGGTCAATGACCTTCTGTCGCAGTTCCTGGACGAGAACCCGAAGGTCGGCAACGTCATCGTCGAAAAGGCCGTCTCGGCGGCCCGTGCGCGTGAGGCGGCCCGCAAGGCGCGCGACCTCACCCGTAAGAAGTCGGGACTGGAGATCGGCAACCTGCCGGGCAAGCTTGCCGACTGCACGTTGGTCGAGCCCTCACTCTGCGAGATCTACCTCGTGGAGGGAGACTCCGCCGGCGGTACTGCCAAGCAGGGTCGCAACAGGCAGTTCCAGGCGATCCTACCGCTTCGCGGCAAGATCATCAACGTGGAGAAGGCGCGCATCGACAAGGTGCTCTCCAACGAGGAGATCCGGACCATCATCACGGCGATCGGCAGCGGCATCAAGGACGACTTCGACATCGCCCGGACGCGCTACCACAAGATCATCATCATGACCGACGCCGACGTCGACGGCGCCCACATCCGTACGCTCCTCCTCACCTTCTTCTTCCGCCAGATGCCGGAGCTCATTGACGCCGGCTACATCTACATTGCGCAACCGCCGCTCTACCTGCTGCGCAAGGGTAAGGAAGAGTACTACGCCTACGACGACGCGGAGCGGGAGGAGATCTCGGTGCGCCTCTCCGGCAGTGATGGCAAGCGTGACAACATCGCTCTCCAGCGTTACAAGGGTCTTGGAGAGATGAACGCTGAGCAGCTTTGGAAGACGACGATGGACCCCGAGCGGCGGACGCTCCTGCGGGTCACGCTGGACGACGCGATCGTCGCCGACCAGGTGTTCCAGACGCTAATGGGCGACGACGTGGAGCCCCGCCGGGAGTTCATCGCTCAGAACGCGAAGTTCGCGAGCAACATCGACGCCTGACCGCCGCAGATCGTCTGCATCAAGAAGGGTCGGGGCTCCTCCGGAGCCCCGACCCTTCTCCTTAGTCGGTACGGCCGTTTCTGCCCGAGTAGGAGCAGGGTGACAGGATTCGCAAAGACGCTCATCTTTCTGCCATGGCCACCGAATACATAGTCAGGCACTTTGCCGACAGCGACGGATGGGAGCACTGGCTCGAACGCAATAACCACAGCGAGCCCGGAATCTGGCTGAGGCTCGCCAAGAAGGATGCCGAGCTAACCTCCGTCAGCCGGGCCGATGCGCTTGATGTCGCACTCTGCTTCGGCTGGATCGACGGACAGGCGAAGCGGTTGGACGAGGAGTCCTGGCTACAAAAGTTCACGCCGCGCGGCAGGCGTAGCGTATGGTCGCAGGTGAACCAGAAGCACATCGCGCGGTTGATTACCAAGGGGCGCATGCAACCCGCCGGCCTCGCGGCAGTGGAGGCGGCAAAGGCCGACGGACGATGGGACCGCGCATACGCGCCGGCCAGTGCGGCAACCTTGCCCGACGACCTGTTGGAGGAGCTGGAGCGAAACCCGGCAGCAAAGCAGTTCTTCGCGACGCTCAAGGGAGCTAACCGCTACGCGATACTCCATCGGCTGGCGACGGCGGTGAAGGCCGAGACTCGCTCACGCCGCCTCGAGAAGTTCATTGGGATGCTCGAGCGTGGGGAGACGCTACACTGATATGCTGAACTTGAATGGTGCATTCACGCTCCGCCTGGCCACCGCCGACGACATTCCGGCCCTGCATGTTCTGATAGAGGAATCGGTGCGCCAGTTGAGCGTCGGCTACCTGAGTCACGACCAGATCGAGAGTGAACTGCGTTACGTCATCTCGCCTGACACCCGACTGATCACCGACGGTACATACTATGTCGCGGTAGCGCCTGATGGCTCGCTTGCCGGCGCTGGTGGGTGGAGCCGACGTCAGGCGCTTTACGGGGGTGACCAGCACAAGGCAGCCGCCAACTCGGATCCGGACGGGACCGATCCCGATGCCCTGCTGGATCCATCACGCGACGCGGCGCGCATTCGCGCGATGTTCACCAGTCCGCGGTGGGCGCGACGCGGTGTCGCCAGGGCGCTGTTTGAGAGCGCGCGGGCGGCGGCGGCAGACGCCGGTTTTAGCTCCCTCGTACTCACCGCCACGATGCCCGGAGTACCGCTCTACGAGGCGCTCGGCTTCCGGGTAGCGCGGCGATACTTGGACCACGTGCCGTCGGGAATCGATGTTCCAGTCTGCGAGATGACGAGGGGCGTTTAGGATGGTGGCGGGAGCATCGATTGTTGGGCCTGCCACAGCGACGGCCTCACGGCCGGTGGTCGAGACATCGGCATCGGACTTGCCCCTGTCGCACCTCTCGCCGTGAAGCACTGCGAACTTGCGCCGGGGTGATCACTCCCCTGCCCAGACAATCCTGAACTGACCTGTCGGGCTCGCCTGAAGCGAGGTGTAGCGACCGACCACACGAGATCCAACAATGACATCGTCACTCATCAACACGAGCCAGTCCTCGGGCACCAGCCTTCACGCTCTAGGGCAGCGCGAGCACGGGCGGGCGGCCGGAACGCGGACCAGCCACGTTCTCCTGACGTGTGCGTTCTTCTTTCTGGCGGCTGTTCTGCCTCTGAGCGCTAACGCGCAGGACACGACAGCAAGCCGGGTTCATGTGACCGCTGACCTCGGCTATGTGAACACCACCGGCAACACGTCTCTGACGAGCTTCAACCTCGGTGACAAGCTAACAGTGACCGCCGGTACCGTACTTATCACGCAGACCGCGTCTCTGATCTATGGCCGGACCTCAGGAGTGGAGACGGCCAACAACCAAACTCTTCGCCTGCGTGCCGACCAGCCACTCACAAACCGGCTGGACGTCTACGGTTTTGGCGACTATCAGCGAAACAAGTTCGCCGGTATCGCCAGGCGGCTGAGCGAGAACGTTGGTCTTGGCTACCAGGCGCTTCAGGCGGCGAGGGATTCATTGAGCATCCAGGCGGGAGCGGGTCTCGTCCAGGAGTCCTTCTATATCGCACCCGGCAGCTCGGTCACGCAGTCCGATAATTTTCCAATCGGGCGAGCTGCTGCTGTCTTCAAGCACCTCTTCAGCGAGTCATCGTACTTCCAGCAGACAGTGGAATATCTGCCCAACATGACCGAGACAGCCGACTACCGAATCAACAGCGAGAGCTCGATCGTCGCCCCGATCTCGGCCCACTTTGGCCTCAAGGCATCGGCGCTCATCCAGTACAACAACCAGCCGTCCACTCCTGGCTTCCGGAAGACTGACCGCTTCATCAGCGCCGGACTGCAGTTCACTTACTGATGGTTCAGGCTTACGTGTCGGCCGGCAGCGGCGGCACGGACTAAACGTCCGGCCGCCAGCACCCAGAACGAGCGTCAGGCGTTACCGCGCTTGCCTGATCTCTCTGATTCGCACCTTTCTGAACTTCACGACTCCGGCAGCATACTGTAGCGCGATCGGGCCGCTGACCAGGCTGCTGTCGGAGGCAGTGGCAGTCTGTACTCCATCCAGCTTGACGGTGAGGCGAGGGCCGTCAGCCGTGATGTCCATCGTGTTCCACTTACCGCCCGCTTTCGGCATCGGATCGACCGCGGCATGGTGGACAATCGCGCCGGTGCCATATTCAGCCTCCGGCCGCTGATCGAAGATGTTGGCCTCGTAGCACATGACGTCGCTCATCTTCTCGGGGTCGGCGCATCGCATGTAGATGCCGCTGTTCGCATCGTCGCTGGCCCAGAACTCCACCTGGAGTTCGAAATTGTCGTATGGCCGCGGCGACACCAGGAAGCCAGCCGGAGTACCAGTCTTGGCATCGGCCACCACCGCACCGTCCTCAGCGCGCCAGTTGGCGTCCCCAAGTCGGTTCCACTGGTCCAGACCCGTTTCACCGTCTAACAGCGTGACCCATTCCGAATTGACGGTCGCGACAGAGCTATCGTTGCTGTCCTGGCCTTCCTTGGCACAACCAACGGTGCCGTAGCCGAGGCAGATGATTGCCGCGGCAATTGTCACGATTCGCTTCATGTTGGATTTCTGTTGCAGGTGATGATCAATTCGATCGGACGTCGCCCGAAGGCCTCGCCGCAACCACTCGCCGGGCCCAACCGGCGGAACGCCCCAATCTTAAGCCATCGACCGACTTAGGCCAGGGCTAGCGGGCCGGAATGATGGTCGTTCGAATCCTCGCATGTCCGACATCAATCCCGGGTGGTAGATTCGCAGAATCATCCAGTCCATGCGCGCCCGCGGGAGGGCCGTGTCGGAGATCGTCGCACCACCCCGAATCGGCGGACCCACAATGTTCAAGCAGTCCACGGTCACGAGCGCTCTCAATCGCCTACCGCACTTTCTCACGGGCGTCGTAATTCTCTCGCTTTCCATGGCGCCCGCGTTGCGCGCGCAGGATGGAGTCACTGCCCTCAGGAGCGAGATCGACCAGAGGTCGGCGGCGATCCAGGAGCGCGTAATTGCCTGGCGGCGGGACATTCATGAACACCCTGAACTTTCCAACGAGGAAGTACGCACATCGGCGCTGGTCGCCAAGCATCTTCGCTCGCTAGGAATGGAGGTTCAGACGGGGGTCGGCGGCCATGGCGTTGTTGGCATTCTCAAGGGCGCCCTTCCCGGACCGGTGGTCGCTCTGCGCGCCGACATGGACGCGCTACCGGTGATCGAGATGAACGATCTCCCCTTCAAGAGCACCGTGCGCACCGTCTACAACGGTCAGGAAACAGGGGTAATGCACGCCTGCGGTCATGACGGCCACGTAGCCATCCTGATGGGCGCCGCAGAGGTCCTGTCAGGGATGAAGGACAGGCTGCCAGGAACGGTGAAGTTCCTCTTCCAGCCTGCCGAAGAATCAGGGCCAGAGGGCGGCGCCGGTCCCATGATAGCCGCCGGAGTCATGGACAATCCGAAGGTTGACGCCGTTTTTGGTTTGCACATTGGCTCCGCTCCGCTCGGCCTGATCGGCTACTCCACCGGCGCCACCAATGCTTCGGAAGATTCATTCCGTATAGTCGTCCACGGTAAGCAGACCCACGGCGCCGCGCCGGCGTCGGGTATAGACCCAATCGTCGTCGGATCGCAGATCGTACTCGGACTGCAGACGATCATCAGTCGACAGTCCAACCTGTCGAAGGGAGCCGCAGTCGTCACCGTGGGCGCGTTCCACAGCGGCCTGCGTGAGAACATCATCCCTGACTCGGCATGGATGATTGGCACGGTCCGCACTCTCGACCCGGACATGCGGCGGGACATCAAGGAACGCATCGAGCAGACGGCGACCAACATCGCCCGCAGCTCTGGCGCAACAGCCACTGTAACCATTGTTGAGGGCTACCCGGTCACCGTCAACAACGCCGCCCTGGTGAACCGGATGCTGCCGACGCTACGTCGTGTCGCCGGCGCCGACATGGTGGTGGAGCAGCCTCCCAAGCTGAGTGCCGAGGACATGTCGCGCTTCCTCGAGCGGGCGCCCGGCTTCTACTTCGGACTGGGTTCGCTTCCGGCCAATCGCGATCCAAAGTTGTTCGGCGCCAACCACTCGCCGCTGTTCTACATGGATGAAGCGGCGCTCAAAGTGGGCGTGCTTTCCATAGCCAGCCTGGCCGTCGACTACCTCTCGGGCGGCCCAGTAAAGTAAGATCCCGGCTCTGCGAGCGACCCCTTGACTGTCTGGGTGTAGGTAGCAATACTATACCCAGACCATCAATGGGTGCTCATGGCCGAACCAACTGAACTTCTCCACGGAACGCTGGATGCCCTGGTCCTCAAAACCCTCGCTTGGGGACCGCGGCACGGTTACGCCATCGCCCGCTGGATTGAACAGCTGAGCGGGGATGAGCTCCGGATCGAGGAGGGTTCCCTGTATCCGGCCCTGTACCGACTGGAGCGCCGCGGCTGGCTGGAAGCTGAGTGGGGGCTTTCGGACAGCGGCCGTCGCGTCAAGCTGTACAGCCTGACGTTGGATGGGCGCGAACGGCTGGCCGTCGAGACTGCCCAGTGGAGCCGCTTCGCCGATGCTGTCGGACGAGTTCTGCTCCGACCGGTCTGAACAAAAGCTCGCTCACCGTCACAGCCGCCTCATTTTCCCGGACTCTCCGCGGAGCCGATGATGCCCGAACTCGGAAGATTCTCGCGCGAACTGCGTGGTCGGTTCTGGAAGCCGTCGGTGGAAGATGAGGTACGAGCGGAATTCGCCAGCCACATCCAGATGCTGGAGCAGGACCTCATCGCAGGTGGAATGAAGCCGGACGAAGCTAGCCGGTTGGCGAGAGAGCGGTTCGGTGACCCGGCACTGGTGGGTGCCGAGTGCATTGAGCTCGGTACACTGCGTGACCGGCACAGTTGGTGGACACGCTTCCTGAGCGAGTGGCGCCAGGACGTTGGCTACGCTCTACGTCAGTTGAGAGGAAGCCCTCGGTTCGCCATCGTCGCCATTCTCACGCTGGCGGTCGGGCTAGGTGCGTCGACGACGATCTTCGCCATCGCCAGCACCGTTTTGCTGCGCCCTCTCCCGTTCCACGACCCTTCGCGCCTGGTCCTGGTGGACGAGGTGAACCCGCACGGTCAGGGGTTCGCTATCTCCGAACCAAATTTTCTCGACCTGAGCGAGCGTGCGCGCACGGTCTCTGGATTGGCGGCCTTCGCACCGCGCAGCCTGAGCATTATCGGTGACGGCGCGCCGGAGCGGTTGCGCGGAATCGCCGCGTCGCATTCGATCTTCTCCGTGCTGGGCGCGACGCCGCAACTGGGGAGAGTCTTTGCCGAAGCGGAGGACCAGCCCGGCGGCGACATCGGAGTGGTGGTGCTCAGCGACAGCTTCTGGCGCCGTAGGTTCGGCGCCGATCCGGAGATTCTAGGTCGCTCCATTGACCTGGACGGTGTTCGTCGCACGGTGATTGGAGTTATGCAACCGGGCTTCGAGTTTCCTGGCAGAACCGACATCTGGGTGCCGCTGGCCGCTGATCCCGCTTCGCTGAGAGGCGACAGACGGCTGGAGGCAGTTGCCAGATTGGCGCCCGGTGCCACGCCAAAACAGGCAGGGAGAGAAGTCGCGACAATCGCCGCGGAACTGGCGGCCGAGTATCCGGTGTCAAACGGCGCCTGGACGGCGCAGGTGAGACCGTTCTCGGAATGGTACGTGACGCCCCGCCTGAAGACGCGGGTGATAGCCCTTCTGGGAACGGTGGGGCTGCTGGTGCTGATGGCCTGCGTGAATGTGGCGAGCCTCCTCCTCGCTCGTGCAGGCACGCGTGGCCGCGAGATCGCGGTTCGAGCGGCTCTCGGCGCGGGCCGCTCACGAATTGTCCGTCAGTTGCTCACCGAGAGCCTTCTACTCGCGGTGATTGGCGGCGTTCTCGGCGTCGCCCTGGCTCTGGCCGCCACGCCCCTCATCAGGAGTGTGGGCGGCACCGTAGTGCCGCTCCTGGCCACGATGAGCATGGACTGGAGGATGATGGCGTTTGCCTTCGCCGCCTGCGCCATCACGGGGATCGTGTTCGGCCTGGCTCCGGCGCTCGTGGTGGCCGGAAGATCGCCCAACGGCACGATGCACGATCTACTGAGAAGCGGCTCGCGTGTCGCTAGCGGCGGACGACTGCGTGGCACCCTCATAGTGGCGTCGGTGGCGATGGCGACGGTGATGCTGGTCTGCGCGAGCCTCGTGGGCGCGAGCTTCGTGAAGCTCATGCGAACGGACCTCGGTTTCGAGCGGGACCATGTGCTGACCGCGTCGATAGTGCTGCCGGATTCGCGCTACGACTTTGACCGAAGCGCAACCTTCTTTGGCGAACTGATGCCGCGGCTGGCCCAGATTCCAGGAGTGCAGGCGGCCGGCGCGGTCAATCTCGCCCCATTTAGTGGGGGCAATACGGGAATGGACTTCGTGCCCGGGAGCAGCACGCCGGTGAATCCCGGCGATTATCTAGGAGCGAGTTGGCGGGCGGTAACGACGGGCTACTTCGCAGTATTGGGAATACCTCTGCAGCGCGGGCGGCTGTTCGATCGCCGAGACGATGGCGGTTCGCAGAGCGTGATGGTCATCAACGAAACGATGGCACGACTTGGTTGGCCCGATAGCGATCCGATCGGCCGGGAAGTGACGCTGAGCAACACCCGCACGATGACCATTGTGGGAATCGTCGGGGATACTCGAAACCTGTCCATCGACAGCCCGCCCGTGCCGGAGATGTATTTCGCCCACTCGCAGTTCCCGTGGATGACGATGTGGCTGACTATCCGCACCTCGGGCGACCCGATGTCGGCGGTGTCAGCGGTGAGACGGGAAGTGCAGGCCATAGATCCCAACATTGCCCTGGCCCGTGTGCAGCCGCTGGAACGGCTGGTACGCGACGTGGCGGCGGAGCCGCGCCTGACCATGCTGATCTTCAGCATCTTCGCCAGTGCGGCGCTCATACTCGCCGCAGCCGGACTGTACGGGCTCGTCTCCTACACTGTCGCACAGCGCACGCGCGAAATCGGCGTTCGCCTCGCCCTCGGCGCTACCCCGGGCAGCGTTGCCAGAGCGGTGATGGGCCGAGGGATCGCTCTCGCCACCTCGGGGATCGCCCTCGGCGTCGTGCTGGCGTACGGCGTGACGAAATCGCTCAATGCGCTTCTCTACCACACCGAGCCGACAGACCCTCTCACACTGGTCGCGGTCGTTCTCCTCCTCCTCTTCACAGCAGCTCTCGCCAGCCTGGCCCCGGCGCGACGCGCTGCACGGTTGGAGCCAGTAGTGGCATTGCGAGCGGAGTGACCTGCTGGGGTCGAACAGTGATCTCGGAGGCGGGAGAGGGTTGACGAGGCTCTAAATTCCTGCGGACAGTTGCCCTTCCGCGTTCTCCCGTTCCAGACCCGTGTTCACACAACCCAACCAGCGAACTCGTGTCACGCTCAGCGCTGTCTGGCCATATCCTGTGGGCAGCGTCAGTCGGCGTTGATGTTAGAGACGGCGAGAATCCTCTTTGGATTCTCGCCGTCTCGCCTCTGGTCCGTCACTACCGGCGCACGCCAGGCACACTCTGGTCGGTACGCCCGAGCCAGTGATGAACTCCTAGTCGGCGAACCCGCCCCGCCAGAGCTGGCGAGCGAGCGCAAGATTCGCCCAGATCATGAAGAACGCCGGAACACCGACCGTGATACGGGTGAGACTTCCGTGTACGCTGTTCAAGCCGCCCAACGAGTTTGTGCTGCTAATCCAGAAGAAGACCAGCCAGACCAGAAAGAGAACTGACGCGTTGCCGATCAGCGAGATGGCGCCGAGCTTGTTGGGCGTCTTGCGGGTGACGATTGTCATGCCGACGAGGTCTCCGGCGGGACTGTGGACGGTTGCGACACGCTGTGCGCGTCGGGCTGCGGATTCAGTATTACTGTCGACTGACGATCGCGCAAGGCGAGGGCCACCGCCGTCATGCGACCGCGCCAGGCTCAGTCTGACGACAATCCAGGACCGCGCGCTCAGCGATTGTCCAGCAACTCCACTCCCGAGCCACTCACCCTGTGGGAAATGAGTGGAAGCGGCGGCTCAGCCTCATCCGCAATGCGGATGGCCCGTCCAAGCGTGGCCCGTCCACTGGCGACTCCGTCGCCATCACGAGCGAGAATGGAGGCTAGCGGTTCGCCTGCCTCCACCCAATCTCCGGGACGCGCCGTGATCACGAAACCGACCGTCGGGTCCACGCGGTCGGTCATTGTCTCGCGCCCGCCCCCCAGCGAGATGATGCCCCGTCCAATCTCGCGGGGCTCTACCTGCGCAACGAAACCGCGTCGCGGAGCATGGTAGAGCTCACAACGAGCCGCCTGAGGAAGTGCCGCCGGATCATCGACAATCCCTGGATTCCCGCCCTGTGCTTCGATCACGGCCTGGAACCGCTCGGCGGCGGCTCCCGATGAGATCGATCCCTCCATGGCTCGGCGGGCCGAGTCCGTGGTGGGAAAGGCACCACCTAGCACGAGCATCTCGGCGCCCAGGGCGTAGGTCACGCGCATGAGGTCTGGCGGCCCCTCCCCGCGCAGCGCCAGCACGGCCTCCTCCACCTCGATTGCGTTGCCACAGGCCCTTCCCAGCGGCCTATCCATGGCCGTCAGCAGGGCGACGACCGGAGTGCCGTGATCGGCACCGAGACGAATCATGGTGCGCGCCAGTTCGAGCCCTCGATCGACTTCCGGTAGGAAAGCGCCCGAACCCACCTTGACGTCCAGGACGAGGCCGGTGAGTCCCTCCGCGAGCTTCTTGCTCATGATGCTGGCTGCGATGAGAGGCACCGACTCCACGGTGGCGGTTACGTCGCGTAGAGCGTAAAGCTTGCGGTCGAAAGGGGCGATCTCCGCCGTCTGTCCAATGAGGACGCAGCGCAGCCTCTCGAGCTGCCGTGTCGCCTGCTCCAGCGACAGGTCGCTATTGAAACCCGGAATGGAGTCCAGCTTGTCGAGCGTCCCACCGGTGTGTCCGAGTCCACGGCCAGACATCATCGGTACGGCAACTCCCAGCGACGCGACTAGCGGTGCGAGCACGAGGGAGACCTTATCGCCCACTCCTCCGGTAGAGTGTTTGTCCACCCTACCTACTCCCAGGTGGTCTAGCGACAGTCGGGCGCCGCTCTCCAGCATGGCCTCGGTGAGAGCGCGGGTCTCGTCGCGATCCAGCCCTCGGCAGAATATGGCCATGAGGAGGGCCGCCATCTGGTAATCGGGCACCTCATCGGCGGAGTAGGCCCTCGCCAGGGCACGCCATTCGTCGGGAGAGATGCGACCGCGATCTCGTTTGCGTTCGATGAGGCTGCGAGCGAGCATTGGACGTTCTCTGGGGTATTGTACCTTGACCGGTCACGATGACGGAGCGCGGCTGCCTTTCGGAGACCGCACGTGAGCATGATCCAAACCTCTCGAACCAGGAGCATCCGGATGCTGAAGCAACTCGCGCTGGGGGCCACCTTGGCCATACTAGCCTTCTCGACCGCCGGCGCACAGACGGCGTCTGAGCATGTGACGTTGGGCGACCGCGATCACGAAGCGAGGAATGCTACTGGAGCGTTCGCCCACTACGAGGCGGCACTGGCAGCGGACCCAAACCTCTACGAGGCACTCTGGAAAGCCTCGCGGGAAGCGGTTGACCTGGGCGAGTTCCTGCCCGATGAAGGGCAGCGCAAGACGCTATACACCAAGGCGGAAGGGTACGGCAAACGAGCCGTAAGCGCCAATCCGGGAGATGCCGAGGGGCACTTCTCCCTGGCGCGTGCACTCGGGCGCAAAGCGCTCACGATGGGCAAACGGGATCGGGTCAAGTACGCTGGCGAGGTGCGAACGGAGGCGTTAGCGGCGCTGGCGTTGAAGCCGGAACACGCCGGTGCGCTCCACGTGATGGGCATGTGGAACGCCGAAGTGATGCGGCTCAACAGCGTCGAGCGCTTCTTCGCCAAGAACCTGTTGGGTGGGAAGGTCTTCAACAGCGCAAGCTGGAACGACGCTGTGAGTTACATGGAGCGCGCAGTTGCCGCCGAGCCGGACCGGATCAGCCACCGACTGGATCTGGGCCGTATTTACGCTGACGTCGGGAATGTAGCGAAGGCCCGTGAACAGCTGGCCTGGGTGGCCAGTGCACCGATGCACGATTACAACGACGCGCACTACAAGGAGGAAGCCGCGAAGGCGCTCGCCTCAATGAAATGAGGGAGCGCCGTCGTCCGGTGTCTACGTAACGCTAGGTTTTGATCAGTCGCGAGCGTCTGCTCCGTGCTCCTTCGCGCGCGAGCGGCGCAGGTCGCGCAGGTTCCGCAACCCATCCATGGCACGCTGATCGAGGTCGCTGAGCGCCTCGGCAACGTCCCGGCGCCCTCCTCGCAGCCCTCGCTTCACGTCACGACGCGTCTTTGCGCGAACCACGCGTATTTCATCGCCTAACCCATCCCACGCATCGGCGGCACGACCGCCGGCACGGCGACCAGCGTCGGCAATCTTCCGCCTGGTGTGCGACCCGCTTCCGGGCGCGGTCAGGAGGGCGATGCCGGCGCCAATGAGAGCCCCGAGGGCAAGACCGCTGCCGAATACTGACGCGCGCGCCCAGTCGACATCGAACTCCAGCGATCGGCTGTATGGCCGCCCACGCGGACGCCGCGGTGCCTCGTCCAGGTACGCGCCGCCGTCATGAGCGGTGGCAGATCCACCCAGTCGGTGCTCCGGGTCGTGACCAGCTGTATCCGGTCGGTCGCCGGTGAGCCGACGGGCCGTCCGTCGGGCGGCATCGCGCCAGCCGGCGACCCGGTCCATCGTCGTCTCGTGGTGGCCGCTTTCGGCCGGCTCAGAACGGTGGCCGCGAGTGCCATCGGCCAACTGTGCTCGCCCCCCACTGTCGTCCGCCCGACTATCGTCCCTTTTGGCCGGACCATTCGGCGCCTGCCGGTCATCCCGGCTTGGCGACCTATCGCCGCTCCTGGTGACTCCGCTCTCGCCGTGACCTGGCTCGTGTGGTTCTGCCGCTTCTGGCATGATGTTTCGCTCCGTTGTCTGCTGTATCGTTTCGTGGTAAGGAACTTGCTGGGAGTCGCCGACGTGGGCCTGCCCAGGCTACCTCTGGTGCGGTACTCATCAGTCCATGGCCTCGCGGTCCATGTTTCCGTACCTGCCTGGCTTCGCAACGCGCGAACAGCGTGCCAGCACGCCCTACCCCTGGCTTTCCCCTCCTGTCCGGCGGTGACCGCTGAGTCATCCGTCGCTACCATCGCGTCAGTCACGCGAGGATCAGAATGAGTGCTGTAAACGGCAAGACGGTCCTGCTCGTCGAAGACAACGAGGATAACCGCATCGTCTATTCCACGATTCTGCGGCACTTCGGCTATACGGTGATCGAGGCGCTGAACGGCGAGGAAGGAATCGCCAGGGCCCGCTCTGAGTTGCCGGACCTGATACTGATGGACATCTCCATCCCCATCATAGACGGCTGGGAAGCGACCCAGGTGTTGAAGCACGATCCGGCCACGAGTGCCATTCCCATCATCGCCCTAACCGCCCATGCGCTCGCATCCGATCGCGAGAAGGCGATGGAAGTGGGCTGCGACGGTTATCTCGCAAAACCGTGTGAACCACGGGCAGTTGTGGCCGAAGTTCAACGCTTTCTGGGGAAGAACGATGCCCCCTAAGAGCGGGGCGCGCATCCTGATAGTGGACGATCATCAGGACAACGTAGAGTTGCTGCAGGCGCGGCTGGAAGCGCGCGGGTATGAGATCGATACGGCGACCGATGGGCAGGAAGCGCTGGACCGGGTCGCGGCAATGCCACCCGACCTCATCCTGCTCGATGTCATGATGCCGATCATAGACGGGATCGAGGTCGCGCGGCGACTGAAGGCCGATTCGAGCCTTCCCTTCATCCCGATCATCATGCAGACAGCGCTCGACGCCACTGAGGCCAAGGTGGAGGGTTTGGACGCCGGGGCTGACGATTACATCACCAAGCCGATCAACTTCGCCGAGTTGGAAGCACGGGTGAATTCGTTGCTACGCATCAAGGCGTTGCAGCAGGACCTGGCTCAGCGTGAGCGCCAGCTGGCCGACATGAACGACCGGCTCCGGCAAATGTCGCAGACGGACGCTCTGACAACTCTCGATAACCGTCGCTACATCGAGGAACGGTTGCTGGAGATGTTCGGTCACGCCACCCGCTTCAACGAGCCGCTGGCCTGCATGATGTGCGACCTGGACAAGTTCAAGTCGGTAAACGACACCTATGGCCACCAGGCTGGCGATGCAGTGCTCCGCCAGCTCGCCGATATCCTGAGGGGCGAGGCTCGCGAGATCGATCGTATCGGTCGCTACGGCGGAGAGGAGTTCATCTTCCTGCTGCCGGGCACCAGCGCGCAGGCAGCCATGATATTCGCCGAACGCGTCAGGGCTGCGGTAGAGGCTAAGGAGTTCAACTTCCCGGGCGGAGCCGTGCGCCGTTCCATGAGTTGCGGCGTCGCGGCCTGGCCTCATCCGGGGATCGCCAGCGGCGACATGCTCGTCAAGGCCGCTGACGACGCTCTCTACGTCGCCAAGGAGACCGGTCGTAACCGCGTTGTCTGCTACGATGGGAGCGAGTTCAAGGAGCACCGTAGGTGATCGAACATGGCGGTACGTCGCCGGCGGTGCGATCTTAAGGAATACCGGCAGATAACGCGATGCCGGATACATGGCCGCCGATCCTACCGTCGCTTACAACCGCATGCCCGCTTCCCAGCCAGATCCGGCCGAGCGCGCCGCCACGCTGCGCGAGGCGCTCGATCGAGCCTCCACTGAATACTACGTGCTCGACCGTCCGACCATTTCGGACCAGGAGTACGACCAGCTCTTTCGCGAGCTGCAGCAGTTGGAAGCTGAGAATCCTGAACTTGCTACCCCCGACTCTCCCACCAGACGAGTTGGTGCTGCGCCAGCGAGCGCACTCGCCAAGCACGTCCATTTAGTTCCCATGCTGTCGCTGGGCAATGCCTTCGACGACGAGGAACTGCGAGAGTGGGAGGAGCGTCTGGTTCGGATCGGCGGCGACGACGTGCGGCGGGCGGGATACACGGCCGAGTTAAAGATTGACGGTGCCGCCGTCGCCCTCACCTTCGTCGACGGCGTCTTCACTATCGGTGCGACGCGCGGCAATGGCACGATTGGCGAAGTGGTTACGGCCAACCTCAGGACTGTCCGCGACATCCCGCTGCGTCTACTCGGCAAAGACCACCCGCCGCGGTTGGAGATACGCGGTGAGGTATACATGCCGTTCGACCTCTTCGAGAGGTTGAACGAGGACAGAGCCCGCGCTGAGGAGTCGGTCTTCGCCAACCCTCGCAATGCTGCGGCCGGTGCGCTGCGGCAACTGGACCCGGCAGTCACTGCGGCCCGCCCCCTTCGCTTCTTTGCCTACGCGCTGGCCGTTCCCGAGGGTGCTCCGCTTCCCGCGCGCACCCAGTGGGAGACGCTCGACCTCCTGCACAGTTGGGGCTTGCAGGTGGCTCCCCATCGCCGGCACTGTCAGTCGCTCGACGAAGTGATTGGCTGGGCGAGCGAGGTGGAGCACAGGGTGCGTGGAGTGCTCAACTTCGCCATTGATGGCGGCGTCGCCAAAGTGGACAGGGTGTCGGTCCAGGACGAGCTGGGCGTGGTTGGCGGACGAGAGCCTCGCTGGGCAATCGCCCGCAAGTTCGCCCCTGACATAGCTGTCACCCGACTACTCGACATCGGCATCAACGTCGGCCGAACCGGCTCGCTCAATCCATTCGCCGTTCTGGAGCCGGTGGAGATCGGGGGAGCCACAGTTCGTCTGGCCACGCTCCACAACGAGGCGCTCATCCAGCAGAAGGACCTGCGCGTGGGTGACTGGGTTCAGGTGAAACGGGCCGGCGAAGTGATCCCGCAGGTGATCGCACCGCTGCCGGAGCGTCGAAAGGGCAACGAGAAGCGGTGGGCGATGCCCGATCACTGCCCTGTCTGCGGGACAGCTGTCCGCCGGGACGATGAGGAAGCAGCCGTCTACTGCCCGAACGTCGCCTGCCCTGGCCGACGGTTGGAGGGACTGGTCCACTTCGCCTCGCGTGACGCGCTAGACATCCGTGGTCTCTCCCACGCCCGCCTCCAGCAACTTCTAGATAATGGACTGGTGACTACCGCGGCGGACCTGTACGACCTCCAGGCTTCCCAGCTCGTTGAGCTGGAACGGATGGGTCAGAAGAGCGCGCAGAACCTGGTCGAGGCAATCGACGCGTCGCGCTCGCAACCGCTGGCCCGGCTCATCTTCGGGCTTGGCATTCGCCATGTTGGAGCAGCTGCGGCGCAACTATTGGCGCGCGAGTTTGGATCTCTGGATAAGCTCCGGAGCCTCGCAACAATCCAAGAAGCAGCCGACGATGAGCCGGGCAAGGATGCCGCCGCTGACGACGCCCTTGCCGGGCCGTCTCCAGCGGATGATGCTATCCGTCGCATCCAGGACATACGCGGTCTGGGTGAGGTAATCGCGCGGTCTGTCGTGGACTACTTCAGCGACCCGTCGGCCCAACCCTTCCTGGACTCGCTCGTTCAGAATGGCGTCGCGCTTACCGAACCCGGGCAGTTGGAGAGCAGTGAAGTCCTGCGTGGGTCTACGGTAGTAATCACCGGCACGCTCCCGCGACGATCCCGGAACGAGGCTACCGACGCCATCGAATCCGCTGGCGGGCGGGTGACCAGTTCCGTCTCCCGCGCCACGACGTTCGTCCTCGCTGGCGCGGACGCCGGGAGCAAGCTGGCCCGCGCGCAAGAACTCGGCGTCAGGGTGGTGAACGAGGACGATCTCGACCGGATGCTGCAGGGTGACGCAACCGTTCCCAACACAGCCGACAGTTGACGCTTACCGATTCAGTTACAGCCGGCATCCAGCCGACTACCCAATCTCTTCCACGTCATCCATCCTCATGCCAGCAGCCGGAATCACAATCGCCGCGGAATCGCTGCTAAACCTGGCGAACACGCTCGTGACCGCACTTGGCGAGGAAGGAGCCGCACACGTGCGCGACGCTGGCTTCGCCACCGGTCAGGTGCTGGCGGCGCAGTTGCGAGCGAGCCAGGCCGAGCGCGGAGCACCACCACCGGAAGCCCTGACCCTACCGGCATTCAACGCTGCCACGTCCACTTTACTCCAGCATACCGGCTGGGGCGCTCTGAGCATCGACTCGTCGCGGCCGGCGGTCACGGTGCTGGAAGCGAGCGGCTGGTCCGAGACGGCGGCCAAGGCCGGGTCCACGTTGCTCGCTCCTGGCGCCCATTTCACTACTGGCCTGCTCGCCGGCTTCTTCGGCTCGCTGGCCGGGGAGCCGTTGGCGGTGCTGGAGGTGGAGCCTGCCGAGCCAGTCACCGACCGCGCCCGTTTTCTGATGGGAAGCGTGGAGACGGTGGACCAACTGTTCGCCCAACTGGAGCGCGGCACTCCGCTGAGCGCCGTCCTGGCGGACAGCTGATACCATCGCAAGGACACCGACCGTAGGCGCGCGAACGCGCCCGACGGTCAGTCTTCTGCGCTACCGCGGACGAAGCCGCCGTAGAGCGGATTGGGCACCAGCTGGTCGCCCAGCAACACCTCGCGATCCCACGGCAGGACGATCATGGCCTGCGTGGCCAGCGCGTGGAAGTCAGACCTGTAAGTGCCGGTGCTGAAGACGACCGCCGTCCGAACCTCTTCCGCGCCGCCATTCACCAACGAGGCGATGGCCAACCGCATCGTATCTCCCGACTCACAGGTCCCGTCCACGAGCAGGATCCGTTTGCCCCGAATACCGTGCGGGACAGCTCCCAGCACTGCCGGCGTGTCGCGCTCGGATTCGCTCCGATAACGCCGGCTGATGAGTATGGAGTGAAACTCACGATCCAGGATAGCGGCTATCACCGCACCGGGAATGGCGCCGGCGTTGGCAATGCCGACGACGATCTCCGGGTCGAACTCGCGCGCTACCCTCAGCGCGAGGGCGCGAGCCAGCTCGCCGAACATTGGCCACTCGACCTCGAGCACGCCCTGCGAGGCGGCGACGTTCTGACGGGAGGACATGGAGACTCGGCTTGACGAAGTCGGAGACGCGGCACTCCGGATAGAGCACCTCCGGCAAGCTAACCCCCGACACCGCGTGGCGGCAGTCGCGGCGGCCCCGCGCACCTTTCCACTGGGACATACAATGTCAGCCCGGTTGCCGCCGTGCACGCCGCGCAATAGCTTGTTTCGTCCAGCGCTGACGGCACGGACATGGTGTTGCGCCGCGACACACCCTGGTTCGAAATGCACTCTGCGTGGGTTCGCGGCCACGACGCCGCCGCTCCGTGGCAGCCGCGTTCCGCCTCGTTGCCGAGTCGTGCCGCGCGCCGGCATCCGACCTGGCCACCTCCCGACACCCCTCGCAACCGACGACGCATGTCCTGGTGGAGCCGTCTTTCTGGCGGCAGGTCCGATAAGCCTCTGAAATCACAACGCGTTGACTACCTTGGCGAGGCGCTCGCGCTTGAGCGCCAGGGAGACTACGCGGCTGCGCTGACTTCGTACCGGCTCGCTCTGCGCGACAATCCCAACGATCACCGCGTGCTGCAGAATATGGCCATCGCCTACTCGCGCACCGGCCAGTTGGACCTTGCCGTCCGCTGCTACCGGCAGGCGCTGCAGGCGGAGCCTACTCTATCCGGAGCGCACTACGGCCTGGCTTATCTCCTGCTCAAGCGTGACGAACGCGAGGACGCAGCCAAGCATCTGGAAGCATTCCTCGCTGCACCGCCGCAGAGCGCCGAGGCTGAGCGCTGGGTGCGCCATGCCAAACTGACACTGAGCCAGTTGCGCGGGGAAGAGCAGATGAACACTGACGACGCCGAACATCCGCTGGAGCAACCCGATGCGCCCGGTGGCTATGACAGCTGATTCGAGGCCGGGGCACGTACTGGCCATAGTCAGCCAGAAGGGCGGCGTCGGTAAGACGACAACCGCCGTTAACCTCGCCGCCGCATTCGCCAGGCGGGGACTGAAGACGCTGCTCGTGGACGTTGACCCACAGGGCTCGGTGCGCTACGGAGTCGGATTGCGGTCAGGTCACCCGACATACGGATTGTTCGACTACCTGAACGGCGAGCGCGGGTTACGCGAGGTCATCCTGCCCACGGCGCTTCCGTGGCTGCGAGTGATGCTCGTTGGCACAGTGAGCGACCATTCGGACCATGGCTTCTACCAGCAACTGATAGCCGAGACCACGCTCCTCGGGGATCTTCTGCAGACGGCGCGCGAGCGATGCCATGTCGTGATCGTGGATACGCCGCCCGGGCTGGGGCCAATAGCCCGGCGCGTTCTCGAGTCCAGCCAGCATGTGATCGTGCCGCTGCAGTGCGAACCGCTGGCCCTTCAGACAACGCCACAGATCCTGCGCGGCATCCAGGATGTGGTGACCACAAACGAGGCTCTCACGCTGGACGGCATACTCCTCACGATGTACGATCGCGGAAATCCGGGCAGTGAACGGGTGGCGGCAGCGGTACGCGCCCACCTGCCGCCGAACCTGGTTTTCGATATCGCCGTGCCGCGCTCGCCGGCCGCCGCCGACGCTTTCTCCGCCGGTCAGCCGGTAGTGCTGCGGGATCCCGCTGATCCGGCCGCGCAGGCTTACGTGAACCTGGCCACTCTCCTGGCCGAGCGCTTCAAGTGAGGATTGGCAGTCGGCGCCAGCGGCACCTATTCCGCCGACTTATGCGCGTCATCCCGCTGGCGCTGCTGGCCGGTGGGGCGCTCGCCGCCGCCTGTACCGACATTCCTACTGGCCCCGACGAGCCATTTTCGATCGAGTTCCGCGGACTTCCCTTTCCAGCCGTCTTGCTGGGGGACACCCTGCGAGCCGCTGATGGCACGGCGGCGCAGCTGACCGCGACCGTCTACAATGTGAATGGTAAGCCCATCCTGGAACCTGCGTTGGAGTTCTTCGTACCGGGCAAGGGTGCGACGCTGCTCGGTGGCTCATACCTGCGGGGCGACTCGATAGTGAAACGTGGCGTGGCGGTCTACGCTCGGGTGAATGGACTGCAGAGTCTTCCCGAGACCGTCTACGTGGTGCCGGCGGTACCAGACACGCTCATCCGAGTTGCCGATGACGCCCTGGAACTGATTTACGATGTGCTTCCACAACCGGACACCTCGGGCGCCTTGAAGGTTAGGGTCGCGCGAGCTGGCGCGGGGGAGGCCGACGGGCTGACCGGGGTTGAGCACTGGCCGGTTTACTTCACACTCGTCGCCCGCGGCGATACTATCGCACGCCAGGACACGTCGCTGGTCTGGCTGATACAGTCATCGTCGTTGACGCCGGCGACCGCTGATACCACGGATGCAACCGGGGCCGTGGCTGTCCGGGTGAGGGCAAACGGCTTCTCGCCGGATATTGACGGGCTCGACTCCGTGGTGGTATACGTCAACACGCCACGGTTGAACGCGGCGCCTCTCACCACGCGCTTCACGATCCGCCTCCGCGCCCGCTAGCACACCTCCGGCGCGGCATTTGACCTCTGGAGGGACGCATGTCCAGTGACGCCAGGCCGACAGCTAACTCGTCGCCGAGCGAGCCGCAGCCGCCAGCGGAACCGGCAGCCGCATTTCTCGCCGAGGCACGCGGTGGACCGCGGCCGGAGCCTGGCACCCTCAACAGGCTCTTCTTCGACGCGGTCGATAAGTTCGACAGACCAGATGCACTGCAGGTGAAGGTGCGTGGAGTCTACACGCCCATATCCCACCGCACTGTCGCAGAGCGAGTAAGGCGAGTCGCCTTGGGGCTCTCCGAACTGGGCATCTCGGCCGGTTCCCGAGTCGCAATCCTGTCAGAGAACCGGCCCGAATGGGCGATCGCTGACTATGGGTGCCTCACCGCCGGGATCACTGACGTTCCGATCTATTCCACGCTCCCGGCCGAGCAGATCACTTACCTGCTCATTGACAGTGGCGTCCGCGCGATCTTCGTGTCAACGGCCAATCAGGCCGCGAAAATCGCTCAAATACGGAAGGACGCGCCGGCGCTCGAGTTCGTCATTTCATTCGACGGGCCAGCAGTAGAGGGCGTGGACATGACGCTGGCGGAGTTGGAGGCGCGCGGAGCGGCCGTGGAAACACCCGCTCGCATCGCGGCCTACCGCGCTGCCGCGCTCGAAGTTGTACCCGACGATGTCGCCACGCTCATCTACACGTCTGGTACCACTGGCAAGCCGAAGGGCGTCATGCTCACGCATGACAACTTCCACTCCAATGTGAGCGCCGCCACCCACGCCGTGCCCTTCAAGGGACAGGATACTTCACTCAGTTTCCTGCCGCTGTCGCACGTGCTGGAGCGGATGGCCGGCCACTACCTGATGTGGTGCACCGGGACCTCGATCGCCTACGCCGAGTCGATGGACACGGTGGCCGACGACCTGGTGCTCGTCAAGCCGTCACTCGCCATCTCGGTGCCGCGGCTGTACGAGAAGATATACGCCCGCGTGATGGACAGCGCGCTGTCCGGTGGCGGTGTAAAGAGGAGCATATTCCTCTGGGCGCGCGGAGTCGGTGAACAGTGGGCAGACGAGAAGTTGGCCGGCCGGGAGCCGGGCGGTCTGATCGCACTCAAATACAGAGTGGCCGATCGTCTGGTTTTCTCCAAGCTGCGCGAGCGCACCGGAGGCAGGTTGCGCTACTTCGTGTCGGGCGGCGCACCGCTGTCGCCGGAGATCAACAAGTTCTTCTACGCTGCTGGCCTCGTCATCCTGGAAGGCTATGGACTCACCGAGACGTCGCCCGTCATCGCCGTCAACACGCCCGACGCTTTCCGGATCGGGACGGTCGGCCGGCCGTTGGACGGCGTGGAGGTACGTATAGCTGCCGACGGGGAGATTCTCACTCGAGGACCTCACGTGATGCTCGGCTATTTCCAGCACCCTGAGGCGACCGCCGAGACCATCGACAGCGACGGCTGGTTGCACACCGGCGACATCGGCGAGTTGCACGAAGGTTTCCTCAGCATTACCGACCGCAAGAAAGACATCATCGTCACTTCCGGCGGCAAGAACATTGCCCCGCAGCCGATCGAGAATCAGCTGAAGACGAACAAGTTCATCAGCGAGGCGGTTATGCTGGGCGATCGTCGACGATTCCCAGCCCTGCTGGTGGTGCCCAACTTCGATCAGTTGGAGAAGTGGGCGAGCTACAAGCAGCTCACATGGGCAAGTCGAGCGGAACTGATCGCTCTTCCAGCCGTGCAGGCAAAGGTGGAGCGGGAGGTCGAGTCCACCCTGTCCGGGCTGGCGCACTTCGAACTGCCTAAGAAGATCGCGCTACTGCCGGAGGAGTTCTCGCTCGAGCGCGGCGAACTTACGCCGACGCTGAAGGTCAAGCGTCGCGTAGTGGATAGGGTTTACAAGGATCTCATCGATTCGCTCTACGTGGAGCCGGCAGACAAGGACCATTAACGGCGATGGCACAACCGGTAATGGTCGGAGCATTCTGCCGGAGCAGCCCCGCCGGGTCGGCTCAGCTTCGCCTGGAAGCCCGACTGAGCGAGACCGGCGCGCCGGTCGGGGTTGCCCTGTGCTCGGCGACCCAGAGTTCGTCATCGCGACCGAGCTCGGTGTAGTTGGCCGGCAATGGCGCGGAGACGGGGGCCACTAACCGCCCGCCGGTTCGCACGGCGCGGGATGCGCCATCCAGCAGGCCGCGCCTTATCGCGTCGCCGTCCAGCGCGGCACCGTGCAGTTTGCCGGCTGCCAGTGGTAACGTACCGCTCGCCCGGATCACGGACAGCTCAGCTCGGCCGTTCTGACCGGCAGTCGTCGGATTGACCACCAGGTATAGGGCCGGATAAATTCCGGCCAGGGCGGCCCCATGCGCTCCCCAACTCCCCGCCAATAACACCGGCTGGCGAACGTCTTCCAGCCCCAGGAGTGCGGCCAGTCGGAACGGAGCATCCTCCTCGTCGATCCACGTCACGGTCGCATTAACGATCGCTTCGTCGCTCGCCGAATCAACGTTGTCGTCACCAGGTTGGACAGCTTTCGCGACAAAGTTGGCCTCGCCACCTACCACCGGGTAGGCGGCAGTGCATACGGGACAGCCGAGTTCTCCATTCACGACGTGTCGACCAGCCATGAGGTCGGCGCGGAGCACAAGCCAGCTATCCTCGTGCGGGCGCGTGCAGCGTAGGATGTCCGCCAGTTCGATGAACATGGTTAGGCGCTAGGAACGGCCGAGCCGGAGTTCGTCCACGTTTACCTCGGGCGCACGGCTGGCCACCCAGAGCACAGCATCAGCGACGGCATCGGCGGCCAGCATGGCCGAGCGTGGGGCGAAGCCAGGGCGCGATTCAGGATCGAGGGCGTCCCACAGAGGCGTATCAACGGCGGACGGGCTGATGAGGGAGGCACGCACTCCGCTCCCACGCGTCTCGGTACGTAGCACCTCGTGCAACGCGCGCGCGCCGAACTTGCTGGCTGAGTAAGCGGAGTTTTCCGGGAAGATGGCGCGATCCGAGATGGAGCCGATAGTGATAAAATGACCACCGGCACGCTCGATCATTCCTGGAAGGAAGGCGCGCATGAGGAGAAATGGGGCAACGAGATTCGTGTCAACGGCCCGGCGAAAGGAGGCGGCATCGGTCTCCTGAAGGAACGCCAGTTCGAAGACTCCGGCGTTATTGACAACGATGTCAGGGCCGCCCGTGAACCGTACCGCGACCTCACGAACCATGGCCGACACCGCGTCGGCGTCGGAGACGTCGCAGGGAAGGATCGACGCCAACGGGCCCACGACTCGCGCGGCCTCACGTAACGTCTCGACGTGCCGCGCGACCATTACCACGGTGGCGCCATGGGCGGCGAACAAGCGCGCCGTGGCAAAGCCAATGCCGCGCGAAGCGCCGGTAACCAGCACCCGTCGCCCGGACAGCGTGCCGTAAGACGGCGCGGCATGCGCAGCGCCCTCCGACACTAACCGATCAGCCACGAACCAGGCGGAGAAACTCGTCGCGGGTACGTCCATCATCGCGGAAGACACCGCGCACCGCGCTAGTGATCGTCTTCGAGTTCTGCTTCTCTACACCGCGCATCATCATGCACAGATGGTAGCACTCCAGCACCACTCCCACACCGGCTGGCGCCAGCGCCCGCTCCAGAGCCTCGGCTATCTCTTGCGTCAACCTTTCCTGCACCTGGAGACGGCGAGCAAAGACGTCCACTACCCTGGCCAGCTTGCTAAGCCCGACGATCCGTCCATCCGGGATGTAGGCGATGTGGGCCTTACCGAAGAACGGAAGCATGTGGTGCTCGCAGAGCGAGTAGAGCTCGATGTCGCGTACCATCACCATGGAAGAATGGTTGTCTTCAAAGAGCGCGTCGCCGATGACATCCTCAGCTGTCTGCCCGTACCCGCGAGTTAGCCAGCTCAGGCTCTCTGCAACCCGGCGCGGAGTCTGGAGCAACCCCTCCCGAGCCGGGTCCTCGCCGATCAATTCAAGCTGGCGGTGGATCAGCCCCTCAAACTCCTGAAACTCGTTGCCGCTTCCGTTGTCTAGTCCGTCAGCGTGATCGCCATCCAGCGCAACCTGGGGCGCTACTGGCACGGTGCCTGTCGTCATTCTGCTACTCTCCCTCGTATTCAGCGAAGTTGTTCTCCGTTTCCCACAGACGCAGCCTCACCAGGCGCGCCGGGGTCACGTGCGGAGCGATGCGTTCCCAGATGGCGACGATGATGTTCTCGGTGGTGGGGATGATACCCTGCATGAACGGTACATCGATGTTCATGTTGCGGTGATCCACCTCGTCGATGACCTCCGTCTCCACGAGACGCTTAAGTGCACCGAGATCCATCACGTAGCCGGTGCGCTCAGAGATCTCACCTCGCACTGAGACTTCGAGGATGTAGTTGTGGCCGTGCCAGTTAGGGTTGTTACACTTGCCGAAGAGAGTAAGGTTCTCGGCTTCTGGCAGGGCCGGGTTGTGCACCCGGTGAGCGGCGTTGAACGTCAGTCGGCGGGTAACCGTTACAGTGGCCATGAAGCTTTGCCTCGAGCCGTACGCCTTGAGAGACTCATGGCGCTGGTCTAGCTTCCCGGCGGGCGCAACCGCGCCTCAGGAAGCAGTTGAAAGGCGCGCACGACCACCAGAGCGGAAATCCGGGGTACGGCGACGCATGAACGCCCAGAGGCCTCGTTATGGACGAGGCCTCTGGGCGACGTGGAACGAGCAGTTACTGGAGTCAATCGGCTCGACAGTTGAGCCTCCGCGCTCCTTCTGCGTGGAAATATAGATCTCGCCACTGAAGGGTTCAATCATGGATCTCGGCATCGTAGGCGCACTGCTCCTACTTGTAGGCTGGGCAGTGGCCACACTGGCATTAGGTGCGCCTGCGTGGAGCAATGCGCTCCTCACCGCCGGCGTCTTCCTGCTGATCTGGCGAATAGTGGTGCGCGGCACTCCCCCGTTGCCGCCGAACCCGCTTGGCAAGGAGGCGTCCCGTCGCGCGACAGGCTCCCGTAAGTCGCGCTGACCCCTCTAGTCTCAGCTACGGCAGTAGCGATCACAGCAACAGCAACAGCACCGGCCAGTCAGTCGTCATTGGCGGCCGCTCCGGCGGCCGTGTCCACAACCTCTTTCCGACGTATCCGTGATCTCGTACAGTATCTACAAGCTCGTCCATCTCTTCGGTCTGCTGCTCGCCTTCTCCGCCCTGGGCGGAATGGCAGTGCACGCAGCGAGCGGCGGCACCGCGAGGGCCAGCGGCGTTCGTGGCACCGTGCTAACGATGCACGGGCTGGGAGTTTTCCTTCTCCTCCTCGGCGGCTTCGGAATGCTGGCCCGGTTGGGCATAGTTCAGGGAGGGCTGCCCGGCTGGATTTGGGGCAAACTTACTGTGTGGACCTTGATCGCCGTGCTGGCAGCGCTTCCATACCGTAAGCCAGCGATGGCGAAGTGGACCCTGGTCTCGCTTCCCTTCCTCGGTATTCTGGCCGCGTACCTGGCGATCTACAAGCCGATCTGACCGCCGTCGTCGGCTGCTAGGTCAGGCAACGGAGACTTGAGGGACATTTAGCATAGGGGCCTTCGCGGTAATCGCGAAGGCCCCTATGTAGTCTCAGTCGGCGGGCGCATTCAGACTTGTGGGTTGTTCCGCCGGGCAGCCTCGCGACGACGGACGCGATCGCCAGCGACCAGCGAACCGATCCCGCCGATGGTGATGACCGCGAGCGCGATCAGGATGGCGGTGCTGCTCCCGCTGCCGACTGCGGCGCTGGAGAGTAGTCCATTGTCGGCCGCGGGCGCTGCAGCGCCTCCGGTCAGTACCAACGCCGACATCAAAAACGTGCTCAACGTGACCATTCGCTCTCCTGGATCGAGGAGTGAGATGACCACCCATCACAGGCGCGGATGGGGGTCGGCGGTGCTGCAGGCGCGATGGGCACAGCGAACTGCACTCAGGGACCCGGTGCGGCCTGCGGACGTCAACGTCAAGACTTCACTCGTCGCTGGGGCCTGGGCACCAGCTAGGGAATCTCGGAAGCAACTTCCGGGGCAGCGTTCGCGCGCCAATCCTGTTAAGGAGGCGACTGCGGGCGTTAGCGGAAGCGAGGTGGGAATCCGGACGATCCTCCGGGCCACCTTACCTATTTAATACAACATGGGGCTGGTTAACGCAAGCAATATTATGTAGAGGCCGCCAGCCGCAACTGCGTCAGCCTGTTCCGCGACCTCAGATCTCCCAGTTGGAGAGCACCACTCCGCTACCTTGCAGAGCTGGCTCAGAGCGCCCTCGGAAGGACATCCGCAGGTCGGTCCATCGCACTCGACCGCCAAGCTCGAGCATACGCCGATAAAGCTGGCCGAATTCGCCCTGCACGCGGACGGCGACGTTCCTCGTGCCACTGCGCCGCGACTGATCGACCAACTGACCCGCCATCTGGTCGATGTCTGAAACGTCGGCAAGCACGAGCTTCAGAACTCGCAATTCGTCCCGCACCCGCCCTTCCACAAGTGGGGCCGTATGGTACAGGGCAAAACCGCGCAGCTCGCCATCCCTGATGAGCAAAGATGTATCACCCAGCGCCAGTCGGTCGGTCAGTTCGATCTCGCGTGTGAAGTCGTACCCCGGGCGCAGTTGCTGGGTAAGCTCTCGGCAACGTCGCAGCCACTCCGCCTTGTCGGACTCGTGAATGCGGCCGAGCAGTATGCCCGTCGAGTCGTGGTTGGCGGCGGGAAGGGTGAGGGTGATCGTCAGACGATCGGGATCGAAGCCCAGATTGGAGTAAAACCCGATGTTGTCCATCGTCCGGGGCATCGTCTCAAGACCGATCACCTTCGCTCCTGAGCGTTCCAACCACTCCACCCCGGCCAACACAACGCGCTTGCCGAGTCCGCTCTCCTGAGCGTCCGGCCGCACGGCCAGCGGCCCCATCCAGCCTTCGATGCCCGAAAGATGCGCGATGTTGAAGGCGACGATCTGGTTACGGTCGTCCCGCCAGAGCATCGCGCCATCCCCCGCCCCATCGATCGCATAGCGCCAGATGGCGGGGTTCAGGAAGGGCACCCGAACGCCGGCCATACCGTCGCTACGGTACCGCTCGGTAAAGGCGTCACTGAACAATTGGTTCAGCGGAGCAAGGTCGGTCGGCATTATGCGCATCGGGCCGGTCGCGGCTGCGCCGGGGTGCCTTTTAGAATTCTGCGTCATCAGTCCCCCGCCGCCGCGTCGGCGTAATCAGAGTCGAGGAACTCGACAGCGGCATCGTTCTCCGGCCTGTTCGACTGTCGCACCCTGGAAGTGCCGTTCTCCTCGTCGTAACGGACCTCGATGATCTGGTCCATGCCCTCGCGCACGTTCTCGATGTGGGTGATGAGGATAACCTGTTCGAAACGATCCTCCAGCCGCCGCAGGAGACCCACGACGTTGTCACGGCGGACTTCGTCAAGCGACCCGAAAACCTCGTCCAGTATCAGCAGGGAGAAAGCCTGACCCGCCCGCTCAGCGATCATCTGCGAAATCGCTAGACGTAGCACCAGGTTGGCGATGTCTTCCTCCCCGCCAGATATGACCGGCTTGGGGATGCCATCTTCAAGGACGATGATGTTGTATTGATCGTCCAACTCGAGCTCCGAGTAGCGGCCCTCGGTGAGTTCAGCCAGGAATGAACTAGCCAGTGCGGACAGCTCGGGACGGAGCTGGGAGTTGAGATCCGTCCGCAGGTCAGTGTAGGCGCGATCGAGCTCGTCGTGAAGACGCTTGTCGCCCTGCAGGGTGTCCAGTGTCTCCTGAAGGCGCAGGAGTTCTGCCCGAGCGCGTTCCGCGCCTTCCAACGATACTCGCGCTCCGTGGGCCTCACCCTCGGCGCTTACCGCCGCAAGCTCGGCGGCGCGGGCAGCAGTCGCGGCCTGATCAAAGCTGGCCCGGAGTGGTTGGTAGCGCTCCTCGGAGAAGTCGAGTGCGTCGCGGCGAACACCGATGGCAACCAACTTTTCTCGCTGCTCGACCAGCCGTCTGTCAGCCCGAATTCGCTCCTCGCGCAGCGATGGCTCACGTTCCATCTGCGCTGCCAGGCGTTCGGCGCGCCCCTGCACCGCGACGAGCGATTCCAGTGAGCGCCGACGCTCGGCGTGCAGTGCTGGGTCATACCCGGGCTGAATAGCGCCCAGGTCAGCGAGCACCATCTTCAACTGCTCTTCCTTGGCTGATACGTCTGCGGTCACCTGCACCAGTTCGAGCACTCCGGCCTGGCATTTGGCGAACTTCCGTTCCAGCGCCGTGCTCTCCTGCGCGGCTACTCGACGGAACTCCTCCAACTCTCTCACGGTCGACGGCATTTCGGCGAGCTGTTCCAGGCGATTCTTGTAATAGCGCCCATCCACCTCAACCGTCTCGATCCGGTCATCGAGATCCTGGAGTACGGTAGCGTAGCTGTCACCCAGGGGGCGGGTGCAGGTGGGACATGGACCCTCGGGCCCGAGGTCGGCGAGGCGATCCCGCTGCTCTCGCAATTCGGAATATTGCTGCCGAAGCGCCTGGCGCTTCGTCTCAGCTTCCTGCCGGTCGCGCACCCATTCTGTTCGGCGCTCTTCGAACTCCGCTGCTGCTCGCTCCAGCGTCTCGCGTCCGCGAGCCAGGTCGGCTCCCACCTGACGCTCCAGTTCCGGAGCCTGTACCAACCGAAGGCGGCGTTCATGGAGGCGGGCAAGTTCGTCGGACAGAGAGCGTTCGTTGTCGGCCAGCGTCTGACGACGGCCCTCATCGCGCGCCATCGTCTCGAGCCGCGCGCATTCCTCCCTCAGACTGGCTAGCGGCGCCAACTCGAGCGTCAACCGTTCATACTCGGTATGAGCTTCAGCGAGACTGCCGAGTTCACGATCCAGCCGTTCTGTTTCGCGCAGCAACCCTGCCTGCTCGCTCTCCGCCACGCGCAACTCCGCCTGCAACTCCTGCAGTCGCTCGCGCTCACGCTGAGCCTGATCCCACTGCGGCCGGAGCTTTTCCAGCGACTCCTCAGTCTCGCGACGCCGGCGACCAGCTTCTTCGGCAAGCACACGCGAAGCGGCGAGACGGGCCTCAGCATCGGCCAGTTGCCGCCAGACTGCGTCCGGATCCGGCATCCCGGTGCGGAGACCAACCAACTCGGCGGAAACGAGTTTGCGCCGGTCGCGTACGAGCGACTGCGCCATGCGCAGCTTTTCGTAGCCGAGCACCCGGCTAAGGAACTGTGCGCGCTCGGTCGGCCCCATAGCCGCCATGACGTTCAGTTCCTTCTGTCCTGTAAAGTAGGTGTTGAAGAACTCGGCGCGCGTCATCCCCAGCCGACGCTGCAGCAACTCGCTTACTCCAGTGATGGAGTTGGCGATCGGTTGCTCGGCACCGTCCAGATAAACCTCTGCATTCGTGAGCCCGCGCACGACGCGATAGCGATGACCGCCCAGCTCGAAATCGAGCTCCACTCGCACGCTGGCTCGCGCTGCGGCGCGGTTGAAGCGGATCGACTCACGGGTGCCGCGGGCGGCAGTGTTGCCATATAGCGCCCATGCGATAGCCTCCAGGATGGTCGTCTTGCCAGAGCCATTGGGCCCGATGATCCCGGTAATGCCGCTGGAGAAGTCGACTACCGTATCGACGTGTTGTCGGAAGTTCTGGAGGCTGATGGCGTTGAGTCGCATTGCGCTTACTCGGCCTCAGCGGCTGCGCCAGCGCCGGTAGGCGCGATGGCCGAGAGAGTCTCGGCCTCACGCAAGTAATGAAGCCCGAGAGCTACTAGCGCCTCACGATCTATGTCCGAGGACAGGATGCGGCTGTGCAATTTGTCGCGAACGGTCTCGGCGAGCGTTGGGCGACGACCGGGAGCGCCCTGCCCATGAATTCGAAGCAGCTCCGGGCGCCTCGTGTCGAGTTGGAAATTGAGCGCGCGCCGCTTGAACTCACGCAGAGTTCGATGATCGAGTTCGCGCACTATGTGACGCGGCACGTCGCGCACAATCAGGCGAACCACCTGATTGTCGATCCCGCCTTCGACAGCGTTCACGGTCTCGGCGATAGCCTGATCCAAATCTGCAGCGCTCATCCCTCTAGCCTGTACTAGCGGCAGATCAATCAGGCGGCGGCTGGGTGTGAGCGGATGAAACTCATGGGCACCTGATACGAGATCGCGCTCAATGATGCCCTTGCCAGGAATGCCTACTTCCTGCTCCTCCACCAACTCGCCCCACGGATTCGAACTGGTATACTCGATGGATCCAGAGTAGTAGGCGTTCGGCGCGATCTCCCGATACACGTGGTAGTGACCGAGAGCTACATAGGTCCACCGAGCGAGGCCCAGCTCCTCCCTACTGATCTCCACGTTCGTGCGATGCAAGAGGCCAGAGAGCGCTGGTAGCATCCCCTCGACCTCGCCGTGCATCAACAAAACATTGTGGCGCGCGGTGGGGTCCGGATCGAGCGCCGGTCTGGGGAGACCGGGCACATCGGGCACGGCGAGCACGCTCAGCTCCAATTCCGGGTACGACAGGCGCTGCGCCTGGCTATCCACAACGTCCACGCCAAGGGGCCGGAAGAGACGCAGGATGCAGCCAGTCTCGCTGGAACGCGGAACATCATGGTTGCCGGCTACTACGACTACCGGCGTGCTAGGCAGTGCCTGACGGAGTCGCGAGAACTGGTGGAACGCGTGCAGTATGGCCGGATTGGTGGGGCGAACCGTATGGAAGATGTCACCGCCCATTACAACTATCTGCGGTGCAAGCTGGATCACCTTATCGACCGCTCGCGTGAACGCCACCGCGACATCCGCCTCACGCTGGTTGATTCCAGCAGGCGTCTGCCGCTGATACTGGCGGAAGCCGAGGTGCAGATCTGAGAGGTGGACGAGCCGCATACGCGCTGGGAGCGGGGAGCGTGTTCAGGGGACCGCTGCCAGGTCGAACCGGGCTGGGTGTGGCGTCTCACGACTGTAGCGCCCCTGGCTAACCCCGACCGGGAAAGCTGCCTGCAAGGCTACGGTTTGTCCACGGGGTCGAGGACACGCAATGTCTGCACAATACGCGTGGTTACGTGCACCGGTGCGGCTGCGTTCGAAGCCGTGAGCACCGACTTGACATCGATTGTGGCCTTGAGCGCAGTGAGCCAACCCCGTCGTCGGTCCACTCGAAGTTGGCCGACAATGGTGCCTGTAGACTCGTAGCGCACACCGTGAGGCAGCATCACTCCGCCGTCGGGACGACTGAGCGTACCCTTCAGAGAGACGTAGGCGACATCACCGTACCGCGACAGCGAATCGAGCCGGAAGGTCGTGGCGAGCTTTCCCGCGCCAACGCCCGCCGGCTGGCCGGGAATAGGCATCGTGGTGGAGTGCGACCACCGTTCGCCGACGCGGATCGCGTGGCCGGGAAGCGTGGCTGGCATCTGCCCCAGCAGCACGATCGCGTCGCTGGTGAGGGCGTCACCTCCGTCCAGAAGCCGCGTGGTGCCGTCCGGTTCCAGACGCATGACCACTCGCGAGCCGAGGTGACGCGACTGCCAAACACCATGCTCCTCGACGAGGAGCGAATCGGCGAGGGAGGCTATCGTAGCTCCAGCCTGGTCGGCCCCTTCCACCACTGAGCGGGAGAACAAGGTGACATCACGCCGCATGGAGACCGTGCTGTCACGTCCGTTCACCCGGCTGGTCGCGATCACTTCCACCTTCTGCTGCATGCGCATTACCAGCGTGTCGCCAGCGTGCGGTCGCAGCTCCAGTCGGACACCCTGCGCCGCCAGCAGTCGTGGCATCGCCATCACGAGTAGCACCGCCAGCAGGCGGCCCACGATGGCTCGCCCACTCGCCGGCTGTATCGATGTTGCCATGCGCGCCCGCAGTGTGGCGGAACGTTGATGTAGGCGAGATCCTGTCAGCTTGGAATCCTCAGAACCCGTACGGATCATCTTCAGCGAGCACGCGAAGAGCAGGTGCGACCACCGGTCGGCCCGGGGTGCGCGCACCCACGACCGCACGGAACTGCGCCGCGAAGAATGCCTTCACTTCGGTGGGACGGGCCAACAGAGTAACATTGCGCGCTCGCAGCGCTTCCTCCTCGCTCGCCAGCGCGATCACGTCCTTCACCCACGACAGACTGAGCGAACTGTCCAGAGTGCGCAGGGAGCGGAGGATCGCCGCTTCCAGCGTTGGCTCCTCAGCCTGTGGGAAGCGCTCAACGCCGTCACGACCGCGCATCACCGCCGGACGAGGAAAACGCATGAAGATGGGTTGCGTGAAATGCGGGTGACGCACCATCATCTGACCTCTGTCGAGCGTTGCCAGTCTCGTCCTGATGGCCGGGCTCAACACCGCGTAGCCCGGAGTGGAAAGTTCGTCCGCGTCCATCCGGCCGTAGAGGGACGACCCAGCGTTCCCTACCACCCGGCGATGCACCTGCGACCGGAACTGCTGGGCGCTGAAGAGCACGAGTCCCAGGTACCGGCCACGCTCGGAGATGTCGAGCAGCATCTTGCGGACGTATGTATCCTGGCCATCACTGGGGGCATACTTGTTCAATTCGTCCACGAAGACCACGACGTGATTGACGCCAAGGTCCCGACGTTCGAGGTGCTCGCGCAGCTTGGAGACGATGCGCGCGAAGATCAGATCCTGCGCGTCCTCCTCCAGCATCGCGACGTCCACCACGTACACCGTGCGGTCTGAAAGGTTACCAAAGGGGAGGTCGCTGACGGCCCCGTCATCGGTGACCAGGCCGGCGCAACGGGTGGAGATATTGGAGAGCCGGTTTCGCACCTTGCGAATGGTGGCCACGTGGTGGGTGCGCCAGCTATCGCCACCGCCGCGCCCTTCAATGGCCATGAGAAGGTCCCGAAACCATTCTTCGAGCTCGCCGAACGTCTGCACCCTGTAGGGGCGCCGAAGAAGTGGATCGGTGAACTCGCGATCGATCACTCGCTCCTTGATGAAGTCGATGAGCGCGTCGGCCTTTGCATCGACATCGTCGCGGTTGAGGAGGACTTCGGCGTACTGCAACACCTCGCGCAGTCCCCACGTGAGCGGGTGCACATTAGCCGACAGTTCCTCGTTGCTGCGGAGGGTGTTGAGGGTGTAACCGCGGGCGGTGTAGGGTGCGAAGTACTCCACCCGCTCAAACGGCTCCGCGGGAACGCCCAACCGCTCGTAGACAGCCCGATCCCGGTCATCCAGCTCTCCCGGCTGGTCCAGGAAGAGCAGATCGGGTCCCTTCACGTTGAAACAGACCGCCGCCACTGAACCCTTACTCGCCGGGAAGTGAGCGAACAGGGAGGCGATGAGCCATTCCGCCGCGCTTGTCTTCGTGGCCAGACCGGAAACGCCGGTGATGTTCAGGTGAGCCGCCTCCGGGCCGACCAGGAAGTCGGCATCCAGATAGATGGGAGACTCCACCCCACCCCCATAATAGACGCCCACCGGGATACCCCTGCTCTCGCCGTCGCGTAGGTAGCCATCCATGCGAAGCGCTGCAGCCACATCGGCGTCGTCGGCGAGCTGGACCCGCCCCATCGGCACCGGCTGCATCGGCTCTTCGGGAATCTGGCGCAGAACGGCTGCGCTGTAGAGTCGGATCTCTGCTCGTTCGGTGGCCGCAGATACTGCGTGACCAGGTTCTCCGTCGTGACCCAGCACGTCGTGCAGCGGGGTCTGGAGATCGGTATAGGAGAGTCCTTCGGTGACTACGCCGTAGACGACCGGGATCTGGCCATTCACCGGCCGCTCTCCGTCCACGCGAACGATGCTTCCAATCCCAACAGGAGCGTCAAGGGCGGTCCAGAAATGGAACTCGAAGGCCGTATTCGGGCGCCGCTCAGTGGCCACCACCCGACCCAGGGGCGGGAGCGGTGAGACAGCGGAGGATGCTGGATCGCTACTCATATCGTCACTATTTCGCTACTGATGGACCGCATTGGTGGCGGGGAGACTCGTAGTCTGCCCGAATATACGGATGGTGATCTGACAGCGGGCTGGCCGCAGTCCCTGTCAGATCACGGCTCGTAGATACTCCTCGCAATCCCTGATGCCATACACCATCCGGTCCCACCGCCCATCGGGCAGCGACAACGGTGATGACTCGGCCAGTATCCACCGGGAAAGCTGATCAGCCCGCGCGGTGAGGGCCTCGGGTGACTCTCCGGCGAGTTCAGCATCGGCCGCCTCGACTCTGACGAGACCGAACAGAGGGTCATGGCCCGAAGGGTCCCGTAGTCGGAGATACCAACTGGCCACCGGCGTACGCTTGGAGGAAGGGATGCGAAAGACGCTGGAGCGCTCTCCGCCACGCAGACGGAATACCCGGTCCAGCGACTCTCCTTCCACGTATAGCGTCCGGTGGCTCTTGACTACCCCGACCGCGCGTGGGGAGCGCGCTACGAGCTCGCTCTTGTTCAGCCCGCCATCGATGAATATCGGGGCTCCTTCCAGCCTGCACCAACGCTCAGCGAGCGTCTGCTCGACTCTTTCTCGGTCCTCCTGGACGAGGTGAACGGCGCGGTCGAGGAGGGCAAGCGGATGGCGAATGGGGACCGCCTGCTCCGGAGCGACGGCAGTGGTGTCGACAACGGTTAATCCAGCAGCACGAAAATATGCCGCCATTTCCTCCGGCAGGTAGGTCATTGGTAAGTAGACCCGACGCTCCACCAGTGGGCCTCCTGTCCAGCTATGAAGACGCCGGTTGACGCGAAGTCGAATGACTGCAGCGACGACGCCGAAAACCACCGGCAGGCTATCGTGGTAGGCGAGCACACGGCTACGCTGGATTCCGTCCAGAAATGCCGAAAAGCCCACCTCCCGCTCACCGCTCACCTTCCTGGCGCAAAGCGTGTCGTCCTCAACGACGGGCGCCGACAGTAGCCGCGGCGGTTCGGCGGCGGAAGTCATTGTCTCCAACGGAGCTCCGCCGTCGGCCGGGAGCGGCAGGTCCGGCGCCCAACCCTGGAGCGTTCGCTGGGCCGATCGGAAGCTCAGGTCCATATGTTTGCGTGGCTGCAGGTGCGGGCGAGAGGTGGGCCGATTTTACGCCGTGCGCTCTCGAGGCGTCCTCTACCGGGGATCTACCTTGACCCGCACGTGACGCCTGCAGAGGAGCAGCCGGAAATGACCGCCATGAAATCGATCGCCGGGACGACGATCAGACTCACCCTTGCCGCGAGCATCCTAGCGGCCGCCACGGGTTGTAACAAGACGAGCGGCACAGCCGAGGCCGCGATGATCCGGGCCGACAGTGGAGGTTCCGGGAGCGGCGTTGGAACCGGACTCGTGCGAGGTGGCGTGATTGGCGACACAACCGATCTTTCTGGTCAGCCACACATCCTGTATCAGGTGTTCGGCGAACGTGACGATCCCCGCCTGCTTCCCGTGGCGGCGCTGGCCGACGGTCAGATACGACCACTCGTGCTCTCAGCCGACGGTTGGCAGCGGTTCGACAGTCTGTATCATCAACCGGGGGCTCAGTACACGATCTACCAGGATGGCCACGCAGCCGGTTGGGCTCGTGTCACGCGGCCGATGTGGAACGAGCGAGGCGAAGCGCTCTATTCCCTCCCCCGTTGTCGCAGCCTGACACCGCTGGCAGCCGCGCTGGTCAAGGCACCGCCTCCGGTTGGCTACCTGGTGGAACACCTAGCCACCGACGCCCCACTCGCCGGCGCCGCCAGCCGAACCCGGGTGCGTCACGTTTCTTCTGAGAACTCCGTCGGCGAGGCTCGCCGCGTCGCGGCGAGCGTTGCTGAGGCGTCAGGGATGGGGCCGGGCGCGCTCGCCCAGCTGGATTTTCGAGCCGTTTCAGTGGCGAGTGGAGCTACAGACTCGCCGACTCTGGTCGCCTCGTTCATCGACCCCACTGCGGGCGTCGACGACAGTGGCGGGCACGCGCGACACCTGTTCGTGCTCGCCGACAAGGTGGACGGTCGCTACACGCCGACCTATACCCGCATCGTCCGCAGCAGCGGTACTCGCACCGACTACCGCCGCTACGTGGATCACCTCGACCTCACCGGGGACGGTGTGGACGAGTTGATCCTCGAGGGCTGGTCGAGCGGGCACGAGAGCTACCTGCTGGTGCTCCAGTACAAGAATGGACGATGGGTCGAGGCATTCCAGGGTCGCCCAAGCTGGTGCCTGGACTCCAGGGGCGAGGGCTGAGCCGCGAGCTACCGGCCGGCGTCGCCAGAGCTAGAGCGTCCGCCCATTGGGCTATTTGAAGTCTCGGTTGCCGGACGATGCTCTCAGCGAGCGACTTGGTGATGCTATTCCAGAGCGGACGAAAGTCCGTCGTCCGACCACATTTTTGCCAGTGGTGCCATGTCGACGCGCTCGGTCGGATTACTCCGTTCTGATAGCTATTCGACCCCGATATCCCACGCCTGCTCCATGTCGCCACGGGAGTAGGCGCGGAACGCCGTCAGGCTCTGCGTGCGCAAGATTCCGGGCACGCTCGGGAACTTCTCCGTTATGACCTCGGCGATCTGGTCGTGCTCGGCCACCTTGACCATGGCCACCAGATCCCACTCGCCGGCGACGGAGTAGACTTCGCTGACACCGTCTATACCGGCCAGGCGCCTGGCGCACTCGGGTATGCGCTGCGGGTCGGCCTTGACGAGGACGATTGTGGTTATCACGCGGAAGATGGGTTAGGAGGTACGTTGAGCAGCCAGAGGCCGCTGAGGTGGTCTCGGTCGTCCAGTTCCAGCAGAATATCGGCGGCGATCGCTACGCTGACGGCTGCCTTCTTCCGACCGAGAACGAAGTGAAAGTTTTCCTCCTCTGGATCGGCCTCGGCACGCAGCGGGGCGGTGACCTCCAGAGAAAGTACGACATCTTCGGTGGTGCCTGCGGGCAGCATCAGCCGAGCGCGTCCGACGCGCGCTGGAGGAGGGGAAAGTTCGGCTCGGCGGCGCACTGAGGGCCAGACGGCCACCTGTACTCCACTTACGCAGCCGTCGTCCAGGTCCAGAGTGAGCCACGAGCCATCCTCGCCCTCCACCTCGACCGATCCGTTAGCACCGTGCACCAGCGCCGCACAATTCTCCGAATCGCCAGTCAGGAAGGCGCTCAGGATGCGGGTGTCAATGTCCCATCGATACTCCACCGCTGGTAGTGCCAGCGCTGGTTCCAACTGTAGCGCTACGCTCAAGGATCCTCCCGGAGGTTTGCGCCACCAATCTGTCGACCTGGCCACGGCTACGCGAGCGCCAATCAACGCTCACAGTACCGAACGACCGCCCAGTGGGCCGGAGGTCCTCCTACCTCGCAACACTCCGCAGCAACGCCGAGATGCGGTTGGCGCCCTCGACGACCTGGGGAAGAGACGCTGCATAAGACAGGCGAATCCAGCCGGGTGTACCAAAAGCACTGCCGGGCACCAGCGCGACTCCCTGCTCGTCGAGCAACCGACGAGCGACCTCGCCTCCGGCATCGGCGCTGTCGCGAGCGAACGGTTGAACGTTCAAAAAGAGATAGAAAGCGCCTTCCGGCTGCACGATTTGAAGACCGGGGACGCCACCCAGCACCTCCAGCGCGGCATCCCGGCGCTCCCGGAAGGCGGCCACCATCTGGGCGATCGCGGCGTCGGATTCGGCGACCCGGGAGAGCGCGGCGAGGGCGGCATACTGGGAGACGGTGGCCGCGTTGTGTGTGGTGTGAGACTGGAGCGCGGTCATCATTCTCGCCACTGGCTCCGACGCCACTGCCCAGCCGATTCGCCAGCCAGTCATAGCAAACGCCTTCGCCACGCCGTTTATGACGATCAATCGGGACGGGTCACTGGTCACTTCCCAGGCCGAAGGTGCTGGGGCCTCGTAGGCAATTCGACGGTAGATCTCGTCGCTCAGAACCCACCAGCCACGCTCGGCGGCCAGGTCGAGAATCGCCCGCAGTTGATCGGCGCCGTATATCGCGCCGGTCGGATTGCAGGGAGAGTTGAGGATGAGTCCGCGCGTGCGCGGAGTGGAAGCCTGAGCCAACCGCTCGGGAGTCACCTTGAGATCGCCATCCGGATCGCCCGCTACCCCCACCGCAGTCGCCCGGGCCAGCCGTACGATTTCGACGTAGCTCGTCCAACCAGGCACCGGTACGAGCACCTCGTCGCCTGGACCGAAGAGGCTGAAGCAGGCATTGAAGATCGACTGTTTGGAGCCACCCGACACCACCACCTGAGCGGCCGTTATTGGCCACCTGCCGTTAGCGAGCGCCGAATCATGGTCGGCGATAGCCTGGCGAAGGGAGAGCATACCGTCGGTGGCCGTGTAGCGGGTAGCGCCAGCTTCTACGGCCTCGGCGGCTGCCTGCCTGATGAACGGCGGCGTGTCGAAGTCAGGCTGTCCGGCCCCTAGATCGAGGATGTCTCGACCGGCAGCGCGGAGTTGGGCCGCTAGAGTGCCGACGGCGATCGTTGCAGAAGGCTCCAGACCGGCGATGTTTGCCGATGGAACTGGTACTAGCGGTGCAATAGCGATGGACATCAGGCAGTGGTTACGGTGCGACTGAGGTAGCGATCCGCTGAGCCGGTGGGAGGAGTGTTGCCAACGACGATCTCGTCCGGCGATCGGCTCGACGGTGAAATGCTAGTGCTTGGAGCGGTAGAGGTGGCCCCGCTATACTTCGTGCCAAGAGTATATCCGCGGTGTCGACCGCGCCACGCGACGCCTGACCGGGCGGCGCGACCGGCGGTCGAACCGCTTGACAACCAGAGAGGACGTCGTGGATCAGGACGAGACAACCCCCGCCGCCAGCGCCGAGTCGCCTGTTGGGGCCAGCGGCAGCGCCAGCAGGAGCCAGCACACGGTTTACACGCTGCCGCACGATTGGGCGCTGATACGCCGTTTTCTATCGCCGGCACTGGAGCGCGCTCAGAGGCTGCGAGCGACCGATGCGTCGGGGCCGTCGGTGCTTGTCATCGCCAGCGACACGGAAGGTGCGCTCGCCATCGCCCGTAGCGCTCAGAGCCTGCTAGGCGAGACCGGGCCAGCCTTCATCCCGGTGACGGCCGTCGGCCGCGCCACCAGGCTTATCCGCGGCCGTGAGCCGATAGGGATCAGCGGCACACCGGCACTCCTGGCCGAACTGGTACGGAACGCAGTTCTCAAGCTGAATGACATCGATACAGTGATCATCGCCTGGGCGGACGACCTCATAGCCGCCGGCGGTCAGCCCGAACTGGAAGCGGTGCTGGCCGAGCTACCCAGGGAGGCCGCCAAGGTGCTCGTGACGTCGAGACCGACCGAGCAATTGGACGAGTTGGTGGAGCGCTACATGCGCAAGCCACGTCACATTTCCGATCCGGCCGGGGAGGAGGAGGAGACGCCGCTGCGCGCTCCGCTTCATTACGTGACAACCGTTGACAGCGGTCGGTCCTGGGTATTGCGCCGGCTACTGGACGAGCTGGATCCGACCTCGGCCGTGATAGTCGCGCCAGGTGCGGAAGCGGCCGCTGAGGTGCGGCTTTGCCTGGCTTCGCTAGGCTACGCTGACTCCGATAAGAGTGTCACCATCAGCGACGGTGTAGTGCCAGAGGGTACAGCTCTCGTCGTGCTCTACGAGCTGCCGTCAGACGGCTCGACGGTGCGCGCAGCGCAGGCCGCTGGTGCGGGTCAGGTGATAGCCCTGGTGCAGCCGCGACAGTTGCCCTCGTTACGGCGCCTCGCTGGCGACTCGCTGGCCGCGTACACCTTTGGCGACGCTCATCGGAATGCGCAGGCCCGCGAGGAAGCGTTGCGCGATGAAATTCGTGCTGAATTGGCCGAGGGTGCACCCACTCGCGAGGTGCTGGCGCTGGAGCCGCTACTCGCGCAGTACGACGGCGTGGAAGTGGCGGCGGCAGTGCTGCGTCTGCTGGACGAGGCGCGCCGGCAGCGTCCGGTAGCAGGGCGAGTGACTCTTCCTGCCGCCGACGATGCACCAGTAGCTCCATGGACGAAGGTATTCGTCAATGTTGGCACTAAGGATGGTGCGAGTGCCGGGGACCTGCTGGGCGCCCTGGCCGGCGAAGGGAATGTAGGTCGCGAAAAGATCGGTCGTATCGAGTTGCGCGAGACGCACGCAATGGTGGACGTGTCCACCGACGTAGTGGAGTCGGTTGTTGCCGCCGTCACGGGCGCTGCACTCCGTGGGCGCCGACTGGTGGCACGGGTGGACAAGGATCGCGCAGCGTCCACGCGCGGCGGCGGCGCCGGTGCGGTTGGCGGCGACCGTCCTCCACGCAGCGACCGCCCGCGCGATGACCGTCCACGGGACGATCGATCGTCATACCGTGGCGATCGTCCGGCGCGCGGAGATGCCCCCCGAGGAGGCGGACCGCGTGGGGAGCGCCCAGCGCGTGGTGGCGGCGATCGACCGCCCCGTAGCGGCCCGCCGCGCGGCGACCGCAATGATCGTGGCGGTTCTGGTGCCCCTCGCTCGGGTAAGCCGCCGTTCCGGTCAGCTAGCGAGGAACGCAGTTCAAGCTATGGCCGCACACTCCAGGACGAGCAGCAGGAGTGGGCAACACGAGGTGATCGCATCCGTAACTCGCGGCGGAGCACGGAGAACGAGTGAATGGCATGTTCCAGGCGTCCGGCGGCTGGATAGAGGTGGTCGCCGGCGTCATGTTCAGCGGCAAGAGCGAGGAATTGCAGCGTCGTGTCAGGCGGGCTCTCATAGCTCGCAAGCGCATCCAGGTGTTCAAGTCGCATCTGGATGCGCGTTACGGCGGCGTGCACCGAGTCTCCAGTCACGACGGACGTATGCTCGACGCAATCCCGGCGGAATCGGCAGCGCAGATCAGCCAGCTAATCGACCCGCAGGCGCAGGTCATCGCCGTGGATGAGGCACAGTTCCTGGACGACGGAATCGTGCCCCTGGTGACGAGCCTCGCCGAGCGCGGTCGGAGGGTGATACTGGCGGGTATCGACACCGATTTCCGCGGCGAGCCATTCGGGCCCATGCCAGTCCTGATGGCACTGGCCGAGGTGGTCGACAAGCTGCATGCCATCTGCGTTCTGTGCGGCAACCCGGCCAGCCGGACCCAGCGCCTGATCGATGGCCGACCGGCCGCGTACGATTCGCCCACCATAATGGTGGGAGGCAGTGAGTCCTACGAGGCCCGCTGCCGGGCCTGCCATGTTGTGCCACGCCCTGACGAACGGCAGGGGCGGCTCCTCTAACTGCCCGAGCGTTGAATTGCTGTTGGCACGGCTCGCGCGTTGTGAGAGGGTGGATCAAGGAATAAGGCCGGGGACACGGCGCGCTCGTTGACAGTTCGCCGCCACCCGGCCTATTGTTGCGCGCCGACAGTATCTCAACCTCCCTCGTAGGCCCCTCACTCTCACCAGGATTTACATGCTCGTAGTCGGACTCACCGGCAACATTGCCAGCGGAAAGTCGACTGTGATGGCTCAGCTCGCCGAACTCGGGGCTACGGTTATAGATGCCGACCTGCTCGCGCGAGAGGCGGTTCGGCCGGGCTCGAGGGGGCTAGCGCAGATCGTCGCGCACTGGGGAGACGCCGTACTGGAGCCAGATGGCGCGCTCGACCGTTCGGAACTACGTGCGCGTGTCTTTGGCGACAGCGCCGAGTTGGAGGCGCTCAACGCGATTGTCCACCCCGAGGTGGAGCGGCTCAGGGTGGAGCGACTGGAAGAGGCTCGCGACGCTGGCGCGAGTATCGTTGTCTGCGACATCCCGCTCCTCTTCGAGGTTCATCTGGCCGATCAGTTCGACGCGATTGTGCTTGTGGATGCGCCCCGTCCTCTTCGATTGGAGCGGCTGGTCACGGACCGCAACCTGCACGAGTCCGAGGCGATGGACATGATAGCTGCGCAGATGCCTGCCGAGCTCAAGCGTGCCAGATCAGACTTTGTGATTGACAATGCCGGCGACCGCGAGATGCTGGCATCGCGCGTGGACCGTCTCTGGCAGTCACTGAGCGACGAAGCGATGCGAATGATGAGGCAGCGCGACGATGGCCCCGGCGGCCGTCCGGTGGCCGCCACCCTTTCTTGACACCCAGCCATCCGCGCAGATAGACTTCGCGCGCCCGCCCACCCATACCGGAGTACGTTCGTGGCCGATATTCCCGCTGACCTGCGATATACCGAGGAGCACGAGTACGTCAGGACGACCGACGATCCCGATGTCGTAGAGATTGGTATCACCGACTTCGCGCAGGGCGAGTTGGGAGACATCGTGTACATCGAGTTGCCTGCCGTTGGCGCAATCTTCTCCGCCAACGATGTTTTCGGCACCGTCGAGGCCGTCAAGGCGGTCTCCGAACTCTTCTCGCCGTTGTCCGGCGAGATCGTCGAAGTGAACGAGCGGCTCGATGGTGAGCCCGCGCTCATCAACACCGACCCATACGGTGAAGGCTGGATGATCCGTATGCGACTGGAGAGCACAGACGACCTGGATGCACTGCTCGATCCGAAGGCGTACCGCGACCAGATCGGCGCCTGAGAGCTTGAACTGGTGGGAAGTCGCTGACCGCAAACGCGCCTTCCCGATAGTCGAAGGGCCGCCTCCCATGAGCTATGGGAAGCGGCCCTTCGACTATTCGTGTCTCAGTGTCGCCTTGGAGTAACTGCTTGCGGCGGGCTCAGGTGATTCAGCCCATGATTTCGGCGACCACCTCGGCGTAATCGTCGGTTGGAGGACAGGAGCAGACGAGATTGCGATCGCCGTACGCGCTCTCCACCCGTGAGACGGCCGGCCAGAACTTGCGCCTGCGCGTCCAGGGCGCCGGGAAGGCGGCCTGTTCTCGCGTGTACGGCCGGTCCCAATCGCTGCTAACCACCGAGTCCATCGTGTGCGGCGAACGCTTGAGCGGGTTATTGACAGCGTCCATCTCACCCGACTCCACCGCCGCTACCTCGGCGCGTATGGCTATCAGAGCCTCGCAGAAACGATCCAGTTCCGACAGCGGCTCGCTCTCCGTGGGCTCGATCATGAGCGTTCCAGCCACAGGGAAGGAGACAGTGGGCGCATGGAAACCGTAGTCCATGAGCCGCTTGGCAATGTCTTCGACCTCGATTCCGGCTGACGCCTTGAGTGGCCGGGTGTCGATGATGCACTCATGCGCGACGTGACCATTCTGGCCGCGGTACAGTACGGGGAAGTGATCGGCGAGCCGCTGCGCTATGTAGTTCGCGCTGAGAATGGCGACCTTCGTCGCGTAAGTGAGCCCCTCAGCGCCCATCAGCCGGACGTACAGGTAGGAGATCGGGAGGATGCTGGCACTTCCCCACGGTGCGGAAGACACAGGACCCAGAGCCCGATCGTCGCCCATATCCACGAGCGGATGGCCAGGCAGGAAGGGGATGAGATGGGTCGCCACGCCGATCGGACCCATGCCCGGGCCGCCACCACCGTGCGGGATGCAGAACGTCTTGTGCAGGTTGAGGTGACAGACATCGGCGCCGATGTCGCCTGGACGAGCGACACCCACCATCGCGTTCATGTTCGCGCCATCCATGTAGACCTGACCGCCGTGCTCGTGGACCATCTCACAGATCTCGCGAATGGAGGTCTCGAATACGCCGTGCGTTGACGGGTAGGTGACCATCAGCGCTGCCAGGTTCTCGGCATGCTGCTCCGCTCGCGCGCGGAGGTCGGCGACGTCAATGTTGCCATTCGGATCCGTCTTCACTACCACCACTTTCATCCCAGCCATGACAGCGCTCGCCGGGTTGGTACCGTGCGCCGACTGGGGAATTAGGCAGATATCGCGATGGGAATCACCACGCGACTGATGATAGCGGCTGATGACGAGCAGCCCCGTGTACTCCCCTTGGGAGCCCGCGTTTGGCTGCAACGACACGCCAGCAAAGCCCGTGATCTCGCCCAGCGCACTCTCGAACTCACGGAACAGTTCGAGGTAGCCCTCGGTCTGATCCGCCGGAGCGAACGGGTGCAGCTGGCCAAACTCCGGCCACGTCACCGGGATCATCTCCGTCGTCGCGTTCAGCTTCATCGTGCACGATCCGAGCGGGATCATGGAGTGCACGAGAGACAGGTCGCGCGACTCGAGCATGCGCATGTAGCGCAGCATCTCCGTCTCGGAGTGATGAGTGTTAAATACGGGATGAGTCAGGTACGGCGAGGTACGAGCGAACCGCTCGTCCAGCTCCGTGTGAACATCGTCGCTGAGATCATCGATCGTAAACGGCGCACTCTCGCCCTGATTGAAGACCGCCAGGAGATCGGCGAGGTCCTGAACCGTGGTCGTCTCATCGAGCGAGATGCCGACCGTGTGCAGGTCGATGCCGAGAAGGTTGATGCCCCTCGAGCGCGCAAGGTCCAGAATGGAGGCGCTGTGGCGCTGCCCGAGGTCTACCCGCAAGGTGTCAAAGTAGGCAGGATGGACGACACGGAAGCCGAGCCGCCCGAGACCGGCAGCTAGCGTGGCCGTCATGGCGTGGACCCGGCGAGCGATGCGGGCGATGCCCTCCGGTCCATGCCACACAGCATACATGCCGGCCATCACAGCCAGCAGCACCTGAGCGGTGCAGACGTTGCTCGTCGCCTTTTCGCGGCGAATATGCTGTTCGCGGGTCTGAAGGGCCATGCGCAACGCGGGGCGACCTTCGGCGTCGCGTGAGACGCCGATGATGCGGCCGGGAATCTGGCGCTTGTACTGATCCCTGGTAGCGAAGTAGGCCGCGTGCGGTCCGCCAAAGCCCATCGGCACACCGAAACGCTGGGTACTGCCGACCACGACGTCGGCGTCCCACTCACCGGGCGGGGTGAGGAGAGCCAGTGCGAGCAGATCGGCAGCAACAGTGACCAGCGCGCCTGCAGCGTGCGCCTGCTCGGTCAGGGCGCGGTAGTCATGCACTGCACCGTCGCTCGCCGGGTACTGGAGCAGTACGCCGAACACATCTGACCCGAATGTGAAATCGCGGTGGTCACCTACCTCAATCGTTATACCGCGGGCACCGGCTCGAGTGCGGACCACCTCGATCGTCTGCGGATGGCAGTCCTGGGAAACCAGGAATCGATTCCTGTCGTTGCCGGGCGCCAGATTGTGAGCCATCTGCATCGCCTCGGCGGCCGCCGTACCTTCATCGAGGAGCGAGGCGTTAGCGATCGCCATGCCGGTCAGATCAATGACCATCGTCTGGAAGTTGAGCAGCGCTTCCAGCCGTCCCTGAGCGATTTCCGCCTGATAGGGGGTATAGGCGGTATACCAGCCGGGGTTCTCTAGGATGTTGCGCTGGATAACCGGCGGTGTATGGCATCCGTAGTATCCAAGCCCGATGTAGGAGCGGTAGATCTTGTTGCGACTGGCGAGCGCGCGGAGGTCGTCAAGGACCTCCGATTCGCTCTTTCCAGGTGGCAGATCGAGCGGACGGGACATCCGGATGGCGGCTGGTACGACGGCGTCGATGAAGTCATCGAGATTGCCGTAGCCGAGCAGCTCGGTCATCGCGGCAACCTCGGCCGGATTGGGGCCGACGTGCCGATCCACGAACTGGTCGATATCGACTAACTCTGACGGACGCATTGCGGTGGTCATGCGAGACCTCGGGAACGGTCTGGACGAGCCGCGGATCGCGGTTTCCGGGGCGCCTGTAGCGACGCGCCGGTCCACGAGCGGCGAGAAGTTGCACGATGAGCACGCATCCGATGGCTAGAAGGCCATCAGACTGCATGTCCTGGGAAATCTAACGCCGCGGAGCCAAGCCGGCGTGCCGTCGAATCGGTTACGCCGGAGACGGAACGGTGCTGCCCAGTGAGGGGAGCGGGGATATGTTTGTTACGGGGGGGGGCCCGGCAGCCAGTTGCCTGGATTCCCCTCGCACATCGTCAGGTCCTCTCGCGGCAGGCCGCCGCCCATCGCCCAACCAACTGGGTGTCGAGGACGCTCTTCGTGCCGCAGGCAGCCGCTCCGAGTGGCTGCCTACGACTCTCAACTCCAGCTTCCGCCATGCGCTGGCACCTCTTACTCACGCCGCCACTGTCGGGCGCCGACAACATGGCGCTCGACGAAGCTCTGCTCGAGCGAGCGGGAGCGACTGGCGAGGCCGTTTGCCGCGTTTACAGTTGGAGCCGGCCCACTCTGTCGCTGGGGCGCAACCAGAGCGCCGCCGGCCACTACGACACCGCGCTCGCGTCGGAGCTGGGCGTGGACATTGTCCGCCGGCCCACTGGCGGGCGAGCGGTCCTGCACCACCGCGAAATCACCTACGCAGTGGCCGCGCCGGCACCGGAGACAGGCTCGCTGCGTGAATCATACGCGGCAGTCAATCGTCTCCTTCACGATGCCCTGGCCAGGTTGGGAGCCGCGGTTAGCGACGCTCAGCCGGCGGGGCGGGCTCCGGTCCCCTCCCTGGCGCCCTGCTTCGAGCTCCCAACGCGCGACGAACTGATTTTGGACGGCCGGAAGCTCGTCGGAAGCGCGCAGTGGCGCGACGACGGTGCGTTCCTGCAACATGGCTCGATTCTAGTGGACGATGACCAGCCTCTCATCGCCCGACTTCTCACCCGCAAAGTGACTACGACCATGCCCGCGCCGGCAACGTTGCGCGAAGCACTTGGACGCGCGCCCGAGCCGGCGGAGTTGGCCCAGGCGCTTCTCGCCAGCGTGCGCACACTCGAGGATCCCGACGCCGAGCCATGGGGAGTAGACCGGGCGCTACAGGCAGCTACAGAACGTCTGCGCCATCGTTACCTGGACGACGCCTGGACCTGGCGACGTTAAGCGCCCAGCAGCAACGTTGACAACGCCGGATGAGCCCCAGCGAGTCGTTGTCGCTCCTTCCTTCGTTCCTATTTCTTCCTGACATGTCATCCTCTCTCCGCCAGCGCCGCGCTATAGCCGGTTTCACGAGCCTGCTCATGGCCGCAGTCGTCGTCGCCTGCCCCACGCCGGACGGTGGGAAGTCAGGTGGCGCTGGGCCGACCAGCTCCAGAAACATCGGCGGTACTCTGGTGATCACCGCCCCGACCGGCCCCAACACCCTCATGCCGCCCGCAGTGACCTCTGCCCAGGGCAAGCTGCTCACGGATTTGATCTTCGAGCGGCTCGTCGACGTTGGGCCATCACTCAACAGCTTTGGCGACGATGGCTTCGAGCCGCGACTAGCGACCACTTGGGATTGGAGCGCCGACTCGATGGCCATCTCTTTCCATCTGGATCCCCGGGCCCGCTGGCACGACGGCAAGCCCGTGCGGGCCAACGACGTGCGTTACACGTTTAATATCAACAGAGATAGCGCTCAGTCGTCCGACGCCGGGTACCTGGCCAGGGTGGATTCCGTTGCCGTCACCGATTCGCTGACCGCAACTTTCTGGTTCGCCACCCGCTATCCGGAGCAGTTCTACGACGCCGCGGGTCGTCTGTCCATCCTGCCCGAGCATCTACTGGGCGACGTCCCGGGGGGCGGTCTGAGCCGAGCACCAGAGGCGACGGCGCCGATTGGGAGCGGCCCTTATCGTTTCGTTCGCCTGCAGCCCGGCGCCCTGATTGAGCTTGCCGCGGACACTGGCTATCACCTTGGACGCCCATTGCTCGATCGCATCATGATGACCGTGGCACCCAACCCGATCGCTGCTGCGACACAGCTCTTCAACGGAGAGGCTGACCTATACGAGGCGATGACGCCGCAGCAGATGGGCGAGTTCACTACCCATCCCGATGTCATCGCCCACATCGGACCCAGTCTCACTTACAATTTTCTTCAGTTCAACCTCCGCGATCCCAGGCATCCGGATCGACCGCATCCGCTGCTCGCCGATCGTGAATTGCGACGGGCGCTGTCGATGCTCATCGACCGCGAGGCCATAGTAAAAAGCGTCTGGGACTCGCTCGCTATTGTCGGCCTGGGCCCCTTCCCGCGCTCGCTTCCCACCGCCGACACTCTTCTCAGGCAGTTGCCACACGACCCTTCGCGGGCGACCGCCATACTGGATTCGCTAGGGTGGCGAGACAGTGATGGTGACGGCGTTCGTGACCGTAACGGTCAACTGCTTAAGTTTGCCGTCACCGTACCCACGTCGAGCGCCTTCCGGCAACGGATTGCCGTGTTGCTTCAGGATCAACTGGGCCGGAACGGCGTGAATCTTGTGGTGGAGCGGCTGGAGTTCAACACATTTCTCGAGCGTCTCGCCAAGCGCGCCTTCGATACCAACCCGCCGCTGATCGTCGCGCCCACTTCAGTCGCGCCTACCAGATGATCATCGACGATGCGCCGGCCGTCTGGCTCTATGAGCCACTGACGGTCATCGGGATCCACCGTCGTTTCGACATGCCGGCGCTCCGCGCCGGCGGTTGGTGGCTGGACATCCCACGGTGGTCGGTGCGTCCGGGCGAGCAGATCAAGCGCGACCGCGAAGTGCCTGCCTCAGCGGTCGCGCCGGTCGAACCCTGACGTGATCGGCGCGCTCGTCTCCCGGGTACTGCAGGCCGCGGTGGTCGCCGCCCTCGTCGCGGCGATCGCCTTCTTCGTCCTTCACGCGGCACCGGGCGATCCCCTGAGCGCCCTCATCGAGAACCCGGCGGTGTCGCCAGAGCTGGTGGCCGCCGAGCGCGTCCGATTGGGCTACGACAAGCCGCCAGCCGTTCAGTTTGCGGCCTATGTGTCGGCCGCCGCTCGCGGCGATCTGGGTTACTCAGCCTCGCTCGGGATGCCGGTGGCGAGAGTGATCGGTGCAGCGCTCCCGAACACGCTCCTGCTCATGGTCACGGCGCTAGTCGTCAGCTTCACTGTGGGCATCGGTCTCGGAGTGGCTCAGGCGGCGCGTGCGGGTACGCTATTCGACAGGTTGACGAGCGCGGTCGCTCTCTTTCTCTATTCGTTGCCTGAGTTCTGGCTGGCGCTCGTCCTTCTGGTGGTCTTCAGCGGCCGGCTGCATCTCTTCCCGGGCGGTGGCTTGGAGACGCTGGCCATTGCGCACGACTCCAGTTGGCACTGGTTTCTGGATCGGTTGCATCACCTCGCCCTGCCGGCACTCACGCTTGTCCTCCTGACCACTGCCGGCGTGGCGCGCTTCCAGAGGTCGGCGCTGTTGGAGGTGCTGCCACGCGAGTTCGTGCGGACGGCGATCGCCAAGGGAGCGTCGAGGCAACAGGCGGTGCTCCGGCACGCGTGGCGCAATTCGCTTCTGCCTATAGTCACGCTACTCGGACTGGCTTTGCCAGCGCTCGTGGGCGGGGCTGTGTTCGTCGAGCAGGTGTTCAGCTGGCCAGGCATGGGGCGGCTGGTGGTGGCGTCGATAGAACGACGTGACTACGCGCTTCTGACCGGCTGCCTGCTCGTCGGCGGCGTACTGGTGGCCGCCGGTAGTCTGCTCGCTGATGCACTGGCGCTTGCGGTCGACCCCCGCCAACGTCGCGCGAACTGAGCGTCGCCGTGTCGGAACCATTGCTGCTCATTCCCGCTTCGCCCATTCTCGGCTCACGCCGGCGCGTCTCCACGACGGCTCTCGTCGCGGGCGGGCTCCTTATTGCGATCGTGCTCCTCGCCATACTGGCGCCCGTGCTGACGCATTATGGCGAGGCCCAGATCCTGTCCGGCTCGGAGCTGCTGCCTCCATCGCGGTCTCATCCCTTCGGCACTGATGTGCTGGGTCGCGATGTCCTGACACGCGTGCTTTTCGGCGCCCGCATCTCACTAGGCCTCGCGTTCCTGGCGACGGTCGTGGCGGCGGCGCTAGGCACAGCGGTGGGTGCAGCCGCCGGTTATGTGGGTGGAAGGGTGGATGCGCTGTTGATGCGAGGCGTTGACACGTTGCTCGCTCTTCCTCGCGTACTCCTTCTGATAGGGTTGCTCGCTATCTGGCCACAACTGCCGCTCCGCGTCTTCGTCCTGGTGCTCGGCGTGACTGCCTGGTTCCCCCTCAGCCGTCTGGTGCGCGCCGAAGTGCGGGGTATAGTCGCTCGCGACCATGTGCTGGCAGCGCGAGCGTTGGGCGGTAGTCACATGCACATCATCTTCCGCCACGTACTCCCCAATGCTGTCGGCACCGTGCTCGTGGCAGCGCCTCTCATCGCCGGTGGAGTCATCGTGCTCGAGGCAGGTCTCAGTTTCCTGGGTGTCGGCGTGCAGCCTCCCACAGCGAGCTGGGGAAGCATAGCATATGATGGTTTCGAGGTCGTGAGCAGTGCCTGGTGGGTCGCTCTCTTTCCCGGCCTGGCCATCGCCTGCACTGTTACCGCGGTCAATATGCTCGGCGACGTCTTGCGCGATGCCCTTGACCCGCGCCAGCTTCCGCAGCGATGACCCCACCCCTGCAGGGCGTCGAAGCGCCCGGGGCCGAGGCCCCTCTCCTCAGCGTCACTGACCTACGCACGTACTTCCACACCGATGGCGGTGTGGCACGTTCGGTGGACGGCGTCTCCTTCTCAGTCGGGCGTGGTGAGACAGTAGGGCTGGTGGGTGAGTCAGGGTGCGGCAAGTCTGTCACGGCTCTCTCCCTCATGCGCCTCATCCAGTCGCCAGGACGGATCGAGGCTGGTAGTAGCGTCCGCTTTGAGGGCACCGAGCTTCTCACGCTCAGCGAAGGCGAGATGCGCCGTGTTCGCGGCAACAGGATGGCGATGATTTTCCAGGAGCCGATGAGCGCGCTCAATCCGGTCTTCAAGGTTGGCGACCAGATTGCCGAAGTAGCGCGCATACACACGAGTGCGTCGCGGCGCGAGGCGTGGCGGCAGGCGGTTGCTATGCTCGCCCTGACGGGCATGCCGGCACCGGAGCAGCGTGCACACGAGTATCCGCACCAACTCTCAGGTGGAATGCGGCAGCGGGTGCTGATAGCGATGGCGCTCATGATGGATCCGGCGCTGATCGTGGCCGACGAGCCAACCACCGCGCTGGACGTAACTATCCAGGCACAGATCCTCGAGTTGCTGGCCGATCTCCAGCGTCGCCTGGGTATGTCCATCCTCATGATTACTCACGACCTGGGTGTGATCGCCGAGACGGCGCGACGCGTGATTGTGATGTATGCGGGAGAGGTGGTGGAGCAGTCGGACGTGGGCCCGCTTTTCGCTGCTCCGCATCACCCCTATGCCGAAGGACTATTGGCGGCCATGCCCCGCATGGGCAGGCGACGCGAGCGACTCACGGTGATTCCCGGCACTGTTCCACCGCCTACCGACTGGCCCACGGGCTGTCGCTTCCGGGAGCGCTGTCCATACGCGTGGGACCGCTGCGAAAGCGAGCATCCGCCGCTCTACGACATCGGGAACGGCCGCCGCTCGCGCTGCCATCTGGCGGTGGAGCCAGAGCGGCGCTCTCACCCTCACGAACCTCTCGTGGCGCAGGCCGCTCCAGCGTGATGCGGCAGCCATCGGCCCGCGCCGGCCCTCAATCCTATCCCGCCTCCGCTCAGCAGTCCGGGCAGCCGCTACTCGAGGTGCGCGACCTCGTCAAACACTTTCCCATCCGCCGGGGGCTCCTGGGTCGAACGGTGGGCCAGGTACGCGCTGTGGACGGTGTTTCATTCCGGCTCTGGCCAGGTGAGACGCTGGGTCTGGTGGGGGAATCGGGCTGCGGCAAGTCTACGACTGGGCGGATGGTGCTGCGATTGCTGGAGCCCACTGCTGGGAGCGTTTACTTCGACGGCGCCGACGTGCTATCGCTGGGCGGGGCTCAGTTAAGGGCGATGCGGCGACACGCCCAAATCATCTTCCAGGATCCGTTCTCATCACTGAATCCACGGATGACGATCGGTGCCGCGATCCGTGAAGGATTGACCATCCATCGGATCGCCGAGGGCGAGGCCGCCGACCGCAGAGTTCGCGACCTGCTGGCTGAAGTGGGCCTGCGTCCGGAGTACTCCGACCGCTATCCGCACGAGTTCTCCGGCGGCCAGAGGCAGCGAGTGGGGATCGCCCGCGCGCTCTCTGTATCTCCACGTCTCATCGTCTGCGACGAGCCAGTGTCGGCGCTCGACGTGTCGGTGCAGGCACAGGTCGTGAACCTGCTACAGGACTTACAACGAGACCGCGGGCTCGCCTACCTGTTCATCGCTCACGACCTGAGCGTGGTGGAACACATTGCCGACCGGGTGGCGGTGATGTATCTGGGCCACATAGTGGAACTGGCGAGCGCGGCGGATATCTATCGCGAGCCGCTCATGCCGTATACCCAGGCGCTCCTGTCGGCCGTTCCGGTGCCTGACCCGACGGTTCGCAGCACTCGCGTTGTGCTATCGGGCGACGTACCTTCGCCGGCCAACCCGCCCAGCGGCTGTGTGTTCCACCCGCGTTGCCAGCATCCGCAGAAGGACGAGGCCTGTGTTCGACTGGTACCTCCGTTGGAGGAGAAGGCCCCCGGTCACTGGGTGGCGTGCATCAAGCAGCCGCCGACGACAGTCGACTGGGATGTTCAGAAAGCTGCCGGCGGCACGCGTCAGCCAGAGCGGTACCTGCCCGTCCTGTAGACCGAATTCGACACACTTGTTACCCGAGCGGCAACGCTACGCCGCATCGGGGACCGTCTTCCCTCCCAGACTCCCGGCATCTTGGCGCAGACTCCTACCCCCAGGCGACCAGGTTCCGTAGACGCGACGGCAACGACGGCCGACGCTCCTCCGTTCCTCAGCGACCGTAGCTTTTTCGGGCACCCCAAAGGGCTGGCCACACTCTTTGTCACAGAGATGTGGGAGCGCTTCTCGTACTATGGGCTGCGACCTCTCCTCATTCTGTTCATGGCCGCCGCACTTGCTGATGGCGGCTTCGGGTTCGAGCGCGACCAGGCGTCGGCCATCGTCGGTATCTACGGAGCTTGCGTCTACCTGGCGTCGCTGCCAGGCGGCTGGGTGGCCGACCGAATACTTGGCCTGCGTCGGGCGATCCTCTATGGCGCGGCGCTGATATCGCTGGGTCATATATCCATTGGTCTCTCGGCATTTTTGCACGCTCGGACGCCGTTCTTTATCGGCCTCGTCTTCATTGTCCTGGGGACAGGACTGCTCAAGCCCAACATCTCGGCGATTGTCGGCGACCTCTACCCGGAGGGCGGCGAGCGGCGCGATGCCGGCTTCTCGATTTTCTACATGGGGATCAACACCGGCGCCTTCCTCGGCCAGTTGGTCACCGGCTTCCTCGGCGAGAGCGTCGGCTGGCACTGGGGTTTCGGGGCCGCCGGAGTCGGCATGATCATCGGCCTGATCTACTTCGCCACCCGGGCTAAGGCTACACTCGGCACGCTTGGCCTGGAGCCAGCCCGGAATCCGGACCCGGTAATCCAGGCCCGACAGATGCGGTCAGCGAAGGGTCTCCTGACCGCCGGCCTTGTCATCCTCGCGCTCGTCGTGATCCTTGCCTCGGCGGGGGTGGTAGCGCTGGATGCCCAGGTAATCGGGCGCTACATGACCGTCGTCATTCTGGCAATGGTGATTGGCTTCTTCGCTTTCGTCTTCATTGCCGGAAAGCTTTCGGCCGACGAGAAGAAACGCGTCGCGGTGATCTTCGTTCTGTTTGTCTTCGCCGCCGTTTTCTGGTCGGCATTCGAGCAGGCCCCAACGTCACTGAACCTGTTCGCGCGCGACTTCACGAACCGTCAGATGGGTGGTTTCGAGATCCCGGCGACCTGGTTTCAGTCGGTGAACTCGGCCTTCATCATCATCTTCGCTCCCGTCTTCGCGGCCATCTGGGTCTGGTTCGGGAAACGGAAGATAGAGATCTCGAGCCCGGCCAAGTTCTCCGTCGGGCTGGCCCTGGCTGGCATCGGTTTCCTCGTCATGTACTTCGCCGCCAACCGCGTTGTTGCAGGCCAGGGTCTGCTGCTCGTCGCGCCCTGGTGGCTGGTGGCAAGCTACTTCTTCCAGACCATCGGCGAGCTCTCCCTGAGTCCGGTCGGGCTATCATCCATGACGAAGCTCTCGCCACGGAAGTATGTCGGGCAGATGATGGGCATCTGGTTTACCGCCTCAGCGCTGGGCAATCTGGTGGCCGGCCTGGTGGGCGGGAATGTCGATCCGGAAAAGCTGGCGCAGATGCCGACCCTCTTCTCCACCACCGCCATCTCGCTATTCGTCGCCGCTATTGTGCTGGCGGTGCTGGCAATTCCAATCAAGAAGATGATGGTCGGCGTCAAGTAGCGACGCTCATCAGTTCTTCAGAGTGGTCGCGAACGAGGTGGTCAGGGCCATTTGAAAACGCCCTCGGGCACGGTCTGTTCGCGACTGCGACGGACGTCGGCGGGTTCACGCCAGCCCGTCCGACTCAGGTTCGTACTGCTCAGCCGAACCTCGAAGCGGGCGTCGGGATCGGGACTCACCGGGAAGGCCAGGTCCACCCTCCACAGCCGTTGTGATTCGCGCGGAACGGCGGCGAGTAGCGAGACACCGAGCCCGGTCCTCACTTTGGTGTCAATACCGAACGGCGCGTCGCCGGCCCACATCTTACCGGCATCGGCAAACAACGCGACGCCGTAACCAGCGTTCTTGTAGATGGTGCCGAGGTTCCAACGGTTCTCCACTCGTAACAGCATCCGGCGGGACCCGGCCGCCTCGGATTTGAGGTAGCCCCGCATTCCTCCGTCTCTCTCGCCAAGACGGAGCTGGAACGGGCGCCGCGTATGCCAGCCGCCCGACCATTCGGCGCTGGTCAGCAGCGTATGGCTGGGCGCCAGGTGCGTGTACCAGGCGAGGCGAGCGCTGCCCAGCACTCCGTCCCAGCGTTCGGTGTCGTAGTCTTCTCTTCCCTCCCCCTTGCCCTGGAACATCACGAACGATTCCGGGCTCCCGAATCCAGCATAGAGGTCGGAAGCGATGAATAGGTCGTCGTCCTCCGCTCCGAGGAGAGCGAGACTGCGTCCGAATCGCAGCCCAGCCTGCACTCCAACGCGCACATCCTGGACGGCATCCAGTCCGTCGAACGCGGTCACCTGTAAAAAGTCTATGTTGCGGACTCCCCAGAGCAGGTTTGCGCGAGCGCTTCGCTTGGCCTGGTAAGGTCCGACTGCGGAGCCTATCATAGGCATCGGAACCGGGCCGTCCGGGGTGATGAGCACCGCCTCCTCATCCACATCTTCCCGTTCCCGCGTCAACGACGCGCCGAAGAGACTCAGACGTCCTGGCTGGCCAACGCGCGCTATCGCGCCCACGGTCGCGAAGGTTCGGCGCGAACCGAGCGCCAGGTCGTCCTCATGGCCCGAACCGGAAAGCTTGAAGAAGTCGTGCGCACCTCCGGCATCCACTCGCCATGCCACGCGCTGCAGGTCGGTGTAGTAAGGATGCTCCATGATCCCTTCCCATCTGCCGCCGATCTGCTCGCGCACTCCTTCCATGGTGAGTTGGTACGGTCTGCTGAACGGCTGGTAATCCACCACTCGTACCGAGAAACCATCGCGCCCGTAGGTGCCGGCGCGCCACGCTGCCGATGCGTGTATCGCCTGCCCCATAAGGTTGCCCTCGCCGAGGCGCAGCATGCGCAAAAACGGGCTCTTCGCTCTTACGTCGAGACCGGCAACGACCGTCACCTCGTCCACCGTCTCAACCACCAGCCGGACGCGGCCCGGGCCGTTCGGCTCCGGACGTACGACCGCCGACGCAAGGTAGGGTTGGGCGCGCAGGATACGCTCCGACTCCGCCCGTCGCAGCTCGTCACAGCGCTCGCCAGCGCCGAGGAGCAGGAAATTCCTCACGACTGACGGTTTCGTCGTCACGTGCACGTCATTCACCACACGCACCACGATCTGCCAGCGACGCGCCACACCTCTCACGAATGGCGGGTAGGTGCGCACGTCGATGTCGGTAATCGTCTCACCCTGGCAGCGCACCACCGGAGCACGCGGCGACCGGCGCTCGACGATAACTCCCGGCAGCGTCTGGGCGCTGTCGGGACGACGCTGAGCGGCCGATGTGGAAGCAAAGAATCCGATCGCCAGGAGTCCTAGGCATCCAGTCGTGCCAGAGCGCAACAGCAGACAGCCACGCCGACTCACTACCGACCCATTCTTCGTTTCAATTCGTCCAGCATGGCATCGGCCTGAGCATCCCGTGCATCCCGGGTGCCCTGACGACGAAGGGCATCCAGTTCCGAGTTCAGGCCGTCCCGATCGCCGAGCGCGGCTTCGACCTCCGCCTCCGCGGCCGCTGCCCGGACCGCGTCATTGGCTGAACCCGTGCCGGAGCCCGTCCGAGCGGGATCCACCCCAGCGTGAGCGGCCTTGAATTCCGTGGTCATGTCGGCGACCTCGCGCTCCACCATTACTATCTCTTCTTCCTGGACGGCCAACTTGCGCTCCAGCACCTCCACCCGCTCGGCGTGCTGGGCCTCGAATCGCTCCGCAACGGCGACCGTTTCCGAGTCGTTGATCCGTTCGGCGAGCATCCTCCTCCGACGTACTGTGTCCAGTTCTCGCCGTTCTTCGGCAAGGCGATGCCGAGTGCGAGAAAGACCTATCTGTAGATCCTCCACCCCTACGCGCAACTGGACCAGCGTATCACGCATCTGGCCCAGCACGGCGCGCCTCTCCTCCGGAGTGCGACTGCCGTGCCAGAGGTCGCGAAGACTGTCACGTAGGCTCTCGAACACGATCATTCCGGGTGGATGGTTAGGACCTGCATTCCGTAGCCCCTGACCGCATCGCGGGATGGGGCACAGATCATAAGAAGGGAATCAGCCCCCGAACTGTCAATTGACGGGGCGTGCAGCGTCGCCAGACAGGCGACTGTCGTCACGCGGTCGCGCCTTTCAGACTGACGTCACTGGTTTCCGGGTTCGCGTGTGGCGCTGTGTTGATATACGATACAGGCCATCACGTATTTCAGGCAACGTCGTCCCGACCATGCTCGATCCATCCCGTCCGCTCGTTATCGTCGCTGGCAGCACCGAGTCCACTCGCAACGTCCCCCGAGTGGGCGTGGCCGAGGCCTACATGCGCGCTGTGGAGAGAGCAGGCGGACTCCCCATGCTTGCCCCGCCCTATCCGGAGTTGGTGGCGGCGCTGGTGGCCCGCGCCGACGGCATACTGCTGGTCGGCGGCGAGGACGTGGACCCATCAAGATATGGGGCAGGCCGACACGACCGGACAGAGGAGCCGTCTCCGGCGCGTGACGCGACGGAACTGGCGCTGGTACAGGCTGCGCGGGGTGGGCGGCTTCCCCTTCTCGCCATATGTCGCGGCTTGCAGGTGCTGAATGTCGCCCTCGGCGGCACGCTCATTCAGGACATTCCGAGCGAGCGGGCAGGCGCGATCGATCACGATCCGGGCGGCCGCCAGGACGTCCGAGGCCACTCCGTGCGGGTGGCTGTCGACAGCCGCCTCTGGCGGCTGCTCCGCACTGACCAACTCACCGTCAACAGCCTTCATCATCAGGCCGTCGACCGACTTGGCCGAGGACTGCGCGCCGTCGCGCACTCCGAGGACGGCATCGTGGAGGCTGCCGAGACAACCGACCCGAGTTGGTGGGCCGTCGGGGTTCAGTGGCATCCGGAGGATCTCATTGCCACTCCTGAGCCATGGGATCGACAACTCTTCGATGCCTTTATAGCGGCCACCGTCGGTCAACGCGAGAAATCTGGCGTCGGCTGATCGAAAGAGGGATCGGTGGCCGACCGGGCAACGGACTATCAGCGACCGGTGCTCCACCGCAGTCCCATTGTACTTCGCACCTGCCGCAGTAGTCGCTCCGGTGAATGCCGGTGCGGAAACAGTAGGCGATCGCTGACATCGTTGAGAGCGTGGCGCAGCAGATCGAATCGCTCGGCAGCAGTGGTGTACAGGCTCTGGACCCCGTACTCCGGGGCAAGGCCATGAGCGGCGGCAAGCTCGAAGCCGCGCCTACCCAGATTCTCGTAGTAGTCGATTGATGGACCGCCGCGGCGCCAGCGCCTGTACTCGATGTGGTCCGGGAAGAGGCCACTCAGCCATAGGGCGTAGTTTCCCAAGTGAGATCGAACGAGGAAGGCACGGCGCTGATCGGGCACGTTTACCTCGGCCAACAACTGGGCGAGCGTGCCGTAGATCTCGTCATCCACATCGGCCACTCGCATCGCCCGTCCCCTATCGCCAAACTGCACCACCAGCGAGGCCAGATAGTCGGCGATCATTCGATCCTGCTCCCCCAGCGCGCGGAGCGTGTTGCGAATCAGCACATAAGTGAACAATGCGATCGACGCGTGCGCTCCGCGGGGCGATTCCATCAGGGCTTCGAGCAGGCGGGCGTCATCGAGTATTGAATCGATCCCGTGATTGCGCAGGTCACCCTCCAACTGCTCTCGCACGCTATTTCTCTCGCGGGCGATGAGACTGATGGCGAACTGCGCATCGTTGCGCGCGAGGGAGTTGCGTAGCGTTGCAGCGATCATGGCGGGCCTCCTCTGGATCGTCTCCCTACCAGTACCCACGAAAGCGGAGCTCGGTTCGCGCGGCTACCTGCTCCACCCTGTTAACGGCGCTTGACAGGGTTGTGGGGAGCGTCGTGCTGTCAGAGGAGTTGACGCTTCAGTATCACCCGGCGATACACGGCGAGCGTTGCCTCGGTGGTGTGCGCCATGGAGAAGAGCTTTACTCTCTCCTTACCATGCGCCACAAGACGGTTCGAGAGATCAGGCTCCATGATGACACGGGCGATCGCCGCGCCAAGCGCCCCGGCGTCGCCAACCGGAACGAGTAGGCCGGATTCGCCGTCCACCAACACCTCCGGTATGCCTCCCGCGCGCGTCGCGACAGCTGGCCGACCGAGCATGAGGGCATCGAGAAGTACCGAACCCATGCCCTCTTCTCGGGAGCTCAGGACGACCACGTCGGCGGCAGCTAGAAGAGAGTCGGCGTCGGTGCGGTAGCCGGTGAGGTGGACGACATCGCCGAGACCCAACCCGGCGATCAACCGCTCCAACGCTGCTCTCTCTTCGCCCTCGCCGACGAGTAGTCCGTGCAGAGTTGGCACAGCCTTCCTTGCTTCGGCAATCGCGTGTACGAAAGTGATCGGGTCCTTGTGCCCCACCAACTGCGCGACCTGCACCGCCAGGGGGACGCCTGCTGGCACGCCAAGGTCGGTCAGTGCTTCAGCCGTGGCAGGCACAATTCTTCGATTCAGCGGCACGCCATCGTGGATTACCGTCACCAGATCGGGGGACAGTCCGCCGTTCACTAGTACGTCGCGGACGGCGGTGGATACGGCCACTACGGCCGCCGCTCGGCCGTACTTCCAGCGTGTCGCAGCGTTCCGGCGGAACGGGAAGTCCACCCGACGGGCGGCGACAATAGGGACCGGACGGCCCACGGTCGCGAGCGCCGCCAGTGCGAGCGCGTGTCCGGTGTGGGTGTGGATGAGATCCACCTCCAGCAGCCGTAGCATCCGGCGTAGCCTCATCGCCGCCAGTACGTCCGCATCGCCGACCGGATTGCAGGCCACCGTGGGCACGCCACGCTGCCGCGCCCGAGCGGCCAGTAGTTCACCGGGCCGAGCGCCGACATAGGAGCGGTGCCCCTGCCGCCCCAGTTCCTCGGCGAGCCAGAGCAGTTGGCGCTCGCCGCCCCGCCACCCTCGCTCCGTATCCAGGTGCAGAACCGTCAACGGTCGCGACTCCAGAGTCGTCAGGGAGGCGTCCTCTCGCTATCGGCGGACGGCGTCCATTCGCCATCGGCCGGCCGCTCGTGGCGCCACAACTTGGCGCACTTCAAAAAGGAGTAGAAGGCGGACATCGTGGCATGGATCACGCCGGGCCGTCCGTCCAGGATGCCGAGTCGCAATATCAGTCGAGCAAACAACTCCCAGGGCACACGGAGTAGTTGCCACGTGTGGAACTGGCGACCTCGAGCCATTCTCTCCGCGGCGATCATAGAGGTATACCGGTCGATCGTCGCAAGGTGCTGGGAGAGCGAGTCATATTTGACATGGGTGAGGGTGCCGCGCAGGCGTTCCGTCCTTCCCTCCACCTCGAGTCGCTCGTGGATGGCCAGAGGAACGAAGTGTGCGCGGTCGCGTCTTACGAGACGGACCACCCAATCAGATTCCGCGCCACCGAATCTGAGGCGTCGCCCAAGGTACACCAGTTCACGGCGCACCCAGTAACCGTCCGGTTCGGGGTGATCGGCTACTAGCACCCGCCGAATCTCCGCCGCCAGGGGTGCGGTAACGCGCTCGTCGGCGTCGATGGAGAGCACCCAGCGCCCGCTCGCCATCTCCAGCGCCGCCTGCTTGAGTTGACCGAAGCCAGTAAACGGGAGCGACGTCACGATCGCCCCAGCGGCGCGGGCGATGGCCATCGTGTCGTCTTCTGAACCGGTGTCCACGATCACAATCTCGTCGACCAGTCCGTGCAGGGACTCGAGACAGGCCGGCAGTCGCCTGGCCTCGTCGCGGACTATGAGCACGGCCGAAAGCCGGGGTGGCGTCAGTGCGCTGGCAGGCAAGTCACAGGCAGTTGTGGAGGGTCGGAGGGCGACATGGTCTCGGCGCCGGAAGGTAGATGACGGGAATAGGGCGTCAAGCGGTCAAACAACGCGCGAACGTAGCAGTGCCCTCGGTGTATGTATCAAGTAGCGCGGTCGCACGGGGGCCCTGTAGCTTGTACGGTTGCCTCTTTCAGCAGTGTGCCGTTCTTCAGGAAGCTCCCTTCCCGTCGCTCACCCCGGTCGCCAGTGCTCCATATCTGCATTCCGGTCTACAACGAAGCACCAACCGTTGGCGTGTTGCTATGGCGCATCCGACAACTGTTCCAGGAGTTTCCGCGCGAGTACGAGATCACCGTCTATGATGACGGTAGTTCGGACTCGACGGCGGAAGTGCTGGAGCCGTACTCACGCGTCCTCCCGCTGACAATAATCAGGGGTGAGACGCGATCCGGGATGGCGACGGGGGTGGATACGCTTCTGCGATCGGTGGCAGCGCGCACCCGCTACCCGCGCCGCGACGCGGCGGTCGTCATGCAGGGTGACCTCACCGACCAGCCGGTGCACCTGATAGACATGGTGAAGCGGTTCGAGGGAGGGGCCGACCTCGTCGTCGCTGAGCGATCGCTCGAGGAGATCCCGTCCCAGCCGGTGCCGGTACGCCGTCTGCAGTGGGTGGCGCCATGGGTGCTCCGTCCGTTCGTCTCAGTGCCGGGTGTTCGCGATCCGTTTCGTTCATTCCGGCTCTATCGCATACAGCTTCTGAGAGAGCTGATCCGGGAGGCCGGTGACGGTCCGCTCATGCGTGCCGAAGGGTGGGCCGGCAACGTCGACCTGCTGCTCCGGGCGATGCGCCATGCGCGCCGGATGGAGACAATCGAACTATCGCCGCGTTACGACCTGCGGCTCCGAGAAAGCCGAGTACGGCCGTGGGACGACGCCGTCTCCCTCTATCGATTCGGGCGCACGGCGCGGTCGCGCCGCGTGCTCGAGACGCCTCTGAGAACCGACAACTCGCCATGACCCAACGATCGATCGCGCTGCTCGCGCTGACCCTACTGGCGGCGCCTGTCGCGGTCAACCGGGCGCTTCAGGCGCCGGTACATGCACCGGGTCCGACAGCGCCGGCAGCCGCGCAGATTTTGAATACAACGGGTTACGTGCCGGGAGACCAGCCCGGTGTGACGACTGACGCCAGCAGGGCTGCCGTCCCCTTTACCGTCGGCGAGCGGTTGGACTACAATGTCAATTTCGGTCCCATCCGCGCCGGATCGGGTACCATGGAAGTGCGTGGCATCGAGACAGTGCGCGGGAAGGAGGCCTATCACACCGTCTTCCAGGTGACGGGGGGCATCCCATTCTACCGCGTACATGACGTCTTCGAGAGTTGGTTCGACACGCGCACTCTGTCGTCACTGAGATTCGTCCAGGATCAGGACGAGGGACCGAAGGAGCGCGAGCGCCACTACGAGATCTTCCCGGAGCAGGCGCAGTTTCGTGAACTGGTGAAGGGCGAAGGAGAGATGCAGCCATCGGTGTCGCAACCGCTGGACGACGGCTCATTCCTCTACTTCATCCGAACGGTGCCGCTGGTGGTTGGGCGTACGTACGAGTTCCAGCGCTACTTTCGCCCTGACCGCAACCCGGTGACAATCCGCGTCCTGCGCAAGGAAAAGATCACCGTGCCCGCGGGTACCTTCGACGCCGTCGTCATCCAGCCCATTATCAAGACGTCGGGAATTTTCTCGGAGAACGGCCGCGCCGAAATCTGGCTCTCCGATGACGATCGGCACATCATGTTGCAGATGAAGTCGAAGCTGTCCTTCGGCTCGCTGAATCTCTACCTGAACTCGTACCGCGCTGGCACCGGAGTTCCGATCAAGTGATGCCCGGTGGACTGCTAATGACGGGCTTGAAAACGCTCCGTCAGCAGCTCCACCTCTCGCGCATCCGTCGCGCCGTGTCCGGACTGACAACGCGGATTACCAGGTAGATCAGGAGGCCGACGACGGCGATCTTGGCGGCCAGGATGGTGAGCCAGGTCAGCACTCCGAAAAGTGCCCCGAAGACGCCGAACGCCAGCTTCAGGACGAACAGGCCGAGTAGGGCAAAAGCCCCGATGGAGAAGATTGTACGGAGCATGGCGGAGTTCCGGTCAGGAGGTGTGCGATCCCTACGGCAGAACGTGCCTTTAGGTTTCAACACTAACGACATTGCGGGTGGGGGTCGAGCACTTGCACGAAGCGACCGGGCCTCCTCTCAAGGTCAGATTCGCCTCTCAGGGCAGATTTGCGCAATTCCGGCCGTCGGTGCGCCCGTACATCCACCCCTGACGACCGCCGGCGCTGGCTAACCGTCTAATGTAGTTAAGGCAGTTACTGCGGAGTAGCGTACCGCGAACCCGTTGATAGATTCCCTCCATCTGACCCGACTGCACCGGCGCCTTGGCGTCCGGTGGGGTTCCGCAGATACGACGGTCGTCGCCGAGGCTAAGCGCCGGCCCGCGGCCCACGCTCGTCGGCGCAGTCGCGCGAACTACGTCGGCGATTCTCCAGTTAACTCGTGACGCCAGATCATGGGCCAGACCCTCTACCAGATCCTCGGCCGGCACCGCGCCGAGCCCCTTCCCGAGCGCAAGCCTTCCTGGCTCAAGGTTAAGGCTCCAGGTGGTCCCAACTACCTGCGCCTCAAGAACCTCATGCGCGAGATGGACCTTCACACGGTCTGTGAGGAAGCGCATTGCCCCAACGTCGGCGAGTGCTGGGAGCACGGCACTGCGACCTTCATGATCCTCGGCGACGTCTGCACGAGGAACTGTGCCTATTGCGCGGTCGCTCACGGACGGCCGCCCAAATACGACCCGTCGGAACCTGAGCGTGTTGCCACCGCCGCCGCTGAGATGCAGTTGAGGCACGTGGTGCTCACCTCGGTGGACCGCGACGACCTGCCGGACTTCGGCGCGTGGGCATTTGCCGAGACCATCCGTCAGCTGCACGACCGAGTGGAAGGCTGCTCGGTGGAGGTGCTGGTGCCTGATTTCCAGGGTCGGGAGTCGTCCATTCGCACCGTTCTCGAGGCCCGGCCAGAGATCTACAACCACAATACCGAGACAGTTCCGCGTCTCTACAAGAAGGCGCGGCCAGGTGGCCGGTACGAGCGCGTGATGGGTATTTTCCGCGCCTCCAAGCAGATCGCTCCCGACATCCCGACCAAGTCGGGGATGATTCTCGGGATGGGTGAGACCATTCCGGAAATTGTGGAAGTGATGAAGGACCTGCGCGCGGTGGACGTGGACATCCTCACCCTCGGACAGTACCTGCGCCCTTCCGACTCACACATCGCTCTCGATCGGTATTACACGCCCGAGGAGTTTCGTGAGCTGTACCGCATCGGTATGTCGCTGGGGTTCCGCCACGTCGAGTCCGGCCCACTGGTCCGTTCCAGCTATCACGCCTGGGAGCAGGTTCAGGCGGCAGGAGTGGACACCGCCTGACAGTGGGGCGGCGTCACCTGAACCGGATTCGTCAGGAGCGGCAGAGAGTCTGTAGCAAACCCTTTTCCCCTGATCATGGCCAAGAAGAAAACTGACACGCGTGCGCGTGCCGCGGACAAGTCGGCACAGGCCGATGAGGCCGCAGTTGACCCTGTGCGCGGCGACGTCGAGCTGCGTCTGGAACTACTGCACTCCATGCTTCTCCAGCGACGTTTTGAGGAGCGAACCGCGGAGGCGTACGCGCTGGGCAAGATTGGCGGCTTCTGTCACCTCTATATCGGACAGGAAGCGGTGAGCACGGGCACGATTTCGCTCCTCCGTCCTGACGATTACATCATCACGACATATCGTGATCACGGTCAGGCGCTGGCTCGCGGCATGTCGCCGCGCGGTATCATGGCTGAGCTGTTTGGCCGCGTGGACGGCGTCGTGGGCGGCAAGGGTGGCTCCATGCACCTCTTCGACCGCAATCTGAACTTCCTCGGCGGTCACGGCATCGTCGGCGCCCACGTGCCAATTGCAACGGGAGTCGGCTTCGCCATCAAGTACCGCGGTGGCGATCAGGTCTGCCTCTGCTTCATGGGCGAATCGGTGGTGAACACCGGAGCGTTCCACGAGGCGCTGAACATGGCCTCGCTGTGGCATCTTCCGGTGATCTACGTTATCGAGAACAACCGCTACGGCATGGGCACGGCACTCGAGCGGGCGTCGTCCATCCACGACATTTACGAGCGTGCGGCCAGCTACAACATGGCCCGCGCGATGGTGGACGGTCAGGATGTCTTCGCTGTCCGTGAGGCATTCTTGGAGGCGCTCACCCGTGCCCGCACCGAACAGCTCCCCACCCTTCTTGAGATCCGCACCTACCGCTTCATGGGGCACTCGATGAGCGACGCCGTCAGTGGCACGTATCGCACAAAGGCCGAGCTGGACGAGCATGTGAAGCGTGATCCGATAGTCCTGCTGCGCAAGATGATGCAGGAGGCCGGTGAAATTGACGACGCGGCAATGGCGAAGATGGATGAGGAGATAAAGGCGGTGGTGCAGGATTCGTGGGACTTCGCCGACCAGAGCCCGGAGCCGCCGCTGGAAGCGCTCTTCGAGGATGTCCTGGTCGATACGACCAGCGACGCTCGCGAGGAGGCGACTGTCTGATGGCTATCATCACGTACCGCGATGCCCTCAACCAGGCGCTGCGCGAGGAAATGGAGCGTGACGACCGAGTCTTCCTGATGGGTGAGGAAGTGGCCGTCTACCAGGGCGCCTATAAGGTTAGCAAGGGGCTGCTGCAGGAGTTCGGCGAGATGCGAGTGGTCGACACGCCAATTGCCGAATTGGGCTTCGCCGGCATTGGCGTGGGCGCGGCGATGGTCGGGTTGCGCCCGATTGTTGAATTCATGACCTGGAACTTCGCCGTCCTGGCGCTGGATCAGATCCTGAACTCAGCCTCCAAGATGCTGTACATGTCCGGCGGCCAGTACAACATGCCGATGGTCTTCCGCGGCCCCAGCGGCGCCGCACTACAACTCGGGGCGCAGCACTCGCAGGCGTTCGAGTCGTGGCTCATGCACATCCCCGGCATCAAGGTAGTCACGCCAGCGACGCCGTACGACGCCAAGGGGCTCCTCAAGGCCGCCATCCGCGATGACAATCCGGTGTGTTTCCTTGAAGGCGAGATGCTTTACAACACCAAGGGTGAAGTGCCCGAGGAGGAGTACGTCATCCCGCTCGGCAAGGCGGACCTGAAGCGTGAAGGCGACCACTGCTCCATCATCACCAATGGCAAGATGGCACTGGTGGCGATGCAGGTTGCCGACACGCTGACCAAGGAAGGAATCAACTGCGACGTCGTGGACCTACGCACGGTGCGCCCGATGGACGTGGACGCAATCACTGCCTCGGTGCGAAAGACCAACCGTGCGGTCGTGCTCGAGGAAGGCTGGGAGATGGCCGGCATTGGCGCACAGATAGTGGACTACATCCAGCGCGAATGCTTCGACCATCTGGATGCGCCAGTGGTCCGAGTTCATCAGGCGGATGTCCCAATGCCGTACGCCAAGAACCTCGAGCGGGCTGCCAAGCCTGACGCAGCCAAGACGATCGCTGCAGTGAAGAAGGTCATGTACCTGGACGGGGGCGAGAAGTAATGGCAACCAAGATCTTCATGGAGGCGCTCTCCCCGACTATGGAGGAGGGTCGCCTCGTAAAGTGGCTCAAGAACGAGGGCGACAAGATCGCCAGTGGTGACGTGCTGGGCGAGGTCGAGACTGACAAGGCCATCATGGAGCTGGTTGCCCGCGGCGATGGTGTGTTGCGGAAGCGATTCATCGGCGAGGGCGACACCTCTCCGGTGGGCACGGTGATCGGTGTTATCGCGGCGGCCGACGAGGACATTGATGAGTTGGTGGCTCAGGCTGGCGGCGGTGGCGGTGGCGGTGGCGGCGAAGCCGCTGCCTCGGCCGCCGAGGTTGTTGCGGCTGAGGAAGTAGCGGCTCCCGCAGCGGCACCCGCGGCGGTACCGAGCGCGGGGCCCCCCCCCGGGAAACAGGATACAGCCGCCGAACCCGACGTCCAGGACCAGACGAGCGCAGCTCCAGCCAAGGCATTGCCGGCTCCGGCGACTCCAGTGGTGGAGAGCGGCGATCGGCCGCGCTCCTCGCCGCTGGCGCGCCGCCTCGCCTCAGAGGGCGGCCTGGATCTCGGTAACATCAAGGGCTCCGGCCCCGCCGGCCGGATTATCAAGCGCGATGTCGAGTCGGCGATGGCCGCCGGGGTCGGCGCTGCCGCCAAGCCAGGCGCCGTGGCCGTGCAGGCGTCCGAGAGCGACTATACCGACGTCGCCCTCACGCAGATGCGCAAGACCATCGCGCGTCGCCTGGGTGAGTCCATCGGTCCCATTCCGACCTTCTATCTGACGGCCGATCTGGACATGGAGCGTGTGACCGAGATGCGCGCCGCCATGGCAGCCATGGGCGCCGAGTATAAGGTGTCATTCAACGACATCGTGCTTAAGGCAGTAGCTGTCGCGCTTAGCCGTCACCCCGAGGTCAACGCGCAATGGCTGGGCGACCGGATCCGGCAGCACCATCGAGTGCACATCGGGATGGCCGTGGCGATCGACGATGGCCTTATCACCCCAGTCATCTTTGATGCTGATCGGAAGCGGCTGAGCGAGATCAGCGTCGAGGCGAGAGAGTTGGCGGGCCGTGCTCGCGACCGGAAGTTGAAGCCGGAGGAGTTCACCGGATCCACCTTCTCCGTCTCCAACCTGGGCATGTTCGGCATCGACCATTTCACCGCCATCATCAACCCGCCCGAGGTCGCGATTCTCGCGATTGGCGCGGTGGCGGACAGGCCGGTCGTCGTTGACGGACAGGTGTTGGTGCGCAAGCGCATGAACGTCACAATGAGCTGCGACCACCGAGTCGTGGACGGTGCTCTCGGTGCGAAGTTCCTTCAGACACTGCGACAGCTGATCGAAAATCCGCTGATGCTCGTCTATTGAGCACAGGCTAAAACAGGTATGTGAAGAGGCGCGGCAAGGAGTAGAACTCCGCCGCGCCTCTTCTCGTATCCGCCATCGTAGCCGGCACCCAACCGATCCAGGAAGCGAACGGCTGCGCGCCCCTGGAATCGTCCTTTACCCCGCAATCAGCTTCAGCCCAGCCTGAACATGGGCCGCCACCACGGCATCCCGGCCAGGATGAGCAGCGTTGCCAGGCCGTACCAGATGAACGCGCGGCGGTACTTGAGTGCATCAGTCGCTGCCTTGGGCGCCAGCACCTTGCCCACATGGGCTACGATCAGTGCGAGCACCATGAAGACCAGATGCTCGGCGACGAAGAAACGTACCTGGGACTCCCTCATTGCCCCGCCCATATCGGCGAAGGCCGCCTTCGTCACCGGACTCAGGACAGCATAGAGGAGTATGCCGATGAGGAACTGGATGTCGAGCGAGATGGTAAATATTCGTCCAGGGACAGCGCTCGCCGGGGTCCAGGCGGTGCGGCCGACCCAGCCCGAGATGGCGCGCATGACGGCGAAGACCGCCGCAATGAGCACCACCCAGCGCAGGAGATTGTGGAGCGAAAGAGTGATGGCGTACATGGCGGTTGCGATAGGAGGGATCAGGCCGCCGCGTGCGGCCATCCGTGAAGATAGGCAATTATCACCCAGCGGGAACAGTGGCGTCACTGACGGAGGCCGTCGGCGTATGGATCAGTCAACATCTCCGGCGGGTAGCGTGGCCGGCGGCGTACGGGGTATCTTGAACGGCGCCGGATGACCGCCGCCAGCATCATGGTCGCGCACCCGGTTGCCCTCCTCACTGGTGGCGCCAACCGGTGCTCCCAGCTCGACATTTCGCACCGTCACGACAGCAGCGACGGTGCAGGGTCCTCTTCTCCCGCGAACTGATGGCTTCCTTCGACGTGATCTTCATCGGCGGCGGCCCCGCCGGCTACGTTGGCGCGATCCGCAGCGCCCAACTCGGACTGTCTGCCGCCGTCGTCGAGCGCGAAGCGCTCGGTGGCACCTGCGTACTCTGGGGCTGCATCCCCGCCAAGGCGCTCCTGGAGTCGGCCGCGCTAGCCAATAGGCTGGGCCAGGCCAAGGACTTCGGCGTCTCCGTTGGCGAGATCAAGCTGGACTACGGCGTCGCCATGAAGCGCTCGCGCAGCGTAAGCCAGCAGAACTCGAAAGGTGTCGAGTTCCTGATGAAGAAGAACAAGATCACCTATATCAACGGTACCGCGACGCTCGCCGGCGGTAAGAAGGTCCTGGTTAAGGGAGCCGATGGGAAGGAAGAAAGCCACGAGGCGAAGAAGGCCGTGGTCATCTGCACAGGCTCTCGAGTTCGCGGCCTTCCTCAGGCTGGCCTCAAGCTCGACGGGAAGATGATCATCAGCTCCGATGAGGCGCTGACGCTGGAGAAGGCACCGAAGTCCATGATTGTCGTAGGTGCAGGCGCCGTGGGCTGCGAGTTTGCCGACGTGTTCAACGCGTTCGGTACCGACGTGACGCTGGTCGAGATCGCACCGAATATCCTTCCAATAGAGGACGCTGAGATCTCTGCCGAGTTGGGGAGGTCGTTCAAGAAGCGTGGCATCAAGGTGATGACTGGCGCCAAGCTCAGCGACGTCAAGGTTGGTAAGAGTTCCGTGACCATGAACGTCGCCGTAAACTCGAAGCCGCAGAAGCTGGAGGTCGAGATGGTGCTGGTAGCCGCCGGGCGGGCGCCAAACGTTGAGGACATTGGGCTCGACAAGTCGGGCGTGAAGCTCACCGACCGCGGGTTCATCCAGGTCAACGACCAGTATGAGACTACCGCCGCCGGCATCTACGCCATTGGCGATGTGATTGGCGCTCCCATGCTCGCCCACAAGGGTAGCCGTGAAGGGCAGGTTCTGGCGGAGATCCTGGCCGGACAGAAGCCACACGCCATGGACTACGGCAACATCCCGAGCTGCACCTACTGTCATCCCGAGGTCGCCTCGATCGGTCTCACAGAGCAACAGTGCAAGGACCAGAAGCTGGACTACAAGGTCGGTAAGTTCCCATTCTCCGCCAACGGACGCGCGCGTACTTCGGGTGAGACCGAGGGCTTCGTGAAGATTATCCGCGACACCAAGTACGGAGAGATCCTCGGGGCCCACATCATTGGCTCACACGCGACGGAGATCATCCACGAACTCGTGGTCGCACGCGCCAATGAGTTCACGGTGGAAGAGGTGGATCTGGCAATTCACGCCCACCCGACCCTGGCCGAGGCGATCGCCGAAGCTGCGCTGGACTCGATGGGTAGGGTCATCCATGCCTGATGCTCAGGTCGAACGGGCGGCGCCAGGCGGTATGCCTGACGCCGCCCGTTCGGCGTTCAGGGCTGCTGACATTGGTGCATCGCTGCATGTCATCAAACTCGGCGTGCGTCCCTATGCAGAGATGCTCGAACTCCAACGGCAAGTCGCACGTGCTCGTATCACTGGCGCGATTGACGAGGACGTGCTGCTGTTGGTCGAGCATCCGCCCGTGGTGACGCTTGGACGCTCCGCGAAGGGCGCGAATCTGGTAGCGTCCCCGGAACTGCTAGTTGCTCGCGGGGTGGAGCTGTTCGAGGTAGAGCGTGGCGGCGATATCACATTTCATGGTCCAGGGCAGCTCGTCGGCTATCCCGTTGTCGACCTTAAGCGACACCGTCAGGACCTGCACTGGTATTTGCGGCAAATAGAGGAGTCGCTCATTAGGGGATTGGTGCCCTTCGGCATTGCTGGATCTCGTGTCGCTGGGCTCACCGGTGTCTGGGTTGAGCAGGACTCAACCGGTAGGGCGCACGGCCCACGTAAGATCGCCAGCATCGGCGTGCACGCGCGCAATTGGGTTACCTGGCATGGCTTCGCCCTGAACGTCGAGACCGACCTCTCCTACTTCGACCTGATGGTGCCCTGTGGTATCCAAGGGGTCAGGATGACGACGGTAGCGCTAGAGTCGGGTGGCAACGCACCTTCATTCGCATCCATCACTGATTCCGTTGCTAAGGCTCTCGGAGAGGTCTTCGATCTCGCTCCGGTCGACACGGAGCTGGACGCGCTGCTTAGGATCGCCGCAGGTGCGGCACAATCGGGCTGATGCCTGAGTCATGCATCGTCAACAGGCTTTCGTGACCCTCTGGACGGTGTGCTCGATTCTGAGCAGATTTCCTTGAGGTCGCCCCGGCTACTGCCGGCGAGCGCCGCGGCCATCGGCCGCTGTCACATTCTCTTTACCAGGGATTCCACATGTTTCGTCTCTCGAGTCGGCATACCCGGCTCGCCGTTGCCGCGGCCGGAGCGCTGGCGCTTGCTGCCTGCGGTCAGGACTCGCGTATTAAGGAACTCAGCGCCGGCATCACGCGCGACTCAACTCTAAGAATCATCGGTCAGGGTGCCAAGGACGATAGCGGGCTGGCCAACGTCTACAGACAGGAGGAGTACCTTAAAGACGGTCACATGTTGGAGGTGCTCTTCTTCGCCCCAAAGGGCGAGAAAGAAGGACGCGACAGCGTCGAAGCGAAGCGACTGACCCCTCTGGTGCTCCAGGACGGTCTGCTAGCTACCTGGAACTGGGCCGGCTATGACAGCGTGGCAATGGCGAACAGCCTGCAGCAGGACATCAAACGTTCGAAGTAGCGGCGACTTTACAGCGGCAAACCACTGAGCGGGCCGGCAGTCTCTGACGAGATTGCCGGCCCGCTTTACGTTCCACCCCTCCCAACTCGTTTAGACAGGAGGCCGAGCGACGGAACAAAGTGAGAACGGGCCCCACCCGAAGGTGGAGCCCGTTCCCTTACGACCTACTGCTTGCTACTCAGTGCTACAGTCGCATCACGGAGTCGGAGCAACGACGCCCGCAAGCGTCATGTCCGGCGTGGAGAGACCGTTACCGTTGATGTCCACACCGATGGCGCGAACGATGTCACCGGTAGCGAACACCTTCTGGCCAGCACCAGCGCCAGTCGTGTTGATGGTGAACGTCCAGGTGTAGAAGCGGTTTGCACCCTGGTCGTTCGGGACCGGCGCGCCGAGCGTGCCGACGACGACATCGTAATCACCGGTGATGCCGTTGAAGCGGACGAGCTCAATGCGCTGGAACGGCGGGTTGATGGCGACCGTCGGACCGACTGCCGTCACCTTCACCATCGAGTTCGTGTAGGACTCGACGTAGAACTTGTAGACCTTCGTCGTGTTCATCGGACGGGCAAAGAACGTCGTGTCCGCGGTGACGAGGTTGCCGACGAAGATCGGCGCCGAGAGGGGCGAGCTAACAGACAGGTTGTAAGCAGCTGCGCTGTCAGAGGCAACCCACTTGGAGTAGCGCTTGATGTCGAACAGCTGAGCCGTAACCTGATCGGCCGCGCGGACGACGTTGGCCGTCAGCATGTTCGGCGAGCTATCAGCAGCGGCAACCGTCTCGATGCGGGTGATGAAGCCACCCGGAATCGTCAGGCCAGCCGCGCCGAACGGAGCGCCCGGACCGATGGGCGTCGAGATCGACAGGTTCCACGGTGCGTCGTACTGCGGGAACACCTGCCGGCGCCAGTGGAGCGAGCTCGTGCCACCAAGACCAGCACCTGCAGCGTAACGAATGCTGAGGTCGCCCGAGATCACTTCGAGATCATCCGTGCCCGTCGGCGTGAACGTCACCGGCTGACCGCCCGTGAGGATGGCCGGGACCGTGATGCCCGTGATGTTCGGAGCCGTGATGTCAATCGCGGCCTTCTTGGTCAGCGTCACCGAGCGGTTGCCCGCGCGGTCCGTGACATACGTCTCGTACGTGTAGTAGCCAGGCGTCGTAGCCGTCAGACCGCCGAAGATAGCGATCGTGTCGCGACGGAAGCGCGGATCCGCGCCAAGCATCGGGGCCGACTCGACCGGGGACAGCGTGCCAACGAAGTCGCACGTCGGGCTACCGAAGGCGCACGTCGGGCCACCCTTGGCAAGTCGCGTGATGCGACGGGCCATCGGTACAGAGCCAGTGTCCGTGTCGAAACCAGAACGCTCGTCCGTGTAGCGCACGCCGAACTTGGCGTTGTTGGACGTCACGTTCGCATACGTCTGAGCGGCATCGTGGAACGTCGAGTCACCAGCCAGACGGACGACCGACGAATCCTGAGCCGGCGTCAGCCACGTGATGACCGGAGCGGTCTTGTCGACGCCGAAGTAGACGGCCGACGACGTGCTGCTGTTACCGAGCTTGTCCCTCACGATTACGCGGCCAGTGTAGGCCATGTTCGTGAGGTCGGTAGCGCACTCGGCGATGTCCGCGCCCGTGGCCGTCGTGCTGGCCGTGTAGGTCGAGTCAGAACCGCAACCCGAGTACTCGAACATCGCGCCGTACGGGAAGGCGCTGTTGAGGCCGACGCCCGGAGCGTCAATGGCCGCCAGGTTAAGCGCCTGCAGGAAGCTGTAGGAGCCGTTTACCCAGTTATTCGGGCTCGTCTCGTTGATCGTCCACTTGGTGATCGACGGAGCAACGTTATCGATGCGGATCGAGTCCAGACGGACACCGATCGTCTCGTTGGAGTTGCTGCCGATCGGCTGGCCGTTGATCGCGCCCTGCGTGACGTTCAGCGTGTCACTCATGGGCCGGACGAGGTTGATCGGGTTGCCGTCCGTGGCGATGGCGCCGAGGACGTGAACGCGACCGTAGGCGGTGCTGAGGCCGACGGCGATCGTATCGGTGCTGACGGCACCGCTGTTGATCGTCTTCGAAGCACCCACGCCGTCGAACTGGATGGTGCGCGACTTGACCACGCGGCCCGAGTACATGACCGGAACCGTGCGGGCCTCGATGCCCTTACCAGCCTGATACCAGACCAGACCAGAAGCGTCCGTAGCCGAGTTCGGCTGCGGGCGATCAGCGATCGAGTTGAGCGGCGCCTGGACGATATAGAAGCCGTCCATGTTGTTCAGGTTGATCGCGATCGTGTTCGATGCGACCTGGTCCTGAGACGAGCCCGTGCCAAGTACGAGACGGGCGCGGACGAGCTTGCGGCCGTTCGTGAACGACACGGCGCCTGTGGCCGGATCGAAAGCGGCGGTGTTGAAGCTCAGGACGATCTGCTGCGGCACGCCGGCGGCGACCGCGGCAGCTGCCACGGCATTGGCCCTGGCGACCGAAAGGCTGAGCCCCTCGACCGACGAAGCGACCGAAGCGCCCGCCATGATCGTCTGCGAGGCCACAACCTTCTCGGCGCCCGTCAGAGAATCGATCACGACAAGCTCGACCCGCTCAACGTTCTGCTGGCCTGGGTCGACGTTAAGCGTCACGTCGATCTGGCCGAACACGTTGTTCAGCTGGACCGGCTGCTGCAGGCCACCCTTCGTGATCGAGAGGATGGAGACCTGTGCGTTCTGGCTCGTGCTGCTGCTGCCGACAGTGACCGAAGCGCTGCCACTGAAGTTGCCGGTGGTCTTCGCCGTAATGGCGACAGAGCCCGGTGCCTTACCGGTGACGAGGCCGCTGGCCGCGTCGACGGAGGCGATGGCTGCGTTCGACGACGACCAAGCAACGGCCTGACCAGCCGCTGCGCCGCCGAGGTCGGCAACCATGTTGATTGTGCCGTTCACCGCTACCGTGGCTGGATTGGGCGAGACGACGACAGTACCTGCGCTCGTGCCCGTTCCGGGCCCGGCTACTGTGACGTCATCGCCGCAAGCAGCAAGGCCCCCCAGAGCCACGATGCTGGCGAACAGTAATGACCGAGAAACCTTGTGCATCCTTCCCCCCGTTACAGTGAGGTGCATGGTAACACCCGATCCGCTGGACTCGTTCAGCGGATCGGGCTTGCTGCGCTGTTGCCTCGCTTCGCCTGTGCTGCAAGGCCCCGTCGATGTTCCGGACAACCCGAGGTCGGTCCTCCCTTCGAGCCTGCCCAGCGAACATCTACGTCCTGACTTCCACATCGTTCACAACACTTCTTACATCAACCTACTACTGCCTTTCTGCCACTGCTGGTCCTGCCCAGCCTGCGGCGTGTGCAAAAATACGGCTGCCACCGGGTTAGTCAAGACGAAATGGTTTCGGCCGTCGGGCTCAGCTTCGGCCCGCGATCCCGATCCCCGCCATCCCGACCCCCCGTACGGTCCGTCTCGCACCCTCTCCGTCGGCCCGCCGGCGCTCATCTGCCGGCCTCCGCTGCCCCCTTGACGACCCTTCCGATGCATCGCCAGGAAAGACTGTAAATCCCATCAACCGTACCAACTCCAGTCACCTCGACCAGCTGACTGGGTGATGATGCCGGCCTGCCGTCGAGACGAGCCGCCGCCCCTGACGTAACGTCTGACGTGCTCCAGACGCTGTAACTCTGATCGCAGATCAACCACATACCTCAGCAGCCCCACCCCGTACTCCAGGACAGGTGAGCCCTTGAGGCACTCAGCCTGCTTGATTTAACCTCACCAGGGCCGCGCGGCAAGAGCGAGATCACTGCTTCCGACGGTAAATTGGTGCTTCTACCTATAGAAGAGCCCCCATGTCCGACGAACCGAAAATCTATTCCCCTCGCCCTCGCCCCGCACCAACTCCGCCCGCGACTGAGCTGTCCCATGACCTGAATGCGCAGCAATCCGCCGCCGTGGCTCATGGTGAAGGACCTCTCCTCATAGCTGCTGGAGCTGGTACAGGCAAGACTCGCACCCTCGTTCATCGGCTGGCCCACCTCATCCGTCAGGGCGTGCCAGCTGAGCGCGTGCTTCTCCTGACCTTCACCCGTCGCTCCGCCCAGGAGATGCTGGCCCGCGCCGAGCGACTTGCCGGAGCCGAAGGTCGACGTGTCCATGGCGGCACATTCCACGGAACCGCCCATCGTCTCCTCAGACGTTTCGGCGCCTCCGCCGGCCTCTCCCCCGATTTCACAATTCTCGATCAGGGCGACTCCGAGGACCTGCTCCAGCTCTCCCGAGCCCAACTCGGCTACGCCGACACGAAACGACGGTTCCCGAAGAAGGCAACCCTGCAGTGGGTCTACTCCCGACATGTCAATACAGATGTTCCGGTGGAACAGATACTCCGCGACGACCTGCCCCGCTTCGCCGAGTTGGCTCCCGACTTCCAGCGGCTGTTCGCCGATTATACCGAGCGCAAGGCATCGCGCAACCTCGTCGATTACGATGACCTGCTGCTATTCTGGGCGACTCTGCTGGAATCGGCGCCGGTAATTGCCGACCGTATCGCCGGACTGTACGACCACATCCTGGTCGATGAGTACCAGGATACCAACCTGCTCCAGGCTCGCATCCTCCGTGGAATGTGCCGCCACCACCGGAACCTCACCGTGGTTGGCGACGACGCCCAGAGTATCTACGGTTTCCGCGGCGCCAGCTTCCGCAACATCATCGAGTTCCCGCAGAACTTTCCGGGTACCCGGGTGATCGCTCTCGAACAGAACTATCGGTCAACCCAACCCATCCTGGACGTCGCCAACCTGCTGATGTCGCGCGCGGTCGAGCGCTACACCAAGGTTCTCTGGACGTCTCGTGAGGGAGGCGAGCGCCCGTGGCTCGTGACGGCCCAGGACGAACAGTCACAAACTCGCTTTGTCGTGGACCGATTGCTGGAACTGCACGAAGACGAAAACATCCCGTTGCGCGAGATCGCTGTGCTCATCCGCGCCGGCTACATGTCAGCCGATCTGGAGATTGAACTCACCAACCGCCGCATCCCGTTCGAGAAGTGGGGCGGCCTCAAGTTCCTCGAAGCTGCGCATGTGAAGGACGTCCTGGCCTTTCTTCGCGTGCTGGAGAACCCGCGCGACGAGGTCAGCTGGTACCGAGTGCTGCTGCTCCTTCCCGGCATCGGGGACGTCACGGCCCGGGCGGCGATCGATGCGCTGGTTGCGGCGGCTTGGGAATCAGAGGCGTTCGGACGTTTCGAGCCGCCGGCACGCGCCCGCGCCGCCCACCGGGCTCTCGTCTCGCTCCTCGAAGAGCTGCGACGGCGCCCGTCCGATGGCGTAGCCGCCGGCCAGGCATCGACGGACATCGCTCGGGTTCGCACGCTCTACGATGACATCCTGCGTGAGCGATACGATCGGGCCGAGCCAAGATTGGCCGATCTCGATCAATTGCAGACGATCGCCGCCGGCTACCCGGACCGCGGCACCTTCCTCTCGGCGATCGCCCTCGAACCACCCTCAGCTACGCAGGACCTGGCTGGCGGTAGCGGCGACGAGGAACGTGACGCACTTGTCATCAGCACGGTGCACAGTGCGAAGGGGAAGGAGTGGGACGCAGTGTTCCTGATTTGGGCTGCCGATGGTTGGTTCCCGATGGCCCGAGCAATCGACGACGAAGACGAGATCGAGGAGGAGCGCCGCCTCATGTACGTCGCCCTTACTCGCGCTCGCCGTCACCTCGCCGTCGTGCATCCGCTGCACGCGTACGCCACCCGCCGCGGCGCCGACTATTCGCTCGACCAACTCTCCCGCTTTATCGACCCTGGTGTTCGCGCGCTGATGGAGCGCGTCACGCTGTCGGTGGACGGTTCGCTGACACCCAGCGAGGAGATCGTTCCGGCGGCTTCCATGGTTGACTTGCGAGCAATGCTTCGGCGCCGGTTCTCTTCGTCGGATTGAAGTCCGGGTCGAAATGCCAATTTG
>CAJDVF010000022.1_pt1 | contig 106561 bp, 85 predicted proteins | sample 7391391 | NCBI WGS metagenome assembly CAJDVF01 (sample SAMEA7055697, study PRJEB34461) | soil metagenome | biome: terrestrial ecosystem; feature: Peninsula; material: soil | place: Antarctica | collected 2016 | reverse complement strand
CCCCCGGAAAGATGAGGGAGCATCTTTTGCCGTGTGGGGTAAGAGCCCGACCTGCGAACTGAACCTCATCCGTACCTGCCCATGAAGCGCTACAACATTCTCGGTCTGGCCGTAGTAGTACTGGCGGCCTGCGCACCCAGCAGGCCCCCGTCGACCACTCCGGCACCTGTACCCGCCACCACGCCCGGTCCCGCGGCGCCTGCCGCCGGTGCACCAGCCGTCCGCGAGGCGCCGCCCGACTGGCAGAGGTTGGACTGGCAGACCGACAGCGTGATGGGCATCGGGAGTCAGCGCGCAGTACGCGAGTTGCTGGCTGGCCAGCAACCGCGACGGACAGTTGTCGTTGCCGTGATCGACGGCGGCATCGACACCGCCCACGTCAGTCTGCGTCCCAACCTCTGGGCCAATCCGAAAGAGATGCCAGTACTGACTCGGTGCCTCCTGAACTGAGGGCCCGCTGCCCAGCGATCGGTGCCGACTACGACCGTCGGCGCGGTGAGGCTGAGCGGACATTGCTCAACGTCAAGGCTGCGGACGCGGCTCTCTCCGGTGCCGTCGCTGAGCTGAAGAAGGCGCTCGGCGCCGACACTGTCACGGTCGCCGCGGTGCGAGCGCTCATGCCAGCGTCGAGTAAGGCACGGCAGGCGAAATCACTTTTCCTCGAGCTGGACTCAGAGGGCATTACTGAGCGCGTGATCGCCGAGGCGCTCAAGGCCTATGAGTCGCAGATCCGCTACGGCTTCAATACCGACTACAACCCGCGCGGCATCGTCGGCGACAACTACGCCGATGTCAGCCAGCGCATCTACGGCAATAGCGACGTCATGGGTCCCGACGCGGAGCATGGCACGCACGTGTCAGGAATCATCGGCGCCGTTCCTAACGACAGCATGGCGGGCATAGCATCGGCGGTGAAGCTGATGATGGTGCGCACTGTCCCCGACGGCGACGAGCGAGACAAGGATGTGGCCAATGCCATCCGCTACGCTGTCGACAATGGCGCCCAGATCATAAACATGAGTTTCGGAAAGGCCTACTCGCCTCGCAAGGACGCGGTCGACGCGGCGGTACGCTACGCACAGGACAAGGGCGTTCTGCTGGTGCACGCGGCCGGCAACGACGGTGAGGACATCTCCAAGAATGACAATTTCCCGACGCCGGTCTACAGCGGCGGCGGGCGTGCGCCGAACTGGATCGAAGTCGGCGCGTCGTCTTGGAAGGGGCTGGACAGCCTCGTCGCGCCGTTCTCCAATTACGGCCGCAACGAGGTGGATGTGTTCGCCCCAGGAGTCGACATCCTGAGTACGGTGCCCGGAGGTGGCTACGAACGTAACAGCGGCACCAGCATGGCCGCGCCAGTGGTGAGCGGGCTGGCGGCGCTACTGATGTCCTACTATCCCACCCTGACCGCAACGGACGTCAAGAAGATCATCGTCAGCTCGGCCACTTCCTATGCCAACCAGATGGTGGTAGCGCCGGAGAGCGGTGCCAGGCGCGGACCAGCCGAACCTGTACGCTTCGGTGACCTGTCGATCAGCGGCGGCGTTGTAAACGCGATGGCGGCGATTCGGATGGCTCAGCAGATGGTGGCGCAAACTCCGTGATGAGCGAGCTGTCCGCTCACGGACAGCCGTTCACCACCGCTTCTATCGCCGGCACGAAGTACTGCGCCCTGCGGGCGTCTGGAAGGAGGGCACGGGCATCCCGACAGGCCTCCTCCAGCTGCCCGACGGTGATCGAAGCGGCCACGCCATAGTAACGCGCCTCCACGCTGTCGGCAGCTGTCTGAAGTTGCGGCAGCAGCTTCGGAATGGCGTCCAGAGCTCGGCGGGCGCTGGCTTCGTTGCCGCTAGCCGGATCTGTCCACTGGGCAATCCGCTCCAACTCTGCATGCGCCGCGGCGGCCGCGGCAGCGCTACCAGCGTCGGGCGCCGCAACCGGCACGACTGGCGTGGACGACGACATCAGTTGAGTGTCCGCCGCCGCGGTTGCGATTGGGACGGACGCGTCGCCTGTCTGGCCACCCCTGAACAGCATCGCCGCTCCGGCGCCGCCGCCAAGTATTACAACAGCGGCGGCCACGGCGAGCAGTGCTCGGTTGCGGCCCCTGCCCGTTGGCGGCGCCGCACTCTTTCCACCAGCCGCGCCGGACGACGCCATCTGAGTCTGCGGCAATGCGGCGCCGGCGCGTCGGGCGCCCGCTTCGGACACCGAACCGGAACCGCGAGCCGGGGTGAGGCCGCGTGGGACAGCCATTGCCGCGGTAGTCAGCCCGAAACCGTCGCGGACGGCGGAGAAGAGCGCCATGCCGAACTCGCCGGCGGCCGCCGTTCGGGCGTCTGCTTCACGAGCGAGGCCGCGATCGAATACGGCCTGCACTCCGGCCGGCCAACTCACTTCCGGGCAGGCCTCGGCCAGCGTTTTCGGCTGGCCGGCGAGCCGCGACATGAACAATTGCTCGGTGGTGCCACTGGCGAATGGCAACTGCCCGGTGAGTAGCACGAAAGCCACCAGTGCCAGCGAATAGACATCGCTGCGCGCGTCTACGGACTCGCCGGTGAGTTGCTCGGGGCTCATGTACTCGGGCGTTCCGATCACGAGTCCCGTCTTCGTTACCTGCTGCCCTTCGCCACCGCGCGCGTCCTTGGCGATGCCGAAGTCCACGATCTTCACCCAGTCGCTCTCGTCACGACCGCGGGTGATCATGATGTTGTCAGGCTTCAGGTCACGGTGGACGATTCCCAGCGCGTGGGCGGCGTCCAGGCCGTCACCTACCTGGGCTATTATCCTTGCCGCTCGTGCCGGCTCGAGTCGTGTATCACGATTGAGGAGCGACGTGAGCGGCTCACCGTCCACGTACTCCATGGCCAGGTAAACCAGCCCGTCGTGCGTCTCGCCAAAGTCATAGATGGCGGCGACGTGAGTGTGCGTAATGCGCGCAGCGTTCGCCGCCTCCCGGTTGAAACGGCTGAGGGCGTCGCGGTCGGTGAGCAGCGAGCGACCCATGACTTTGACCGCGCTCCGTCGCCCCATGCGGATGTGTTCAGCCAGATATACGCGTCCCATGCCTCCCTCGCCGAGCATTTTCTCGACGTGGTAGCGGTCGGCAATCACCTGGCCCACAAGGTCGTCGCCAGAACCGGTAGTGATGAGCGTGGCGCCGTCCACCGGGCAGAAGCGCACGTCGGCCGGATAGGTCGCGTCGCACTGTGGGCAGACCTTGTTGGGTATGGCCTGACCGGCTGGAGCGCTTACCGCACCATTGCCTTGTCCCCTACCACTCTCTCCCGCTGGACCCTCTGCTTCCACCGCCTCCGCCGCCAGGACGAACTCCTCACTGCCGTCCGCTTGCGCCTCTGGCACCAGACGCAACGCGTATAGCGCATCGCCGCCGCGCACCGTGGCAAAGTAGACGAGCGATCCGTCCGCCTCCCGGGGCAGGTCTCCCAGTAGATCGTACGACGCCGCCGCCGCACCTCGCACCGCCTCCATCAACTGCCCCCTCGTCAGGCCACCTGTTGCCGGGTCGTCGGCAGCCACTGCGCGTCCAGACCCTCCCACCGCGACCCCTGCCGGCAGCTTCTGCAACGCGCGCGGTCGTGGCGCCGCCTCCAGCGGACCCTGCCAGGAAGCTGGGAAGGCCAGGGCGACGAGGTCGCCGGACTTTACCTCGCGGGCAAGGCAGAGCCAGCCGCCATCGGGAGCGCGGCCTATCCAGTGGAGTGGTTCGTGAGACTCGCCGAGAGCCTGGCGAAGTGGAGCGAGCACGGATGTCATACCGGACGGGAACGGGGCGAGCGGGATGGCACGGTGCGGACGAGGCGACCGCGAACGAAATCTTGAAGCGGGGTAGTAGGGGTAGCGACCACACCGCTGTCGGTGGTCGGACGATCGGGGCGGTGGTGGCGAACCAGGGTGCAGAGTCGTCGTAACAGTACGGCCGCCGCAAGGGTATGGAAAGCGTCATCACCGAGCTTCACGCCGTTCTCACTCTTGACGGTCGGGCGCATGACGCCCGATACTGCTGGGACGATCAGCCGTAGCTTCGGCCACGACAGCTCGATACGCGCGTGATGCTCAGCGCCAGACCGACTCTTACTTCCAGGATGCTCACATGAGGATCTCAGCCGTGCGCGCTGGCCTAGCCGCTGCGCTCCTGCTCGCTGCCGCGCCACCGCTGCTCGCGCAGGCCCCCGCCCCGGACCGTCGACCCACTCTCTTCGTCGTCGATTTCCGGGTGAGCGCGATCGGCCGCCAGGCCGACTACGCTCCGCTCAGCCAGGGTATCGCCGACCTGCTCGTGAGCGAACTCTCGGCCAATCCCGCCGTGCGCGTGGTTGACCGCGAGAATCTCCGTCGCATCCTTGACGAGCAGGACCTCGGCGCCAGCAACCGGATTGACGACGCCACAGCCGTTCGCGTCGGCAAGATCCTCGGCGCCCACCACTTCATCAAGGGGAGCGTATTCATCGACCCCAAGGGAAAGCTGCGACTGGACGCCCATACCGTGAGCACCGAGACGAGCGCTATAGAGCACGTTGAGACCGTCACCGGCAAGGACGATGACGTTATGGACCTCATCGCCCAGCTCAGCGAAAAGCTGAACAAGGGAATGAATCTGCCCGACCTGCCGCCGGCCGCGACGCGTACAGGCAGCGCCAGCGAGCCAGCAACACCGACTACCACATCGGCGACGCCAACCTCGAAGGTTGCCACCAACGATAAGAAGGCGACTCCGGCCCCCTCCAAGGCCGCCCCAGCAAAGACCGGGACCGCCAACGCTGGCGGCGCCAAGAAGGCCAACTTCCAGGCCGTAATGCTCTACTCGCGCGCGCTCGCCGAGGAGGACAAGGGAAACCGTTCGGCTGCTGTGGAGCTTTACCGGAAGTCGCTCGACGCCTTCCCTGACTACGACAACGCGAAGGCCCGCCTGGCGAAGCTCGAGAAGACCGGTGGCTGACAACGAGTTGCCAGGATATGGTCACTGACGGACCGCCACGGATCACGGCCCGGCGTTAATCGCCTGGGCAGAAGTGTCGTGAGAGAGCACGGGGCGGGTGACCATCTGGTCACCCGCCCCGTGCTCTCTTGCTCAGCGCGATCTGCAATTTGCGAGGACGATGACGCCTAGAATCGGGCGCCGATCGCCAGCCCACCGCCCATTCCAGTGAGGGTCACCCGCTCGCCGCTGCTGTTCAGGCTTCCCACCTGGCCGCGCACGAATGGCTGGACAATGAGGACGCCCACCACCCGTGACAGACCCACCGTCAGCCCACCTGATACAGCCGACGCGGTGGCAAGCGTGCGGTCCACATCAAGCCCCGTCTGATGACGGAACTGGAGGCCGGCCAGAAGGTCGGTGCTCCTGCCCAACGGTCGCACCGAGCGAAAACCGGCATCCAGATAGTTGCCCGACGAACCATCAACTGCGGTGCCGTTGAGTTCGTACTTCGTGCGATAACGATCGCTCACGTAGAAGGACAATTCGCGGAAGGCTGTCGTGCCGACGTGAAGCTGCCAGTCAGCACCGTATACAGGACCCATCTGCACGGCGGCAATAGGCGGCATGCTTCCACCAGAGCCGGTGGGCACGGTCAGTTCGTCCTTCGTAAAGATGTCCGTGCTGAGCGTGAACGTCATGGCGTGCTGACCGATCAGACCGTCGGTACCGAGCGAGAGATGGACCGCGTCGCCCGGATCGTAGTCGGCGGCGGGGAGGCCAGCTGTGAAGGCTGAGATCGGGCTGTACGTGCCGCGTATCTCATACGACCCGGCCAGTGCCCAGGCCCACTCACCCATCTGACGCGCCAACACCAGTCCGGCAGTGCCGCCCGGCCCCAGCCCAACCCCCGGCGCCTGGAAACCGAGCGAGGGCGCGGCCAGAACGCGAAGCGCGCTCAACTCCTCCCGGTTGAGTTCCGTCGTCCCGGTGGGCAGGGTCGCACCGAGCGTGAAAAGGACGTTGTCACCTACCAGGTGGGTTGTCGCCCGGAGGCGAAGATCCGACATCCCCCGCAGCTCGTATGATGACTTGCCGACGGCCGCATCGGGGCCGTCGAGGGTGACCTCGCCGGCGGTATAGGTGCCCGCAAGATCCACCGTCACGCGGTCGCCAAAGGGATAGATGAGGGCGAACGGTACCGACCACTGCCGGGCACTCTTGATCCTCGCGCTATCCGAGCCCACCAGCGATGGTTGACCAACTCCGTCGCCAAGTTGCACCCATTCGGCCACCGGGCCGACGCTGACCGTACCCCGGCCGACGAGCGTGCCCTGTGCGTTCACGGGGTTGGCGACGGCGACCAAACAGCCGGCGGCGAGCGCCGCGCCGGCAAGAGAGTGCGACCCACCACGACGTCGCGGGCCAGCTAGCGGCAGGGAAGTAGATAGCCGCGTCATGGAAGCTTGATGGTGAGGATGATGGTGGCCTGCGCGGCCGAGAAGACCGGATCAGCCGCCGATCTGACGTCCGGTGCCGAGGTGCCGAAGGCGAAGGTGCGATTCACATTGTCCACCATCGCTGCGCCCAGAGTGCTCGCGCCCGCCGTGTAGCCGCGCGACACCCCGCTCACGGGAACCACAGGCAGAGGCCAGACGTCCGCGTGCGCACGCAAGTCGTACAGTCGACTACGGGCCATCCCGAAGCCGGCGTCCAGTCGCGCGGCGCGGGCATACTCTGCCGTTGCCGAGCTGTATCGACCCTCCACCTCGTACCGCACCGCGCGGCCATACGCGAGCAACGCCGCGAGGTTGCGCGTTGGACGCTGTTCGATTTCTGCCCGCTCGGCCGGCGTCAGAGTCACCCCCAGCGCGTCGAAAAGACGGAATACGATCGCCTTCTCCGCATCGAGCACGTTGTTGACGGTCGTGTTGGTGGTGACGGCGACGTCCAGTCGTCCACTGGCCACATCGGCCGTACGCGTATCCACTCGTAGCGCGCCGGCGCCATCGCCTGGCGCCACCCCGCCGACAATGAGTTGACTGGCCCGCAGCAGACGGCCTGTTCGAGGCGCGGTCGCGCTATCCATGCGGCCGGCCGATGCAAGTTTCAACTCGCGCAGCACAGCGTGCAGTTCCGCCCGATCCACCACCTTCAACTGTCGGCTCCGCGAGAGGTCGGTGAGAATTAAATCGGCGAGCGCATAGCCCAACGGCTCCAGAGCAGAGTCGCCGGCGGTTAGAGGTACGACGCCGACCGTACGCGTCCCGGCAGCCACGTTGCCCAGCGTGGCCTCACTGGCCAGCGCCGCGCGTGCCGCGGCGTCGGCCCCGACAATAGGTGTTGGACCGCCGCCCGCACCGGTGCGGCAACCGGCCAGGGCCAGCGCGGCGACCGGAAGAAGAGCTCGGTAATACCATGCGGACCGCATCAGTTGTGCTCCGGTGTGGGACGCGAACGATTGGTGGCTGACGGAGGCGCTGACGCCGGCGTTGCCTTCCGAGTTCCTGTCATTGACGTCTGCCTCGGTGCCGGCGTCGATGGCCTCTCTAGTGGAGCACGACGCAGTGCCGGCACACCGGGGATGTACGGGGAGCGGGAAGGACTCCCCGCCTCATATCCCCCCAGATAGCAGTCGTAAACGTTGGCCGTGAATCGAACGGTCACCGTATCCGCCAGCGAGCCGGGGGCGTTATCTACTGGCCCCGGCGTTGCCACCACGCGCACATCGCCGAGGAAGCCCGGAGCACGAACGGCGATGGCGGAATCGCGGAAGGTGGTGCCTGTCTCGGACACCACCCTCAGGCCCGGACCAAGCACCTTGATCGAGAACAGTTGGCCGGCCATGGTTCCAGCTTGATCATCACTGAGCGTGGCGCCCATGTAGATGCTATCCACTGCTCCCGGACTCTGGACATAGACGCAGTCCTGCGACGGATAGACGTTGAAGAAAAAGCCGTCTCGTGGTACCGTCCAGAGCACCTGAACCGTCACGTCATTCGCAGCCTGGGGCGAGGTGAGCCTTACGGCCGCCTGGAAGTTGCCGGGAAGCCGATAACCCGAGATTCCAAGCACGAGTTGCGACGGAGTGAAGTCCGACGTGAACCTCGCGGTCAGCCAGTCGCTAGCATATCGCCCGTACTCGATCTCGGCCCGGAGCCCGCTCAACGGGCCCGCGGCCGTAACAGCCGTCCGGAACTCGCCTGGCGTCTGTTGGAACCGTCCGGCGACCTGGAAGAGAGTCTGACCCACGCTCAGAAGTGAGGCTGCAGTGACATTGTAGCTGACCTGCACGGCGACGCCGCTATTGCCGGCTGTCGGCGCCGTGATCGGGACGGTTGCCGTGTAGCTGCCCGGCGCCAGATCGGTTCGCGTCGGCCGCAGCACTAGCGTCGCCGGCGCCGAACTGCCGGACAGCGTGGCGCTCAGCCACCCGCTGGCGCCCGTACCGTAGCTGATCGTACCGATCGCCAGACCGTCGAGTGTGCCGGCGACGCCGTTAACTATCTGGGCATTCTGGGCTGCCGGAGGCGCTCCCGACTGCCTCGCCTGGAAGCTCATCGACTGTCGACTTATCACAATTGTCGACCGGGCCACGACACGCACCAGCACGCTCGCCGTACGGTCGCCGCCGGCAGCGGAGATATACGCGTTACCTGGGACAACTGCGGTCACCTTACCGCTGGCGTCCACGGTCGCCACGGCCGCGGCGTTACTCGACCAGTCAATCGCCCGACCGTCAACGGCACCACCAGCGGCGTCGAGTAGCTGGGCCGTCAGTTGCAGCGTCTCGCCCGGAAAGAGCGGAGCGGGCGTCGCCGGTGTCACGACCAGATTGTTGGCCGTGTGCAACGTGACCTCGGCCGGGTTCGACGTCTCTCCCGGTCGGAGCGTGACCGGGCCGAGGTTGACTACGTCGAGCTGGACAGGCCCGGCCATCAACGCCACTCGCACCATCACGCTGCACGCACTCCCGCCAGGCTGATGGAGCGGATCGGCCAGACAGGGCGCGAGGTCGACGGCCACCGGCTGCCTGACCGTTCCGCCCGGCGAGACTCCAGTGAGAGGTATGGTCTGTTCGAGTAATAGCGCGGGCTCAGCTTCGCTCCGCACGTAGCTCACCCGCACACCCAGAGCGGTGACGGCGCCGGCGCTTCCGGAACTGCCGGCAACGTTAGCGTTGAGCGCGAGCCGCGCCGCACCGGTCGACGGCCCGGTGCTCGCTCCATCCTGCAGGCAGCCGCTGGTGAGAAGCGCCAGCCCGAGGCCGGCCGTCAGCCAGCACCGTCGCTTCACCAGGGTGTCGCGCTCGCTATTGGGGAGCTGCCTCATCGCCATCCTCTCGTTCAGCGTGTCATGCCGCGACGTCATTCGTCGCGGATGGTACGTGTTGATCGCCTGCGCTAAAGCACCACTCGCTGCGGCGCCAGTAGCCAGGTCCTGGCATGGCGCTACTGCGCGATGTTGCTCACGCAGCGCATGCTGTCGAAGTATCCGCGCTGGAGCACAGGCGGCTGGCTCCCCAGGTTGATCTGCACAGTCAGTTTCACCGGGCTGCCGTCGGCGAGCGTCATTTGCTGACCCTGTGTGCGCATCGTCCACTCCACCGTATACGCGCCGCCACCACCCCCTGTCCAGCGCTCCGCACGATGGAAGAGCTTGAAGATCGCCCACGTGCCGTTGAACGGGCCCAGGAAATTCACCTCGCTACCGCCGAACTGTCCGGCCAGGCGCGCCGAGCGCGCCTTGCTTGCCTGCCACTGGAAAGGACTCGGATCGTTCGCCTCGCGGGTGAACTTGGCAACCTGATCGTCCATCGCCAAAGTGACACTGGGAATTGCGTCGGAGAGCTCCGGTCGGAGCGAAAAGGAGAACCGCGGATCGTCGCCGGCGAAGAGCGTATTGCTGAGCACTGAGGCGCGGTTAAAAAAGGTCACGAAGGCAGGGCTCACCCGCACTGGGCTCCCCGGACGCGGCACCACCTGCTGTCCCTGGCGCGCCAGCATCTTCTGCAGCACCTCATCGTAGAACTGCCACATGAGCCCTGAACCAGGCTTGAGCAAGCCGGATACTTCGTCCAGCGTCGCGTCAACGCTAGCGTCGGGGTTGAACGGATACTTGTTGAAGACCTTAGTGTAGGCCGAGCAGAACCGGGCACCGGCCTGATTTAGCTCGCCGGCGCCGACGTTTTTCAGAAAACCTTCGACAGACGTGATTGGCGCCATCATCAACTGCTGCACTGTGCCCTCGACGTGCGCCGCCGTGTCTATGGCGAAACCAACGGCGATCTGATTGACGGCTAGCTTGGCCTGGGACGCGCTCCCGGAAGCCATCTGCGCCGCTCCCTCACCGGAGCCGGCAGGTGCGTTAGCGGCGCCATCCACCGCCGCTGCCAGGCCCGCCAGAGCCTGCACGTACGGTGCGTTACCGTCACTTACGTAGCGGTCAGTAACTGTTCCTGGCGTGACCACCTGCACCGGTTGGAAAGCCCGCGAGATAATGCTCGTCGAGTCGACCGCGGTGTTGCGCGCGGCGATGGCGAGCATGGCTAGCAGCGGTGACTGCGGACCGCTCAGCACCTGCAGCTTCTGCGCAGCATCCTTGAGACCGCCATAGCGCACCACAGTACCACTCTTCAGGTAGCGCCTCCACTGATCCAGATAGTCGGCCTCGTACCGTGCCTTGAGGTCGCGCGCGACCTGTCCTCTGTCCATCTCGCCTCGACCGGCCTGCGGTCCCAGCACCCATTCCTCGCCCTTGAGGAATCGGTCCACATTGGCGAGGGCATCTTTCATGAACTTGTAGCCGCCCTGCGTGTAAGCGCCGGGCACCTCGTAGTTGTTGACGACGTATGCCGCCGAGCCGGGAATATTGCGATTGAACTGCACCGACGCACTGGCTAACGACGCCTCAGATGTCATGAATTGGTAGATCCTGTCGGTGCCTTCGAACTGGGCCAGGAAGGCCCGCCCGCTGGCCACCGCCGGATCGTCGGCCTTGACCGTGTACGGGTCACCGCGCGTCAACTCTTCGGCGTAGAAGTCGAACTGCCGCTTGGCCAGCGCCATCCGCGGCTCGTCCATCGAGCGGCCGTTGATCCATGTGCGCAGCAGCACCGGACTGAGGAATGCAGCCGTGCTCTTGTCGGCGTGGCCACCAGCGATGAGATAGGCCTTGAGGGCATCGTATGCCGGGCCATAGTCGCTGGTTGCGGCTGGAGAGTTGGGCAGTGAGCGCAGCGTGCGACGCAGGCGGTCGCGCGTCTCCGACATCATGAGCCGGTCGAAGGCGGCGAAGTACAGACGACGCGCATCCGGGCGGATCCGTTCACCCGTGTAGAGACCCCACCGCAGCCGCACGGGCGCACCGGCGCTGTCGTACTCATTGAGTCGCACCAGTTGCGTGCGCAACGAATCGAGACGGGCCATCACGTCGGCATCGGGAAGCGATCCAGCGGCAGCCGCGGCGCTCGTTGACTGGGCGCTGGACGACAGCGACTGCGCCGCCAGCTGCGTGTCGCCGATCAGGCCGCGGTTTAAAATCCAACTCACCGTCAGCGCCAGCCCGACCGCCAACAGAAGGACTGCGGCGGCGGCAAACATCGTCCGCCGCAGTCCGCTCACTCGCGTACCACCGGTTGTTGCGCGGAGTGCCGCACCGTCCGCTAGCACGATGTCCGGGAAAATGCGCTCGAGGAAAACCCACTGCGGCTTCTTCCGGCTCACTGCTGCGGCCGGCACGGCCGGCGCTGATTGCGCACCGCGCATTGCACCGAACACGCCTGTTGCGCCGGCGGCCGCGCCCGCCGCACCGCTGCTGACCGCAGCCGGCGCTGCCACCTGCTCCGTCTGCTGTACGGCGCGTACGCCGGTGAAGTAAAAACCCCGCACGAATGGGTTCACGGCAAGCTGACTGGGACGCCCAAGCTCCACGAGGAACTGCGTCGCCAACGGAGTGAGCTTGCGAAGCTCACGCGGGAACTCGTACGCGCCCGGCTTACGCTCAGCAGAATGCTCGCGCGGCAACACCACCAATCGCCGCGTCGCCAGCGATTCGAAGAGCGCGCGGAAGGCCTGCGTCAGCCGTCCCGTTTCACGTTCGGCGTATGTGCCACCGCCGTCGCCGAGGGTGGGCAGGGTGGCGCCGAGGACCTCGCGCACTTCGTCGCGCGAGAGGTTCTGCACGTACTCCGGGAATCCAGGCACGCGATCCAACTTCGTGAACAGGACGTAGACTGGTAGCCGGATACCCAACATCTCCGCCGCCTCACCCAACGCGGCGCGAAGCTGGCGCGCCGCGGCCGGCACGGCCTCAGTGCTGCCCGGCTTCAGGAACTCGTCGCATGGGAAGCAGACGACGGCAACACGCGACGATAGCGCGCCCCGTCCGAAGGCCGCTCCGATGCTGGTGGCGCGGAGACGCGACAGAAGGCGCTTCCTCCTATTCGCGTCGCCCGTCACCGCGCCGCCGGCCTCGGCGAACACCGCTCCCTGAGCGTACCAGAGGTTCACCAACCTTGTCGGCACCACCTGGTCACCACGTTGGGCCTCACCGGCCAGTAGCTCTGGTTCCAGTCCCGAGCGCAGAATCACGGTCGTCTTCGTGCTGCCCGGAGGTCCGAGCACGAGCACGGCCGGAAGCGCGCCCAGGCGGGTGCCGCTGGCCATCTTGCTGGCCGTCAGCCGCTGTTGTGCGGCCGCCACCGCGGCATCGATCTCGTCGTTGTCAGCGTCCAGCGGTTCGACACCGGCAGCAGCTTCGGCACGGGCACGCCGCACGAGGTACCAGATGGTTACACCGACCGCCACGAGCCCCAGTAACCAGAGCCCACTGCGCAGCAGCCAGGCGTCGCCACCAGTCAGGCTGAGTAGCGACGGCAGGAAGAAAATGAGGATCGCGTAGACGACGAACGCCAGCGCGGACCAGAGCCAGATCTTGGCGATGCGAGACATCGGACGGGGAAACGGGAGCGGCTGTGGCTCAGCGAGCGGCGGGCGGTACGGACGCGGGCGGTGTGGGAGAGACCTCGGCAGGGGTGGATGTCGCTGGCGGAGGTGCGGAGTCGGCGAGCTTGCCGATCTCCCGGGCCCCGCCGGCGAGCGCCAGACGATAGATGACAAAGAGGGCGACGACGAAAACTCCAACCGCCGCTGCGGCGACGGCCAGGCGACGCACCCACGGGTCGCGGGCCACCGCGGCAATGGTGTCGGAAGGAGGACGCCAGGCGGGAGACAGCTCCCCCAGTGGACCGCGAATGCGGGAGATCTTCTCACCAATGCGCTGCGTTAGTAGCTGGAGCTCTCCGCGACCGTCGCCTGTGCTGTAGCGGCCGCGGAAGCCCAGCAGAAGGCAGAGCTGGAAGACCTCGAGCAGATCGGCCAGCTCGCGAGAGTCGTCGCGCTCCAGTTGCTGCTGTAGATACTGGAAGAATACCTCACCTCCCAGATGACCGCCGAATAGTTCGTCCTGCAGCGGCTTGCGCGGCCAGTCGGCGAACATCTGCTGCCCCGAGTTGAGCACCGACTCGTCGAGAAATACGACGATGGCGAACAGCGCGAGTCGAATGTCGTCAGTAGCGTAGCCAGCAGCACGGGCTTCCTGCTCGGCGCCGGCAAGTACCTGCTTGGCATGAAGACGGAAACCTTCGGCGTCGGCGGCCACCTGGCGGCCGGAGCGCAGACGGACTGTTGCCGTGAGAATTTCCTGCAGCGCCAGGGCGAGCCGGCCGTTCGGAACGGCGCGGCCACCACTGTCAGATGCACCGTGTGCGGCGTATTGAGATTGCGCAGGAACTGATGGAGCGTGGGTCATGAGCGGTACGAGATTCGAGGTCGGGGAAGCCGGACCGCCGGCGCTTCGCTATCAAGGAGCGACGCACTGGCGCAGCAACGCGTCACGAATCAACGACAGGGCCCCGACTTCCGCCGCGAAGGTAGTACGTAAGCCCGTTAACCGCCATGCCAGAACACCGCGCACTCAACAGAGGCTCAGGCGCCTTCCAGTACCACAAGCAGTTCCATCTCCGCTTCCGGCACTGCATCGGGCACGTACACCCCGATCTCGCGCGTCTGGACGATAGTGTCCCAGCACGGGCCAGCCTTGGTGAGGCCGAAGTACACCGTGTCGCTACGCGGTGAGATCGCCGGCGGCGGCGCGACGATGTGCTCCATTGTCAGGCCGGGCAGCGCGCGTTCGACAAGCTTGAGTACGAACCGCTGCGCACAGACCTTGGAGTACTGCGGCATCCGGTGAGCAAGATCGGCCGTTGTAAGCGCTGCCCGCACACCCAGGATCCAGCGCGATCGACCGAAGATGCGCGGATCGGCGAGCGGAGCGACGTGGAGCACCGGCGATTCACGGACTAGCGGCACCGACAGGCAACTCTCTGGAATGACGACGTCCAGATGCTCGCGAATGTGCCGCTCCAGCGCGCCGAAGGTCTCCTCCAGCCGGTCATGATCGTAAACCGGGAGGTTGCGGGGGTGAGAGTGCAGTGCAAAGGTGCAGAGCGAGCCGGCCAGCCGCGACAGTTCCACAAACAATGTCTCAGGGCTCCCGCGCCGCATCTCCAGTTGGTGGCGCAACGCCGGCAGGCTGGCGTGGATGGTGTGGAGTAGCCAGAAGCTGGCTACCTCACGAGCGGCGAACTCGCCCAGCGCGTCGGCCCGACGTCGTCCGCCAATCGTCTCGCCTTTCACGTCCAGCACTTCGACGATGCGACGAAGGAGCCACAGGAGGCGTTCGCTGGCGCCGATCTGGAGCAATGGTGGAATGAACCCGGCGTCGTACACCAGATGGCCGGTTCCATCACGTCTTACCCGGGCGATGGGAATGCTGACGTCGTCCACGCTCAACTCGTCATCCAGTAGGAGCCTGAAGTTGCGGCGTCCCAGTCCTACTGACCTCTCGTCCCGTCCAGCAGTCTCATCCACTACCTTTCTCGATTCCAGGCGGAAACGTGGCGTTTCGCCGTCTTCGGCTCCAGCGTCGCTGACTCGCCCACTGGCTGCTCCTCCCTGGCTACCTACCTGAGCGGGAATGACGCAGTTGGCGCCGCTCGGACGGAACGCCGGAATGGCCAGGTGGACGACATGACTCTCCTGGGTGGGCGAGAAGAGCTCGCTCAACTCCCGCGGCAGAGGGGCCGGGTCGGCGTCTGGAATCTGGAATGCCAGGCCGTCGGGAAGGATTCCTCGCGCCTGGAGAAGGGAAACAGTACCGTTACGCAGTGCATCGGCATCGAGCGTGACGGCGGACAGTCCATATGGGAATGCAAATAATTGAGAGAGCGCGAATGTAGACGCGTCCTCTGCGTATCTGCTCTGTGCCTGAAAATGATGCTGCGCGAGGTGCATCCCCTCGTGCCACACCACCCGCGAGAGTTGCCTCATGTGCCTGGATCGGACGGTTCGGTCTGGGCGGACTCGGTAATCGCAGTCGATGCGTGGTGCTAAGGTCCACGCTGACCGGCGCGATACGTGTCGGCACTCCGAGGCGCTGAATTGCGCCTGCGGGGTCGCCTGCTATAGTAACCCGAAACCCCCAGGGCGCGAGCCATTCGGCCTGTGCACCAGAGCGGACCGTCATCTGAGCCACACACGACGGCCACAGCCACACCAGTTCCTGCCATGATGACTGACGAGTTGCACGCCAGATTCGACCTCCCTCTCACTCTCGATACGCCTGAGGGTCGGGTGCTGGGCGGCAGCCGACGAGCCGACGGCCGCGGAGTGGCGATTCATCAGCTGGACCGGCTGAGCAGCGCCTCACGGGCACGGCTCCTGGCCCAGGTGGAATCGGCGATCACGGCCGGCCGCGATGACCTGTCCCTGGAGCAGGTGGACGGGGCGACCATGGTGATAACGCCTATGCTGACTCCTGGTACGACGCTCTCGGCGTGGCTGGAGGAACTGACCTCTCAGTCCACTCCGGCGGCCGATCAGGGCCCGCCGGTGGCGGGAGAGTTTACGAGGATGTTTTCCGCCCGACCGGTGACGGGCGCGCCGGAGCCGCCTGCCGAAGAGCAAGCCGCAGCGGTCCAGGGAGAGTTCACGCGACAATTCGCGGCCAGGCCGATCGACGTCCCACCAGTGGCCCCTCCGGCCGCAGCTATGTCCCAGGCGCCGCCGGCGACGCTGCCTCCTGCGGACCCACCCGCGTCGTCGACGCCCAAAGTCGGGAGCTTCACTGCTCTCTTCGGCGCGCCCTCATCGCCTTCGTCGGATGACCCTCTGTTTACAAAGGGGAGTGAAGGTGTTGGCACCAGCGGCTCTCCGTCCGCACCCGATGCGGCACCTCCAACTATCCGTATCTCGCTCAAGCTCCCCACGCCACCGGTCAACGCGCCGCCGCTGTCGCCGCACCCCGCAGATACGCCACAGGAACGTTCGCCAGTCTCAATGCCTGGCGACCAACTGACGGCAGGGTCAATCGGGCCCGATTTAGCTATTGCCGTCCCGTCGGGCGAGATCTCGCCGGATGCGGCGACGGTGATCCTTCAGGCGTTCGAACTGCCGCAGCCTGGATCGCTGACATCGCCAGAGACTGCTCTGACATCCACTCCACCGGCGTCGGCTGTAACGCCGACCCCGTCAGTCGGACAGGCAGGTGGCTCGGCCGACGCGGCAATATTCGAAGTCGAGCCTTCGGTCCCTCCGGTAGCGCCACCAACGATCGCGCACGCACCGCCAGTTTCGCCGGCCGCACCGCCAACAATCAGGCACGAGCCACCAGCGCTTGCCGCACCGCCAACAATCAGGCACGAGCCACCAGCGCCGCCGGCCGCGCCGCCAATCATCGCCCACGCACCGTCTACTCCGCCGGCCGCGCCGCCAACCATCGCCGACGTACCTCCGGCTCCTCCGGCCGCGCCCGCCGGCGGCGGGTTTACCGAGATATTCGGTGCGCCGACGCCGGCGCCGGCGCCACCGGCCGGTAACCCGGTGAACCCATCGGCGCCCGCCGCTGGCGCCGGACAGAGTGCTCCCGCCGGGCCCGGTGAGTTCACACAGCTATTCCTCGCCCAATCGGGCACCCCTTCGCCCACTCCCCCACCGCCCCCATACCCGGCCGGAGGTGGCGACGGAGGCAGCCTTGGCGGCCTTCCACCGCTCGGGCGAGACGGCCACGGTGGAAGCGGCAGAGCGGACTCCCCACCGCCGCTCAAAGTGAAGCTTTTCCCCGATGCCGCTCCGCAATCGGGGGGCGAGTCCACAGCTCCGCCCTCGGGTAGCGCCACCGGGATGATGCGCGCAGCACCCGGTAGCTCACCAGGCATGGAGAGCTCACCGTCGCTCATTGTGCGCCTCCCGTCCCGTCCGACTGAGCCGCCGCCTCAATGGGAAGCGGGCGAGTGCCAGGGTCCATCGCGCCGCCAATCACGCCTCCCGGCGCGCACATCAGTCCACCCCACTTCACCCCGCCTCGGGCGCCGGCGATGCCTGGGCTGCCGCCGTTACCCGGAAGCCATGCCACGCCGCCCGCGGTGCCTGGCTATCCGCAGCCGCCTCGAGCGCCCGGTCTGCCTGGAATGGGCGGCTTACCAGCCATGCCAGGCCAGGCCGGACGAAGTCCAGGATCAATGCCCGGCTCCATTGGCCCGGGGTCGATCGCTGGTCCGGTAATACCGCAGAGCGCCGGTGGAAGGCCGCCGAGCGAGTTCACCCAGGTGCTGCAAGGCTTTCAGGGCGCGCCCAGTTCCTCGGCCGCCGCCCCCGGCTCCTTCGCTGCTCTCGCCGCGTCGCCGTCAGGGCCTCCCAAGAAGAAACCCTCCATTCTGCCGCTCATAATCGTCATAAACGTCGTCGTGATCGCCGCCGTCGCCCTCGTCGCCTACTTCATGCTTCGGGGATAACACGGGCACGGCGTGGCAGCGGACGGTCGCCGCTACTCCTTGGGCGGTAGCACGATGACCAACTCCAACTGCGCGTCCGGCAGTTCTTCGGGAACGTAGACGGCCAAATTTCGGGCTCGCTGGACGGCCTGCCAATCCACCCCGGATTGATCCAGGCGAAAGTAATGATGGTTCAGCTTCACCGGGATCACCGCTGGCGGGCTCGGTACATAGGACACCGACATGCCCGCCAGTGCCTGCCGAATCAGCCGGTCCAGCGAATCGGCGGCGCTCACCTTTATGGCGTGAGGCACACGCTGCGCCAATTCGTGCGGAGGCAGTCCGGCGCTCACGGCGAGAAATAGCTGTGGTGCGGCCAGGTAGCGGTCGTCGTCCAGCGCCGTCGCGTGGATGGTGCCCTGCCCCGCCAGCGGACGTAGCGGAAGCGATACGACGTTTGTCGGCACCACCGTCTCCAGCAGTTCCCGCAACATCGAGTCGAGCTCGGTGAAGACCGGACCGGGCGCGGCGTGGTCGTAGAGCGGGATCTCGCGTGGATGCAGACGGGTGGAGAAGGTGGTCAGCGCACCCGCCAGCGCCGCCATCGCCCGGTACACCACGGTGGGATGCGCACGGCCCATCTCGAACAGGTGACGTAGCTCTGGAAGATGTGTGTTCACTGTATAGAGCAACCAGAAATTGGCCACGTCGGTGATGGAGAAATCGGCCAGGCTCTGGTTCTTCTGCCGCCGAGTTCCGGCCAGCGCGGTGCTCCTGGCGCTCAGGATCTCCACCTGACGGCGCAGCATGCCTGTCAGGTAGTCGCTCGCCCGCACGTCCACCAGCGGCGGTACGAAATAGGCGTCCAATTCGTAACCGCCTGCAGTGGAACGTCTTACACGCGCGACGGGAAGGCGCGCATGGCCCTCCAGCGTCTCTCCCTCGACCAGCAATCGTAAGTTCTTCCGGGCTACCTGTATGGGTTTCTCGGCCAGCCCCGTGTTCTCATCTCGCAGGAGCACCACCTCGGCCTGGAAACGTGTGTTTCTATCGCCAGTAGCGATGGACACGTTGAAGCCCCCGTCCCGGTACTCAGGGACCGTCAGGTAGATGTCGAGAGTCGTCTGGTCGGGAGCCCAGCAGTCATCGAGTTGTTTGGGCGCTGGAGCTGCGTCGGCCCCGGGAAAGTCAAATAGCAGGCCGTCGGGGAAGATTCCTGAGGCCGCTGAAATGGCCAGCGTTCCACCTGCCAGCGCCTCCCGATCCAGCTCCAGCCGCTGGAACCCCCACGGCGCGACGGTCAGTGCGTCGAGCTGGAAGTGCAGCAGGTCCTCGAGAAAGCGATCCTGAGTCTGCAGGTGCTGTGGGCTGAGCAGGACGCCCTTGGTCCAGAGTACTGGCTGCATCTGTCGCATGGGCGAATAAGGTATCGCACCCACGCCCTTACGCTAGACGCACCCGGACTCGGGTGCTAACATAGCCCCCCGTTACCCCTTCACACCGCATTCGAGGGTTCATGTCCCAGCGCGACGTCTTCTCCCACGTGCAAGTGGACGTGACCGCCGGCAGTGCTCCTGACGGCGCCGCTCCATCAGATGACACTCCATTCCACGTCGCCATTCTCGGCAATTTCGGCGGCCGCGCGGGCGCGTCTTCGGACCACCGGCCGCTGGCCAAACGGGGCGCACGTCGGATAGACCGCGACGATCTGGACTCGGTACTCGCTCGTGTCGCACCCCAACTGACGCTGGACCTGGGCGGCGATGCGCCGGTCGTCATCAGCTTCGCCTCGCTTGATGACTTCCACCCGGATAGCCTCCACGCCCGGTTGCCCATCTTCACCGCGCTCCGTGACCTTCGCCAGCAATTGGCCGACCCGCGCACCTTCGCCCAGGCCGCAGCTGGGCTGCTATCATCGGCCACTACGAGCCATGGAACGGCCGTGGACTCGGTTCGGTCGACCGCTTCCACCGCCGATTCCCTGTCCGGTGGAAGCCTGCTCGACGAGATAGTGGCCGCCTCACCAGACGGCGCAACACACACCGACGATCGCGGCGCGGGCCGAACCGCCACTCTCGGCAGCGGCGGGGAGCTGGCCACGTTCCTCCAGCGCGTCGTCGCCCCGCATCTGGTGCCTGACGCCGACCCGCGCCAACAGGAGCTGCTGGCCAGCGTCGACGGCGCCAGCGCTGCTCTCCTCCGGCTGATCCTCGCCCATCCGCGCTTTCGCGCCCTGGAGGCGCTCTGGCGCGGTGTTGACTTGCTCGTCCGCCGGGTGGAGACGGGCTCCTCCCTCCGTCTGGCCATTATCGACGTGTCGCCCGAGGAACTGACGGCGGCCGTCGTTGGCCAGTCGGCAGACGTACGTGACGGCGTCATCTACCGGATGCTCCAGGATGGCGCGCGAACACTTCCCGACGGCGCCCCCTGGTCGCTTCTGTTGGGTCTCGACGCGGTTGCCACGGGTGAAACGGCAGACGCGGAGATGGCGCTACTGGATGGGCTGGCGAGGGTCGCCGCGGCATCCGGTGCACCATGGGTTACCGCGGCGCCTCAGGCACTCGTCCGACGGGTGGCCGGCCAACCGCTTCCCGCCGGCTGGGACGCTCTCCGACGCTCGTCTCACGGACGGTGGCTGGGCCTCGCCTTCCCGTCATTGCTTCTCCGGCTTCCATATGGCCGGGAAGGAGATGAATGCGTCGAGCTACCCGGGTTCGAGGAACTGGAACCGGGCATGGACCCGTCGACCGCCGCCGAGAAACTCTGCTGGGGTAGCCCGGCGGTGGTGCCCGCGCTGGTACTCTGCGCTGCTTTTGCCAGCGGCGGCTGGGCCATGAGGCCGGCCGATCACGTGCAGGTGGACCGCCTGCCACTCTACCTGCACCGCGCCGCCGGCTCTGTCACCGCGATCCCGCCCACCGGCCGACTGCTCGACGACGACGAGGTGATGAATTTGCTCGATGCCGGAGTGATGCCGCTGGTGGCGACTCGCGACGGTGATGCGGCGCGCCTGGCCTCTCTACAGTCTGTCTCCGAGCCGCCAGAGGCCCTTTTCGGACGTTGGCGTAGGCGCGCGCGTTGATCTGTCTGCCAATAAATCCTCACACACACCGACGACGATTGCCCGAGCAGATGCACACGCCACAGACGCCAGAAATTCGAACGGCGGTACCCCTCATCCTGGGATCACCTGACCAGTTCGCCACAGTTCGCGAGGCCATTGCGGCTGCCGGTTATAACGAGGCGGAGATCGTTAGGCAATGCGAGTTGCCTAGCATATACCGCTTTACCACACGGCGGGACGGTCGCCTGAGCGCGATCGATACAGACAGCGCATTCGGTGTGCTGATGCGACTCTTCCTGGATAGCGAGCAGTTACCGTGGACGGTCGTTCAGGAGCAGTTGGGTGATGCGGTGGTCCAGGCCCTGCGCGCCCTCGGTCTTGTAGAGGAGGATGCGAGCACTGGTGGATGCCAGCCGACGGTTCTGCTCTACCCCACCCGGTCGTTACTCATCGTCTCCGACGCCGCCAGCGCCCGCGACGGCTCAAAGATGCCGGTGGACATCGTCTTTCCCGCGATCACGTCCAACACTGGGCATTTCGTCGCGATGCTTCCCGACACTCCGACCGGGGATCTTTTGGAGCTGTGCGCCGGCACTGGCATCGCCGCGCTGGATGCGGCTCGCCGATGCCACCATGTCTGGGCCACCGACATCACCGAGCGCTCTGTCCACTTCGCTCGCTTCAACGTCCTGCTCAACGATGTCCAGAACGCCACTGTCGCCCAGGGCGATCTCTACGATGCGGTCGGTGACCGCACTTTCGATCGAATCGTCGCCCATCCGCCTTATGTTCCCGGGCGTGAGACAGTAGTGATATTCCGCGACGGCGGCGAGGATGGCGAGCAGGTGACGCGCGGCATAGTAACCGGGCTTCCCCGTCACCTGAGGTCCGGCGGCACGCTGCACTGCACTTGCGCTGTCACCGATCGGGTGGATCGCCCGTTCGAGACGCGCCTCCGAGAATGGCTGGGCGACGCCGCCGCGGAGTTCGACGTCTTCTTCTTCCAGCAGGCGACTCACGGAGCGACAGAGTATTACCTGAATCGTGCAGTTCAGGGGCACGAACCGTGGAGCGAACTGGAGAGCCGTTGTCGCCTCGTGGAGCAACTGGGTATCGAGCGCATCGTATATGGTTCCTTCGTAGTCCGCCGTCGAACCGCCGACGACATGCATCCTCCGCTTACAGTCCGTCGGCGCTCAACACCACGGGCAGGCGGATCCGATGTACTGGAATTAATGGCGCACGAGATGGTGATGGCCGAGCCGGGTACGCACGACAGAATCCTCGACACGCCATTGCTGGTGAACCCGGAAATGGAATTCTCGCTGACTCACGGATTGGTCGACGGCGAGTGGGTTGCCACGGAGTGTCACCTGCGCCTGATGAACGAGTTCATTGTGGATGCTAGTGTATCGCCATGGATAGCGGCGTTACTGGTGCGCTGCGATGGCACACGTTCACCGCGTCTGATCCTGAGCGACTTGCAGGAAGAGGGTATGGCTCCTGCCGAAGACGCGGTGGAAGCCGAGCTGCCCAGACTTCTGCTGGCACTAGCTAGCAAGAGCGTGCTGATCATGCCTCGCCAGGAGGCATCTGGTCCGCCCGAATCAGCCAAAGCGGCGGTGGCCGACTGACGTCGGTTCAGCTCTCCGCCCGGTCCGTCCACCGTCGGCGACGTGTCGCATCAGTTTGCTGTCGGCAGCTAGTTGCGCGCAGTATTTCGTCGTTTGTGCGCCGCACCAGGCTACTGTCGGCAGTTCGTGGTGACGTCCAGCGCCTGTTGCGGGAGCGTTGCACGACGTGCTGTGCTTCCTCTCGAGCCACCGCATTGTGCGCTCGCGAATACAGTTCGGTCGAGCGCGGCAGCACTACTCGTTGTACCGGCACGAGCACAGTGTGCTTCCGACCTCAACCTTTTCTGACGACTCAGACTGGGCAGTCGCAACATGTCGAGCAATGTCCAGAGTTTACCGTGGAGACTGTTGCAATTTGCTTGCTTGACAGGGACAGCCGGTAGTCGTAGAGTGGCAGTCTCGCACGGTCATCTGATCTGCTCGATGAAACTCGAGTCTGTTGTTAAACAGGACTGGCAATCATCGGGCTTCTGGTCGCCGACCGTACGCGAGAGTGGCGGCGGTGGAGTTAACGGCGTTGACGTTCACGACGCGCATCATGTTCCGCTAATGCAACAGCAGGCAGGGTGGGCCAGGATCATCGGCTTTCTGACTCATGACGCTACAACGGCGTCGAAACGAGCAGGGTCGGTTCACCGGATTTGACGAGGAGTGTCAGATGGCGCGAGAGAGTACGCAGCAGCAGCTGGGACGGGTGCGGCCGCCGCGGGTCCACATCACGTATGACGTGGAGACCGGCGGCGCAATCGAGATGAAGGAGCTTCCCTTTGTGATGGGAGTCCTTGGGGATTTCTCCGGTCAGCCATCGGAGCCGCTCGCACGGCTGAAGGACCGCAAATTCGTGGAAGTTACGCCCGACAACTTCGACGACGTCCTGGCGAGCATGAAGCCGCACCTTGCCTTCACCGTTGAGAACAAGCTCAGCGAGGATCCCGACGCTGGGAAACTCGGTGTCGACCTAAACTTCAGGAGTCTCGACGACTTCTCTCCTGACGCCGTTGCGAAGCAGGTGCCGGCGCTCAAGGAACTGCTCGACCTGCGGACGAAACTGGCCGATCTTCGCGGAAGCCTCCAGGGGAACGACAAGCTCGACGAGATTCTTCAGGCGACGATCGCCGATGCAGACAAGATGGCCAAGCTGAAGGCAGAAATAGGTACGGAGGGTGACTCCAATGGCTGAGGCCCAGTCGGGTGCCCAGCCGCAAGCGGTAGAGACTCAGGTAGAGGGCTCGCTGCTTGACCAGATCGTCGAGCAGGGCCGGATGGGTCGCGACGCGCAGGGCAAGGAGCGCGGGCGCGACCTGGTGAAGCGTTTCGTCGCCGAGGTACTGGAGGGACAGATCACCGTCTCCCGCGATACCGAGGCGGCAATCAATGCCCGCATCGCTCAGATAGATCACCTGCTCTCGATCCAAATCAACGAGATCCTGCACCATCCGGATTACCAGAAACTCGAAGCAAGCTGGCGGGGACTGAAGTACCTGCTCTCCAACAGCACCACCAACGAGATGCTCAAGATCAAGGTGCTCAACGTGTCGAAGAAGGAACTGCTGCGCGATCTGCAGCGGGCTCCCGAATTCGATCAGAGCGCCATGTTCAAGAAGGTCTACGAGGAGGAGTTCGGTGTCTTCGGCGGCGCGCCCTTTGGCGCCCTCATCGGCGACTACTACTTCGACAAGTCGGGCCAGGACATCGAGTTGCTGGAGAAGGTGGGACAGGTAGCGGCGTCCGCGCACGCGCCGTTCCTCACCGCCGCCAGCGAGGACATGTTCAACCTCCAGACTTTCGCCGAGCTGGATGCTCCGCGCGATCTGGGCAAGGTTTTCGACACCACCGAGTACGCCAAGTGGAAGGCCTTCCGGCAGAGCGAGGACGCGAGATATGTGGCTCTAACAGCGCCTCGGATGCTCCTCCGTGAGCCCTACGGTCAGGCCACCGTGCCGATCGAAGCGTTCAGCTTCGAGGAGCACGTGGACGGCACCGATCACGACAAGTACCTGTGGGGTAACGCGGCCTGGGCACTTGGCACTCGCGTCACGCAGGCATTTTCCGAACACGGTTGGTGCGCGACTATCCGCGGCGTGGAGGGTGGTGGACTGGTAGAAGGGTTGCCGGTTCACAATTTCCGCACCGACGCCGGTGAGGTGGCCATGAAGTGCCCCACCGAAACGCCGGTCACCGACCGCCGGGAGAAGGAGCTCGCTGACCTCGGTTTCGCCCCACTGGTGCACTGCAAGGGCACGCCGAACGCCGCTTTCTTTAGCGTCCAGTCGGCGCAGAAGCCCAAGGTTTACGACGACCCCGCAGCCACTGCGAACGCGCGTCTGTCGGCGCAGCTTCCCTACATCTTCGCCACATCTCGCTTCGCCCACTACCTGAAGGCGATCATGCGCGACAAGATCGGTAGCTACACGTCGCGTGGTGAGGTGGAGGCGTTCCTGAATCGCTGGATCATGAACTACGTGGTAGGCAACGACGACGCGCCGCAGTCGGTGAAGGCGAAGCGGCCGCTGAGCGATGCCCGTATCGAGGTAGCAGAGATTCCGGGGAAGCCGGGCGCATACCGCGCCGTGGCATTCCTGAAGCCGCACTTCCAGCTGGACGAGCTATCGATGTCGATGCGCCTGGTGGCCGATCTACCGACCGGCAAGTGAGTCGCCGGGGCTGGCGGCGTGATCGTATAACGCCGTCAGTCCCGGACCCTCCTGCCTATCGGCAGGAACAGCGCCTCACCCGTATTTCCTAACTATTTCACGGAGGACACTCGCATGGCGTTCGATACCTTTCTAAAGATCGACGGCGTAGAAGGTGAGTCGATGCAGTCCAAGCACCCGAAGGAAATCGAGATTTTCAGCTTTTCCTGGGGCGCCTCCAATCCCACGACAGTAGGCTCCCACAGCGGCGGTCTGAGCGCCGGCAAGGTGTCGGTGAGCAGCTTCAACCTGATGAAGAAGACCGATAAGACCAGCCCGATCCTCTTCAATGGCTGCTGCGCGGGCAAGCATTACAAGAGTGCCATTGTGACGATGAGCAAGGCGTCCGGAGAAGGTGGGCAGTCTCCCTTCCTGGTGTACACGTTCACCGACGTGATGATCGAGAGCATCCAGTGGTCGGGCTCCTCGGGCGGCGATGACACACCCACCGAGTCGCTCTCCCTCGCCTTCGCCAAGGTAGAGATCGAGTATCAGCAGCAGGATGCGAAGGGTTCCGTCGGCAAGCCGGTTCTGGGTAGCTGGGACCTCCAGAAGGTTTCCGCGTAAGCGGCTGTAATCGCCATGGGTGCTCGCGAGCTGTTCCAGGCCGGTCGGCTCGACGAGGCAATCGAGTCGCTGGGCATCGATCTCCGGAGCGATCCGACCGATGTCCAGCGGCGCGCCTTTCTCTTCGAGTTGCTCTCGTTCGCCGGAAACCATGACCGCGCCGAGAAGCAGTTGGATGTGCTCGGTGCGGCAAACGCACAGGCAGGGCTGGGTGCTCTGCTTTACAAGGCGGCCATACAGGCCGAGCGTCTGCGAAGCGACATGTTCGCCAACGACGGGCTGCCCACCGGCCCGGCGCCAGCGGCTGTCGCCGGTTCCTTGAACGGTCAGCCGTTCACCACGCTGGAGGACGCCGATCCACGCATAGGCGCGCGTCTCGAAGTCTTTGCCGGTGGCCAGTATCTTTGGCTACCGCTGGAGCATGTAGCTACCATCCGAATGGAGCGCCCAGCGCGGCTGCGCGACCTGCTCTGGTCGCCGGCCAAGCTGCTTACCGGACCAGGGTTCCGCGGTTTGGAACTGGGCGAGGTGCTGCTGCCCGTGCTCACGCCATTGGCCGCCAAACATACCGATCCGCTTGTGCGGCTCGGTCGCATAACAGTCTGGGAAGAGCTGACGGATGGACGTCCAGCTCCGGCCGGACAGAAGCTCCTGCTTGTGGACGGGGAAGAGGTACCCCTTCTCGAGTTGCGCGAGCTGGTGATCACGCCACCCGCCGCCTGATAGCGGCGGCGGCGGGACCAGGGTGAGGGATACAGGGTCAGCTGTCTCTCCCCCTGTTCCCTGCATCTCTCTTACTGGCTCCCTCCTGATGCCGCTCCGTGACGACATTCTGACTCCCATTCCCGGCGACAGTCCGGCGGGTGTCAACCTCCGCTACGACCCTCTTTACGATAAGGTGAAGGAGGCTCGGCGCGAGGACGATGATCTGCCAGCCGGAGAGCTGCCGGTCGGGCCTCGCAAGACTGCCGACTATCAGCTCGTCATCCGCCTCGTCAGTGAGGCGTTGGCTACAAAGACCAAGGACCTCCAGCTCGCTGCCTGGCTCACCGAAGCCCTCGTTAATCGGGAGGGCTTTGACGGCCTCGCCCAGGGACTGACCCTCCTGCGAGAGCTTCTGGTGGACTTCTGGGATACCGTCCATCCTGAGCTGGAAGACGGCGACGCAGAACTGCGCGCTGCCCCTCTAGACTGGATCGGCGGTCGGATCGTCCTGGCCGTGCGGAAAATCCCACTCACCAAGGCAGGACACGGACATCTTGCCTTCGAAGAGTCCCGTGATGTCGGATACGATGCAGCGGCTCAGGACAGCGACGAGAAGCGTCGGCGCCGTCAGGAGAAGATCGACGAGGGCAAGCTCTCGGCTGAGGAGTGGGACCAGGCTGTGGAATCCACCGACATCGCGTTCTATACGAAGTTGGCCGATGCGATCACGGCTGCCTTCGAGGCATTAGCGTCGCTGGATGAAGTCTCGAGCGAGAAGTTCGGCGATCTGGCCCCGTCCTACACTCCTTTACGGGAGGCGATCGAGCAGGTTCAGATGACGGCGAGCGGGATCCTGCGCAAGCGACTTCCGCCTGAGCCAGAAGCCGAAGCGGAGCAGGATGGCGGCGCTCAGATGGCGCAAAACGGAGCAGCCGGTGACGGCGTCGGAGCCGGGCTATCCGGGGTCGGACGCCGTCGCCCGGCGGGTGGACCGTCGCTCGTCGACCGGGCCAGCGCTGAAGTGCGAGCCGGCCGACCTGCCCGCGCCATCGACATGCTCATGTCCTCGGCCAATCGCGGTCGGAGCAGGCGCGATCGCTTCATACGACGAACCTCCGTGGCGCAGATCATGGTGGAGGCGGGCCTCTTCGCGGTGGCTGTACCGCTACTCGAACAGTTGCTGGCAGAGATAGACGAGTTCAAACTGGAGGAATGGGAGGCAGGTTCAGTGGTTGCCACCCCAATGTCGCTGCTCTGGCGTTCCTACGACCGCACCGACAACCACCACCTCAAGGAGCCGCTCTACCTGCGCATCTGCCGTCTGGATCCCGTGCAGGCGATCGCGCTCGCGCCGCAGGACGGCTGAGCCGTCGATGGCCCGCGAGACTCGGCGGACAGTACAAAAGTCGTTGGTAGACCGACTTTTTGATTACGAGCCCACCATGGCGGGCGATTCCCAGCTCACCTGGGCAGACTCGGTGCGTGAGCTGAAGCTGTCGGTGCGGCGCGACCTGGAGTGGCTGCTCAACACTCGCTGCACTCCGCAGGAGGCGCCGGCGTCGTGCAAGGAGCTCCGGCGGTCACTCTACCGCTTCGGTCTGCCTGACTTCAGTTCGCTGCACCAGGGCTCGCCCGATACCGCACCCCGGCTGGCTCGTGAAGTGGAACAGGCAGTGGCTCTCTTTGAGCCACGGCTGGCTAATGCTCGCGTCACCCTGGCCAGCGTGCAGGAGGGGGGGGAGCAGCGACTCCACTTCCTGATCGAGGCGATGCTGCGACTGGATCCCAATCCGGAGCGAATCGTCTTTGATACAGTTCTCGACCTGTCCCGGAATGAGTTCGAGATCCAGCCCGGAAGCTCCACCTCCGGACGGGAGTAGGCGTGCGCGACGACCTGCTCTTCTACTACGAGCGAGAGCTCGCCTTCATGCGTCAGATGGGGGCGGAGTTCGCCGAACGCTACCCCAAGGTGGCGTCGCGTCTCCAGCTCGAACGCAGCAAGTGCGAGGATCCGCATGTCGAGCGGCTTCTGGAAGGCTTTGCCTTTCTCGCTGCCCGCGTGCACCTCAAGATCGACGACGATTTCCCTGAGGTCAGCGAGAGCCTCCTCAACGTTGTCTATCCCCATTATGTGCGTCCGCTTCCCTCCATGTCGCTGGTCGAGTTCGAGCTCGATCCGGTGCAGGGAAAGCTCACCACCGGCCTCTCCGTTCCCCGCGGATCGCAGCTCTACGCTCGACCGACGGGCGGCGTGGCCTGCCGCTTCCAGACCTGCTACGACACCACCCTCTGGCCGCTGAGCGTAGAGGCAGTCCAGTGGACCACGCCGGAGCGGCTGCGGCCGGCGGTTCGAGCGCCGGAAGCCGTTGCCGCTCTGCGGCTCGAACTGCGCTGCCTACCCGAAGTCCGCTTTGACCGGCTGGAGCTGGATACGCTGCGTATACATCTGGCGGGTGAGGGGAACATCGTCTATCCGCTGTACGAGTTGCTCGCCGGTAACCTGGTGAGCGTCCTCGTGCGCGACCCCGACGGACGTGCTCAGTCGGTGGTTCTGGGGCCCGAGGCGCTGCGTCCTGCCGGCTTCGGAGAGGATGAAGGAATGGTGCCCTTTCCCCGTCGCTCCTTTCTTGGCTACAGGCTGTTGCAGGAGTATTTCACCTTCCCGGAGAAGTTTCTCTTCTTCGATCTCGCAGGGTTCGACCAGTTACGAGCGGCCGGCTTCGGCGAGCGGGCGGAGTTCGTCTTCCTAATCTCTCCGTTCGAGCGTGGCGACCGGCGCCAGGTGCTGGAGACTGGCGTCAACGAGCGCACCATCCGACTCGGCTGTACGCCGGTGGTGAACCTCTTCCAGCAGGTCTCCGAACCGATCCTACTCACCCAGCGACGGCAGGAGTACCTGCTCACCCCGGACGCCCGGCGTCCGTCCACCGAGATCTTCTCGGTGGACGATGTCACCGGCATCACGCCCGGTGCGCGCGAGCCGCTTCGCTTCGAGCCCTTCTACTCGCACCGTCACGCCAGCGACCGCGCACAGCCACAGCATTTCTGGCAGGCTCGCCGTCGACCCAGTCGCTGGCGAATGGACGAGGGGACCGACATCTTTTTGTCGTTCGCCGACCTCTCGGCACGCACCGTCTATCCCGACCTCGACGCGCTCACCGCACGCCTCACCTGCTTCGACGGCAACCTGCCCAGCCAGCTTCCATTCGGCGGCGAGGGAAGCGACTTCGAACTGAAGGGCGGCGGACCGCTGAAGCGCATCAGTGCGCTCGTAAAGCCGACACCGGTCGTCCAGCCTCCACTTGGCAAGCCTCAGCTCTGGCGCCTCATATCCCAGCTATCGCTCAACTATCTGTCGCTGGTGGATGAGGGGACCGAGGCACTGCAGGAAATTCTGCGCCTGCACAACATCGGCGACGACGCTGCCGGCGAGAAGCACATCCAGGGGATCATCCGCGTCTCCAGCAGCGCCTCGCACGCGCGAGTAGTGGGCGAACACGGACTGGCTTTCGCCCGCGGCCGCCGAGTGGAGATAGAACTGGATGAGGAGCAGTTCGCTGGCGGCGGAGCCTACCTCTTTGCGAGCGTACTGGAGCGCTTCCTGGGGCTCTACGCCTCGCTCAACAGCTTCTCGGCTCTAACCGCTACGACCAGTCAGCGAAGGCGTCCACTAGGCCAGTGGACGCCGCGCTCCGGTTGGAAGGCATTGCTGTGACAACCAATGCGGTGAGCCAAGGTCCGGCCGAGGTGAGCGACCGAATTCCGCCGGCGCTCGGCCCGGGCGCCCTTCGAGCACTCGAAGAGCTACTGGGTGACCGGCCTACCAGTATCGAGTTCTTTCAGGCGGTTCGCCTGCTGGAGCGCATGTTTCCGGACCGCGATCCAGTAGGTGGCTTTGGCGATCCGGCGCGCGAAGTCGCCCGTTTCGTCGTCCCGCCGTCCATTTCCTTTCCGGCCAGCGAGATCCAGTGGTTGAAGCTGGACGAGCGCGGCATGACACAGATCGCCGTCAACTTCATTGGTCTCACCGGGCCGCTGGGCGTCCTGCCGCACAGCTATACGCTGGCGATCGCCGAGCGGGTGCGTGCACGCGACACTGCGGCGCGCGACTTCCTGGATCTGTTCCACCACCGCATTACCTCGCTCTTCTACCGGGCATGGGAGCGGTACCGCTTCACTGTTGCCCACGAACGAGACCAGCGCGACCCACTCGCGGTGCATGTCGCCGACCTGGTGGGAATAGGTACGCCGGGGCTGCAGGGTCGGCTGGCAGTAGCTGACGAGTCACTGCTCTTCTACAGTGGCCTGCTCGCGCCACATCGACGCTCAGCGACCGGGCTCGAGCAACTCCTCGCCGACTACTTCTCGGTATCAGCGACAGTTGAGCAGTTCGTTGGCGACTGGTACCCGTTACGCGTGGCCGACCAGTGCGCGCTTGATCACGATAGACCGGCGCCTTCCTCCAGGCTCGGTCTCGGCGCCGTGGTCGGCGACGAGATCTGGGATACCCAGGCCCGTGTGAGAGTGCGACTCGGACCGCTGGGTCGCCAACAGTACGACGATTTTCTGCCGGGCGGTACGGCGTTGTCACGGCTACGTGAGCTGGTCCGGCTGTACACCGACGACCAGCTCGATGTGGAGTTGCAACTGGTACTCGCCCGGGATGACGTGCCTCAGTGCATACTAGGCCAGCCTGACGACGAGGACGGCGGTGGCCTCGGCAGCGGAGGGCTTCCGCTCGGCTGGGCCACCTGGTTGCGGACCGCACCTTCCACCCACGACCGCGACGACACGGTCTTCGTACTCTGATCGTGCACTCTCCACTCCAACGTCTCGTGCGAGGCCGCGGCGGCTTTCGCTCCAACCTTACCTACAGCAGCGGAAGGTCACGATGAACGTCAACTTGAAGGCCCTCATCGGGAAGCTCAACAACGAGACACGGAGCGCGGTGGAATCTGCCGCCGGTCTCTGCCTCTCGCGCACACACTACGATGTCGAGGTCGAGCACTTCCTGCTCAAGGCACTCGACGCCACCGACGGCGACCTTTCCTTTGCCTTCCGCCACTTTGGTATCGACCGTTCGCGGCTGGCCGGTGACCTCCAGCGCTCACTCGACAAGCTGCGATCTGGTAACGCGCGAACGCCGGCCCTCAGTCCAACTCTGGTAAAGGTGCTCACCGACGGCTGGACGATCGGATCGGTGGAGTTCGGAGCAGGCCAGGTACGCACCGGACACGCTCTGCTCGCGCTCACTGCCGACGAAGATCTGCGCCGGATGGCGCTGGAAATCAGCCGCGAGTTCGAGAAGATCCCGGCCGAGTCGCTGCGGAAGGACTTTGCGGCGATCACCGGCGAGTCGAGCGAGGAGCGGACGGCGATGGCCGGCGCGGGTGCTGGCAGCTCCAGCAGTGCTCCTGGACAGCCAAAGCCCGGCGGCAAGACGCCCTTTCTGGATCAATACAGCCAGGACCTCACCCAGCGAGCCCGCGACGGCAAAATGGATCCGATCCTTGGCCGCGACACCGAGGTGCGTCAGGTGGTGGACATCCTCACCCGCCGCCGGCAGAACAACCCGATTCTCGTCGGCGAGGCTGGTGTGGGCAAGACAGCGGTGGTGGAGGGCTTTGCCGTGCGAATCGCCAACGGCGACGTACCGCCAGCGCTGCGCGGGGTCTCGCTGCGGTCGCTGGACCTGGCACTACTCCAGGCTGGCGCCGGCGTGAAGGGCGAGTTCGAAAACCGGTTGAAGGGACTGATCGAGGAAGTGAAGAATTCCGAAACGCCCATCATCCTCTTCATCGACGAAGCGCACACCATGATCGGCGCCGGCGGAGCAGCAGGGCAGAACGACGCCGCCAACCTTCTAAAGCCAGCACTCGCTCGTGGCGAGTTGCGCACCATCGCCGCCACTACCTGGAGCGAGTACAAGAAGTTCTTCGAGAAGGATCCGGCGCTCAGCCGTCGCTTCCAGTTGGTGAAGGTGGAAGAGCCGTCGGAGCTGACCTGCGCGCTCATGCTGCGCGGAGTGGTGCCGGCGCTGGAACGCCATCACAGCGTACGCATCCTGGACGATGGTCTGGAGGCAGCTGTCAGGTTGTCGCATCGCTATATCCCCGATCGTCAGCTTCCCGACAAGGCAGTGAGCGTGCTCGACACAGCCTGTGCGCGTCTGGCTCTGGGTCAAAACACCACCCCGCCCCCTCTTGAAGACACTCTAAGGCGACTGGACGACCTGGAGGTGCAGGAGCGCGTGCTACTGCGCGAGGCCGCGGTGGGCACCGATCACAGCGAGCGGCTGGGCGAAATCGCCACACAGCGCGCCCGGGCCGAGGCGAGACGAGACGAGCTGTCCGGCCGCTGGGGTCGCGAGCGTGAGCTTGTGTCGGCCATACGGGAACTGCGCGTGCGACTTGAGGGTGACCTTCCGGACGCACCGGCGGGGAATGGTGCCGATGCTCCCCAGACGCTTACCGACCAGGAGGCCGGGGCCGCCCGGACCGAACTGGCCGGGCTCAACGACGAACTATCAGAGTTACAGGGCGACACGCCGCTCATGCGCATATGCGTGGATGCGCAGCTCATCGGCGAGGTCATCTCCGGATGGACCGGCGTACCAGTTGGCAAGATGCTCACCGACGAAGTAGCCACCGTACTCCGCCTGGAGTCGCACCTGGGCGCGCGGGTCATCGGCCAGGATCACGCAATGGAGATCATCAGCCGTCGCGTGCGTACGTCGCGGGCGGGCATCGAGGATCCCAGCAAGCCGAAGGGTGTGTTCATGCTCGTCGGCCCGTCGGGGGTGGGCAAGACGGAGACTGCATTGGCCATCGCCGACCTTCTCTACGGCGGGGAGCGTAACCTGATCTCCATCAACATGTCGGAGTTCCAGGAAGCGCATACGGTGAGCACGCTCAAGGGTTCACCGCCGGGCTACGTGGGCTACGGCGAGGGCGGAGTGCTCACCGAGGCAGTGCGCCGTCGGCCCTATTCGGTGGTGTTGCTGGACGAGGTGGAGAAGGCCCATCCAGATGTGCTGGAGCTCTTCTTCCAGGTGTTCGACAAGGGCAACATGGAGGACGGCGAAGGACGTTCAATCGACTTCAAGAACACCGTTATCCTGCTCACCACCAATGCCGGCACCGACACCATCATGAAGCTCACCGGCGATCCGGAGATGATGCCCAACCATGAAGGACTGGTGAAGGCGCTGAAGCCCGAACTGAACGCGACCTTCAAGCCTGCCTTCCTGGGCCGCATGGTCATCATCCCTTACTTCCCGGTGCGGGACGAGGCGCTCAAGCAGATCATCCGTCTCAAGGTTGGCAAGCTGCAGCGCCGCCTGCAGGAGACCCATCGAATGGCGCTACTGTTCGACGAAACGCTGGTGGACGCGATCGCCGATCGGTGCACCGAGGTGGAGAGCGGCGCCCGCAACGTCGACAACATTCTCACCAACTCGCTCATGCCGGAAATCTCGCGCATGATCCTCGAGTCGGTGGCCGATGGAGTGAAGCCGTCGGCGGTGCGCGTGAGCGTCGGCGAGGGTGGCTTCGAGTACGAGATGGAACACGCGGTCAGCGCTCCGGCCGACGCCATGGCGTCGCCGACAGCGGACCTGCCCGTCGCCTGACGGACCAGCCACTCCAGATGCCGGAGGCGACATATGCCCGTTATCCCAGCGAACCCGAATCCGACTCAGGAGAACCGCGACATCCGCGTGGACACGGTGCTCGGGGAGGATGTACTTCTCCTTGAGCGCTACTCGGGATCCGAATCAGTATCGGAGCCGTATGTATTCACCCTGGACATGGTGTCTACGGACCCCGAGATAGACCCGGACGCACTGCTTCGAACTGCGGCGTCGGTGACGTACCGTATGTCGGATGGCAGCGACCAGACGATTCACGGACGTATCCGCCGATTCGTGCAGTTGAACATGGGCGCTGATGCGCTCGCCAACTACCGAGCCGAAATCGTACCCTGGCTCTGGTTCCTTTCGTTGTCCAGCGACTGCCGCGTCTTTCAGAGGATGTCGGTGCAGGACATCGTGAGTCAGGTATTCAACGATCTTGGTTTCTCCGATTTTCGCTGGAATCTGGCCGGACAGTACGAGAAGCGGGAGTACTGTGTGCAGTACCGCGAGACGCACCTGGCATTTATTTCGCGCCTGCTCGAGGAGGAGGGAATCTTCTACTTCTTCGAGCACTCCGAAGACAAGCACATGCTCGTTCTGGCCGACTACCAGGGAGCGGTCAAACCGTGCCCCGGCCAGGAGAAGGCACATCTGTGGGGCCAGGACAGCAACCGGATCGCGCTGGAGGACACTCTCTCTGGCGTGATCGTGGAGCGTAGCGCGCACACGGGCAAGGTGAAGCTGGCCGATTACAACTATCTCTCACCGTCCGCCAACCTCCGTGCTGAGGTTTCGGGCGATGACCCGGAGGAGGTCTACGACTATCCGGGAGGATACACGGAACGTCGGGCGGGTGAGGGTCGCGCCGAGGTTCTGCTCGAATCCTACGAAACTGTTGGGCAGGTACTCAGGGGGGAAGGGCGCTGTCGGGCTTTCCGTCCCGGCTACCGGTTCGAGTTGGATGGCCATTATCGCCGCAGCCTGAACGGAAAGGAGTTCATGCTCCTGCGCACAGCGCACAGGAGCTCCAGTGGCGGCTTCCGCAGCGGCCGCGGCGACGGACAGGACGACCACCTCTGCTCATTCATAGCGCAGCCCCAGGACGTACCGTACCGGCCGGCGCGCTTGACACCACGGCCCATTGTGGCCGGCACCCAGACGGCAGTGGTGGTGGGACCGTCGGGTGAGGAGATCTGGACTGACGAGCACGGCCGGGTGAAGATCCAGTTCCACTGGGACCGGCTGGGCAAGAAGGACGAGAACAGCTCCTGCTGGGTGCGGGTAGCCCAGCCGTGGGCCGGCAAGGGTTGGGGATCACTGGCGATCCCGCGCATTGGGCAGGAGGTGGTGATCGAGTTCCTGGAGGGGAACCCGGATCTTCCGCTAATAGTGGGCAGCGTCTACAACGGCGAACAGACCCCTCCCTACGAACCGAAGAAGGGCGGCGTGGTGAGCGGCCTCCGCTCCAACACGCACAAGGGGTCCGGCTACAACGAGATGTCCATGAACGACACGGCGGGGAAGGAGATGATCACCATCCACGCCCAGTTTGACATGCAGACGACGGTGGAGCACGACGAGACGCACACGGTCCACAACAACCGCACGGTGGTGGTGGATGTCGACCACAGCGAGACCGTGGGCAACAACCAGACGTGGAGCATTGGCGTCGACCAGACGGGGACAGTGGGCGCGAACCAGAAGTTGGACGTGGGCGCGAAGCAGGACGAGGCGATCGGCGCTGACCGTACGGTGAGCGTGGGCGCCAACGACACCCTTAACGTGGCTCAGAAGCTGGCGATAACCGCCGGCACGGAGATCTCGCTCACGGTAGGTGCGGCGAGCATGGTCATGAAGGCCGACGGCACGATCGATCTCACCGGCATCAACATCACTGTTGACGGTGTGAAGGTGGCGCTCCTGGGCAAGACCGAGGTCTCGGCGACGGCGATCGCGAGTTCGATGAAGGCGACCCCGGCGAGCCTGGAGTTGTCAGCGCCGGTGATCAAGTCGGCGGCACAGACGATGAACGAGGTGACGGGTGCGGTGGTGAAACTGAATTGAGGTGGCGGGTCAGCAATCGCATGAGAAGGGGCGCGTGTTGAGACGTGCGCCCCTTCGTGCATCGCGTCAGTATGGTCAGAAGAGCTGGCGGACCAGGTTGCTCAAAAAAAGGCGAACGAGGCGCGTGTACTGGCCTTCGGAGGCGACTATGAGGGCGATCGTCAGGAGAACTACACCGACTGCCAAACCGACTCTCGAGTTGCGTGTCAATTATCGCTCGGGCGGCAGCGAGAGGTTGGAGATCCAGAACGGAGAAACGGAGAATAGATGACATCACCGGCATTGCGTGAGATCAGGGCGCGCCACGATGCAAATACCATCACCGTTTACCAGGCGTACCCGGCAGACATCGCGCAAGCCGCGGTGGATGCCCAGCTCTTCGTTCCGCCATTCAAGCTGGGCCGGATGACATGGATCAAGCCTTCTTTTCTGTGGATGATGTACCGGTCTGGCTGGGCGAGTAAACAAGGCCAGGAGCGTGTGCTCTCAATCGAGCTTGAGCGCACCGGCTTTGACTGGATGCTGAACCATGGAGTGCTCAGCCATTTTGATCCGGCAGTCCATCGAAGTGCGGAGGAATGGCGCGAGGCGCACCGTGGGAGCAACGTGGTGGTGCAGTGGGATCCGGAACGCGACATCATGCTCCACCCGCTGTCCTATCGCACCATACAGATAGGACTCCGCGGCGACGCGGTCGCGCGGTATGTGGACGAATGGACAATCTCCATTGCCGACATCACCGAGGTCGTGAGATCCATTCAAGAGCATGCTACGACAGGCAGAGCTGCACTGGCGCGTTCAATGTGCCCGGCTGAATCCCTGTACCTGGCGCAGCCGGCAGCAGTCGAGCGCCTGCGCATCGGCAACTGAGCCGGTCCGAGTGCCCGCTGCCCATAAGTCGCACGGGTATCGCTCGAGCGACTGTCAGCTACCATTAAATCCCGCCGGGTGAAGTTGGGAGGCGAGATTCACGAGCAATCAGTCAGGTCAGGACAGATCCCTCACGTTCTCGTCGATCACAGTGTGGGCGCCGGATGCCCGGAGGAGCCAGTCCAACGCGTCGTGGGGCACACTGAACTCCCTGACCACGAGGCATATCCGAACGTTGTCCTCGTCTCTAATCTCAGCTCCCCACCACCACCATTCGCGCTGGTCGGGCTCAAACCAGTACAGGAAGTCCTCCACCGACCACCGCTCGGCAGCCTCCGCTTTCTCGCGCTCAGCCTGGGGCATGCTGGCCAGCCTATCCAGCCATGCGCGCGTCTCGGCAGGCGACTGCTCGGGCCCCGACGCTTCCAGGAACCACTGCGGGAGCGTCGGCGCGGAATCTTCCCCGCCGGCCGGTACCGACCGCATGGCGCTCAGTATAGCTGTCATCACCTCGCGCGAGCAGTCGAGCACCCGCTGCGCGGTCCCTGACGCTTCGGCGTCTACCTCGAACAGGCTCATCCCGGGAGGAGGAGTATCGCCACACGCGCCAGAGTGTAGGCGTACCAACTCCGCATCAACCTCAAGACCGCGACTCATAGCACTCTCCCGCTCCCCGGTATTGCGGCGTCTTCCAGGGCACCGATATCGCTACCCTTCACTCCCAGAACATCCTTCTCCGACATCCCAAGTTTCCTCGCTACCGTAGGATCGGATATTTGCGGGGCGCCGGGGTTCTGTCTCCCCAGTCTCTGTGGTACCGCCTTGTCCTGAATGCCCTTCACCACGTCCTCCGGTACATCAAAAGCCTTTATGGTTGAATCCGGGAACTCGGCCCGCTTCTTAGCCAAAAAGTAGTCTGCATGAGCCTGGTCATGGAAGCTCACGTAGAGGTAATCGTCCTTGTTGGGGATCTTGACGCCACCATCGGCATCAATGTGAACGCGCGCGTTACCCGGCCCCTCCACTCTGTACACCGTGACGGTCTTGCAATTCAGACCGAACACATCGACCCAGTTCCAGACGCTGGGGCCATAGCTGTACAGGTTCGCGCCTGCGCGTTGCCTGAGCGGATCCTGTGAGATGAACGCGCCGGTGAGCGGCTCGAAGTACCTGTAGCGATTGTATACCAGCCCCGTCTCTGCGTCGGCGTACTGGCCCTGAAGACGCAGAGGCTGGTATCCATCATCTTCGCCGAGCAACCGAGAGAGCGCATCGTATTGGCCCTCCCATTTCCTGGCGCCATCTTCGGCCAATATCAGGTGCGGCAGACCAACATTGTCGGTCTCATAGAACTCCACTGAACCGTTCACCACCGCCAGAGGCGTGAACGTATCGGGCCGGAAGATAAACTCACGCTGATCACCGTCGGACAGTTCTCCAGCCAGGACGTCTCCGTCCCATGCGAAGCTGGTAGTCCTGCCATCCACGCTTTTGGCTATTCGTCGCCCGAGCGGATCGTACGAGAACTCGATCTGCTGACCCAGCTCATTCACGCACCCAATCAGCCGGTCGAGCGCATCCCAGGTGAACCTTGCCTCCCCATCGGCTCCACTCCGCCGCACCGCCCGGCCTGCTTCGTCATAGTGCCAGGTCACCGAGCCCAGAGTGGCCGCGCGGAACTCACCGCTCTCCAATGTCGTCGTCGACGGGCGTGCCAGATCACCGGCCTCGTCGTACGACAACTCCTGGACGATCGCTCCGCCCATGGCCATCTGCCGCACTCGACCGGCTGGGTCATAGTCGAACGCTACTAGCTCGCCAGCCAGGCCGAGTCGCTCCGCAAGCTGGCCTGAACCATCGTAGCGGAACGACTGCTCGGCGATGGCTGACGAGCCTCGGCGCACAGTCTGACGTGTTAGCCGGCCAGCACTGTTGTGCTCGTAGCTGCGATAGAGCAACGCGCCCAGGCGCTCGCCGATGACCGCGCCCGACTCGTCGTATTCGGGGCGCAAGAGTGGTCGGCCGTTCACGGCGATTTCGTCGAGTTGGCCACTGAGACCATATGCGATGCCGAGGTCGTTACCAAATGACGTCGACCGTCCAACTCGCCTGCCCGCCAGGTCGTAGCTACTGGTTATCGCGGTTGTGTCCGATCTCTCCTCTACAAGATTGCCATCGGCGTCGTAGCTGCGCTCGACCACACATCCAACGCCCTCGGCGCGCACGATGTTACCCGCCAGGTCGTGACTGAACGTCTCTGTCGCACCATCTGACAGGGTGCGGCGGATCATCCGGTCCAACTCGTCGTACTCCATCTCGATCCGCTGGCCGAGCGGGTCGACTGTGGCCGCCAGCCGGCCAGCAGCGTCGTACTTGTACTCTCGTTGCTGCCCCCAGTAGTCGAGCTCCCGCTCAACGCGTCCCAATGGATCTCGCAGGAAGCGCGAGAGTTCTCCTCGCTCGTTCCCAACAGCTAACAGCTGCTCCTCGGAGTCATACGCGTACCTGACGCGCCCACCAGCACCGTCGGTCCGCTCGACGACCATTCCAAGACCTGAGTACCGAAATTCTATCAGGCTCTCGCCTTCATGATACGAAGTAAGGTTGTCTGCTCCATCGTAAGCGCAGGCGATGCGCCGACCATCAGCATACAGCGCCTCGACCAGCCGGTTCTTCGCATCGTAGTGGTAGGAGGACCGCATTGAGCTTCCCACGGTCCTGGCGACGATGTTACCTCGCCCGTCGCGTTCCACCCGTAATTCGGGTCCGGCTGACTGAGTGGCCCCCACCAGACGACCGACGCCGTCATACTCGAAGCGTTGCCATGCGCCTACCGGGTCGGTTGTCTCCACGAGGTCGCCGCGACTGTCGTACTGATAGCTCCAGCGTCCTCCTCGTGGCGCCGTCCGCGCGGCGAGCCGGCCACGATCGTACTCGAACGCCATCGTGCCACCGGCAGGATCCGTCAGCGCGACCACTCGATGCTCGTCGTCGTACTCTGCGCTCAGGCCGGACCCGTCCGCCCGCACAAGCGACACCAGACTACCAGTCTCGTCGTACTCCCACTCCGTCCGCCGCCCGGCGGCATCGACCTCTGCCGAGCAACGGCCGGAGTCGTCGTACTCCCACGTCGTCACGCCACCCATCGGGTCCGTTTCGCGAACCGGCATCCCGAACTCGTCCTGCTCCACCACCGAGGTGTGGCCGAGCGAGTCGGTAATGCGTACCTGCCCAACCGCTGGCAGGTACTCGAAGCGGTAGTCGTACAGCCCACCGTCGCCCCAAGCGTGCACGCAGCGCGCGAACGGCGTCGGCTCGTCGTACTCGTAATGGAACGAGAGCCCCACCCGGTCGGTGTGACGCTCCAGTCGGCGCTGCCAGTCGTAAGCGAAGCGATACGGCACGTTTAGCGCGTCGTAGACGGCCGTCAGGTCGCCCCGGTTGTCGTACTCGTAGCGCACCAGCGGCAGTGGCTTCTCCGTCTCCGGGTCAACCAGAGCGAGCCCGGCGAGGAGCCCGTTCTGCACCCGCGCCACTATACGTTGGCCAGAGCTATCGCGGATCTCTGTCAGCTGTTCCTGCCCGTCACGTACGAACTGCAGCCAATTATCGCAGCCGTCCACGACGTGCGACGCCGGTACCTCACGCTCTCCAACGACTGGCATGCGGAAGTACCAGCGGAGCCCGCCCTTCGCGCGCACCACCGCACCCTTACCGTCCTCGCTGACGTCGAGCACCGCGCCAGCCACCAACTCCGTAACTGGTCCGTTCGTCGGCCACGACGGGAATACCGCGCCCCCCACGTTACCGTCGTGGAAGCTCACCGAGCCATCGGCGTCGAACTCCAGCCGCGCGTCGGCCGGCGTCTCCCAGCCGCGGCCCAGCGCCCCCACCCGCTCCCGCTGCGAGCTATACTGCCGCGTCCAGTCCAGCGGCATTCGCCAGCCGAGGGCGAAGTCCCGCTGCTCCACCATCACCTCGCCGGTGAGGATGTGCACCGGCTCCGCGCGCAGAACTTTACACTTGATGAAGCCTGGCTTCATCTTCTTGAGCGCCTTCTTCTTCAGCTTCTTCAGCTTCCGCTTGAGCAGCTTCTTGGGCTTCTTCAGAAGTTTCCCCAGCCCCGTCATCAAGGCCTTCATTCCCAGCGCCATCAGGGAGATCGTCGGCGGTCCGCCAATCAGCACGGGCAGCCCGGCGGGTATCGGCAGAACGACGCTCGAAGGCAGGGCGAGCGACTTCATCTTCGTCTTCTTCTTCGGGTTGGTCCGCGGCGGCGGCGGCATCCCGATGTCGTTGCAACTGAGCGCCGGAAGCGCCATGTAGCTCGCCGCGTCACCGTCCAATGCCACGGTCGCGCTTCCCATGAACATCTCGCACTCGTTCGACGGTGGCTTCACGAACACGCCGCCGATCGGGATGTGCGGCGGTAGACCCTTGCCCGACGTGCCGGCGATCGCCCGCGGCATCCCGTTCACATAGATCGTCGCCCCGATAAAGGGCACCAGATCCATCGGGTCGAACAGCATGCCGATGAACGGATGCGGCACTGGTATCGGGGGTACCGGGCCCGGCGGCTGGATGATGTGGACGTCGATCCCCAGCACCGGATCGGTCATCTTGGCGGCTGGCATCATGGCGTGCGGCCCTCCCCGGACGTTCCGATCATGACGGCTGCGCCTGCGGTTGTGTCAGCGCCTTCGACTCCCAGTCGGGACCTACGAGCGCCACCATGCGTGCGTGAACCGCGTCGGCAAACCCGCTGTACGCTCCCTGGTTCGTGACACGCAGTAGTCCCTGCCCGACGAACGGCAACGTCGAGGCTGCACGCATGCCGTCATCCAATTTCTCACCCGCACTCAGGGCGGCCTGGCCGCAACTCCACGCCGAATCCACATCGCCAGCCTGTTCGTGGCAGTACGACGCCATCCGCCATCCTTCCAGCGTCATCATCGGATCGCCAGCGGTTTCAGCGACCGGCGCCGCCTGCATGTAGACAGCGGCCGCCTCGGCAAATCGCCCGGCGCTCACCAGGGCCGTACCCTCTCCAAACCAGCTCTGCACCAACAGTTTGGGAGCCGACGGATCGCCCTGCTCTTGAGCGCCGAGGGCCGCCTGGCGAGCCGAGCGGTAGACGGTGAGAGCGTGATCGGTGTGGCCGCCAGCCACATAGCCTGAGCCGAGGGCCACGTAGACCACCACCTGCATGGCCATCCATCCCTGGTCGCCGGCGATGGCGAGCGCGCGCGTGGCGGCATCGTGCGCTGTCGGCATGTCGCCCTTGCCCACCGCGTTGGTGAGCGCCACGAAATGCACGCGGAACTGCGAGCCGGGGTCGTCGCCCTCAGCGGCCGCAGCGATCTCCGCCCGTGCTCCGGCCATATCGAGATCTGCTGGTTCGCTCGCTACCAGCACCGGCTCGGCGGCGGCGAGCCCGTCCAGTAGCGGATGTTCGGCAGCGTCCACAACAAGAAAGCGCAGCTTGTCAGGGACACCCGCATGGAGTAGAGAGCGCAACCAGTGCAGCCAGCCAGCCGGGTCCAGAACCTCAGTGGGTGTGATCACCACGCCCAGCTTCAGCATGCGCTCCTGGTAGTGCGCCTGAAAGGCGACGCAACAGCGCACCAGCGCGGTGACATCTGTCTCGTCCTGCCGCACCGCCGGCACGCTCCAGTCCAGATCATCCCCTTCCTCGGCGAACTGCTCCCGTGCCTTTTCCACCTGCTCATAGAGGGACTGCAGCAGAGAGAAACCGTGAGTTGTAGCCGCCGAGAATGGCGCCTCGAGATTGAGAAAGAAATCCGGCGGTGCGCCATCTCCATCGCATTGCATCTGCACCCAGCCGTCAATCAGTTGACGACTGTCGCCATCGGCCACCCAGCGCAGCAGCCGCGGCTCGGCGGCCTCGGCAAAGGTGTTCCAACGATCATCGAGATCATCAATGCGCTGCGTGATCGCGTTCTTGGGCGGTCTTGCGGTCATCGACAGGGTGACGGTTGGGCATACTCACATGTCCTGCTTACCGGGCGCAGCCAATATAGGACGCGAACAGGCGTCCGGCGAGCGTAAACACAGCCTGCGCGACTACCAACTCTACTGACGATCGAGAACGGCTCGAATGACAATCAGGGCCGACTGTCGATGATCTCGACCAGAACAGAAATTCCGGCGGTGTGATACAGGCTCGTAAGCGGACTTGAGTGATGGGCATCGCCGCCATGCGGGCGTCATGCGATGTCACGTGATGAATCACGTTAGCCTACCAACGCAAACGCGCCGGTGAGCCATCCATCGGCTCACCGGCGCGCTTAACACCCATTCTCCTACTTGTCGTCCAGTACTCTTCCGGCATTCAGGTTGTCGTGGTTCATAATCGTATTAAAGACCATGAAATAAGACCCGATTGTCTCGCCACGCCAGACTGGATTGTTAGCGAACATCACGACGTGTCCCTTCTCCATCGGCACGTCCACCACCAGCGGTCGGTCGGCGATCTCCCCGCCCCCGCTCAACAGACCGCTCACTAGCAGTCCTCGCTGAGGACCGAAGCGGAGAGCTACTCGGGGTCGCTGATCGGGAGGGATGATGTTGATCGGGTTACGCAACATGTCGTCAGTCACCGGCGCCGCTTCCCAAGCTTCGACCTTCGGGCGGTCTGGGGCCTTGAAGCGCGGATCGAGTGCCGGGAAGCCCTGTACCACGTCACCATCGCCTTCAGCCGTTGTTCCGCGTCCTGTAGCCCGAGATGAGGAACTTTCGCCGCCACCGCGGAAGCCGCGGCCGGCCCGAGTGTTGCTCACGCTGAAGCTCGCCCCATCATCGCTGTACACGGCCAGGCTGTCCATCACGCCGTAGACGATCGGGCTGGCGTTGTCGACGATCCTGGAACGGAGCAGGCTGCCCACCACCCTGTTTGACTGGGCGCTATTGACACTCACTCCGTTGGTGAGGCCAAACTGGACGGCAAATTCCGAGGTGGACGTCGCGGTCACGAGGACACCGCCACGAGCGACGAAACTCTTCAGGTTTTCCAGGCCGCCGTAGCCGAGTCCGGGCCGCATGTCGTCAGTCTCGTCTATCCGTCCGAGATTGGGCGTGAGCGCTGTCTTCTTCCACGGCAGAGGGTTCCGCCACATCGGCATTCCGTCAATGATCTGCTGACCGCTGCTGGTGGGCGGGAATACAATGACGTCGTACTTCGCGTTCAGGTTTGCATCCTTTGCCACATCCTGCACACTGATGTAATCGTAGGGGATGCGCTCGAAGTCGAACGCCATCCGCCACCAGCCCTCGGTCTGCGTCGTCGTCCAGGTGTGCAGAATCGCCACCCGCGCGGCCCGCAGCGGATGCATCTTCACCTGCGGCGTGGCGGGGATTGCGTAGGCTTTTATACCGAGCTCCTTCGTCGCCCGATCCAGGTCGCCCTGGGAGATGCCACGAATGACGAAAGATCCGCGCGCGAACTTCTGACCGGCTGCCTCGAAGGGCTCCTCGGCGGCCTGGAAGTCGGTGCTCTTTAGCGCGTAGCGAAGGGTGGCCAGCGCGTTGTCGGCGTTGTTGTTGATGGCGAACACTGTGCCTGTCCCGGTCACTCCTCCAGCGGGTACGATCTCTCCGGTGACTATTGTCATGGGCACGGCGAGCACCGTCGTGTCCAGTACCCGCACCGCCTGGACTGCAAACCCTTCAGGGAAGGTCCAGCCTGTGTCGTCGTACGGACGCTTCTGTGGATCGTCAGGACTCCAGTACTGGTAGTCGAGAAGGGCGTCGGCGATGCGCGAGTAAGGCTGGTCCATGCGGATGATGTAGCTACCGGCCGGGAACTGTCGCGATTCCATCTTCGGAGTGGCGGGCATCGCCGGCGCGGCGGAGGTGCCACCACGCGGGCTCTCAGCTGCGCTCCTCACCGGCACCATCACGCTGAACGGCGCGGTGGCCCGGTGGATCTCCACCGCCTGCTTCTGCATGACCGCCAGTAGATCAGCCTGGGATCCTGGCCGTGGGTCGTCGGCCGTCAACACATATGCCGCGGGTCCTTCGTTGGCCGGCTTCTGAACGGATCGCTTGGACTTCTGGTAGAAATTCTGAAGCAGTTGCTGCCTGTTCTGAGCGAAATAGCTGAGCGATACGAGGAGACCCGTCTGCTCGTAGTTGTTGTTGTTGCGCAATGACCACTGCACACGTGGCAACGGTGGGTTCTGCTTGAACCAGGTTCGGTCGGTGTCGTTCGGACCGAGGATGCGCTCCATCGTTTCGGCCGTACCGCCATTGCCAAAGGTTTCGTAAAGACGACTGATGCCGTTGTGCGTCGCCGCGATGAACATCAGGTATCCGGGCGACCAGGTATCAAAACCGCCGTGCGCAAAGACGCCGGGCATACCGTAGCGAGTCATCTCCTGGACGTTGTTCCAGCCGATCAACTGCCACTCGTTGGTCAGGATCGGGTCGAGCCAGGAGTTGTACGGGCCGTCCCCGATCGTGTTGTCGTAGAGATATGCGACCGACTCATGCAGGTCGTGCAGCACCTGCGCCTTCCAGCCGGTAAACGTGTTCAGGACGTTCTGGGTGAGCTTGAGTGTCATCCCCATCGCGTCTCGGTTGTTGTCGTGGGCGACGTAGTGCCCCCAGTAGAGCGCGCTGGGATACGTCATGCCCGGGTTCTTCATCTTCCAGTTATACAGATCCACCACGCGGTCGCGCCCATCCACCTCCACCACCGGAGTGATGAGCGTGATCACGTTGTCGCGGATGTTTTTCACGTACGGGCTCTCGTCCACCGCGAGTCGGTAGGCCAGCTCCATCATTGCTGTCGGAGCACCGGCCTCGGTGGAGTGGATGGTACCGGTGATGTAGTACACCGGCGCCACCTGGGCCACGATCCGGGCCGCCTCGGCGTCATCCATGTTGATGGTGCGCGGATCGGCGAGCTTGGCAAGTTTTGCCCGGTTCTCGTCGAGCTTTGCCATCAGCGAATCAGAGGCAATTGCCACCGCGATCATCTCGCGTCCTTCCTCGGTCGTACCGATGGAGAAGACCTTCACACGCGGCGTCGCCTTCTCCAGCAGCCGCATGTAGTCGTACACCTCCTTCGAGTACGGCAACTTGGTGGGCGCTCCGGCGATGTCACCAAGGATGGCTGTCGGTGTCGGTATTCCCGGCGCCGCCGGCATGTAGTCCACGAGCGGAGACAGGAAGAACGTCTCCGTCGTGTACTCGTGGATCTTCGCAGTGTACGCACTGTCTATGGGCTGGGCCGGATTTCGCCCTGGCTTCGTAACGTCCTGGGCGGAGAGGATGGCCGGCGCGGCCAGAGCGAGTGCGAGAAGGTAGCCCTTCTTCATCGAAAGCCCTCTTTACTGGTTGAGTTACAAGCGTGGCGTCAAACGAGCAACGTCGTGACACGACGCGCAGACGGACGGTCGAAGGCGCCTCGTTTCTGAATGTCGGGGCGTGGTGGCGGGCCCACAAGAGGCTGCTGACGCCGTTTCATCCATGTCTGGCCCCGCTCCGACTGGCAAGGTGGCACGGCGAGACGATCTATTCCGCGTCCATATCGGCAAGCTCACGCTCCGCCTCGTCCTCCTCGGCGGAGAGATATCCGGTGACGAGATCGAGCAGCTCTTCGGTGATCTTCTGCTGGCGTTGCTGATTAAACTGGCCCTGAAGCTCACCGATACGCTCCTCGATCCGCTTCTCGGCCGACTCCATGGCCGCCAGCCGGCTGGCGTTCTCTGCGGCCTGGGAGCTGGCGGTAGCAGCAAAGAGAGAAACGAACAGGTGCTCGCGCACGATGGCGGCGAAGAGCCGCTCCCAGCTGACGCGGAATCGCGGGAGCCTTGGTGACGGCCAGGGCCGGCTCTCGAGCTCGGTCAGCCATTCCCTATCCAGTGGGAGCAGGTGAACCATTCGAGAGCGGTAGGTCGCGCCAGACTGATACTCGTTGTAGAAGAGGTAGATCCGCTCGACACCGCTCCGGGCGCGCAGATCATCAATTGCAAGGAGAAGTTCCTGCACCGTCTGAACCACGGCCTCCATGGAGCCCGGCGCCGCCAATGTGCCTACCATCGTGCCTACAGAGTCCTCGATGGCCCCGACAACCCGGGAACCGACCGCCAAAATGAAGCAGTCGGCCGGCTCAACGTGCAGCTCGGCGAGCTGTTCGACCATGAATTCGGCGATGCGGAGATTGAACCGGCCGGCGAAACCTGTGTCGGAGCCGAACACGATCGCTCCGACCCTCGAGCTCTGGCGCTCGTCCGTGATGCGAACTTCCCGCGGCCGATTTCGGAGCGCTGCCTGGAGCGCCAGATCGACGGTACGGCTGTAGTGCTCCAGCGACTCGACGGCCCTGCGACTGTGTCTGATCCGGACCGCGGAGAGAGCCTTCATTGCCCGGCTGATGGAATGAAGGTCATTCGCGCTCTTGAGCTGTCGTTCTACCTGCTCAATCGTCAGCACTATGTCAGCCGTCCGATATTGCGGCCGCGACTTCCTGCCGCAGGCTGACACGGTCCTCATCCACGAGCTCCTCACCGTCCAGGATCCGCCGCCGGACCTCCGGCAGCCGCTCACGAAGGCGCTCGATCACTCGTCGTTCCATCCTCGCCATGTCCGCGATGGCAACCGAGTCGAAGACACCTTCGGTGGCGGCAAGCAGCACCGCGATCTGATCGCCGACGTCCAGGGCGGCATTCTCTTCCTGCTTGAGCACCTCTCGTATCCGACGGCCACGGTCGAGGCTCCGGCGCGTGTCCTCGTCCAGCTGCGCTGCGAAACGCGAGAATACCTCCAGCTCCTGGAACTGTGCGTAACCGAGTCTCAGGTCCTGAACTACGGCGCGGTATGCCGGAAGCTGTGCGCTGCCACCAACACGCGACACGGAGCGCCCGACATCGACCGCTGGAAGCACACCCTGCCGGAAGAGCCGCGGCGAGAGGTAGATCTGCCCGTCCGTGATCGAGATAAGGTTGGTTGGGATGTAGGCGGAGAGATTGCCCGCCTGGGTCTCCACCACCGGGAGCGCAGTGAGCGAGCCTCCTCCGTATTCCTCCCGCAACCGGGTGGAACGCTCCAACAATTTCGCGTGGATATGGAAGATGTCGCCCGGGTATCCCTCGCGACCGGGTGGGCGCCGGAGCAGGAGTGACAGCTCCCGGTAGGCGCGCGCATGCTTGGTCAGGTCGTCGTAAATGATGAGGACATCCCGACCCTGGTCCATGAAGTGTTCGGCTATGGCCGTCGCGGCGTACGGAGCCATGTACTGCAGCCCCGGCGGGTCCTCCCCAGGCGCGACCACGACAATCGTGTGGTCCAGGGCGTGGTTGCGCTTCAGTTCCTCGAGTACGCCGGCGACAGACGCACCTCGTTGTCCGATCGCGCAATAGACGCAGACGACACCGGTGTCGCGCTGGTTGATAATGGTGTCTATGGCGATGGCTGTCTTGCCGGTCTGGCGGTCACCGACAATGAGTTCTCGTTGACCGCGACCGATCGGGATCAGCGCGTCGATGACCTTGATCCCCGTCTGGAGCGGCACCCGGACGGGACTTCGTCGCATGATGGCGGGCGCCTGTGCATCAGCCTCGCGTTCGGTCAGGGACCGAAGCATTGGTCCACCATCCAGCGGGCGACCCAGGGGGTCGACCACGCGACCAAGCAGGTCGTCACCGACCGGCACCATGAGCGGGCCTCCAGTGCCGCGTGCCTCCGCCCCCGCCTCGACTCTCTGCTCAGGCCCGAGGAGGATGACACCCACCTCGTTGGGATCCAGGTTGAAGACGAGCGCCCTGACTCCACCCTGCAACTCGAGCACCTCATCGGAGGTCACGCTGGAGAGACCACTAATGCGTGCAGTGCCCTTCCCGACCGAGCGCACCACTCCGACCTCCTGCACATCGATCCGAGCCGAATGATGCCCCAACGCCTCGGACATGCTCGCGATTACCCGATCGAGCTCGCCCTTGAGGTTGATGGCGGGTAGGGAGTCCGGGGGCCGCTCGGAGAGTTCGCCCGAGGCCAGCACGTCGTTCAATGGAGCGCTGCCTGGAGATAGCGGTCCGTCTCTGCTGCCAGCTCTTCCAGATAGCTATCGATGCCCCATCCCACCCGGCGGTCGCCGGCGCGCATCTCGATCCCTAGTGAGAGGTCGGGATCGTCTCTGAAGCTGACTTCCGCCTGCGACTCCGTCCATACCCGCACGGCGTTCACAATCTCGTCACGCTGCTTCTCGTCCAATGGGAAAGCACTCCGGACGCTGAGCCGTCCGGAGCTCCTGGCCAACGCCTTCACGAACTCCGCCCGAGCCTCTTCGGGTAGCGTCTGCATGCGCTCCAGAAATACTCGCATGGTGCGGTCGTCCAGATCAGCGTCGGCCAGATCCCTGATCGCCCGAGCCACCACGGTGTAGCTCTCGCGGCCCACCCGAATACGCAACTCGTCCAGGAAGGTGTCACGCTGCTGGCGGAGTGACTCCCGCCAGTCGTCGCGGACCTTTGCTACCTGATCGCGCACCTCGCTGGTCAATTCCTGGCGGCGCGCCTCGGCCTCGCGCTCTGCTTCCGCCAGGAGTTCCGAGCGCCGGCCTTCCAGCTCCGCACGTTCTGCATGCAGAACCTGGCTCTGTGTAGTCGCTTGCTCTTTGATCTGGCGAGCAGCTTCTAGGCGGTCGCGAATACTCTCCTCCCGTTTCGCAATCACGTTCAGCACAGGCCGGTAGAGAAAGCGCTTCAGCAGGAACAGCAGGATCACGAAGTTCAGGATCTGCGCGACGAACGTGAACCAGTCGATTCCCACGGATCAGCCTCCGGCCTGAATCACCTGAGTCCAGAACGGGTTGGCGAAGATAAGGATCAGGGATATGACGAGGCAGTAGATGGCGGTCGACTCCACCATCGCCATGCCCACGAAGAGGGTTCGGGTAACGGTGTTGGCCATGTCCGGCTGCTGTGCGATCGAGTCCAGCGCCTGCGCCAACGCGCGTGCCTCACCGAGCGCCGGCGCGATACTCCCTATGGCGATCGTCAAACCAGCGACAACGATCGAAACCGCTCCGATCAGCTCCATGCTCTCCATTTTGGTTCCTCACTCCATCGATTGTCATTCCGCCAGCGCATCTGCGGCACGTCATGTGGTTTATCCGGTGGCGTCCGGTTCTGCTCGTTCCCCAGCTCCCTGCCTGCTCGCGCGTCGCGCAGTGTCCAGACCGGATGCGATGTAGACCAGCGCCAGGATGGCGAACACGTAGGCCTGAATCAGGCCGATCAACAGTCCGAAAGCCTCAAGAATGGCGGGAAAAACGAACGGTGCGACCACCAGAAGGATGGCGACTATCACGTTCCCGCTCATCAGGTTCCCGAACAGGCGCACGGCGAGCGCGAGTGTACGCGATAGCTCTCCGATCACGTGGAACGGAGCCATGAAGACGCTCGGCTTTATGTAGTACTTCAGATACTGGCCGACGCCCTGCTGGGCTATCCCGAACAGTGGGACTGCCACGAAGACGCAAATCGCGAGCGCGGCGGTCGTGGAGAGCGACGCGGCCACTACGTGGACGCCTGGAATCGAGCCGAGAACGGTCGAGATGGCGATGAACAGGAAGATCGTGCCGACGAAGGGCAGATACCGTTCAGCGTCGTCCGGTACTACCTCCTCGATCTGCTCCTGCATAAGCACGATTACCATCTCCAGAAGTGCCTGTCCACGACCGGGCTTCGTTCCGGCGTCGAGGTTGCGCGTCACCAGCCACGACCCAGCGACCATGACGGCCATTGTCAGCCAGGTGAACACCAGCGTCGCGTTCACGGTGAAGACCCCCCATTGCCAGTATACGACCTGGTCTGGCGTCAGGTTCATGGGGCCTCCGTACGAGCCGCCACAGCTACTCCGGTCGGATCAATCACGACGAGGAAACCCTCGTCGCTACGGTCCCACTCATGTGGCGCGAGAACAGATGGCGCACGATCAGGAACCCCACGAGAGACGCGACCAGCCCTCCCGCACCCCAGAAGCGCACCACGCCGTAGAATCCGAAGCCAACGATGACCAGACGGAACAGGTAGCTCGCCAGGAAGAGCAAGCCGGCAGTACGGGCGGTGACGATCCGCTGAACGGTGGCCCACATGACACCGAAATAGACGCCGCCCAGTCCGAGGCCACAGCCGAATCCAGCCAGGAGCGCAATCAATGTCCGTCCTCCGTCGCGCGAGAGATCCAGAACCAGGCGTTGAGACATCCCACGAACATGCCAACCCCCAGGCCGGTCAGGGTCCAGGAGATACTACCTGCACCGCGGTTGCGACCGTCGAGCCAGATCCCTAGCGCGATGCCCGCAATGGTCGGCATGGCGACCGACCAACCCACAACACCCATCATTCCCAGCCCGAACCATATGCCCCGATCGCCTTCCTCACGCGCCCGGATCTTGTGTCTCGCCTTCCGGGCGAGCGCATCCTCGAACGTTCTCCGGTGATCGGGATCCGCGCCATCAGGGCGACCGTCTCCCGACTCAGCCATAGGGCTCACTCATCTGTTCGATAAACCTGCGGATGAAGCGGCTCTCGAGGGTAGCCAGTGCAGAGCGGGCCATCAGTTCTCTCTCGTCGAGGCTCCGGAATCTCCGCTCCACTGTCTGTCTCAGAGACTGGAGATTATCCCCCTCGACGGCGTCCCGAACCGACACCAGTATCTCCGGGCCAACCTTCACCAGCGTCCCTTCGTCCACTGCAAATATCCTCTCGACGCCGTCAGTGCTCCTAAGGTAGGTGAGAATCCCCGGGACCAGCGGACTCACATAATCGATATGCTGTTCGCGGATACCGAACGATCCTTCATGCCCCTCAGCGACCACACTGGACACCTCGTCGGCCGCCAGGATCTGCGACGGAAGCAGGATCTGGATCCTCACTTCGCACCTGGCGATGCGGCCGCCTGCTTTGCTTCGTCCACCGCGCCGATCATGTAGAGCGACGACTCTGGGGCCCCCGAGAACTCGTCGGCCAGAATTCGCTCGCAGCCGGCCAGCGTCTCGGAGAGTGGGACCATCCGTCCACTGCTCCCGGTGAATCGCTGCGTCACCTCGAACGGCTGGGTAAGGAAACGCTCCAGCCGTCGTGCCCGATTAACGACTGCCTGGTCCGTAGAGGACAGCTCCTCCTGACCCAGCAAGGAGATGATGTCCTTCAGCTCGTCGTACTGTGCCAACGTCTCACGCACCTCCCTGGCGAGCCGGTAGTGCCGCTCCCCGACGACACGGGCCGTAAGCATCTTCGATATCGATCCGAGGGGGTCGATAGCGGGATAGAAGCCCTGTGCCGCTCGGTCGCGGGACAGGAGGATGTGCGCCGTGAGATGCGTGAACGCGTGCGTGATGGCCGGATCGGTGAAGTCGTCCGCCGGCACGTAGACCGCCTGTACCGACGTGATCGCCGCTGTGCGCGTGCTGGCAATGCGCTCCTCGAGTTCGGCGAGTTCGGAGGCGAGCGTGGGTTGATAGCCAAGCCGAGATGGTAGCTGCCCCATAAGGCCGGAAACTTCCTGACCAGCCTGCACAAACCGGAAGATATTGTCGATGAGCAGAAGAACATCCTGATGCTCCTGATCACGGAAGTACTCGGCGACCGTCAGACCGGTGTGCCCCACACGGAAACGCGCGCCAGGCGACTCGTCCATCTGGCCAAATACCAGCACGGTGCTGTCCAACACGCCTGCGTCCCGTAGCTCCCGATGAATCTCCTCGGCTTCCCGGTTCCGCTCGCCGATGCCGCAGAAGAGACTCACACCGCTGTGCCGGGCAACCATGTTGTGAATGAGCTCCATGATGAGCACGGTCTTCCCGACACCCGCGCCACCGAACAGTCCGACCTTGCCGCCGCGCTCCAGTGGCGCGAGAAGGTCGATGACCTTGATGCCTGTCTCCAGGATCTCCTCGCTACTTCCCAGTTCCGCCAGGGGAACCGAAGGCTGGTGGATCGAGCGCCGTTCGGCGAGATCGAGGGAACCGAGGCCATCGATCGCGTCGCCGAAGACGTTCACTGCCCGCCCGAGGAGCTCCCGGCCGACTCCGACCTGGAGGGGCATGCCGGTGTCGACGATCGTGGAACCGCGGGCGAGACCGCGAACCGGCGTGAGCGCGATGCCGCGCACAACCTGCGCGCTGCGCTGGCCGAGGACCTCGATGGCGATCTCCCGATCGGCTCCCGCACGAAGCAGGTGATACATCTCAGGGAGCCGGTCGGGAAAGCGAGCATCCACCACGCTACCGCGAACCGCGATCACAAGTCCTTCGTTATTCACGGACATTGTGCCGCCGTCCTTTGATGCTGTCTATTCCTGTCCAATGAGACGGAGCATCTCATGACCGTGCTCGTCCTCGTCGGCCGCCTGTTCCTCCATCTTCATCTTTAGCCCAATCAGCCCTTCCGCTTCGGCCTGACGTACGAGCTCCATGTAGTTCCGAACGTCCGCCTTCTCCGCTTCCGCGTCGGCCTTAAGCATCGCCTTCACGTCCGTCGGTGGTGGAGTCAGGTCGGGAGCGAGGCTGGGCGTGCCGCCCAACATGCATATCTGATTCGCCAGATACTGGGCGTGGCCCATCTCGTCCATCACTTCTTCAAGATACATCTGGCGTACGGGCTCGTCCTTTGCACCCCGGATCGATGCCGCCTGAAGCATGTAGCGAAGGAATGTCGAAATCTCGCGGTTGAGCTGGTCGTTCATGCCGTTTAGCAGATCCTGCTTTGCCATTGAGTACCTGTCCGAGAATGGGTGAATACTGATCGCGATCGAAAGAGAGTCAGCAATTCTCTTCTGATACTTCAAGATGCACACCAAGATGCCTGTGCGGGTGGCCGGCTCATGGTACGAACAGCTGCGGTCACAGTCCGGCAGGAACGCGCCAGTATAGCGCCGCCATCACGGACCGGGGTGCGACAGCAGAGAGAGAAATGATGCGACACAGTTTGGAGAATGACGCCGTCTGCCGGAGTAGAACCATCCAGGACGTGATCGCGGGACCTGGACTACCTTGGAGAGTTGGTCGGCCGACCGGGGATCATCAGGATCGGTGGTCTACCTGCACAGAGCGAGAATACAATGAGCGAACGGTCAAGCACAGAACTTTCCGGGCAGATCGCCGATGTGTTGGGGCTCTCAGGCGCCACGGGCGTTCGCTCATGGTATCGCCGGCGATGGGTGCTGGTGACGCTGTCCATCGGCGTCCTCGCACTGATCGTTTGGGCACTGTTGGCACGTAGTTCGGCCAGGCGAACCGTTGCGTATGAGACCGCCCCGGTAGAGCGCCGCGATCTCGTCCTGAGCGTTTCGGCGACGGGTACAATCGAAGCGAAGAACACCGTGGACGTCGGTACCGAGGTCTCGGGCACAGTGACAGCGGTCATGGTGGACTTCAATGATCGCGTCAGTAAAGGGCAGCTCCTGTTGAGGCTTAACACGGACCAGCTTGAGGCCTCTGTCACCCAGTCGAGAGGATCTCTCCAATCGGCCGAGGCGGGGCTCATCCGTGCGAGGGCAACGTTACTCGAAGTGCAGAATCGTGTTGAGCGGGTACGTCAGCTCGCCGCGCAGGAAGTAGTGACGCGGGAAGAATTCGAGGCTGCTGAAGCCGCGTTCTCACGAGCCGAGGCGGAAGTGGCTTCCGCGCAGGCACAGGTGGCAGTCGCCCGAGCCACGCTGGAATCGAATTCGCTCATGCTCCAGAAGGCAGTCATCAGGTCGCCAATCGACGGTTTCGTCCTCTCCAGGCAGGTTGAGCCGGGCCAGACTATCGCTGCCACCTTTCAGGCGCCGGTGCTGTTCAGACTCGCCACCGATCTATCCCATCTGGAATTGCGCGTCGACATCGATGAAGCCGACATCGGGCAGGTCCATGAGGGACAGACCGCGGCCTTCACGGTCGAGGCCTTCCCCGGACGTGAGTTCCCTGCCCGGTTGGTTTCGGTCCGCAACGATGCCAAGACAGTAGCGGGAGTAGTCAGTTACGAAGCGGTGCTCGACGTCGACAATCCGGACCTACTGCTGCGTCCGGGGCTGACTGCACTGGCCAAAATCACTACCCGAACGGTCACCGACGCGCTGGTGGTGCCCAATCGGGCGCTCCGGTTCCGGCCGCCCTCGGTGCCCGCTGAAACCGATGATGCAAACACCGGAGCGCCCACTACTGGCAAACTCGTGGTCTGGGTGCTCGAGGGAGATAAGCCAACGCCGGTCAGCGTCACCACTGGCCCCAGCGATGGTCAGTGGACTGAGATCACTGGGGGCGATCTGAAGCCGGGGACCCAGGTACTGGTAGCTGTGGCCGGTTCATGAATGGAGTCAAGGTGAGGCGGGTGGACACCCTAGACCGGCCGGTTAGCGGCGAGGCTCCGGCAGAAGCGCTTGTCGTTCTGGAAGGGCTGAACAAGATCTACGGGCATGGCTCCGCAGCAGTACACGCCTTGCGTGACGTAACTCTCAGGATCGATACCGGTGAGTTCGTGGCGATCATGGGCCCCAGTGGATCGGGGAAGTCGACCTGCATGAACATCATTGGCTGCCTGGATACACCCACTTCCGGCAGCTACCGGTTCGGGGGGGTGGACGTCGGAGCCCTCACTCGGAACCAGCGAGCCCTGCTCAGGCGCCATTATCTCGGCTTCGTCTTTCAGGGATACAACCTTCTCGATCGCACGTCGGCGATGGAAAACGTCGAGTTGCCGCTGCTGTACCGGGGGATCGCCAGAGACGAACGTCAGGTCCGCGCTGCGGCGGCGCTCAAGGTAGTCGGCCTGTCGGGACGGGAGCGGCACACCCCCAGCGAGCTTTCCGGCGGCCAGCAACAACGGGTCGCCATAGCCCGCGCACTGGTGACCGAGCCGATGCTCCTTCTGGCGGACGAGCCGACCGGCAACGTCGACACCCGGACCAGCGAGGAGATCATGAATCTCCTGTCGAGCCTCAATGCGGAGCGCAACATCACCATCGCGATGGTGACGCACGAGGAACCCATGGCTGCATATGCGCACCGACTGATCAGCTTCGTCGATGGTGCAGTAGTGGATGACCAGCGGCAGGAGCGCCCGCGGGAGCGTACACCATGATCGGCAATGCCATAGCGCTCGCCGCCCGGGAAATCATGCGCAATCTGCTGCGATCAGGTCTCACTGCACTGGGGATCATCATCGGAGTTGCCGCCGTTATTGCCCTGGTGACACTCGGCTCGGGAGCGCAATCAGAAATCACATCTGGAATCTCGAGCCTCGGGAGCAACATGTTGATCGTGTCACCGGGGGCGAGGTCCAGACGAGGACCGGGCGCCGTCGTGAGTCAGGCGGCTCCCTTCGAGCTGAATGATGCCGACGCGATTGCTAGAGAGGTTCGCGGTGCAGAGAACGTGGCACCGCTGGCCAGTGCCGGCGCCGTGGCGGTGTTCGGGAATACCAACTGGTCCACTGCGATCACCGGTACTTCCACCGAGTACCTGACCATCGGTAACTGGGAAATTGCTCAGGGACGCGCCTTCGAGGCCAGCGAGGAACGGGCTGGTAGAGCGGTTTGCCTGATCGGGGCGACTGTACGGGAGAAGCTTTTTGGGGCCCTGAATCCTGTCGGGAATACTATCCGGCTTGGCAACTTCGCCTGTCAGGTCATCGGGGTCCTCAAGTCGAAGGGTCAGTCCGCACTGGGTGGACCTGATCAGGACGACTTCATCCTGACCCCTATCCGCACCTTCCAGCGCCGCATATCCGGCAATCAGGACGTCCGAACGCTGTTCGTCTCGGCCGTAAGCGAAGCCGCCACCGATCAGGTAAAAGAAGACATCGAGGCACTGCTTCGCGAGCGTCGGCGAGTCAGGCCGGGTGAGGCGAACAACTTCGACGTTCGATCCGTCGCCGAGATCGCCGAGTTGGTTAAGAGCACGACCGGCATTCTCACCACCCTCCTCGCCGCGATTGCCGCTATCAGTCTGCTGGTAGGCGGCATCGGCATCATGAACATCATGCTCGTCTCGGTCACTGAGCGGACCCGCGAAATAGGGATCAGACTCGCGATCGGCGCACTCGAGAACGAGGTGTTGACGCAGTTCCTGGTAGAGGCGGCGCTACTGTCGACGCTGGGCGGTGTCGTCGGGATCATCCTGGGGCTGGGAGTCTCGGCCATCGCCGCCAGAGGCATCGGGATCCCCTTCTCTCCAGACTACGGCATCGTCGGCATCGCGTTCGTCTTCTCGGCGGTCGTCGGACTCGTATTCGGCTTCTTTCCTGCTCGTCGGGCCGCGCGCCTCAACCCGATCGACGCGTTGCGATACGAATAATCGCACCGACGCCGAGTCCGAAATTGTGAAAACGCGGATGACCATCAGGTCATCCGAGTCTCACATCAGGGCTTCATCCCTTCATGCCATTCCGGCTTCGGTCCGTCGGTGAGAATTCTTGTCGCCCTCACCGCAGCCTGAATGACACTTGTCATGTGGACAAAATCGATTTTGTCGACATCGTCAAAAGGGGTGTGATAGTCGTCGTGCAGGTTGAACGTGGACAGCGTGTGGGCGGGGATCCCGCGCCTGGCGAAAGCAATGTTGTCGCTGCGCTCGAAGAATCGCTGATCGGGTCGCGGATCGGGAACTATCGGAACGCCCTGGGTCTTCAGCTGATCGCCCATCGTGGAGCGCTCGTAGCCGGTCAGCCACGCCTTCCCAGCGCCGCCGGCAAGCGAGTCGGGCCGGCCAATCATCTCTATCTCGAGGTTGGCAACTGTCTTCTCAAGAGGGAACGGCGGATGCTCTATGTACCACCTCGTGCCCAGCAGCCCTACCTCCTCCCCAGTCATGGCCGAGAAGACGACAGTGCGCTTGGGCGGCGGGCCAGCGGCGAGGGCGCGAGCGATCTCCAGCACCGCCACGGTTCCCGACGCATCGTCGTCAGCGCCGTTGTATATGCTGTCGCCGTTCACCGGCGCGCCGATGCCCAGATGGTCATAGTGCGCGTCAACGATGACTACCTCATCCCGGAGAACTGGATCACTCCCGGGCATGACGCCGATGACGTTGTAGCCGATCCTGCGGTCGGCCACGGCGAACGTGTCCTGGGCTGCCCAACTGTCCAGCAACACCGGCCGCGCCCGCCCGTTCCGCCCAGGAGCCATACCCAGCGGCACCCGCTGCAGATAGCTCCCGCTGTCCCCCATCGGACGCAACCCGATCGCCTTCATCTCCGCGGCGATGTAGCGCGCGGCCTTCTCCGCCCCAGGCTCGCCGGTCCGACGACCTTCCAGCGAATCTGCAGCAAGGACGGTGAGCAGACGACGCACATCAGCCTCGCGCACAACGCCTGTGTCCCTCGAAGCCAAGGCTCCCATCGCACCGGCAGGCGTGACTGTGCTGGCCAGCATGCCAGCGGCCCCGCTACCCTGAAATGCCGATGCAGCGTCGCCGTCAACCGATCGCGGAATGGCTGCGAAGGCAAGCCAGTCTCCGCGCGGACTCACCACCAGTCGCGTGATGTCCATCAGGCCGTCGTCAGCCAGGTCCGCTACCTGTCGCCAGTCGCCTTCAGGAACGGCCGCATGCTGATAAATCCTCGTGCCACGAGCCATCACGAGCAGTCGCTCGGAGTACCAGGCAAAGTCCTCACTGCCCTCCAGCGGATCGGCAACACGACGCAGCGCCTGCGTGGATGGGTCGAGCACCTGGATCGAACGCGGAGACGCGGCCGCGTGCAGGAAGCTCACCTCGTGTTTGCCCGGAACTCGGTACAGCGAACGACCTACACCGGTCAGTACGGTGTCCCGTCGCGCCGAGCCCAGTCGAGCCACCTGAAGGGTGTTCGGCGTGTCATCGCTACCCAGGACAAAGAGCGCGAGGGTGCGATCGTCAGCCCAAGCGTAGTAACCCACCGGCTTTACATCAGGCAGTAGCGGTTGCGGCGCGGCCTGACCGGCGATGGCGAAACGCCAGAGCCGCTGCGTGCCGCCCTCCTCCACCCGTACCACCGTGATGGAACGTCCGTCCGGCGTCACTCGTGCCGAGTACTCGCTCTCCGGCGTGTTGGTGACCTGCGTCGTGCGTTTTGTGCGCAGGTCATAGCGGTAGATGTCCGTCTGCCCTTCGCGCTGCGAGGTGTAGAGTATCGCCGCACCGTCAGGAGTGAATGAAGGCTGATTGTCGTAGCCCGACCGATTGGTGATGTTGACCGGCGCACCCACTGCGAGCACGCCGTCGTTCAGGCGGAGTGACGAGAGAAAAATGTCTGGCGCGCCAGGTTGCTCGGCTTGAGCAATCGCCGGGAACGCACTGAGCGTTCCGGCCAGACCGATGAGGACAAAAGCGACAGCGCCGCGGGGCTTGGAGATAGACATGGGCCGATGAGGATATGCTCGCTGCCGGAGCGCAGGAGATGATCTCCTTGAAGCGCTCCGGCGGCGTGGACTACTTACCGCCGTTGGGTCCCAGGGTCGGGTATGCGATCCCCAACTGCTCCAGGTAACTGCCGAATTTGGTCGGGTCGTAATACATCTTGCGCATCTGCTCGCGGTACTGGCCCATGATGTCGGCGTTCAGCTCGATCGGCGGCTTATCATTGGGCCGGAGGAGCGGAATGTACTTCTCGTCCTTGTTCTGGACGTCGTTGAAGTAACGTTTGGCGTCGGTCACCAACTCCGGCTTCATGAGGATGTCGATCATGGTCATCGCCATCACCTTGGCGCCGGCCGTGGCGCCCTTGTGGGCGATCGGAGTGGCCATGGAGATCGCGTCCACCCAGCTATGCCCGGGCGTTCCGGGAATGTTGCTCGGGTAGCGCAACGTCACCGTGGGCACCACCCAGCTCACGTCGCCGATATCGTCGGAGCCGCCACCGCGCTTATCCGCCTCGGGCATGCTCTCGCCGAGCCGGGGGCTGGCAACAGCTCGCAGTCCGTTCGGGTCGGTCTGGCCCATCATGCGCTGGACGCCCTTCGCCATCTGCTGGTCGGCATCTGTCCACTGTGGCATGCCAACGCGGCGGATGTTTTCGAACATTGCCTCGGCGACTGGCTTGTTGAAGTGCTGTGGCCAGGCCGTGCCCATGACGCGCACAGGCTGGAGCGACGTGCCGGTCATGAGAGCAGCGCCGGCGGCGATGCTATCGGCAACGGCCCACATGTCCTTGATGTGTGGATAGTCGGTCTCCCGCAGGTAGTACCAGACGCTGGCCGTGCTCGGCACGACGTTGGGCTGGTCGCCGCCATCCGGGATCACGTAGTGACTGCGCTGTTGATAGCGGAGGTGCTCACGGCGGTAATTCCAGCCCACGTTCATCAGTTCCACCGCGTCGAGCGCCGAGCGGCCCCGCCAGGGCGCACCGGCGGCGTGAGCGGCCTGTCCCGTGAACGAATAGAGCAGGCTGATGAGGCCGTTACCTGACGTAGAGCCCCACTGGGTGCTCAGATCGCTGGAAACGTGGCTGAACAACGCTATGTCGACATCCTTGAACAGGCCGTCGCGAACATAGTACGCCTTCGCCGCCACCAGTTCTTCGGCAGCTCCAGGCCAGAGGACGATCGTGCCAGGGATCTTCTCGCTGGTCATGATGTCCTTGAGCGCCAGCGCGGCGATGATGTTCACGGCCTGGCCCGAGTTGTGACCCTCACCATGCCCAGGCGCGCCCTCGATCATCGGGGCGCGGTAAGCCACGCCAGGCTTCTGCGATGCCTTCGGGATACCGTCGATGTCGGAGCCCACGGCAATAACTGGCTTGCCTGATCCCCAAGTGGCCATCCAGGCCGTGGGGATGCCAGAGACCCCCATCTCCACCTTGAACCCATTCTTGCGTAGCAGGTCGGTGATGTATTTGGACGTTTCCACCTCCTGGAATCCCAACTCGCCAAAGCTGAAGATCTGGTCGACCATCACCTGGGTGAGCTTGGCGTTGGCCTCAACGGCCGCCACTGCACGCTCCTTAAGAGCGGCCACGCGTGGAGCGTCGGCGGCGACAGGGGTTTGGGGGGCGGTGTCGCCGCGGTTCTGCGCGACGAGAGTGAGCGGCGCGAAGAGCAGCGCGGCGAACGGTGCGAGACGCATCTGGCGCGGGGTGCGGGTTGGAGCGGACAGCGAGCCGCCGGCAGGTGACGGCCGCAGGCAAGAGGCAGATCGGGCTGGAGCGCGATGCCAGACTGTAGCACCAGGCGGGCCGGTCGTCGAGGGTCGACGCCGGACCGGCTGTTCTGGCCCTACATACACTACGTCCCGGGAGAACGTGCCGCTGCACGGCTTCTGAGGGGCAGGACCGCCGATGACACGGCGGGCACAAGGGTGACCCTGTGATTAACAGTGTAGCTTGGGACGGCATGAAGCCATATGCCTGCTTTCCCTGCCCCATCCGGACGCTCCGCCAGTGCTCTGTCAAAGCTCGCGCCGCTCGCCAATGTCCGTGCCGGGCACAGTGAACGCCGCCGCGGCGGTACGACCGGTGCTCACGGTCTGGACGGTGGGTCACTCCACACTTGAGATCGACGAACTGTTCGCCGTGCTCGACGAGCAACAGATTGAGGCGGTCGCCGATGTGCGACGTTACCCTGGCTCCCGTCGCCTGCCGCAGTTCCAGCAAGCTGCGCTGTCCGATGCGCTGGAGGGACACGGAATCGCCTATCAGTGGATCCCGGCCCTTGGCGGTCGCCGGCGTTTGGAGCCTGATTCCCCCAACACCGGTTGGCACCACCCGGCCTTCCGCGGCTACGCCGATCATGTGGCGACCGAGGAATTCGCCGAAGGGCTGTTAGAACTGCTGATGATCGCCCAAGGCCTGCGCACTGCGATAATGTGTGCCGAGGTCCTCTGGTGGCGCTGCCATCGGCGCCTGATATCTGATGTACTCACCATGCTCGGTGTCCGGGTGTTGCACATCCGCGGGCTGGGTGCGCCGGAGCTGCACGAGCTCAAGGCACCGGCGCTGGTCGTAAACGGTCAGCTCACATACCCGGGTGGCGACGAACTCGCCGCTGAGGACGCTTCATCTTGATTGGTAGACCAGGATGGCCGCCTCCCTGGCGGCCGGCGCGGCACGAGGAGAGTTAGGAGTTGAGACGAGCACCGTTCGATTCAATGGTGGCGCCGGCCGGAGCTCCGCTCCGGATACGGCCGAACCGCTGGGATTGGATCGCCTTCCCGATCATCCTCGGAGTGGCAGTCGCCGTCATCCAGGGTGCACGGGGCATGACCGGACCACTGGAGACAGTTACCCAGACGCCCATTTCTTTGGATCCGCGTGCGCTGCCCGGCTACGCGCTCCTGACGACGCTGCGGATGTTCATCGCCATGGGCGCTTCACTCGTCTTCACCTTCGTCTACGGAGCCGCCGCCGCCCGGAGCCGGAGACTCGAACGCGTCCTCATCCCCATTCTCGACATCCTGCAGTCGGTGCCCGTGCTGGGCTACCTGTCGTTCTCCGTGGTCTTCTTCATGGGGCTTTTTCCCGGGCGGGCGCTGGGGATGGAGTGCGCCGCCATCTTCGCCATTTTCACGAGTCAGGCGTGGAACATGGCGTTTAGCTTCTACCAGTCCCTCCACACCCTTCCCGACGACCTGGAAGAGGCGGCCGACTCCTTCCGCTTCACGCGCTGGTTGCGTTTCTGGCGACTCGACGTGCCGTTCGCCATGCCCGGGCTAATCTGGAACATGATGATGTCCATGTCCGGCGGCTGGTTCTTCGTCGTCGCCTCCGAGGCCATCTCGGTAGGCGGACACGATGTCTTCCTGCCAGGAGTGGGCTCCTATGTAGCGATGGCCATCGCCAGCAGCGACATCTCGGCCATCGTCTATGCCATCGTCGCCATGCTGCTGGTCATCGCGCTCTACGACCAATTACTCTTCCGTCCCATCGTGGCCTGGTCGGAACGGTTCAAGGTGGAAGAAGTGGAGGCCGAGCGGGTATCGCGGTCGTGGGTACTGCAACTCATGCGGCGAGCTCAGGCCCTCCAGCGTCTACTCAAGCCATTAGCGACGATCAGCCGACGCATCGTCATGATCGGCGCTCCAGCCGGCGATCCGGCGCCCGCCCGCACGGCGCGCCAGGAGGCCATTCGCGACATCATCTGGCGCCTCCTCGTCGGCGTCGCTCTGGTTGCGAGTGTCTGGGGGCTCGTCGACTTCGTCAGGGACGGCATTGCCTGGCATGACGTCGGGGAGACGGTGGTGCTCGGCCTCTTCACCCTGGCTCGCGTGGTCGTACTCATCGCTATCGCCTCCGTCATCTGGGTGCCTGTCGGGGTATACATCGGCCGTCGGCCATCGCTGGCCGAGAAGGTCCAGCCGCTCATCCAGATCCTCGCGGCCTTCCCGGCGAATCTGCTCTTCCCGTTCTTCGTCATGGCCATCGTGCGCTATCAGCTGAGCCCGGGAATCTGGCTCAGCCCCCTGATGATATTGGGCACGCAGTGGTACATCCTCTTCAACGTCATCGCTGGCACACTCGCCTTTCCCGAAGATCTGCAGCAGGCATCCCAGAATCTCGGTATCAGCGGCTGGCTCTGGTGGAAGCGCGTCATGCTGCCGGGCATCTTTCCGTACTATGTCACCGGCGCGATAACGGCGTCAGGCGGCTCGTGGAACGCCAGCATCATCGCCGAGATCGCCACCTGGGGCGACACGACGTTAGTGACGCGCGGGCTGGGCGCCTATATCCACCAGGTTACCACTGCTGGTGACTACCCGCGCATCGTGCTCGGCATTGCCGTCATGTCGGCCTACGTCGTCCTTTTCAACCGTGTGGTCTGGCGACCTCTGTACGCGTTCGCCGAGCGCCGCCTGCGAGTGGGTTAATCACATGGGACAGAACGTTTCAGCAACACCGTCACTGCCTCCGGCGCGCACGCCAGGCACCGCTCCAATCGCCCAACTGCGTGGTATCCGGAAGACTTTTCCGAAGGCTTCCGGCGGTGACCTTTTGGTACTTGACGGCATTGACCTTGACCTCAACGACGGCGAGATAGTCTGCCTGCTGGGTCGCTCGGGTTCGGGCAAATCCACCATGCTGCGCATCATCGCCGGCCTCCTCAGCCCGACGAGTGGCGAGGTGCTGTTCGAGGGAGAGCCGGTTCACGGACCGGCAGCCGGCATAGGAATGGTATTCCAGACCTTCGCCCTGTTCCCGTGGTTGACCGTGCTGGAGAACGTCGAGGTCGGACTGGAGGCGCTGGGCCTGCCGGCCGCTGAGTCTCGCCAGAGGGCGCTCACCGCAATCGACCTCATTGGGCTGGATGGCTTCGAGTCAGCCTATCCCAAGGAGCTGTCCGGCGGCATGCGCCAGCGAGTCGGCTTTGCCAGAGCCACCGCCATCCACCCGCGTCTGCTGCTCATGGACGAGGCATTCTCGGCGCTGGACGTGCTCACCGCGGAGAATCTCCGATCGGAGTTCCTGCAACTGTGGGGCGACGGAAGACTACCCATCCGCTCAGTGCTCATGGTCACCCATAACATCGAGGAAGCGGTGCTAATGGGCGACCGAATCGTGCTCATGGGCACCAACCCTGGTCGGGTGACACACATCATTCCGGTCACGCTCCCTCGGCCACGCGACCGCTTCGACACCGCGCTGCGGGAGATGGTGGATTCGATTTATGGCCAGATGACGGCGCGGCCAATTCCGCCTGCCAAGCCGGTGACGTCGGCGACGCTTCCCATCGCCGAACGCCTTCCCCAGGCACCTATCAACAGGATGGCCGGGTTCCTGTCCACTCTGGCCCATCCCCCGTTCAACGGCCGTGCCGACCTGCCTGACATCAACGCGCTGTTCCATCCGAGGCAGGGCGGGCTCTTCCCACTTCTCGAGGCAGCCCACCGATTCGGACTGGCGGAACTTGAAGGAGGCGACATCACGCTCTCCGACTTGGGCCGACAGTTCGTCGACGCCGATCTCGAGGGTCGCAAGACCATCTTCCGCAGTCAGCTATTGCTGCACGTACCACTCGCCTCGCACATCCGAACCGTGCTGGATACCCGACCCGAGCAGCGGGCGCCACTGGTGCGATTCAGGGAGGAACTCGAAGATCATCTCAGCGAACAGGACGCCGAGATGACCTTGCGCACGGTGATTGATTGGGGCCGGTACGCGGAACTGTTCGACTATGACGCAGACCGCGATCTGCTCCGCCCGCCACGACTCGACCAGTGAGCGGGCGATGCTGTCCGGCCGCGGAAGGCAACGCTCGGCAGCGTCATCTCCCCACTCTCCGAACACGTCCAGGTCGGCGGCGCTGAACCAGCAGGCCTCGTCCAATTCGTTCGGATCGAGGGTGATCGCCGTGGTGGCAGCGCGGGCGCGGAATCCGACCATGAGCGAGGCCGGAAAGGGCCACGGCTGCGAACCGTGGTACGTCCAGGCATCCACGACAACTCCCGTCTCTTCCACCACTTCTCGCGCCACCGCCTCTTCCAGGCTTTCACCAGGCTCCACGAAACCGGCCAGAGTGGAGTAGACGGCCCGCGGCAGTCGGGCATGGCGGGCAAGGAGGCAGCGCGCCGGCTCGCCGTCACCGGCTGGCCGCTCCACCAGCATGATCACTGCCGGATCGGTGCGCGGATACGCCTCGGCGCCGCACTCCGAGCTTGTACAGCGGCGGACGTGACCGGCCTGGATACTCTCCGTGGGGCTGCCGCAGACGCCACAATGAAGGTTACGACGGTGCCAGGTGAGCATGCCGCGGGCGTACGCCATTATTGCCGCCTCGCCCATGGACACCGACTGGCTAATGCGGCGCAGATCCTGAAATGCGCCTCTGCCGGCTATGGCCGCTGCCCGGTCCTCGTCCAGCGGCGATATGTCGACGGCGAATACCGGACCGATCACCTCGTCCATGCCGAGGAAGACCCAGTTGAACGTAGCCGCGACCAGCGGCGCGATCTGAGGCGCTTGGAGGGCGGGCAATTCGCACAGACTGACGGCCATGCCCGCACCATCGCCATCGGGCTCGTGGACCAGATTCCGGTCGCGCCAGACCGGTACGACACGAGCTGACGGATCGGCCATCATGGCCGCAATCCACTCCGGGTCACGTCGATGCACGCCGCCGCGATCCAACCGGCTGCCAGAGTATTGGAAGGATGGCATCCGGGAGAATTTAGTACGGGCAGGCGCGGCGGCCATCGTCAGGCTGTTTAGGGCGCTCCCGACAACCAACCGGGCTTCAGCCTGGCGGGTTATTCCAGAGCATGCCACTCCACCGCTCGCATCCCGATTCTACTATCTTGAATGAATGGAACCCGATATTCGCATTGGCGATGAACTGCCAGCCGAACAGCGGGGCATGCCAGTTCTGGCGGCCCTTGGCGGTTTTATCCTTCTCATCCTCGGCTTCATGGCGGTGGCCACGGCACTGGTCTTCGGCATGCGTCTCCTAGACCGGGCGAGCTGAGTCGGCCTGGCTGGCCTTCGACGTTGTGAGACCAGGACAGCGATCGGAGCGACGGCAGCTACGAAAGCATGGAAGTGCGAGGACGGCGTCGGCTGAGGGCACGCCTGCGGCTGATGGCCCGCCCTGTGCGGTCATTGGCATCTCCCGACCAAGGAGACCCGAGATGGCCAAGTGCGACGTGTGCGGCAACGATTACTACCTGTCCTTCCAGGTCGTGACGGCTGGCCACACCCACACGTTCGACAGCTTTGAGTGCGCGATCCACAAGCTCGCCCCGGTCTGCGCGCACTGTGGTTGCAAGGTTCTCGGCCACGGAATCGAGGCCAACGATACCTTCTATTGCTGCGCCCACTGTGCCCACGAGGAAGGCGCGACGAGCATCGTCGACAACGCGGCGCACGCATGAGAAGAGGGCGGTCACCGGGCAACTGCCCCAGTGACCGCCCTCACTCGTTCAAATCCGGTGATCAATTCCCCTGGATACGGCCGGGATGGCCTTTCTCCGACTCGGACTGGATCTCGGCTTCCGCTTCCACTTCCACTTCCTCCTCTTCGTACTCCGCCTGATCTTCCACCGGGATGTCCCGCGGAGCGAGCGACGGCAGCAACCAGTGACGGGCCTCATCGGTGAGGTCGTCGACGGCGATGCGCATCGGTTTCATGGAGACGAATCGCAGGAGCACTGAGTTGCCTTTCACGAGGGCGCAGATCACCTCGCTGTGGTGAATACGAAGACGTGGGGTAAGGGTTACCAGCATGGCTACAACCTCGGCGTGAGAACGTCCTGCGCCGCGATTGCGGACCCGGCACGGTCCGCTCGCGACACCCACACGGCCACCACCCAGGAAGGGATGGCGTCGTGCGGCCTACATACAATATAAGCCGAACGTAAGCCGAAGCAGGGGCCTTGCATTGCATCGAACATCCTGCTACTGCGGCGCTAGATGGCGATCCCGACGGGGTGCGCTTGAGGGGCCATGGTCATAGCTTGAAGGGAGCGACGGCCCATCCCAGCCACGGTCCCGCCCGATGTCATCAGAATACCAACTCCGTCACACCCGCTACTGCCAGGCCTGTGGCGCCAGCGTCGCTGGCGACGTCGTGGCCTGCACGAAGTGTGGGACGATCCAGAGCTCGGCGCTGATGACCTTCGAATCGGAGAAGCGCATCGTGCCGACCCTCGCCCTGTGCGTCTTCTTCGGTTTCCTTGGCGTCCACCGTTTCTACGTCGGCAAGGTGGGAACCGGAATCCTTCAGCTCCTGACGCTAGGCGGACTGGGCATCTGGGTGATGGTGGACATGGTGCTCCTCATAGTCGGCGCATTCCGCGACGGCGACGGAGACCGGCTCACAGAATGGATCTGACGATGCGCGGTAGCACCGACATACCATCGCCCTTCCCATCGTCGCGGACGGTAGTCCTCGATGCCGACGACCTGCTAGGGTTGGTGGCACATCGGTTTCCCTTCCTGCTCGTGGATCGGGTGGAGATCAGTGATCCGGGACGCCGGGTGGTGGGCACCAAGCAGGTGACGGGGAACGAGTGGAGCTCTGTTTTCAGCGGCGACGGACGACTGTTCCCGATGCCTGGGTTGCTGGTCGTGGAGGCACTGGCTCAGACAAGTGCGGCGCTGCTGGTCGACCTGGCGAAGAGCGGAGAGGACCTGATCGGCTACTTCGCCGCGCTTACCAGGGTACGCCTGCGCGAACCGGCAACGCCCGGCGACACGCTGCGGCTGACGGTGGAGCTGAAGAGTTTTCGCCGCGGCATCGCCCGGCTTGTCGGCTCGGCCGACGTCGATGGCAGGACGGTGGCCTCAGCGGAGTTCGTGACGGTCGTACGTCCGCGCCCCCGCGCCTAACGGCGCGGGGGCGCGGGGGCAGGATCAGCTGCCACCCAGCCCGCTACCGCTCCACTCCGGCATCTCGGCGAGGGCGTAAGCCATCACCGCCATTGTGGCCACGCTCTTCGCGAAATCCTGGCGGTCCACCACGCCCAGCATGTCAGCAGCGGTGTGGTGATACCAGAAATAACGGCTCGCTTCAATGTCCAGCGAGAAGCCGGGAACGCCCGCCCTGAGCAGAGGTCCAATGTCGGCCTCGCCCTCCCCCGGATCCATCTGGGTCGCGCCAATGCGCTCGAGCAACCCTGCCAGCGGTCGGGCCGCGGCCAGTCCGGCGGCACTGCCCGTGAACCGGAAACCCTTGGGCTCGAAGATGCCGTTGTCCGACTCCATGGCGGCGACATGCTTCTCGTTGGCATGCTCAGCTGCGTAGGCCCGACCGCCCTCACCACCATGCTCCTCGTTGGTCCAGAGCACCACGCGCACGGTTCGCTTCGGGCGTAGCCCGAGCTTCTTCATCAGGCGTACTGCCTCCCACGCCGCCACGCTGCCGCCGCCGTCATCCATCGCTCCCTGCCCCACATCCCAGGAATCGATGTGGCCACCCAACACAACGACCTCGTCGGGCAGCTCGCTCCCCCGGATCTCGGCGACCACGTTGTGCGACTGCGCCATTGGCAACGTGCGCGCTTCCATCTTCAATGTCACCACCGGATTGTCGCCACGCAGGTACATCCGATGAAGCATCGCGGCATCCTCCACGCTCAGCGCCGCCGACGGGATGCGGGCCACGGTACTGTCGGTGTAGCGCATTCCACCGGTGTGCGGGGTCTGCATGGAAAACGAGGCCACGGAACGGATGAGGGCAGCCACCGCTCCAACTCTCGCCGCCGCGGTGGCTCCGCCGCCGCGATACTGGACGGCCTCACTGTAGGCTTCGAAGGGAGGCTTGTCCTGAGGGAATGGATAGTCGAACAGGACGATCTTCCCCTTCGCCTCGGCAGCACGAGCCTTGAGGTCGTCAAAGCTCTTGACGACCATCACCGGCGCGGTGATCCCTTCCGGCGGCGTCGCCACGCTGCCGCCCAAGCCGAGCATGTGGAGGGTGCTCACGCGCGGCTTCAGGAGAGTCACCGACTCGGCGCCACGGGACCAGTTGCTGACCATAACCGGCTCGCCACGCACGTTATCAAGCCCATCCTTCTTCATCTCGCCGAGGATCCAATCGATCGCCTGCTCCAACGCCGGCGAGCCGGCTGGGCGTGGTCCGAATGTATCGACCAGGCGGGCGAGCCTGTCGTAGCCCGTGGTGTCCGCCAACGCGGCATCGATCAGCCGGTTAGCGGGGCTCCGCAGCGCCTCCACGGAGGTTGCCTGCGCACCGAGGGGCAGGGCTGCTGCCAGTGAAGCAACGAGCAGATAGCGGAGCATGGGCGAGTGGACCAGATAGGGAGACAGAAGGGTCGAGCCAGAATTGAGCTAATCGACGCGCGAGAACCAGGCGAGAGACAACGCCATCACATGCATTGTAATAGCTGAGGAGCGAACGCCGCGATGCGCTTCGATCAGACGCTGGACGGCTGCCACGTCAGGGCACTGCTGGCGGCACCACCAGTGCCGGCGCGCCCGCAGTCGGCGGGACATCCGGTTTGCGTGGAGCAGGTAGGCTGACCAGAATCGCGGTCACCAGAACGACGAGCGCGGCCGCTGTGAGCTCGCGCTTTGAACTGCGGCGTATAGAGGTCGCTGCCTGCTCGCTGCCCAACGTTGGCGCGACTCGCCGCCAGTTCCAGGCACCAAATGCCACGACCACGCCGACCAGACAGAGCTTGATGATTAGCGTCCAGCCGTAAGGCGTCGTCCACAGCGCCGACAGATACTTGAGGCGTAGCCAGGCGGTGATCACCCCGAAGAACACCAGCATCCCGGCCGACCCGAGGGCGAGTGGAGAGAACGCTCGCACCATGCTGGCTACCACTCGACCCCGGCGCTCTCCGGTTACGTCGCGCCTGAACGCGATACCGATGCCGGCGATGAGCATCACGAACAGCGTGCCGATCCAGAAACCGGCGGCAAGGCGATGAAGCGGAGTGACTATCTTGGTCCAGTCGCCGGTGGCAAGTCCTCGCAGCGGCAGGAGAAGCGTGCCCAGCATCGCCAGCAACCAACCCCAGTTCAACCGGCGAATGGCGAACAGGAAACCGACTACAAGAAGCACCAGGCCGATGACCTGGAGCACCGCCGAGAGACCGCCAGCGGCTACGACGCCGCCGAAGGAGAGCTGCTTGCGGCTGGCCGTTCCGGCCGTGGCGAACAGGTACAGGGCCACCTGTCCCAAAGCACCGATAAGTCCGATCCAACCGGCGCGCTCACGAGCGTCTTCAAACAACTCGGGAGCAGTCGCTGTCACGGACGGCCGCAGTACGCCGAAGTGGAAACCGACAGCTCCGGCGGCGATCATATTGGAGACAAAGACCAGCAGTTCGCGACCTGCGTTCGGCCACTCTATGAGAGATTCGGGCTGCATCGGTCTGATTCCTGGAAGGGGAAAGGAAGAGCTTACGGTACATACTTGACAGCGGGGTCGGCCGTTAATCAAGAAAACGCATTCGGAGGGCACCCGCCTTGCGCCGAAGCGATCCACCTGCGTCTATCTCCCACTATCAGGCTGGTGCGGCAGCGCAAGTAGCCGCCGCCGGCCAGGTTTACCGCTTCATCGACCGCCACCCGACACCCGACGATAGGATCATGCACCGCTCCCTGCTCCGACTTGGCCTGTTGGCCGCCGCGCTGCTCCTGCTACCTGGCGCCGTCGCCGAGGCGCAGTCTGTCGCACCCGAGCTTTACCAGGATATGCAGTGGCGCATGATCGGCCCATATCGCGCCGGTCGCACCAAGGCCGCCGCTGGCGTGCCGGGTCAGCCCAACGTCTTTCTGGTTGGCGTCACCAATGGCGGTGTCTGGAAGACCACCGACTACGGACGCACCTGGAAGCCGATATTCGACGACCAGCCGACCGGATCCATTGGCGCCGTGGCCGTCGCCCAGTCGTCGCCGAACGTCATCTACGTGGGGAGCGGCGAGGGGCTTCAACGTCCCGACCTGTCCACCGGCGACGGCATCTACCGATCCGACGATAGCGGCAGTACCTGGGTTCACCTGGGTCTGCGCGACGGCCAACAGATCCCGCAAATTGCGGTTGATCCGGGCAATCCGAATCGCCTCTTCGTGGCCGTTCTTGGCCATCCCTACGGCCCCAACGCCGAGCGCGGCATTTTCCGCAGCACAGATGGAGGAAAGTCCTTCAGCAAGGTGCTCTACAAAGGTGAGGACGCCGGCGCGGTAGACGTCGTCATCTCGCCCAACGATCCCAATACCGTCTATGCCGTGCTCTGGGAAGCGCGGCAGGGACCGTGGGAGAACGGCGCCTTCACCGGCCCGGAAAGCGGCATCTACAAGTCCACCGATGGGGGCGACAGTTGGCGCCCACTCACCACCGGCCTGCCGACATTTGCCGAAGGCCTGGGGCGGATCGGGATCACGGTGGCGCCGAGCGACGCTCGGCGCATGTACGCGACGGTCGAGGTGAGAGGTACGGGCCTCGTCTACCGCTCGGACGATGCCGGCGAGAATTGGCGCAAGATTACCGACGACACCCGGCCGGCATCGCGGCCGGCCGACTTCGCCGAGATAAAGGTGGATCCGCGCAACCCCGACATCGTCTACACCGGCAGCGTGGTCGCCTGGAAGTCGTTGGACGGCGGTCGCACATGGGCCGCCTTCAAGGGAGCACCTGGCGGTGACGACTACCACCGCATTTGGATCAATCCGGAGAATCCGGACATCATCCTGCTGGCCGTGGACCAGGGCGCTGTCATCACTGTGAACGGCGGCCAGACATGGAGTTCCTGGTACAACCAGCCGACAGCACAGCTCTACCACATCACCGCGGACAACGCGTTCCCATACCGCATTTGCGGTGGCCAGCAGGAGAGCGGATCGGTGTGCATCCAGAGTCGTGGTGACTACGGCGCGATCACCGAGCGCGAGTGGACGCCGGTGGGGGTCGAGGAGTATGGCTACGTCGCGCCTGACCCGAAGAACCCTGACATCGTATACGGTGGCAAGGTGACCCGTTGGGACAGGCGCACCAAGCAGGTTCAGGAAGTGGGCCCGCAACCGTTCCGCTCGCCCGACTATCGGGTGGTGCGCACGGCCCCAGTGGTCTTCTCGATGGTAGACTCGACCACTCTCTACTTCGCCTCCAACACTCTCTGGCGGACCACCAATGGCGGTCAGAAGTGGACCGAGATGTCGCCCGACCTCACGCGCCGCGATTCCGTAATTCCGGCCAACGTCGGCGTCTATGCGAACTCACCGCAGGCCGCTGGACGTCACCCGGGGGTCATCTATACGATCGCACCGTCGTACATCACGACGAATGTGGTCTGGGTGGGAAGTGACGACGGCCTGATCCACGTCACCATGGACGCTGGAAAGACGTGGAAGGACGTCACACCTCCTTCTATACGGTCGCAGCCATGGAGCAAGATATCGCTCATGGACGCGGGCCACTTCGACCCGCTCACCGCCTACGCCGCTGTCAACACCATTCGCCTGGACGATCTGCGCCCGCACATCTGGCGCACTCATGACGGCGGAAAGACGTGGACCGAGATCGTCACCGGCATTGATAGCGGCGCGACGATCAACGTGGTTCGCGAGGACCCGGTTAAGCGCGGGCTGCTCTATGCAGGCAGCGAGACCCACACCTGGTTCTCGATTGACGACGGCGCGCACTGGCAGTCGCTCCGGCTCAACATGCCGGCGACGTCCATCCGCGACCTGATCGTCAAGGACGACGACATAGCCGTCGGCACGCACGGACGATCTATCTGGATTCTGGATGACGTGACGCCGCTGCGTCAGCTTGACGCACAGAGCGCCAGCCGCGGTGTCGCTCTCTTCAAGCCGCAGACCGCCACGCGCTGGCGCTGGAACTCCTGGACCGACACGCCAATTCCAATCGACGAGCCGCGCGGCGACAACCCGCCCGACGGCGCGCTTGTGAACTACTGGCTCCGGGACGGCGCACAGTCGGTGAAGCTGGACATCCTGAACGCTCAGGGCCAGGTGGTGCGCAGCTACAGCAGTTCGGACACCTCCATGGCGCCGCGAGACATTGGCAACGTCCCGGCCGTCTGGATCCGCCCCACCAAGGTGATCGCCGCTACGTCGGGCATGCATCGCTTTGTCTGGGACATGCGCTACGCTCCGCCGTCCGGGATAGCGCCATCCTACCCGATCTCTGCCATCCCCGGCAACACACCCCGCAATCCTCGCGGTCCGCTGGCAACGCCAGGCCGCTATACCGCTCGTCTTACGGTAGATGGTCAGTCGACCACCCAGCCGTTCACCATCCGCATGGACCCGCGTGTTCGGGCCACGCCAGCTATTCTGGCTCACATTCTGGAGCGTTCGCTGGCCCTGCGCACGGCGCTGGATTCCACTGACGCCGCGTTGCAGGGTATAGCCGCTCGCCGGTCAGCGATCAATTCCGCACGGGCTGGTGCAGACCCCGCTCGGATCGCCGTACTCGACTCGCTGGACCGCCAACTGGCGGCGCTCGCGGGGTCGGGCGGCGGCCGTGGCGCCGCGCCCAGCGCTGGAGGAAGCCTGGCCCAAGGGCAGGGGCAGCTCAACCAGCTTTACAACCTGATTCAGGACGCCGACGCCTCTCCGACCAGTCAGGCCGAAGCAGCAATGACCGACCGGCTGCGGGCGCAGCAGGCGCTGTTGACGCGCTGGCGCCAGTTGCAGGCGTCACCCGCCCTGCCGCGCTGAGCCTCTACGCCATACTGACCGGCGGCTCGTCAACGCTCGACTCGGGGATGATCCCCAGCGCGAAATACCGCCCGCCGCCGGAGCACATCCCGGCGGCGGGCGGTATCTCGTAGCGACCCGAGCTTAGCCTTAACGACCGTAGCTCAGAGAGAGCTCATGTTGGCTTGAGTACTCAGGCCGAAGGGCCCTTCACATCCGACTCCGTCGTCACCTTAGCACCCTCATCGCGTAGAGGGGCCACGAAGTTGAACCTCTCGAGCATCATCCCGCCGTGCCGACCGGCGCTGGCGTCGAAGCGATAGCTGGTAACGCCGCAATTAGGCACGTCATCGGCGCGATCGATCGTCAGGATCTCTTCCTCTGTCATGGATTCCAGCAAGTAGCGCAGACAGAGTACGATTACCTGGTGACCGACGATCAGCACCCGTTCGCCACTGTGGTGCAGCGAGATGGTATCGAGTGCGCTCCGCAGCCGGAGTATGACGTCGCACCAGCTCTCTCCACCCGGCGGGCGGTGGTAGAACTTGCCGATCAGCCGGCGGAGCTCCGCCTGCTCGGGGTAGTTCTCGCGGATGCCGCGACCAGTGAGCCGGTCCAGAATACCGAACTCTTTCTCACGCAGCCGTTCGTCGCGTATCAGCTCGTCATTCGTACCGAACCCGCCGGCCTCCCGCACGAGTTCCGCCGTATGCACCGCGCGCCGGTAAGGTGAGACGAGTGTTACAGTTGGACGGCAGCTCTCCGGTTGATCCGCGAACCAGTGCCCTAACGCGGTCGACTGCTGCTCACCAAGAGCGCTCAGCGGCACGTCCACATCGCGGACTGCGATATCGACGATCGATCGCCCGGCAGCGCGCGCCTCCACCCGAGCGACATTTCCGGCACTCTCGCCGTGGCGCACTATCCAGAGAATGTCCGGCCACCGTTGGGGCATTCTTATTTACTCGTGGTTGAGAAACGTCTGTAAACGATCGTCAGCGGCGCTGACGGCCCGGTTCGGGTATCGCACACAACTTGCCATCACGGTGAACAACCGTATCAGGTCTCCTCCGCAGATACGCCTTACGAACTCCACGGAGCAGCGACCCACACTATCCCCATCTCTCTTGAGACTCCGCGTACGCGACGTCGTACCAGCCATAATCATCGTTCTGGCGGTGCTGCTCACCGCCTGCGATGTGTCGGAACTGCGCGAGCGCGTGATTGGGGGTACGGCTCACGAGCGGTACGCGCGGTCGCTGGCCGACGCCGGGCTCGATGGGACGGCACTGGGCCGCGACTGGCTGGCCGCTGCGGCGCGATCGCTGACGACTCCGACGACAGTCGCCCTTCCGTTCCGCGAGGCAGGATATTTCGCGGCCGACGAGGCCGGGGTGATCGCCTACCGCGTAAAACCTCTGCGGGGACAGCGGTTGCGTGTGACCGTCAAGTCGCACACCAGCACGCCGACAAGCAATCGACTCGGTGAGCCCTCGAGTGGCGTCACCGATAGCCTTCCAGAGACGCCCTCGGTACGGCTGTTCGTAGACATCTACGAGCTGCCGCAGGACAGCACGCGGGAAATGCGGCACATCGCTGGCAGTGACAGCGCGCCCGTGCTGCTCGAGACGACCGCCGGCCGCAACGTTAGCTATGTGATACGACTGCAGCCAGAGTTGCTGCGCGACGTGCGTTACGAGATAACGATGGAGGTCGCACCGTCGCTGGCCTTTCCGGTGGAGGGGCGTGACAGCCGTGCCGTGCAGAGCTTCTGGGGCGCCGCACGTGACGGTGGAGCGCGCGATCATCAGGGGATCGATATTTTCGCGAGCCGTGGCACGCCGGCCGTAGCATCGGCAAATGGCGTTATACGCAGCGTCCAGCTGACCAATCTCGGCGGCAAGGTCGTATGGCTCTCCGATACCGCGGCCGGTCAGTCGCTCTACTACGCCCATCTGGACAGCCAGCTCGTCGAGCCGGGCGACGTCGTCGTCATCGGTGACACTCTGGGATTGGTAGGCAACACCGGCAACGCTCGCACTACCGCTCCGCATCTGCATTTCGGGATCTATCGGCGGGGCGAGGGGGCGGTGGATCCGCTCCCGTTCGTCGCCGCGCCACGCGGGCGCCTGCCCGTGCTTACCGCCGACACGGTCTGGCTCGGACGTTACGCGCGGACCGCGCGCACGGATGTCGCTCTGCGCTCGGCACCATCGACCAGCGCATCGGCCGGACGCACCATCCCCCGTTCAACGATGCTCATGGTGGATGGGGCATCCAGCAACTGGCTCCGGGTGCGACTGCCAGACGAGACCATGGGCTACCTGCCGGCAAGTGACGTTCAATCGGCGCGGGTACCGATCCGCGCTGAGCGTCTCGTGGCAAGCGCATCGCTCCACGCACGACCATCGGCCACCTCACCTATCGTCGACAGCATTGGCAGCAACAGCGGCCAGGCGGCCTCGGTACCGGTGATTGGTCGGTACGGCAACTGGTTGCTCGTCGACCCGCCGGGCAGGCGTCGTGGCTGGATGGAGACGGAACCACGCTGATTGGACGACGATGCGCCAACTGCGGCCTCAGATTTGAACACGAATGAGCTCTGTTTGCCGTCAAAGAAAGCGGTTGCGGCTGGGTAAGTGCGCATTCTGGTAAGGCACCCCGAGGACGAACCGGGGTACCAGCGTATCCAGTGCATCCGAGCTCGTGCACCCGATGTACACCACGGCGATGACCCCCCGAAGGAACACTCATGAGCAGTGCCCAGCCATCCCGAAACCGCGCAGTCATTACGCTCGCCGCCCTGATCGCGCTTCCCGCGACCATGGCCGCGGCGAGCGCTGCGCAGGTGACGCCATTCCCCGACCGATCAGTGGCGTCCGAAGCGGTGGCCGTGCTCCCCGTGCTGGCCAAGCCGGCAGTGCTCGACACGGCGGTGTTGGCCGGCGGCTGCTTCTGGGGACTGGAGCTGGTCTACGAGCATGTGCAGGGGGTTATGAGCGTGGCCTCGGGCTATGCCGGCGACCAGGGCGGCGCGCCCAGTTACGAGAAGGTGATCAGCGGTCGCACTAAACACGCCGAATCGGTGCAGATCGTCTACGACCCATCCCAACTGTCGTACCCGGACATTCTCCGTATCTTCTTCTCGGCGGCCCACGACCCCACTCAGAAGGACCGACAGGGCCCGGACGTCGGTCGGCACTATCGTTCGGCGATTTTCTACTCCAGTCCGTCCCAGGCGGCCGACGCTCGTGAGTACATCCGCCAACTCGACGAGTCGAAGTATTTCTCCCGCCCGATCGTGACTGAGGTGGCGCCGTTGCACGGCTTTCACGAGGCCGAGGCGTATCATCAGGACTACGCATTCCTGAACCCGAGTCAGCCGTATATCGTCATTAATGACCTCCCGCTCCTGGAGCGGTTGAAAACGAAGCTGCCGCAGTTCTACACGACCGACAGGGCGCCGTAAGATCAATGCACTCAAGCCACAAGGTGAATCGCAATGAGCGGTCGCGCGGAGCACTGGGACACGGTTTACAGCACTCGCCAGCCTGATGAAGTGAGCTGGTTCCAGCCCCGACCCACCCGGTCGCTGGAACTGATCTCCCAGGCTGGAGTGCTTCCAAACAGCGCGATCATCGACATCGGCGGTGGCGACTCCACGCTTGTGGACGCGCTGATAGATCAGGGCTTCCATCGGCTAACTGTGCTCGATGTAGCTGCCGCAGCGCTCGAGCGCGCCAGGGCTCGACTGGGCCCACTGGCCGACGGCGTAACCTGGCGAGTAGCGGATGTCACCCGCGCCGAGCTACCCGCGGCGACCTACGATCTCTGGCACGACCGAGCCGTGTTTCACTTTCTGTTGGACGCCGGTGAGCGGAAACAGTACGTGGACGCGGCGAGCAATGCACTGCGCTCAGGAGCAACGCTCATCGTATCGACGTTTGCCCTGGACGGCCCCACCCGCTGTAGCGGGCTCGACGTGCAACGCTACAATGCTGAGGGGTTAGCCCGTGAGTTCGGAGACCAGTTCGAGCTCGTCGACCAGGTGGACCATGTCCACCAGACGCCGTCCGGTGGCCAACAGCGCTTCACCTTCGCTGTCATGCGCCGCGTCTAAGCGGCAGCCATTCAGCCCCGTCTTCAGCGAAGGATGGGATTGGCGACAATCTCGATCGCGCTCGAGGCCCTTGTACCGCCAGCGTGTGCGGTGATTCCGTGGCGACGGGCTGGAAAGTTAATTTGGCACCGTTGGCCGCCGGGGCGCCGACCTTGCACCTTGACCGCTTCGTGCCCGCGCACCGAGCGCCTGAGCCGCCCGCCCGCTTACGTCACTGAACGTGCACCGGAGCAACCATGACCGTCAGTCCTCTTGCCGGGAAGCTGCCGCCGCCAGAGCTGTGGCTCGATGTATCCAAGCTCGTCACCGCCTATTACACGGACACGCCTGATCCATCCGTGCCTGGGGAGCGGGTCGTGTTTGGCACCTCAGGGCACCGCGGGTCGTCGTTCGAGCGGACGTTCAATGAGAGGCATGTGATCGCCATCAGCGAGGCTATCTGCCGATACCGACAGAAGGAGGGCATTGACGGTCCACTCTTTCTCGGAATAGACACTCACGCGCTCTCCCTGCCGGCGTGCGCCACAGCGATCGAGGTGCTGGCGGCGCATGGCGTTGATATAATGCTCGCCGAGAACGACGAGTACACACCGACGCCGGCGGTATCGCACGCCATTCTCTGCTACAATCGCGGCCGCACGAGCGGACTGGCCGACGGGATCGTGATCACACCATCGCATAACCCGCCGGAAGATGGTGGCTTCAAGTACAACGCGACCGACGGCGGTCCGGCCGATAAGGCTGTCACCACCTGGATAGAGACGGTCGCCAACAAGCTACTGGCATCCGATCTCGCTGGCGTGAAACGGATGCCTCACGAGCGGGCGCTAAGAGCCCCAACAACTCACCGACACGACTACCTCAACGCGTACGTGCGGGACCTCGGCAACGTCGTGGACATGGACACCATTCGCGATGGCGGCATTCGGTTGGGCGTCGACCCGCTAGGCGGTGCCGGCGTCCACTATTGGGGGCCGATCGCCGAACACTATCGCCTCGATCTCACCGTGGTGAGCGACGTGGTGGATCAGACATTCCGCTTCCTTACTGTGGATGCCGACGGCAAGATCCGGATGGACCCGTCGTCCACGTATGCCATGCAACGGCTGATAGGGCTCAAGGACGACTTTGACATCGCGGCTGCCTGCGACACGGACCATGATCGGCATGGTATCGTGGCCGCGAGTACGGGGCTACTCCCACCCAACCACTACCTGGCGGTGGCTATCCAGCATCTTTTCCGGCACCGACCAGATTGGTCGAAGGATGCCGGAATCGGCAAGACGGTGGTGAGCAGCAGCATGATCGACCGCGTCGCGAAGCGACTCGACCGGCGACTCTACGAGGTACCGGTGGGCTTCAAGTGGTTCGTTGACGGCCTCGCTAACGCGACGCTCGGTTTCTGCGGCGAGGAGAGCGCTGGCGCCTCATTTCTACGGCGTGACGGCACGGTGTGGAGCACCGACAAGGACGGAATCATCCCCGCCCTGCTGGCCGCCGAGATGACGGTGGTCGCGGGTCGCGACCCGGGCGAGTTGTACGCTGACCTGACGCGAGATTTGGGTGCGCCAGTGTACCGCCGGGTTAATGCGCCGGCGAACGCCGAGCAGAGGCAGCGACTGGGGTCGCTGAAGCCGGAGCAGGTTAAGGTCACCGAGCTTGCCGGCCAGAAAGTGACCGGAATTATGAGCACCGCGCCGGGCAACGACGCGCCAATTGGCGGCGTGAAGGTATCCACCGACTCCGGCTGGTTCGCTGCCCGACCTTCCGGAACGGAGGACATCTATCGGATCTACGCGGAAAGTTTCCAGGGAGAAGCCGCGCTAGCAGAAATAATCGAACAGGCGCAGACGGTTGTGAACGCAGCCCTCGGAGCGTGAACAGGACGGTGATCGCACCGCTCTCGCCACCTACCTAAACGACGAGAGCTCCCGTGCGATCACCTCATGCAGTTAACGCCTGAGCAGGCCGTCTTCAGCTGCCCTTCTTCATCAGGTACGCCGCAACTGCGGCGTAGGCCGGCAGCGAAGTCGAATCATTCGCGGCGTTGCCGGCGACGGGATGGGACGCGAAACGTACCAGCACCATCTCGGCCACTGGGTCGATGTAGATCGTCTGACCGTGCACATCGCGCGCAGCCTAGGCTGCCGTTGGCGTTCTCGGTGATCCACCACATGTCCCGATACGACCAGCCGGGTAGCTCATCATGTCCGGACTTGGCGAATGCATCCTTGCTCCCACCGCCGGCGATGTCCCTGGTAACCTGGGCCGGGAAAATCTGCTCGCCCTGCCACTTGCCCTCGTTCCGAATCAGTTCGCCAAAGCGCGCCATGTCGATTCATTATCCGGCGCCCCAGACTCACAGCTCGGCCAGGCGATCGCCGGCCGGTCGCGTCTCCTTCCTACTTCCTTACCACACCACAGGCGATGCGCGGTCCGCTATTGCCAGCCGGATCGCTGCGATAGTCATCGATCCCCGAGTGGATCACGATGGCCGAACCGTCGCCGCCAAGTAGCGCGGTTGAGCCGCCCTCTATGATGACCTTGGCGGTATAGAGGTCGGCGACCGCGGTACCGTCGGAGCGCACGTTGATATTGGGCAGATCGCCGTCGTGCTCACCGCTCGCGCTCAGGAAACCGTGGGTCTTGTCGGTCTGGTTGATGTGTCCACCGGCTGACTCAAATCCCGGCCCGTCGCAGCGTCCCACCGTATGCAGGTGGATGGCATGCATTCCCTGCGGCAGGTTGCGTAGCTGGGCAGAGATGAAAATGCCGTCGCCAGTGGAAGTGATCGTGGCCCGGCCGGCAGGCTGGCCGGAGCTCGTCTGCAGCTCAGCGTAGGCGGTGCTCCCACGGGGCGACGGTCCCTTCTGGCCGCCGCCGGTGAGACCGCAGGCGGTGAGGCTACTGATGGCTACGGCGGTGCCGGCGATGGCGATCTTTCTCGACCAGCTATGCTGCATTTGGGACCTCCGGAGAATGCTCACGAGGATTGCGAGGTGCGACATCTCTGAACGTTCGCACACTGCTACGCGAAACCGTGTGGAATGTATCTCTGCGCGAGGGTCAATTGCGCGCCCGGCCCCGGCAGATAGTTCTCAGCGCACCACCTCACGCCCCCACTGGTCGAGCAGGAGGGAGAGACTGTGGTGACCCTGTCCACGGGCCAGGCCGAGCGCGGTATGGCCTCGATGGTCGGTGATCCACTTGTCAGCACCATTTCGTAACAACAACTCAGCCAGCTCCAGATGGCCGAACAGGGAGGAGAACATGAGGGCCGTTCCGCCATCGGTATTGCGGGCGTTCACATTGGCCCCGCGAATTATGAGCAGGTGGGCAAGTTGCACCGAACCATGGAAGCAGGTGGCCATAAGTGGAGTCTGTCCCACCACGTCCGGGAGGTCGGGGAGTGCCCCCGAATCCAGCAGGTAACGAGCAAAATCGAGACGACCGTGAGAAGCGGCCGCCAACAACGGCGTGTCGCCGCTGGCCGTGCGTTCATTGACCTGGGCGCCGGCGATCACTGCTGCCCGTGCGCTCGCGAGGTCGCCAGAGCGGGCAAAGCTGAAGATGTCGCGCCGTGGAATGTCGGGCGGGTCCCAGGGGATCATAAGGGGAGTGATTGGGGTGAAATGACTGGCCCCGATGGGCTCCGTGCTGCAAGCGACTCTATGGGCTGGAGCGCCCCGACCGGGTGCCCGAGCCTAAGCGTTCGCCGTCAGCGCACCGTCAGCGCTCTGTCAGCGTACGTCACCCGGCGGCACCCCCAGTCCGGGCCATATATTCCGCCACGGCTCCGCCGTACCGCTTGCGCCGACCGCGCCGGCCCATGCGCCTCCCTCGCCCAAAGTTGTATGCGACCCTCTGCATCCACTCCAGCGCTAGTGACCCACCTCGTTTGCCCTGACGGGCACGAGACCGACATGAGGGCGAGCATCACGCCCCGTCCCCGTCACAGTTTCTGTCCTTTCATGACGACAATCGCCGCAGCCATCGCCGTCATCGCTGTCATCGCTGTCACGGCCCTACCAGCTCACGCTCAGTCTGCCGTGGCGCCGACAACGCCCTACAACGTCACTGCCGCCCCCCCGCGTGGTTTCGACCGGGCCGCTGGACAGCGCGATGCGCGGAGCTTCCTGGAAGCCCTGGTGCGCCTGGACACCCAGAACCCGCCGGGTAATGAGATACTCACGGCGCAGTTCCTGGATTCTCTGCTCCGGGACCTGCCGGGCGTCGAGACACAGATCCTCGAGGCGGAGCCGGGACGGGCCAATTTTTACGCCCGCTTACGAGTGCCTAAACCCACCGGCCGACCGCTGCTGGTCATGGGCCACATGGACGTCGTCAATGCCGACACCGCCCAGTGGATTACGGCTCCCTTCCAGGTTACGGAGAAGGACGGTTATCTGTACGGACGCGGGGTGATCGACGACAAGGGAATGCTGGCAGCCACCGCCGCCGCCCTGGTCCAACTGGCACCCCGCCGCGCCGACCTCAAGCGCGACATCATCATTCTTGGGACGGCGGGCGAGGAAGGCGGCCCGCCGGTAGGGATCGCCTGGGTACTGGAGAACCATCCGGAGCTGTTCAAGGACGTTGAGTTCGCCCTCAACGAAGGCGGAAGAATCCGGGTGGAGAATGACGCCATCCGCACGGTCAACATCCAGACCACCGAGAAGGTCTACTACGACGTCGTGGCGACGGCCATCGGCCCCAGTGGACACGCGTCAGTTCCACTCCCCGACAACGCCCTTGCCGCGCTCGCTCGCGCCGTCGCTCGGGTCCACGCCTGGAAGGCGCCACTCAAGCTCAACGAGACCACCAGGCTCTACTTTGAGAAACTCGCGCTGATCGAGCAGGATCCAGAGATACGCGCCGCGATGACCGCCGTCTCCCGGCCAGGCGCCGATTCGGCCGCCATGGCTGCCGCTGACGCCGTCCTCTCCCGCGACCCGTTGCACAACGCGGTGCTGCGAACTGGCCAATCCCTCACTCTGTTGAACGGCGGTCTACGGGTGAACATCATCCCGTCGGAGGGGAAGGCGACATTCAACGTCCGCCTTCTTCCCAACGACGACATAACCGAGATCGTCGCCGCCATGAACAGAGCAGGCGGGGAGTCACAGGTCACCTTCAGGCTGGACGGCGAGCCGGCGAAGTCACCGCCGCCGTCGCCGGTCGGTACGGCGCTCTACAAGGCGATGGAGCGCGCCGCTCTGATCATGTCGCCCAAGACCCTGGTCATCCCGTTCATGTCCACTGGCGCTACCGACGGCGCCGAGCTGCGCCTGATCGGCGTTCCGACCTACGGAATCCTCCCGCTCCCCCTGCCAATGGAGGATGAGCTCCGCATGCACGGTGACAACGAGCGTGCGCCAGTTCGGGCGCTGGGCTGGGCGGCTGAATACCTGTACCGGATCATCCTCGACGTGGCCAGCTAACCCGCCAGAACCCTGCCGCCAAATCTTGCTCCCAGCCCAGCCACGCTGACTCGCCTCCTACTGCTCCTCCTCGGCTTCCTCGGGCTGCTCTGGGGGATCGTCGGTGTCGCTCTGGTTCCCATACTTCCGGGGGGCTGGTGGACGCTGGCCACGATGGCGGTGGTCTGCACGCTGGTACCTCTGGGAACGATCATCCGGCTTCGCCAGACCCGAAGCTACGCTAGCCGGTGGGCGCGCCTGCTCATCCTGCGTCCGTTCTGGTACATCACCCTCGCCCTCCTCCTGCTGGCCCCACTGGGCTTGCTTGCCATAATTGGCGGCGCGCTGGCGGGACGCCCGGTGACTGTCGAGCAATGGGCGCTCGCCATCGGGGGAATCCTGCTGGCGATCTTTTTACTCGCTGGCTACATCGGCTCGCGGAAGCTCGTCGTGCGCAGGCTCACCATCCCCGTGACGAGGTTACCGGCGGAGTTCGAAGGGTTGCGCATCACCCAGCTCTCCGACCTTCACGTAGGCCCACACACCTCCAGACGGTTCCTGACCAGAGTTCGGCGGCTGGTGGAACAGTCAGCCGCCGACGTGATCGTCGTCACGGGCGACATGGTGGACGATTTCGCTGGTGACGTGGACATCTACGCCAGCGCGTTCGGCACCCTGTCGGCTCCGTTGGGAGTCTACGCAATCGCTGGCAATCACGACATCTATGCCGACTGGCCAGCGGTGCGCCAACGCCTGGACCGGCTACCGTTAAAAGTGCTCGTCAACGATGTCCATCTCGTCCACCGAGGGGATGCGAGGATCGCCATCCTGGGCACTGGCGACCCGGCTGGCGGCAGCGGTGGCACGGCGACTGGTGGGCCCGACATCGACGCTGCGCTCGCCCTCGTTCCGCCGTCCGTCGTTACGATCGCTCTCGCCCACAACCCCCTTCTCTGGCCCGCTCTCGTTCGAGCCGGGGTCGCCCTAACCCTCAGTGGCCATACCCACAACGGCCAGTTCGCCATCCCAGCACTGGGTTGGAGTCTCGCTAGCCCCTTCCTCAGGCATACTATGGGGCTCTACCGGGAAGGTCCGTCACGGCTCTACATCAATCCGGGCACCAACTACTGGGGGATTCCGTTCCGGCTCGGTACCCCGGCCGAGGTGACGGCGATAGTGCTCACCAGGGACAACGCCGGCGACTGATGGCAAAGCTGGGCGGACGTTTGGGCACTCCCTCTCAGACTACGGCTCAGCCACCTCGCCTGAACCGTCATCGCCAGCCAGTGATGCGTGAGCTGACTGGGCTTTGCTGGTCCGGTCCGGTTCCGACAGCGCCTCACCCACCAGAAGCGCCATCTTCCGCCCCACCTCGTCTTCGACGCCGAACAGGTCCAGGTTCTGGAACACACTGGAGAGGAGTTGGATATCGGACTGGAGCACACCGGCTGCGCGCTCGAATGCCTCCGAGCCGATAGCTGTCGACGCCGCGTCCAGCAGCCCGACCACTGAGGCCCGGACCGCCGTCTCACGCTGCTCCTGTTCTGGCGACGTGACGGTGACTGCGCCCGGGCACCAGGTTAGTTGACGCGTGACCGCCTCCACGAAATGGCGGTGAGCGCTGATGACTGAGGTCGTCAATCCAGCGTCGAGTCCGGGCGCACCCCCCACGGGGCCTCGTCCATCTCGCTATTTCTACCGTGGGTATCCAACTCGGCGGTGAATCCCGCCCGGATCCGCTCCAGCACCATCGTCGGTTCCGCGTCAGCCTCGCTGGCGTAGCGAGCAGCAATGTGGCGAGCCACCTCACCCAGCATGAAGCCCCAGGCGGCCGGGTCGGACCATAGTTCCATGCGCGCTGATAGCCGGGGCGCCCCCTCGGCGAACCAGAGCCGGAGCAGTTCGAACGACTGGCTGTCGTAGTGCGCCATTTCGGGCGCCGGAAGTTCGTCCTTCGGGTAACTCATGGCCGGCGTCGGCGTCGGTTGTGATGGGAAAATGCGGACGGCGATCGGTCCGCGGTCAACGCAGCCGTCCCTTGGTCCAGACGACAACGACACCGCAGGCGTCCATGCCGCGCCGGAATTCGGCCGGCGTGCTGACGGCTGAATTGTACACCTCGATGCCCGCCACTTCGGACGCACCGACGATTTCTGACAGGTCGCTGGCACCCTGGAAGAGCTGCATGCCGTCCACGAAGACCGACGGCGTACAGTTGCGGAGCTGGATGGCGCCGCCGAATCCACCGGTCGGAATCACCTGCAGGCCGGGCACGGTGCGAAGGTAGTCGGTCACATCAACGGCCGATCGCTGGGCAATCTGCTCGGGCGTGATGAAGTAGCCCGAACCTCCCTTGGCGCGCTTGAGGAAGCCAGTCATGTCTTTCGAATCCCGCTTCTCGCCGTAGATCGTCTGCCCCTCCAGCAGCGGCAGTCGATCGGCGAGCCGAACCTGGGTCGTGTCCACACGCCCGCTGGCCAGTTCGACCACTGCGTGGCCAGGCGCGTAACCCAGTGCGCGCACCTCTACCGTGGAGGTACCGGCGGCCAGCGAGTCGAGGCGGAAGGTGCCACGCGCGTTCGTCGTCGTCGAGAGGCCGCTCCCTGGAACGAGCACCTGGGCGTCCGGCTGAGGCGCGCCATCGCGACGCTGAACCTGCCCAACAAGCTGCGCGGTTCCGCGCCGGAAGCGCTTGATCCGCAAACCCGCCGCCGCCGCCGCAGCGCTGTCCGGTCCCGCCACCAGCGTTACCGCATCACCGCGACCGATGCGCATGTCGCGCCACTCGGCTACGCCCGGCGCCAGCGTCAGTTCTACCTCGCCACTCTCGTCAGCCGCGCTGCTCGCCCCGGTCGCCGCCTGCACGGTTACCGGCTTGTCGGCGCTCAGCTTGCACATCACGAATCGCCCGGACGAATCGCTGCGCACGTTAACGATTCGACGCTGGTTGCGAAGTCCGCGCTGGTCGAGTGTCAATTCCGACCAGGTCGCCGTGACTGTGCCATCAGCCACCGGCTCGCCGCTATCGGCGTCGCGGACGAATCCCATCAACAGCCCTTCGCCAATTGCACCCCCACACACTACCGAGTAAACCGTGGCTGGCGACGGTAGACCGAGGTCGGCATGCGTCACAACGCTGTCGGCTACGTCCAGCCCCAGGATCGGCTCGCGCAGCGACAGGGAATCGGTGCGTGGATGAAAGAAGCCAATCGCGTAACGACCCGGCGGCACGCTGTCCATGCGGTACGCGCCCAGCGAGTCGGTGCGTGCCGAGAAGCCGATCACTGGATCGGAGATCAGTGAGATCTGGACCAGCGCATCCACCAGCGGCCGGTCCACCGTGCTGTCGGTAACGACACCGACGACGGTGGCGGCACCCTTGACCGGCTGCGCACTTGTCATGGCCGGTAGGGCAAGCAGGGCGGCGATAACGAGCAGCAGGGCGGCGCACGCGCGGACGGGGTGCGCGTCGGCCGGCCGGTTTGTAGAGAGAGAACGGTCGCAGGAGGTCATGGCGAGCGGCATCGAGATCGAGAGATGGGGCGGCAAGGGAGCTCCCCCTGAACAGTGGAGATACACGCCCGGCCCGTAACGTGACAAGAGCAAACTCTCCTCTCCCACTCCCCTGATCTAGGGATCTGGAGGGTTGCGAACGGTCGAACGACTGTCCAGTAGACCAGCAAGTCGGCCGTGTGTAGCGTATCCTATACACCAGAGACGCCCGTGTTCCACTACGCGGTCGCTCTGGAGTCATAGCCGGCATTGCCGTCTCAGGGGTCCAATGAACCCCGCGACCCGTAAACCCGTCACCGGAGTTCCTGCATGTCCCCACGTTTCTCCGTCGCCGTCGCCGCTGCCAGTCTGGGCATGGGTCTCGGCCTGGCCACTCAGGCGGTCGCCCAGCAGCCCCAGGGTGCCCGTCCCGCCGGAGAGCGTCCGGCATACGTGCGCACTTCGCCGCCCGACGACCCGGTCATCCAGAAGGCCTGGGTAGAGGGAATGGAGCGCTCCCAGGCGATGTCACTCGTGCAGGTGCTCACCGACTCCATCGGCCCCCGGCTGAACGGCTCTCCCGGTCACAAGTCTGGCAACGAGTGGCTGCTGCAGAAGTACAAAGCACTGGGCGTGCCCGCCAGGAACGAACAGTACGGTACCTGGAACTCCTGGCGTCGTGGCGTCTCCCACGTGGATCTGGTAGCACCGCGCGTTAGATCGCTGGAGGGACTGATGCTGGCGTGGAGCCCGGGCACCGGCGGCCAGCCACTGGAGGGCGAGGTTGTGACGCTGCCGGCGGTGACGACCCGCGCCCAATTCGACGCGTGGCTGCCCACCGCCCGCGGGAAGTGGGTGCTCATCAGCGGACCACAGCTCTCCTGCCGCGCACCATCGCAGTGGGAAGAGTTCGGCACCGAGGCATCGCGGGCACGTCTGAAGACCAGCCAGGACTCGCTGAACGCCACCTGGTCCGCACGTATGCGGGCCACGGGTACAGAAGGGATGAACGCCACCGCCAGTCTTCACGCGGCGCTCAAGCAGGCCGGCGCGAACGGTGTGCTCAGCAGCAACTGGTCGCGCCTCCCGGGCGTTGATAAGGTGTTCGGCTCCTGGCACCAGCTGCTTCCCACGATGGAGATCATCTGCGAGGACTACGGCCTTCTCGCCCGGCTGGCGGAGGAAGGTCAGCACCCCCGCGTCCGCGTAACCGCGGAAGCAGAGATGCTCGGCGAGCAGCCGACGTTCAATACGATCGCCGAGATCAAGGGATCGGAGAAGCCGAATGAGTACATCGTGCTATCGGCGCACTTCGACTCCTGGGACGGCGCGTCTGGCGCGACCGACAACGCCACCGGTACAGCGACAATGCTGGAGGCGATCCGGATTCTCAAGCAGGTGTACCCGAACCCGAAGCGGACGATCATCGTTGGCCACTGGGGCGGCGAGGAGCAGGGGCTCAATGGCTCGCGCGCCTTTACTGAAGACCATCCGGAAATCGTGAAGGGTACGCATGCCCTCTTCAACCAGGACAACGGCACCGGCCGGGTAGTCGGGATGAGCCCGGGCGGGCTCGTCAAGGCGGGCCCCGTGCTGCGCGGCTACCTGTCGAAGATCCCGTCGCAGATTACCGGACAGATCAATTTCCAGGAGCCCGGATCTCCGGCCGGCGGCGGTAGCGACAATGCTTCGTTCGCCTGTTACGGTGCGCCGGCCTTCGGCCTGAACGCGCTCGGCTGGGATTACGGCAATACCACCTGGCACACGAACCGCGACACGTACGACAAGATCGTGGAAGAGGACCTGAAGAACAACGCGACGCTGACGGCGATGCTCGTCTACCTTGCCGATCAGGATCCACAGTTCATGCCGCGCGATCGGATTTCGCCGTTGCCAACCAACCCGCGCACTGGCCAGACGACGCCATGGCCGGAGTGCACCCCAGCGGCCCGCAAGACGGCCGACAGCGGTCGCTGACAGCGATCAGTCAACAGAATACGCGCGCCCGGTACGAGTCAGCTCGTACCGGGCGTTCCTGTTGCCCCCCCGCCGTCCGCCAGCAGGACTGCTTGCAACTGGTCCCTCACGAAGCACGCCTCGGCGCCGGCGAAGTCCAGCACCAGCACCTCGCCCATGCCTATCCGCCACTGGACGACAGTCTCGTGCGAGGTTACAGGGTTGTCGGTGTGCAGCATTGAACCGTTCACCCGATAGACGAGTTCGATAGTCTGGCGGCGCTCTCCGACGGCAAAGGAGTAATGCAGTCGGCCACCCTCCTCGAACTCCATACCGACTTCGGGAGCGAAGTCCAGCGAGTGGTGCGCCCGCAACAGGCGCCAGCGGCCTATGAGTGAAGGAATTGGCATAACTCTCAACCTAGTGGCGGCGGCCGCAGACTCGGAGCGGCTACGTCCGTGATCCCCCGCAGCGCGGGATGCTCCAGAACCGCGTTCCGCGCCCCTGCCTCGTGCCTCACCAGTCCGACTTCAGCGTCCCCTCACTGCGCAGCGGGGGCGGACGACGGCGAGTGATCCCGGTCGCGTCGCCTGTCCAGGCCTCGTACGATGACGTAGGCGATCAGGGCAACGAGGAAGAAGAGCAGGAGCATCCAGGCGACACCCTGGAGAGTCTCGATGATCGTCCGGTATACCTCCAGCGTCCACCGCTCCGGTGTCAGGATGGGGATCGGCTCGCCCTTCATGCGGGGAAGGACGTACTGCTCCAGGTCGTAAAGCCGTACGCCCTTTGAGATACCTACGACGTAGATGGCGAAGACCACGTAGCGATGCCAGGCGCTGCTCAGCTCATCGGCTACCAGCCGATTGAGAATGCTACCGATGGAGTTCGTGAACAGCCGCGCGACCACCCAGCATACCACGACCGCGATTACAAAGGTTACTAGCAGGAGAGCGAAGAACATGGATGGGGTGGTCGTGAGTAATTGTGATCCTCCGCGGCACTACCATTGCGGACATTGTGCCAGCGGCCCCGCGCACAAGCGCCCGGTCTTTCACAGACCACGGAGGAAACATGTTTTTTCACCGCTTCGGTCTGCCCGGAATCCTCGGCATCCTACTGCTGGCGATCTGGACGATCGGCTTCTTCGTTCTCGGAATGCACAACGGGCTCTTCCATGTACTATTTCCCGTTGGCATCCTCCTGCTCGTAGCCCAGGGCGTGAGACGAATCGCTGTCTGATGGGGACGGGAGCAGCCGCGGCGCCGGTCTGACCGGCGCCGGCGGCGGTTCCAGCAGCCTTCCGAGGGCGCGGAAGAAGTCGCCGCCAACGGCCTCAACGGTCGTTATCGCTGACTCGACACCAGAGGACACTGCCGCCGTTACACGTGTCGGGACGGAGGCGGTGGGACTGTCGCGCCCATTGGTAGCGAGCGACGACTGAGCGAACAGTTCCGCCAGGCTGCTGCCCACCACGGTGGCCAGTTCGCGGCCAGCGTTGCGGATAATCTTGGCCGCGTCGCCGGCGATCGCGCCGAGAGCCTCCGGCCAGTCCACGGGCGGACCGCCGTCCATCTGAAGCGTTGCGAAGATGTGATGGCGCATCCTCACCACTATCGGCGAGGCGAAGGCGATCGGGTTGAAATTCTCGACGTAGCGCGCACCCAGCCCCTCAATGAGCGCCGCCGCGCGGGCGAAGTACACCATCTCACCGGTAAGAACGATCGGCCAGTCGTAGAGTTCACGCATGACCTCCTCGGCCAGCACCCGCGCCGCCTCCTGCGGTCCCTTACCCGAGTAGGCGAGATCCAGCAGCACCTGCACCAGCCGCCGGATCTCCGCCGGGTCGGCGCCCGGCGCGACAATACCCAGCGCCTCGAAACCGTCGGCAACGGCGGCGGCGTCCTTGCGCACGGCGGCCATGACGGCCCGCACCAGTATCGCCCGCTGCTCAATCGGAACTCGCACGCACATCCCGAAGTCGAGTAGTACGATGCGGCCGTCGGGAGAGACGAGCAGGTTGCCCGGATGCGGATCCGCATGAAAGAGGCCGTCCATGAGCATCATCCGCACGTAGATCTCCATCACCCCGCGCACCAGCTCCGACGGATCCACCCGGCCGGTCTCGATCAGGTGGCCGATGCGATCTACCCGTTCCCCTTCCACGTACTCCATCACCATCACCCGATGGCGCGCCATCTCGGCGTGGATGAACGGCACGATTACGCGTGGATCATTGGCGAAACTGGCGCCGATCTCGATCGCATGCTCCGACTCGAGGCGGAAGTTCATCTCGTCGTCAATGCGACGGCCGAACTCCTCCACGGTGATGCGAAATCCCCGCACGTGAGGATTCGGCCACCAGTATTCGACGGTTGCCGCTATCTGCCGCGCCGAGGCCAGGTCGCGGGCGATTACTCGTTCAATTCCGGGGCGGAGCACCTTGACCACCACGTCGTGCCCCTGCCAGCGAGCGCGGTAAACGAGGCCGAGCGACCCGGCGGCGAGTGGCGTCTCGTCGAACTCCTGGAAAACCACCGTGTGCGGTTGGCCGTAGGACGCCTCTATCTCGGCAGCCACGGCCGGAAAGGGGGATGCGGGCACACGGTCCAGCAGTGAACCGAGGGCGCTCACGTAAGGCTCCGGAACCAAATCGGCGCGGGCGGCAAATACCTGCGCCAGCTTTACGAACGTCGGCCCGAGGGCGATGATGGTGGCCACCATCTTCTCTGCGCGGGCTCGGTGGAAGACCGCCGAACGTGACTGAGGCCGTCCCCAAAAGATCCAGCGCCGAAAATCGCGTCGGAAAGAGACAGCGAGCGGCAGGAAGCGGAAAACTATGTAGAGGGTGTGCATTAGAGGTGCATTAGTGCACATCCATGGCCATCAGCCATAAGAGAACAGCAACGGCGCGGCCTCGCTCTAATTTGCAGGCGCGGCAGGGCTCACCACCACCAGAACGGAATCTCGAACAGTGCCCAGGGTCGTGCCCAACTCGGCCACGACGTACGCCTGCCCTGGCGCCGACCCTCGTACGATGCCGCCTGGCGTCACATTGATGACGGTTGGACTACGGCTCAACCAGCGCACAATAGCCAGTCCGGTCCGCGGCGATCCATTGGAGTTTTTGATATCAGCGGAGAGCGACACTTCTTCCCGTACACGCAGGGCAACCGGCACGGCAACTGGCGAAACGATAGTCAACTGAATGGTGACACCCGCGGTAGGTTCCGTGCTCGAACCGCTGGAGCAGCCGACTAAAGCCGCCAAGGAAAAAATGGCACCGGCGCGGATCAGCAAGGCGCCCCGGGATGGTGGACTGACTGACATGGAAGGTCGGCGTCGAGGTGAGTTTCGAGCTGCGCGCGGCACTTCCCTGCGCACTTCACCTACCCTTCAATCACGCTTTGGTTGCGGGCCGACGCAACCATATTGCCCCCGGCTCGACGTCGCCAGGAAGCGAGTGTCTGTTGCCCGGGAGGTCTGCTCAGTGCGCCGGCGGGCCGTGAAAGGCCACATAGCCAACGCAGGTGATGAGGATCGACCCGACAGCGAACAGTGCGATCAGCAGCAACCGTGTGGCCGCGGTCACCGGCGGATCGTGTAGAGCGGCCTCGCGCCATCCACGTAGGCCGCCAATGACGCCCATCAAGGCCAGAAAGGGCAGCGTGCGCGACCAGAGCACGATTCCCATCACCGGTTGCAGCCAGTGTCCCACGGCGAGGCCCGCGGCCGCAACGATAACGACCGTATTGAACCGGGAGAGGCCGAGTACTGTCATGGCCGCAGGTAGCGGGATGCCGTCATGGGGCTGCAACCTACGCTGTAGTGGGCGCCGCACAAGCGCCGGGCATAGCTAAATCGAACGACAGCCGGAGGCATCAATGTTATGCCAACGCCACAACACGGTCCGCCAGAAAAGAGTACCTCTCCCCACGCCTGCCGATGGCTAAACAGCCACACTCGAACTTCGCCAAGGCGGTCCAGAGGGATAAGGCACTCACACGTGATAGTCGTCCGTTGATTACGCCATCACGGATTTATCCAATATGACAGCTTGAGTAGCAGGGTGTTATCCGGATGCAGCCCGAAGAGAGCATCACGATCGCGGCTAGAGTCGAACTCGTGGGCGTTCACGTTGTACTCCTGCACGGGGTGGCTGAAGATGCCCGTCCCCTCCAGGAAGAAGGGTCGACGCTCGTCGTAGAACTGTTCGAAGGTGCCCAGATTGAGCTGAGCCGGATCGGCCTCCACCTGCCCAAAGTCAGGATTGATAGTCGCATCCAGCGTGAGGTTGGACGACAGCCCGTACTTCAGGTCCGCTCCGGCCGTGATCCGCTGCGGGTGGTTGAAACCGTCACCTCCCGGACGCGTGACATTCTGCGTTACGACATACGGCACAACCTCAAGCCGCCGCGGCGTGGATATACCGACTATGCCGCCAATTTCTCCTGCCTGCGACACGTAACCCTGCTCACCGCGACGGAAGAGAGGCCAGCTTATGCGCGCGCCAGTGCGAGCCACGTCGCGCACTATCAGCAGCCCGAACGTGTGCTCCTCGGGTCGGCATAACGCAGTTGGCTGAATGGAATTCGAAACTCCGCCGTCCAGCCGGTAGAATCGATTGCCGTGGCGACATCCCACACGGCATCCCACGACAGGTCCTCGACGTTGTCGTTGTAGACGTAAGAGTCGCGCTTCACCCCGGCCGGATTGACTGCGAACTGGTAGGCCGTGCGCCTGTCATGATAGGAGTCGATGACCAGCTTCAACTGCTCCGACGGAACGCGCTGATCGCGACGGGCCAGAAGCGACACGATGCTATCCGGCGCCGGATCGTACATGTGCACGAAGACGTAGAGATTCCGGTTGTCATAGGCCACCCGTGCCTCTGTGCGGAAGCGGGACTCGACGCCCTCTTTGGGCTCGTACTCCAGGAACTGATCGATCGCCGGCGCACCCAGCCAGAAAGGCTCGTCATCGCGACCATCCAACTTCGGAACGTGCGCTGCCCGCACAGCCATCGCCTTGGTGGCGGTGGAACGTTTTACGATATCCGGCGCGATGACTGCGTCCTCAGTCACCGAGGATGACCTTGCCTGAGCGCCGGCGGATACGGCGGCGACGGAGGCGATGAATGCCAGCGCTACGGAGAGTGCACGAGAGTGTGGTCGCGGCAGGCTGTACGGCACGGCAGGTGGGGTGGAGGACTCGTAGGCGACTAAGCGCAGGTCGTTCACCCTCCTGAGACAGCGCGATCGCAGCAAGCGTTTGTCAGGCACGTGAAATTCGTGCGAAGGCATAAAAATCCGGAACGCTCACATGGCGTCGCACGATCGAACGCACTAGCGTAGGAGACCGTCTTCCCCTTACCGCGATGCGCTGGACATCCCGTAGCCGCCCATTTCACGTCGCCCTCCTGCTCGGCGCGCTGAGCCTGCTCATCATGCTCGGCGAGCTGGGCGTGCACGCATTCACGTTGGGGCTCGCGCTGGCAGTCGTACCGGTGCCCGCCTATGTCGTTCTGGCTCTCTGGCTGGACCGCTTCGAGCCGGAGCCCGTGCGCATGCTCGCCACCACTTTTCTTTGGGGCGCGTCGATTGCCGTCTTCCTCTCGCTCGTCGTCAACAGCCTCGTCGCCAGCCTCGCTGATGCGGTGCTGGGTGGAATGGGCGATCAGGTGGCGGCCATCTTCGCCGCGCCGTTGGTGGAGGAGGCAGCGAAGGGACTGGCGCTCCTACTCGTCTTCCTGCAGGCACGCGATGAATTCGACAACGTGACCGACGGCGTCGTCTACGCGGCCATGGTCGGACTGGGCTTCGCGATGACGGAGAACGTTCTCTATTACGGTCGGGCGATGGCCGAACTTCCCGGCGACCCGTGGCCAGTATTCCTTCTTCGCGGTCTCGCGACACCATTCGCCCATCCCCTTTTCACGGCGATGACGGGCATTGGACTGGGCATAGCCCGTGAACGGTGCCGCGGCGGGCGCGAACTTTTCCTGATCCCTTTCGCCGGCTTCCTCGTGGCGGTCATTCTCCATGCGGTCTGGAACCTCGCGGCGACACTGGACGTCTTCGCGCCAACATACCTGCTGGTGATGGTTCCCATCTTCGCCGGCACGCTGCTCGTCGTCCGCGATTCTCTGCGCCGCGAATCAGCCGTGATTCGCGACCAGCTGTCGCACCTCTGCGGCAGCGGAGCGCTTACCAAGGCCGAGCTGTCCGCGCTGTGCTCGGTACGCGGCCGCCTTGGGGCGACTTTTCACGCCGCGCGGTTCGGAGGTGTCGATGGCTGGCGCCGCCGCTCGCGCTTCCAGCGCACAGCCACCGACATCGCATTTCACCGCTGGCGTGTAGCCCGCGATGGTGCCGAGCAACGGTCAGCAGCGGAGGAAGAGGAAGTGCTGCGAGCCTCCAGAGGCTGAGCCATCGAATAGCGTCAGCGACCCGCTTCCAGCGCTGTTTCGAGCGCTTGAGTGAGAGTGGGTTCGCTGGCCGTCACCGGCCCCAGATGAGACCAGCGAAGGACGCCTTCGCGGTCGATCAGGTACGTGGCGGGCACGCCAACAGCGGCGAAAGTGGTGCTCACCCGTCCGTCGGCATCACGCCATATCGGGTATGTGACATCGTACTTCTCGGCGAACTCGGCGACTTCCTCGTCCTCTCCGCCAGCATCGATGCTCACACCGATTACTTCCAATCCGCGTGACTGCTCTCGCTCGAACAGGGCCTGAAGTTCCGGGATCTCCTTGCGGCACGGGTGACACCAGGTGGCCCAGATGTTCAGCAGCACCACCCGGCCGCGCAGGTCGACGAGAGAGACGGGATTTCCCTCAATGGTACGTGCCGCATAAGCCGGCGCTGGATCGCCTATTCTAGGCCTCGTCGTCGGCGCCGTTCCGCGGGTACTGGTGGTGGCAGCACCATCCGAATCGGACCCCGATCCGCCCGTGCAAGCGGAGGCAATGACGACCATGCCGACGACGGCGGGCACCATCGCCCGCCAGGCAGCCAGCGCGATTTTCCAGACGCCTTCGGGCATTGCCGACCGTGACCTGGGGGCCGTCATCGCTCGCCTCCCAGAGACATGCGGGCAACGCTGACCTTTGACGGGGTGCCCGGTTCGGTCCAGGTGAGGTGGAGCCAGCCACCGCTGGCGGCCATGCGGGGGAAACCACTGGACCGCGCGGCGCCGCTGCGGGCGACCGTCAACGGTTGGTCGGCGATACCGGCAGCGCTTACGCGTCGCAACTGCAGCGCAGCCTCCTCGCCACCGGTGCGTTCCAGCCAACTCGCTAAAGCCGACCCATCGTCAAGGAGCAGGACGTCCACCCGACCCACTGGATTCCCGCCATCAAGCCGAACCGGTCTGCTCCACGTCGCGCCGCCGTCGGTCGAGCGAGCGAGCAGCACTCGGGAGGTATCCTGAGCACCGGTAAACCAGACCACGACCGCACTGTCACCACGGGCAGCCACCGCCGGGCCATTCACCGGGCAGGCGGCGATCTCCCAGCCATCGTTGGCGACGATCGACGGCGCAGTCCACACGCCGTCCACCAGGCGGACAGCGGCGATGTCGCGTACCTCGTCGGCTGTACGATCCCGGTAGACCACCAGCGGTCCACGCCGGGTCATGGCCACATCCGTCTGGCAACAGTCGCAGGTGCGAGCATCCAATGTCTGCTCCACGCCCAGCCCACCGTCAGCGGCTACGGTGGTGGTCACCAGCGACATCTCGTTGGCCAACTCGTGCTCCGAGCCCTGGCCGGGCGCGTACTTTCGACCGTCCAGCCAGACGGCGGCCACTGAGTCGCCTACCGGCCAGAGAGAGACGAAGCCGTGCTCCGAGGCCGTGCCGTCCCGGTGGGGCGTAACAGGTTCACTCCATGTACTACCGCCATCGGCGGACTGCATCAGACGGATGTCGTAGATAGCGCCCTTTTCTGCGCCACGCTGGAGCCAGTGTGCCGCCAGTTTGGCACCGCCCAGTGGCAACAGGGAGGGGAAGTCTGCCCAGTTGACGAACTGATCGTCGCGCTCGACTATCGTTTGTGGAGCCGACCACTGGCTGTCATTGAGGACGGCAAAGCGGAGAGCATAACGTCCCTCGGCAGTGGGCTCCAGCCAGCTCAGGTAGACCGCACCGTCGGGTGCCACCGCCAGGTTCGGCTCGGCGCTTCCTGGGCCAGCCGGGGACCGTAGCGAGTCAGCGGCGCCGAGGGTGATAGTCGCGGCCCTCGCAGCATCGCCAGAGCTTAAGTCGTTACTCCTGCCGCAGGCGACTGCGGCGATCAGGAGCAACGAGGCGAGAGAGGCGCGAACGGACATTGTCATTGAACGGCCATGGAGCAGTCTCCGAGAGTGAAGTCCAGCACTTGTCCAGCTCGACGAAACCAGCCGGGACGCACCAGCCATTGCAGGTCGGGGCACCGCGCCCCATCCCCGGACAATACTCGCTCGGCTCTCCGATCCCCACCAGTGCGGGGATTTCCGCCGCCGCCGCCCGTCTGCTCCGGCGAATTGCATGGTGGCGTCAGGAATCAGAGTGAACCTCTGGTAGGAGTGCACGCCGATAACGCATACCTACGCCCACTCCGTGAGCGCCGCTCGACGGCGCAACGGCCAGGAAGTAAAGTGAACGGCGCCTGGAATAGTTGGAGCGTTGAGCTTCTTAGTGTTCAGCAACGAAAAGCCGAAGGAATAGCTGCGCGTAGTTGATGTCGACCCATCCTCATCGGAGACTGTCGTGAGAGATACAGCATTCCCGGCCCGGCTAGTAACGCCAGGCACATTGGCCCTCTTCATCGCCCTGGCCTTAACCGGCGCCTGTTCGACAGCCTCGACGGACGATCCAGCGTCCTCTTCAGGGCGCTCGTCTTCCGATAGTTCGCCCTACGACCTCATCATCGCCAACGGGCGGGTGATCGACGGCAGCGGCAACCCCTGGTTCCTGGGTGATGTCGCGATTCGTGGCGATCGGGTGGTGCGCGTGGAACGGCGCGGTGTGCTGGACAGTGCGGCGGCGCATCGACGCATCGACGCGACCGGCAGGGTCGTGGCACCGGGCTTCATAGATATTCAGGCCGGCGGCCCGTACCTCACCGGCGACGGCCGTTCGGTGAGCAAGCTCATTCAGGGTGTGACAACGGAGATCATGGGCGAGGGTTACACCGCCGCCCCGATCAGCGACCGCACCCTGGCGAGCATGGATACCTCGAACGCGGAAGCGTTGGCGTCGTCCCGCAGCTTCCAGGGTGACCGGGGCTTCGACAAATGGCTGCGAGCGATGGAATCACACGGAGTGTCGCCGAACATCGGCGCCTTCGTGGGAGCCGCCACGCTGCGTCAGTACGGAATGGGACTGAGCATGGGTGCCGCTACCGGCGCCCCCCTGGACTCAATGCGCTCCGCGCTTCGCCATGCCATGGAAGACGGCGCTTTCGGACTTGGCTCGGCCCTTATCTACCCGCCCGGGAACTTCGCCAGCACGGAGGAGCTGATCTACGTGGCAAGGGCTATGGCGCCTTACGGGGGCATCTACATCACCCACATGCGCTCCGAAGCCGACAGCGTTCTCCCCGCCATAGACGAGGCCCTGCGCATTGGCGGTGAGGCCGGCGTCGCGGTGGAGATCTACCACCTGAAGGCCGCCGGCACGAGGAACTGGAGCAAGATGACGCCGATGATCAACAAGATTGACTCGGCGAGGGCGGCTGGGCTCGACGTTCAGGCGACCATGTACCCGTACACAGCAGGCGGGACTGGTCTTGCAGCCTGCCTGCCGCCATTCGCGTCCGAAGACGGCAAGCTGATGCAGAATCTGGCCGACCCGGTCGAGCGCGCCCACATACGGGCCGAGGTCACCAAACCGACCAGCTACTGGGAGAGCCTCTGCGAGTTGTCTACACCCGCGGGTGTGATGCTCGGAGGGATTCGGTCCGAAGAGAATAAGAAGTGGTCCGGACAGCGCCTGTCGGCGGTCATGGCTGCAAGTAACAAGGACTGGCTCGACACGGTCATGGATCTGCTCCTCGTCGAGAATGGCCGCATAGGCGCCATGTATTTCCTGATGAGCGAGGACAACGTCAAGGAGGTCCTGCGTCAACCGTGGATCATCATCGGTACCGACGCTGCCGGGATGGATCCGGACAGCGCGCGCGGACCATCTCACCCGCGTGCCTACGGCACCTACTCACGCATCCTCGGCCGATATGTGCGCGACGAGGGAGTGATCACGCTCGAGGACGCGATACGCAAGATGTCCGGCGCGGTCGCCGAGAGGCTTCTGATCCGTGATCGCGGGCTGCTTCGGGAAGGGATGTACGCAGACATAGTCGTCTTCGACCCAGCCACGGTTGGGGAACTCAGCACCTATGAGGAACCGCACCAACTCTCCACCGGCGTCGACTATGTGTTCGTCAACGGCGTCGAGGTCGTGAGCAAGGGCAAGCACACGGGAGCCAAACCTGGTCGTGCCATCCGTGGCGCGGGATGGACCGGCGCGACAACAGCTCGGTAGGCCGCGATGTATAGGCGGAGGGCTGGCGCAGACAGCCTGCTTTCTCGATTAGTCGCCGACCACCGGGCTGTCACGCCTGAGCAGCAGATAATACGCTTCCCCCTTCGCCGGCTCGCGCCAGAGGCCAGCCACTTCGTAGCCATTCGCCAGAGCCCATTCCCAGGCCATGCGGGTATGCTGTCGCCAGACTACTGCGCCAGCAGGGTCGGCGGACACAACGGCGTGGATGTCCAGCGGTATTGCGATCCTCACGGCCGGTGGGAACGCCTCAAACGGTGCGGAACCAACGAGAGGAGCCGATCGCAGTTCCGGCGTCAACGCCGAGGACGTACCGTCGGGACAGGTCGAAAGGACGGGTTGCCCGTCGATCGGCCAGGCGACGATCATGCGGTCCGTGCCCAGTCCACGATGGAGCGCGCTTGTCGCCTCCCCGTACATGTCGCGCACATACTCGTGCGCCCGCGCTCCCAACCGGTTGAAGTTGAGGTGGGCGTTGCGCGCCACCAGCGGGTCGAACGTCCAGTACATCGTCGTCGCGCCAACCGCTCGCGCAGCATCTCGTTGCCATTCCTTGAGCCGCCGGCCGAGCCCCGAATCGCGTAACTCGGGACGGACGGCGAGCATGTCAGACCAGTGCACCACCCGCCCGTTCTCCAACCCGGTCATGCCGAAGACAAAGCCCAACAATTGACCGTCGTCGTTGAAGGCACCGGCAGCGACACCGCCGAGCCGCTGCGACACCTTGAGGATCGCCGGTGGTACGGCCTCGCCGAAATCGGGCCCCCACGTCTCATGCTGGAGCTCGACGCACGCAGCGTAATCGGCCTGCGAGGTCAGGGATCGAATCTTTGGGAGACGTTCCATCGGACAGAGGTTACGGGAGGTTGGTGGTCCAAACGCTCATTCACGGGCGCGACGCGATCCCGATACAAAGGGCCGCTCCTGGACGCGGGAGTCGACCGAGCCATTCCGGGATGCAGCCAGTGCTGGCGCCTTCGGGCTGGAACCGCTACTGCGCACCATACAAAGAAGCTTCGACACGGAACGGCCGCTGCGCCACCCGGGCGCCCCTGTCGGATTGCCGACGGAAGGGCGCTCCCCGAACGGTCTGTAACTGTCATCCGTAGTCATGACCGCAGAGTATGCTTCGCAACAGCTTCGGCCCCGTCCGGGATGCAGAATCCTCGGTCAATGCCGCAGTGCCCGCGGCGGCAGCCCACTCAGAGGAAACGATCTGGAGCGCCGGACCTCTGCAGCCGCAATCACACCTTGCACCGCGCGCCCGACCACCGTCTATTCGCCAGGTCCCGATCACGGAGCCCCAAAAGATGCATCGCCGTTCCATCGCACGCCTAGCCGCCGGCACTGCTCTGTTCGCCGTGGCTACTCTCCCTGCCGCCGCCGCAGCTCAGTCCACCGGCCCCGACACCGCGTACGCGCGCCTGGTCCGGGAGTACACCAGCGACCCGTCCTTCCTCCCCGCCAATCTCACATCGCTACCGCTCAGCGCCACCGTACCCAGTCCGCAGCGGCATTTCGGGACGATCATCGGCGCGCCCGGCGTGATGCATCAATCGGCCGAGATCTACGGCTACTTCAAGGCGCTCGCCGCAGCGTCCCCTCGCGTGCGCCTGGATAGCGTAGGTATGACCGAGGAGGGTCGGCCGATCATGCTCGCCGTCATCGCCGACGAAGCTACCATGGGGCGACTGGACCACTACAAGCAGCAGCTTGCCCGTCTGGCCGATCCGCGTACTCTTCCGGCCAGCCAGGCAACCGCCGTCATCAATGACGCAAAACCGATCTACTTCCTCAATGCCGGCCTCCACTCGCCGGAGATGGGAAGCCCGGAAATGGTCATGGAGCTCGCCTACCGCCTGGCAGTCAGCGACGAGCCGGAGATCAAAAAGATCCGAGACGGGGTGATCACGCTCATCAGTCCAGTGGCCGAGCCGGACGGGCGCGATCGCCAGGTAGACTGGTACCTGACCTACACCAAGGGACGTCCGACGTACGACGACGGCTTCCCGCGCAGTGCGCCCTACTGGGGTAAGTACGTCGTCCACGACAACAACCGCGACGGGATCCAGATCTCGCAGGCGCTCACCCATGCGCTCTACGACGTCTACTACGACTGGCTTCCGCTGGTCATGCACGACCTCCACGAGTCGGTGCCGCTTCTCTATATCTCCACCGGCACCGGGCCGTACAATCCCAACAACGATCCGATCGCGGTGAGCGAGTGGCAGCTGCTCGCCAACAACGATGTTACGGCCCTCAGCGCACTCGGCATGCCCGGCGTCTGGACATGGGGATTCTTTGACGGCTGGTGGCCCGGCTACGCGATGTGGGTGGCCAACAACCACAACTCCATCGGTCGCTTCTACGAGACCTTCGGCAATGCCGGAGCGGACACATATGTGCGCGACCTGAGCAACGACCGCTACGCTGGCGACGTCGTCACCAGCCGTCAGTGGTACCGCCACTGGCCGCCCACCGAGAAGGTGCGCTGGTCAGCCCGCGACAACGTGAACTACATGCAGGCTGGCGTGCTCGCGTCGCTGACCTTTGCCGCCGACAACGGTGGCATGATGCTGCGGAACTTCTACACCAAGAGCAGCAACTCACTTCGCCGCGGCACCGAGACAGCGCCGCACGCGTTCCAAATTCCCGGCTTTCAGCGCCAGGAAGACCCGGCGCGCACCGCCTACCTCGTAAACCAATTGCGGCGTCACGGGCTGGAGGTTCGCCAGCAGGCGTCTGGCGACGGTGCCGGCGATTTCTGGGTGCTGCTCGACCAGCCGTACCGCGACCTTGCTGTCAACTTGCTCACGGATATGCAGTTCCCGTCGGAGGCGCAGTACCCGCCGTACGACGACATCGCCTGGACGCTGGGACGCATCTATGGCGTCGACGTCAAGCCTATCGACGATCCGTCGGTGCTCACCCGCAAAGGTCTCACGCTGCTGGCCGACACTGTCGCCGCAGTCGGCTCCCTGAATGGCCGCGGGAACGTCTTCCTGATCGCCAATAAAGCCCAGAACGAGCTCTTGCCATCGCTGTATGCACTGCGCGAGCGCGCTCCGTCAGTGCGCTTCGCTGCGACCGAGCGAGCGGTCGTGATCGGTCGTGATTCCTTCCCCGCCGGAACCATCATCGTCGAGGGTGCTGATGCGGCCGCTATGCAGGACATCGCCAACCGCTACACTCTCCCAGTGGTCGCTACCGGCGGGGCGCCCGATGCACCACGCCACGCACTCTCGCTGCCGCGCGTGGGTATCTACCACACCTGGTTCAACACCCAGGACGAGGGCTGGTCGCGCTACACGTTCGATCAGGTGGGCGTTCCATACACGTCCATCGACAAGGACGACCTGCGCGCGGGCAACCTGCGCGCGCGATTCGACGTCATCCTGATTCCGCGCGTCAGTGGGAGCGTCGACCGCCTGATCCATGGCGTGGATAGCAAGTGGGGGCCGATGCCGTTCCAGCGGACGGCGAGCACACCGTCCTTCGGCACGCCCGACTCTACCGCCGATATGACCGGTGGACCCGGCTTTGAGGGAATGGCCGCACTTGAGCGGTTCGCCAACGATGGCGGTGCCATCATCACACTCGGCGACGCCACGCGCATGGTGGCCGAGACGGGTATTGCCGGGAATCTGACGCCGGCAACGACGCGCACTCTGTTCCACCCAGGATCGGTAGTTCGCGCCCGTACCCGCCGCGCCTTCTCACCGATCCTCTACGGCTTCCCCGATCAGTTCATGATCTTCCGTGGCAACGGTTCGCTCTACCAGGTCAACGATCGCGACAGCACGATGCTGGTACTCCAGTACGGTACGCGTATCGCCGAGAAGAAGCAGCCCGAGGGCCCGATGCTCGGGATCCCGGACAGCGGCAAGACAAAGTCCGCTGGTAAGGCCGAGGAGAAGCCTTCCGCCAGATCTGCCGACGCGGCTTACGTGGTGTCCGGCATGGTGCGCGGTCAGGACGAGATCATTGGAAAGGGCGCCATCTTCGACGTTCCGGTCGGCCAGGGTCGCGTCGTCGCCTTCACCTTCGATCCGCTCCACCGCTACCTGAACCACCACGAGTTCCCGCTAGTCTTCAACGCGCTGATGAACTGGAATTTCAGGCCGGACGCGACGAGGTAGGGAGGCGCACCAGCCGGCTGGTGCGAAGTGGGACGAGGGAAGTCTGGGCGCACGCCAACGCAGTTGTGGCGGCGCGATCCATGCTTCCCTCGTTTGTGTCTTCCATCAGGTCTACCGTCACATGTCTGGAATTCCCCCCACTTGGTGCTCGAGCGCCAAGGACATCATCTCGACGGCGCTCGGGTCAAGCCGTCTTTGGGCCACTTTCGGTCACGGGATAGTCAACGAGGTTTACTGGCCGAGTACAGGTCAGCCTCAACTTCGCGACATCGGGTTCATCGTTCGCGGGCCGAAGGGGTGGTTCGAGCTGAAGCGCGTCAACGATTACCACGTGAAGACACCGGCGCCCTGGGTGCCACTGCCTTGCTTCACCCATCGCGGCGACGGCTATACGGTGGAGTTGGAGGCCGTACCGGATTCCCGGCGCGACGTTCTGATGCTCCGCTACGCTCTCCGGGGTGACGGTTGCCAGCTCTATGTGCTGATAGCGCCGCACCTCCTGCCCGACATCGCTGACAACAGCGCCACCGCTGGCGGCGAGTCGATGTGCGCCACTGGCAAGTCTTCCGCTCTCGCCCTCTGCAACGACAGCGGATTCGCCCGCGCCAGCGCCGGCGTCGTCGGCCTCTCCGACGGGTGGCAGGACTTCGCGAAGAATGGGGAGATGTGCTGGACCAATGAGAGCGCCGAGCACGGCAACGTCGCGATGATGGGAGAGCTCCCCCATCAGAGCGGCGTGCTCGCCCTCGGCTTCGGGGATAGCGTGATCGGCGCTGAGACACTCGCCAGATCGAGCCTGGCCGAGGGCTTTTCGGATGTAAAAACGAGAGTCACCAAGGAGTGGATGGAGTGGGGCGATCAACTGCGCCTCTCATCGACCCCCGAGGTTATCGCCCATGAGGCAGCTCTCTCGGCGACCATGCTCAAAGTGCACGAGGACCGCACCTTCCCCGGCGCCGTCGTCGCCAGCATGTCCATTCCCTGGGGGAACAGTAGAGACGACGTCGGCGGCTACCATCTGGTGTGGGCGCGCGATGCCGTGGAGGCGGGCTATGGTCTGCTAGCGGCCTCACAGGAGGACGACGCACGCCGGATGCTCGCCTACCTCATCGCTACCCAAAACCCTGACGGCCACTGGTCGCAGAACTTCTATCCAGACGGCACCGCCTTCTGGAAAGGAATCCAGTTGGATGAGGTTGGGATGCCGATCCTGCTAGCCTGCAGTCTCGCCGATCGTGACTCGCTGGGATCACTGGAGGGCCTGGACCGCACGGTACGCTGCGCGGCGAAATACATAGCCTGCCACGGCCCGAGCACTCCAGAGAACCGCTGGGAAGAGAGTAGCGGCCTTAACGGTTACACGCTGGCCGTGGAGGTCGCCGCACTCGTCGGTGCGACCCGCTTTCTGAAACACGACGATCGCCGCTACGCACTCTCTCTGGCGGACTACTGGAATTCGCGCATCGAGGACTGGCTGTATGTATCCCACGGGAGCCTCTGTGAGCGTGCTGAGGACGTACCGGGATACTACGTGCACTGCGCGCCACCACCGCAGGACGGAGGAGTACACGGACAGATAGTACTCCCGAATCACGGCGGCAAAGTCGTTGACGCCGACAGCCTCGTAAGTCTGGATTTCCTGCGACTCGCCAGGCTCGGTTTGCGTCTTCCTGATGACCCGCACATCGCCCACACACTCGAGATTGCCGATGCGGTTCTGCTCACTCAGACGCCGAGCGGTCCCAGCTACCATCGTTACAATGACGACGGCTATGGTGAGCACGCTGATGGTACACCGTTCGACGGCACTGGCATCGGTCGTCTGTGGCCGCTTCTCACCGGGGAACGCGGACATCATGCACTCCTACTCGGTGATGATCCGCTGCCCTATCTGAAAGCGATGCTGGCCATGACCGGTCCGGGTGGCATGATCCCCGAGCAGGTCTGGGGAGTCGACCCCATCCCGGCTCGGTTCCTGGAGCCCGGCCGGCCGACGGGGAGCGCGATGCCGCTGGTCTGGGCGCACGCCGAATTCTTGATGCTCATGGTGGCACGCAGCGAGGGGCGGCCGCTGGAACGGCTGGACGCCGTATGGTCGCGCTGGAAGGGCAAACGCCCGCACTCACTCAACTGGCACTGGCGCGACTCCGTTCCGTTCGACGAGTTCCCCACCGGCTGCTCAATCCTCATCGAGTCCGACCGACCGTTCACCCTGCACTTCGGCCCTCGCTACGGCGTCACCAGACGCTGGACTTCACTCGTCGCTTTGGTGGTGACGGCTGGGAAGGGCGCGACTGGCAGCTCACGCGCCAGAAATAGCGAGGCCCCGTGCGCGAACCGGTGCCCTACTTTCCGTTCACTCTGGTCGTATCGCCGATGGCGCTCAGCGGTAGATGCAGGTCCGTCGGGCCAATGGAGTAGGGCCCGATCTCGTACGGGTCGTAGTGGAAGGTGAGCGTGTCGCCACAGAGCATGACGTTGTCATTCAGCGTGAAGCGACCGTCCTCGAAGAATATGAATCCCGCTTTCTCCAGCGACTGACCTTCGTGGATGTCACGCTGGTCTCGGAAGGCCCGTTCGCCGGCGGTCGTCGCCGCCGCGATGTCGGTTACCCAGTCGGAGAGGCCTAATCGACGGCCGGTGGCCGGGTCGAAGCTGGCCAGGCGAGCCACGGTCATGCCGTGAGCTCCTCCCAGGTAGCTGGATTCATCCGCTCGAACCGAAACGATAGACGGCGTGTTACACATGATCCTCACGTCTCGCTCGAGCAACCACGGAATCGGGTAATCGCTGGGGACTTCGCGCCTGTATTCATCGTACTGCCTGAGGAACGACGCTACCATCGAATCGA
>CAJDVF010000031.1_pt1 | contig 120447 bp, 97 predicted proteins | sample 7391391 | NCBI WGS metagenome assembly CAJDVF01 (sample SAMEA7055697, study PRJEB34461) | soil metagenome | biome: terrestrial ecosystem; feature: Peninsula; material: soil | place: Antarctica | collected 2016 | reverse complement strand
GGCGGCTTGACGGTGGTCTCGCCAACTCAGTAACCCCTGCACGTCCAACTTCACGAACTTTTAGGACAGGATTAACAAGATTTACAGGATGGACGGGAAGCTACCGGACGCACGTCGATCTTCGGTCCACGACAGGGCGATCAGATAATGGAACCGACAATCCTGTTAATCCCGTTAATCCTGTCTCAAATGTTGTTCACGAGAGCGATAACTTCTGACCGAGGCACTCCAACGTCAAGCGACGAACGTCAATTCTACGAGCCATACTACCGCGACCCGCTGGCTGCTCAGACAATCCCGTCAATCCTGTCTGCCCTAAGGCGTGCCGTGAAAGACTGCGCTCCTGATGCGTATCGCCTTTGCCGATGCGTTACGGTCGGGCAGAATACGAATGGATTCCTGCTCGCCCATCACCACCCGCGCCGACAGCGTAACGGTTCGCCCGTCACGCTCCACAACGATCGGCAACGGCTGCCCGCCGCGTCCGGCGTAGCGGTTGCGAAAAGCAGGGCCAAAGTCCTCCGTCCCGATGCGCAACTCGCCCACCGTCACCAGACGGTCGCCGACCATTACACCCGCCGCAGCGGACGCGCTGCCGGGCGTGACCGAGAGCACCCGGGTGCCGCTGGAATCGGCAGCGGATCTGACGCCGAGCAGTGGCACCCTGATGGTGTCGGCCACCAGTTGGAGACCGGCCAACGGAAGTACACTCGGCCACGGGTACGCATCGCGGCCGTCGACATAGCGACTGTACTCCTCCTGGAAACTGCGGCCGCCGGCGACACGCGATACGGTGCTCCAGAACATCTCGTTGGTGAAGCCGCGCCCCTGCTTGTAGGACTCGGCGTACAGTTCGCGCATTACCATGTCCAGCGAGCCCGCGTTGTCGCTGGCGTCACGGATCAGGATGTCGAGCATGAATCCGACCAGCGAACCCTTGGAGTAATAGACGTACGCGTTCTCGACCGGCTGGATCCACGTCGTCAGCGAGGCGTCTTCCAGGGCAACCGGCGGCGACGCGTTAACCTCGACGATCTTGTTCGCCGTGAGGTTGAGGAAGGTGGCCGAGTCGATGATTCCGCCGCGAACTAGGGAGATGTCGGCGTAGTAATCGGTGATACCTTCGCTCGCCCAGAGCAGCGTGGTCGGCATCCACCGTGAGTAGTCGTACGGCCACATGTCAGTTGGCCGCATGCGCTTCACGTTCCAGAGATGGAAGATCTCGTGGGCCGTGATGGACGGCAGAGTGACCGGATCCAGGATGCCCGGGTTGTAGACACCGACGTGGGAGTTCTGGTGCTCCAGCGCGCTCCCGCCCGGCGTCTCGTCGGTGACGACAATCATGGTGGTGTAGTTGGTGAACGGCACCTCACCGAATACGGCGATCTGCGGCGGCAGCATGCGCTGGTGCGCCTGCAGCAGGAAGGCGCGAGCGGGACCGCTCATCCCGTCCACCGGATAGGTCGCCAGTCGAACCGGGCGGTCGGCGACCGTCGTGCTATCCAGATCGAACCGGCCGATGAAGAAGGGCATGTCGACCAGGTCGTGATAGTTCCCCTCGCCGTAGCTGCCTGGCGTGCCGGTGGGAGTCATGCCTGTCGTCACCCGCCATCCGGGCTCAGTCTTCACCGTGACGGTAGCGGCGAAGTCTAGACTCCGGCCTTCCGGGTAGAGGAAGACGTTGGTGCCATTGAAGAAGGCGAAGTCGGGGCGGGACCAGGCCATCGCGTTGTCCAGCGTGTCAGCCAGGTAGTTAAAACTCACCGTCACCTCGCGCGCGCCAGCCGGCGGGACGACGCGCCAGCTGTCCGGATCCACCTTATCCCAGCCCAGTGGCTGGCCGTCAGCTCGCGCCTCGAACGCGGTTACCCAGCGGGCAAAGTTCGAGATCTCGTAAGCGCCCGGCGTCCATCTGGGCAGGGACAGCACCACCGGGCCGCTACCGGTCGGCCGGAAGGACATTGTTACTCCAATCGTGCGCCTGGCAGCGGACGCGCTGTCGAAGGTGACCGTGTAGTTGATGCCGGAGATGGGCGCCGAGACGACGGCGGGGCTGCCTGTCACTCGTGCTCCCGATGCGCCGCCGCCTACCGACGCGCAGCCGGCCGTGGCGAGGAGGGCGAGCAGGGCGAAGACGGCGCGCCAGCGGTGAGGAATCACGAGGCTCATTGCACGGAGCTGGTGGAGGTCAGAGGGATGGTCCTGCAGCCGCAAGCACAATGTGATGACACTCTCTCAATAGCTCCGACGAGAGTCAGCGGGCGGAAGCGGCAGGATCCGCGCCGCGCTCCGGAACCCGGAATCCTACAGCGCCGGTTGGCATCAGCATAACTGTGGGTCAAAGGCGGCCCCATACTCGCCGCCCCTTTGGAGTTCTGTGGCGAGCACGGCCGAATTGCGACAGATTGCCCTCAGCGTACGCCAGACCAGCATCCGTAAATCGCCGCCCGCTTCCCCCATCCGTCACGCCATGCGCCACTTCCGTCTCCCGGCTTCGGCGATGCTCGCCGCGCTCGCCGCCATCACGCTTGGTATCCCGAGCGACGCGTCGGCCCAGCAGCGCGCCGCCGCACCGGCTCCCGCCGACCTCATTCTCACCAACGGTCGCATCTACACCGTTGACACCGATCGGCCGGTGGTGCGCGCGATGGCCGTCCGCGGCGGCAAGATCGCATTCGTCGGCTCCGATAGCGGCGCCATGGCGCTCCGCGGTACCAGCACGCGGATGATCGACCTCGGCGGACGAACTGTCATCCCCGGCATGGTCGACGCCCACGCCCACTTCCTGGGACTGGGCGGCTCCCTCGCCAACGTGGACCTCACCGGCACGAAGTCGTACGACGAGGTCATCGCGCTGGTGGTGGCGAAGGCTCGCACGCTGCCCGCCGGTGAGTGGGTGCTGGGGCGTGGTTGGGATCAGAATGACTGGGGAAGCACCGCCTTCCCAACCCAGGAGGCTCTCTCCCGCGCCATCCCCGACCACCCGGTACTCCTCACCCGTATCGACGGCCACGCCAACCTGGCCAATGCGGCGGCAATGAAGCTCGCCGGAGTCGATGCCAACACCAAGGACCCCGATGGCGGGCGCATTGAGCGTGACCCCAACGGCGTTCCGATCGGTGTCTTCGTTGATAACGCCCAGGGTCTCGTCGGCCGTGTGGTACCGCCGTCGTCGCCGGAGCAACAGCGCGACGCGCTGCTGGCAGCGATCGATGAGATGCACCGCTGGGGGCTCACCGGCATCCACGACGCCGGCGCCGAACGCGGCACTATCGACCTCTACGAAGAACTGGCGAAGGCCGGCAAGCTGCAGCTCCGTACCTACGTCATGATCGGCGACAGTAAGGCGGCGCTGGACAACTACTTCGCCCGCGGCCCGCAGAGCGCTCTCTACGGCGACATGCTCTGGATCCGCTCCATCAAGCTGTATGCCGATGGCGCACTTGGCTCGCGTGGCGCGGCCCTGCTCGATCCGTATTCCGACGATCCGAACAACAATGGCCTCCTGGTCACCGACCCGAAGCACATCGAGGAAGTGGCCGAACGGGCGCTTCTGGGCGGATTCCAGGTCGCTACGCACGCCATCGGGGATCGCGGTAATCGCGTTGTGCTGGACGCCTACGAGAAGGCGCTTCGGGCCCATCCAACTGTAGATCACCGCTTTCGGGTGGAGCACGCCCAGATCCTGAACCACGACGACATCCCGCGCTTCGCCGAGCTGGACGTCATCCCGTCCATGCAGGCGGTTCACCAGACGAGTGACATGTACTGGGCCGGTACGCGCCTCGGCGTTTCACGCCTGATGGGCGCCTACGCCTGGCGGTCGCTGCTGGATACGGGAATGCCGATACCCAACGGGAGCGACTTTCCGGTGGAGCGCGTGAATCCGCTCTTCTCCTTCCACTCGTCGGTCAGCCGTCAGAACGACGACAACCTTCCCACCGGCGGCTGGTACCCGGAGGAGCGGATGACACGCGAGGAAGCGCTGCGGTCGGTGACCATCTGGCCCGCCTTTGCCGGTTTTCAGGAAGACATCCTGGGCTCCCTGACGCCGGGCAAGCTGGCCGACTTCGTGATCCTGGATCAGGACATCATGCGGGTTGCAACCGACGTGATCCTGAACACCCGGGTGCTGGCCACCTATGTGGGCGGCAAGGCGGTCTACGAAGCCAAGTGATGCGGCGCGACCGTCGACGCCTCTACCGCGCTCCGCTCGGCCAGCAGCATCAGCCGATGACGGTCGGACGGGGTCTCGACGGTCCGCTCCACCACCTCGCGAATCAGCGCGATCTGTTCGACTATGAGGGCTCGGCGGACCGGACATCGAGTAACGCTAGCGACTACTGATAGCTTCTCTAACAGGCGCGCCAGCACGCTCACGTTGTTGGATGCGTTCTGTCTGATCTCATCCACCGACTCCCGCACCAGGCTCTGGAAACTCGGACCTCGGGCGATGACTCGTAACTCGCCGTCCACGGCGCGATATGGCTGCTCCAGCCGCCGACGGCTCAGTCGCGCGAGCACCGCGCCCAGGTAGTCGACGCAAGAAACGGCGGTGGTTGTGTCATTGATGCCCGGCGATAGCGCCTTCAAGGCGATGTCCACGAGCTGTCGGATCCCGAACGCGACGTCCTGGTCCACCGTTCTGTAGCTACTCACCAGGAACTGAGAGGCAATGGCGCGAGCGATCTCGTGCTCTCCCCCGCGGGGCCCCTCAGTCGGATCAGAGTCCAGTGCGGGGCGCGGCAGGAAGGCGGCCAGAGGTAGCCCTTCCACGACGAAGTCGCCTATCCCATGCTCCATCCTGATCACGATCCCGTGTTCACCGGCCTCTGTCAGGAGACCATCGACATCCAGCCTCTGGATATAGCCGGTGCGCTTCGCCGGAACTGTTCGCCACGCGGCCGCTGAGAGCCCGTCGGCCGCTAACTTCAGGGCGGACTCTTCCAGTTCGTCGACCTCCAGTTCCTCCCCCATGGACTCGGGGAACAGGTCGTCCACCGCCTTCACGGTATCCTGGCTGACCCGTTCCAGAATCGTGGAGGCCTGGAGCGTCGACGCGATGTGGTGCACGAAGAAGATCAGGACTCCAATGCCGAGTATCGCCAGCACCATACTGAGCAGCACGGCGAACGATGGTACGAAGGTGTAGTCGTCGCTGCTGCGGATGGTGCGGAGCACGACCAGGCAGTAGGCAAAGATGCCGACGAAAATGCCGAGTACTACCTGATTGGCCCGATCGCGCATGAAGTTGCGGAGGATGCGCGGCGTGTACTGACTGGAGGCCTGAGTTACGGCCACCATCGTGATCGAGAAGGTCACGCCGGCCACGGTGATCATGGATCCGGCAATGGCCGACAGCATCGCCTGCGAGCTCTCCGCGTTGGCTCCGAAGAGGCGCGGCCAGCGGGCCAGGATTTCGTCGTCCGCGATTGCCGACAGCTGCACCATCACCATCCCCAGCGCCAGCGACCCTAAAACTATCAGCGCTGGCACGAACCAGAGGGTGGAGAGGAGACGCGACCAGTAAGCCTCCAACTTGTTTCTCATGGTCCACAGCGTATAGCACGTGGCGTACCCGTCGCTGGAATTCCGCTGGCCGCGGGAGACTCGCGGTGCACGAATACCGTCGTTAACTCGCCAGCCCATCGGGCTTTGAGAGCGCGCCGGCCCGTGTGTGGCGGGATGAAGCACGCCAGTTCGCCGAGGTTCGGGGGGACGTCTCGGGTAACAGCATCGCCGAGGTGAATCCGTCGGGCTCACCGACGATCATGCTCGCTGGCCATATCGACGAGATCGGCCTCATTGTCACCTACATAGATGACGATGGCTTTGTCTACATCGCCCCGATTGGCGGTTGGGATCCGCAGGTGCTGGTCGCTCAGCGAGTGCGTTTCATGGGTCGTGACGGCGACGTGCTGGGTGTCATTGGCAAGAAGCCGATCCATCTCATCAAGCCCGACGAGCGCGAGAAGGCGTCCAAGTTCACCGATCTGTGGGTGGACATCGGGGCAGCCTCGAAAGAGGAGGCCGAGGCAGTGCTGAGGGTGGGCGACCCGGGCGTGCTGGACGCGCGCATGTTGGAGCTTCCCAACGACCGCATCGTGTCGCGCTCGATTGACGACCGGATCGGTGCGTTCGTCGTCCTGGAAGCGCTGCGCCGCTACGCCGAGAATCCGGGGGCTGCACGCGTGGTCGCCGTCGCCACTACTCAGGAGGAGATCGCCTACCGGCATGGCGGCGGCGCGCTGGTCTGCGCGAGCTGCATCGGACCGCAGATGGCGCTGGTAGTGGACGTCACCTTCTCCAGCGATCATCCAGGCCTGGAGAAGAAGGAACTGGGCGACCACAAGTTGGGCGGCGGACCGGTCATCACCCGCGGCTCGATAATCTCGCCGGTGGTCTTCAGCCTGCTGGAGAAGACGGCCGAGGCGCACAACATTCCCTATTCAGTGCAGGCGGCCGGTCGCGATACAAGTACTGACGCCGACGCAATCCACGTCGCCCGGGAGGGCGTTGCGACAGGTCTGGTAAGCGTCCCCAATCGGTACATGCACTCGCCCAATGAAATGGTGAGCCTGCGCGATCTGGACGCCGTGGCGAATTTGCTCGCCGAGACCTGCCGGGCGGTACCTGCCGACATCGACTTCACGAATCGCTGAACAACGGAAGCGCGACGCGTTTGGTCAGGCTTCTAACCAACGCGTAATTGCCAACCTTGCCTCTTCACGTAGTACGCTGCTCCGATTGCCCGACAGCTTCTCCACGATTGCTCGGGCAGCCGGAGTGCCCGCGTCCACCAGCGATTTGAGGGCAGCCGTGCGGAGGGGTGTGNNNACGCTGCTCCGATTGCCCGACAGCTTCTCCACGATTGCTCGGGCAGCCGGAGTGCCCGCGTCCACCAGCGATTTGAGGGCAGCCGTGCGGAGGGGTGTGGGGCGTCGGAGGCGGATCGACAGCGGCTCCGGCATTACCAGCCCGGCGAGCACGGCCACCGCCTCGTCAGAACCTACCTGTCCAAGAGCAGCGACCAGCGCCAACTCCACTTCGGTATTTTCTTCCTCTCGCAGGCGGCGCCGTACTGCGGTCACGGTGTAGGGCCAGTCTGATGAGGCGAGTACCGATGCGGCGTGGATGCGTAGCGCAACATGATCAGAAGCCAACGCTCCCTGTACGGCGTGCAGTGCGGCAGGTGTGCCCAACCGGCCGAGCGCGGATAGTGCCGAGTATCGCACCCTCTCGTCGTCGTGCCGCAACACGACGCTCAGTGGCTCCTCGGCTCCCTTCACCTTCATCTCGCCGAGCAGATCGGCGGCATTGCGGACAACGAACCAGCGTTCGTCGGTGAGCATGTGGATCAGAGTGCGCCCGCCAGCCTTTAATCGCACAAGCGTGGCTATGTAGGCGCTTCTATCCGACGGCGAGTTGGCCTCTATCAATTGCGTGATCACCGCGTCAGCCCCCTCCTCGCCGGTCTGGAAGAGCAGGTAGACCAGGTCGTCCCGGCTCGCGGGATAACGGGGAAGCATGCGGGCGACGACCTCAAGGTACGGTCTCGCTAACAAACGTCGGCGCGCCTGACGATAGACCAACTGTGCTTCCGGATGCGTCTCCACATCAGCCCCTCGGAGAACTGCCAGGCTGACTCTGAGCAGCAGAGGCCCGTCATCATCGCGAAGAGCGTCCTCGGCCCGGTGTCCCATCTCCTCCAGTATCAGGCTCAGCTCGGGCACTCGCTGCCACTCGGCCAGCCGGTCCAGGCCGGACAGAAGACTGAGAAGATCGTTGACAGGCAGGCCTCGCTTGTCGTGATCCACGATGGTACGCAGCATTATAGGCGTGTTGATCATTGGTGCTATGCGCTGCTGATCTTCCGACACGCCGTCGAAGCCGACTACCGTCTCCAGCGCAACTGCCGGCATGTCGCCCGTCTGACCGAGGTCAAGTACCGACGCCCCAAAAGGACTGCGACCGGTTTGCAGCGATGCCGTGAAGCTGTTGATGGGTGGCCTCGGGCCTACATCGGGCTCACCGCTGGCTACGGGTGAGATTCGCACAGTCCGCAACTGCGTTTCACTCCCAGCCGGTTCGCCGGTAGAGACCCCCGCCAGGCTGCGGGCGAGAAGGAGTAGATCGGCTGGCTCGGCGTCACGGGCGACGTATAGCCGCTGGAAACCGCGGTCCCACAACCGCGATACCAGACCGCCAGGCGACGTCGCCGGGCCATCCATGTTCACGCCGTTGAGCAGCGGCCAGTGAGGGCCGGCTATCACAGTTATCTCGCCGGCGGTGATCGCCCGCGCGGCGACAGCGAGCAAGTCCTGTTGCTCATGAAACGCGTCCTGCCGGGCGGCGCAGAGCCGCACCAGGGCGTCCAGACTGTCAATGAACTGCAACGGATACGACATGTATGACCGCGTGGAGTTGCTCAGTTGAGGTGCGTGGCATCAAGCCTCGCAAACCTTCTACATTCCGAGAGCGGCGGGCAGACGCCTGTCGCTCTTTCCGGAAACCTGACGACCATGCCCAATCCCACGTCCCAAATTCGCGCCATCTGTTTGCTGGCGATTATTTCGCTTGTAACTCTTCCGGCCTGCCGCTCCACCGCCCCGCTCCCCGTCGCTGGCGCGTCCGGCACACCGGTCGGTAACGCGGGCACAGAACAACGGTTGAGAACGGACATCACCTACCTGGCCGACGACGCCCGGGAAGGTCGGGAGACCGGCACGCCGGGGAACGATTCCAGCGCCGCCTACCTGGCCCGGCGCTACGCTCGCATCGGCGTCGCCTCACCACTCCCTGGCGCCGATATGGCCGCCTGCAAGCGAGATGTCGCGGCGGCAGCATGCGTGGACGGCTACCTCCAGCACTTCCCCGTTCGCACCGCTGCCGACGCGCACTCCGGCCGGCCGGCCCGCCCGTCCCAGAATGTTGTCGCCGTCGTTCCCGGTTCCGACCCGGCTCTCCGTGGCCAGGTGCTCGTGATTGGCGCCCACTTCGATCACCTCGGGCGCTCCACCGATGGTGCGCTGGATCCGCAGGCCGGTGACGCCATCCGGAACGGAGCCGACGATAACGCTTCTGGTACGGCCGCCGTGCTCGAGCTAGCCCGGCGCTTTGCCGCCCGCCCAGCCCGGCGCACGGTTCTCCTGGTCAATTTCACCGCCGAGGAGCAGGGCTTACTGGGCTCCTCGTACTTCGCCGACAACTCGCCGGTAGCGCTGGACAGCGTACAGGCGATGATGAATATCGACATGGTCGGCAGACTGAGGAACGATCGGCTGATCGTCTACGGCATTGGCACAGCCACGGCACTTAAGGACGTCCTGCAAACGGCGAACAAGTCCGCCAACGGGGACCCGGCGCTGGATCTGTCGCTCGTACCCGACGGCTACGGTCCGTCGGATCACAGTTCGTTTTACGCCAAGAACATCCCCGTCCTGCACTTCTTCACCGACGTCCATGACGACTACCATCGAGCCACCGACGACGTGGCGCTGGTCAACTTCGATGGTCTGGTGCGAGTGGTGGACTATGCCGAACGAGTCGCCCGCGACCTCGCCGACCGCCCCGAGCGTCTCCCGGTAATCGCCGCCTCCCAGCCGGCACCAGTGGCCGGCTCGGCGCGTACGAGCGGTGGCGACGTCTACTTCGGGTCGGTGCCGGACATGGGCGCCGGCACCGGGAAGGGAATGCATCTGAGCGGCGTCACCCCGGGCAGCCCGGCCGACAAGGCGGGCATAAAGACTGGCGACATCATCATCGAGTTGGGCGGAACACCGATCGCTGACCTGTACGAGTACACCGACGCTCTCCGCAGCCACAAGCCGGGCGACTCGGTGAAGGTGGTTGTGCTTCGAGCCGGTCAGCGGCTGGAGCTGACGGCCGTCCTGGTCGCCCGCGGCCAGCGGTAGCCAACGCTGCTTCTAACGCCCCGGCGGCGATCGATCAGCTTCGGGGCGATGCGTTGTCGCCTGGGATCAGTAGCCGGAGGCGATCCCACGCCCGTCCACCAATGCGTCGCTCCATCGGAGGCCTACCGCTGGCCGATAATTCCGGACCCGTTGCGCGCCGGGGCTACTCGGCGCGGTGGTTCGCGCTTTACGGCTGCGCCGTCGTTCGCCACCTTATGGCTCGCCTGGCGCACCCGCATGGTGCCAGCGCTCCCGACGCCGCAGCTCCGTTCACCCGTCACGACCAGATCCTTGCCGCTGAGCATACCTGAGCCGCGCGAGAGCGGCTACACCACGACGACACCGGTGCCCCTCTACTGGGCTCGTTACGGTCCGCCCGACGCCCGCACGCTACTCGTCCTGCACGGCGGTCCGGGCGCCCACCACGACTACATGCTGCCGCAGTTGCTGGAGCTAACCGACAATTACCAGCTCCTGTTCTACGATCAGCGTGGCGGCGGCCGGTCGCGCACCGACGACCCCCAGCCGATCACCTGGCGTACTCAGGTGAACGACCTGATCCGGGTAGTCAACGAGTTCGACCTGGAACCGCTCTCCATCATCGGCTACTCCTGGGGGGCGCTGCTGGCGATGCTCCATGCCCTTGACGCGGCCCACGACCCTGCCCGCATTCGCCACCCCCAGCGGCTGCTCCTGGTGAGCCCGGGCCCGATCTCGCGCCGCCTTCGCGAGGAGTTCGAAGCCGAGATGCTGCGACGCCAGCAGTCGCCCGAGTTGCTGGCAATGCGCGCCGAGTTGGCGGAGTCTGGGCTTCGCGAGAGTGACCCCGATGCTTACCGCCAGCGGTCGTTTGAGCTGAGCGTCGCTGCCTACTTCGCCGATCCGCGGCGGGCTAAGGACCTGACCCCTTTCCGAGTCACAGGCAAGGTCCAGAAGTCCGTCTGGGACAGTCTGGAGCACTACAACCTGGCGCCCGATCTGGACACCATCCGCTGTCCCAGCATGCTCATCCATGGTCGCCAGGATCCCATCCCCATCGAGTCCAGCGAGACCGCTGCTTCCCAGCTTGGCTCACGTTTCATCGTCATTGATGACTGCGGGCACGTGCCCTACGTGGAGCAACCGGAACGGATGTTCAAGGCAGCACGAACCTTTCTCGCCGAGACCGACAGCCTGCTGGCCCGGCGCGGACTGCACGGGTGACTGCTGACCGTTCATCCCTCTAGACCTTATATTGAGAGGATGGACTCCCGCTCCGCCGCCCATATCCTGAACCGGATTGCCGAGTACCTCGAGCTGAACGGCGAGAGCCAGTTCAAGTCGCGTGCGTACGTGCAGGCGGCGCGAGCCATCCAGGGTCTCGATTGCGACGACCTGGGTCCGCTGCTCCGATCGGGCGAACTGGAAGAAGTGTCCGGATTGGGGCCAGCGACGCTGTCAGTGGTGCGGGATCTGGTGGATGATGGCGACTCGTCACTGCTCGAACGTCTTCGCGAGTCCACCCCTGAAGGGCTGCTGGAGATGCTCCGGGTGCCCGGGCTGGGTCCGGCCCGGATCCATCAGATCCACGACGGCCTGCACGTAGACTCGCTTCAGGGGCTGGAAGAAGCAGCGCGCGATGGTAGCCTGACCACGTTGCGCGGGTTCGGCCCGAAAACAGCGGCCAGGATCCTGAACGGCATTGCCTTCCTGCGACAGTCTGATTCGCTGGTGCTTCATCCGCATGCCGCGGCCGAGGCAGTGCGCCTGGTAGCGGCCATCCGGCAGCTCCCCGACGTGCTCCGCGCTGAAGTGGCCGGCTCGGTTCGCCGTTATGTCGAGGTCGTACGGTCGGTAGTTATCGTCGCCGGCTGCGGTGGCTCGCCAACCCGGGTGGCGGCAAGGGTGACCCAGTGGCCCGGGGTCAAGGACGTCGTGGGCGGTGGCGGCCGGTCGCTACAGGTGCGCTTTGTGGATGGTACGCTGCTCGATCTGCGCTGCGTTCCGATGGCCGACTTTGCCGTGGCCCTCTGGCGCGCCACCGGTGGCCCCGAGCACATCGCCGCGGTCACGACCCATGCCGGTGATCGCGGGCTCGTTTTCGTCGGCGATCAGCTCCGGGACGAGACTGGCCAGACGATTCCGATCAGCGATGAGGCCGATCTCTACCGCCGCCTGGGTCTCGACTTCATTGCTCCCGAACTGCGCGAGGGGATGGGCGAGCTGGAGGCGGCGGAGGACGGCACGCTGCCGCAGCTGCTGGAGCTGTCCGACATTCGAGGTGTTCTGCACGCCCATTCCCAGTTCTCCGACGGCGACAGCACAATCGAAGAGATGGCCGCGGCTGCTCGCGCCCGGGGATGGAGTTACCTCGGCATCACCGACCATTCGCAGAGCGCGTTTTACGCCGGCGGCCTGACGCCGGACGCGATTCTCCGCCAGCACGAGGAGATAGATCGCCTGAACGCAACCTTCAGCGATTTCCGCGTGTTGAAGGGGATCGAGGCGGACATCCTACCCTGCGGTCGGGTGGACTACGACGGCCAGACGCTGGACAGTTTTGACTATGTGATCGGCTCCGTGCACTCCCGCTTCGGATTGAACGAGGCTCAGATGACGGAGCGCGTCCTAAAGGCGCTGGACGACCCCCATCTGACAATTCTCGGTCACCCCACCGGCCGGTTGCTGCTCACCCGTGAGGGCTACGCGATCGACATGCGCGCGGTGATCGAACGGGCTGCTGAATGCGCAGTGGCCATCGAGTTGAACGCTGACCCGCACCGGCTCGACCTGGACTGGCGACTGGTCCGAGTCGCTCGCGACCACGGTGTGACGATCGAGATCGGACCCGACGCTCATTCCGTCCAGGGTCTGGACAACATGCAGCTCGGCGTGGCCATGGGACGAAAGGGCTGGCTCTCAGCGTCTGATGTACTCAACGCCCGATCGGCCGACGACGTGTTGGCCTTTGCTGCCCGGCGTCGCGACGGAGTTCCGGCGTGACGGAGCCTTCGGCGACGCGCCGAACTACTCGTGACGGCGACGGAAAATCGGCTGGAGCAGCAGCCAGGAGCTTGGAATCGCGCACCTCGGCGACGGGAGCCGCCAGCGCACACACCGCCAAGTCCCGCCCGAAGAAGCCAGGATCCACGAAGTCGGGGGCCGCGAAGTCGCTTGCCTCGCAGCCGGGATCCACGAAGTCGGGGGCCGCAAAGTCCGCCACCGCGAGGCCAGCCAGCAAAAAACCAGCTCGGAAGAGATCCGCGCGGGCGAAGTCCGCCGGACATGCCGCGCTTCCCCCGGCGCCCCCCGCGCTCGCTTACGAGCGGTTGCAGGCCGCTCATCCCGACGCCCATTGCGAGCTGGACTTCAAGTCCCCGTTTCAACTGCTGGTGGCGACAATCCTGAGCGCACAGTGCACCGATGTCCGCGTCAACATGGTCACCCCGGCGCTCTTCGCCGCCTATCCGGACGCGAACGCGTTGGCCGCGGCAGAGCAGGAAGACGTCGAAACGCTCATCCACTCCACCGGCTTCTTCCGCAGCAAGGCGAAGAGCCTCATCGGAATGGCGACGGGTTTGGTGGAGCGGCACGGCGGCCACGTGCCGGCGGAGATGGACGCGCTGGTGCAGCTACCCGGGGTCGGGCGGAAGACGGCCAACGTCATCCTCGGCAATGCCTTCGGAAAGAACGAGGGCGTGGTGGTAGACACCCATGTGCAGCGAGTGACTGGACGGCTGGGCCTCTCTCATGGCAGCGACCCAGTGAAGATTGAGCGAGAGTTGATGGAGGAGTTCCCCCGGGACGAATGGACCATGCTCTCGCACCTCATGATCTTCCACGGCCGTCGCGTCTGCATCGCCCGTAAACCACGCTGCGCCGAGTGCACGCTGAACGACATCTGCCCCAGCGCACCGATCTTCCTCGCCCAGGCATGACGGCTCTGCGTCCGGATAGCACCGCCGATCAACTGACCGAACAGCAGGCGCCTCCATCGGATCTGGCGGGCCGCGCCAAAGCGGAATCGGCTCTCGCGGCGGCCGAGAATGGCCGCGCCGACCGCTGGTCGTGGCTTCGCGTCGGCATCTTCCTGGTCGGCGTCGTTCTGGCCGTGATGGGACTGGCCGCCACCAACGCCGGGGCTTCGGTGTTTGCTGTCGCGTTGGCAATCACCACGCTTGCCTTCACCGCCGCCGCGCGCGCCCAGCGTCGCGCCGAGCGGCGAGCCGCCTGGCACCGGTCAATTGCCGCTGTCTGTGTGGAGGCGGTGGACAGGCGCGCGCGCGCCTGGAGCAAGCTGCCGGTGACCGCTGTCCCGTCAGTCCCGGGAAAGCACCCCTACGCGGCCGACCTGGGTGTCGTGGCCGGACGGGCCTCATTGCTTCGCCTGCTGGGCCCCCTGGGCACCGCTACCGGCGCACCGACCGCCGCCCGCTGGCTGCTGGAGCCGGCGTCTATGGAAACGTTGCGGGCCAGGCAACTGGCTGTAGCGGAACTGGCCGGGCGGGAAGATTTCCGCCTGGAGCTGGCTGCGCGCGCCCGCCTGGCCAGTAGCGGCCGGACCGGCGACATAGCGCAGTTTCTGCAATGGGCGCCAGGCGACTCCTGGCTGGGACGGCGGCCGTTGCTGTCCGCTGCCCGCTGGCTGGTGCCGGCCATCTGGGTGGCGGTAGGGCTGGCAGTCGCGGCCGGCCTTCTGCCGGGCGTTGCGCTGGCCGTCCCGCTCATCGTTGGTATCGTCGTCAGCACGCTGACCGGACGGGCCGCCCGCACTCTCCTCGGACGCGCCGCCCCCGGAGCGGCCACCTTCCGCATCTTCGGCGAGCAGTTCGGGCGGATAGTGCGCGAGCCACTCCAGACGCCGCTGCTGCGCCAATTACAGGCCGGACTGATTGACGACGGCGTGCCGGCGGCGGTCGAGCTCCACCGCCTGCGCCGCTAGTGGTCGCCTGGGATCTGCACGTCCTCGCCGCTCTCGAGCGCTGGCAGAAACGGGCCGGCGCCCGCGCCACCGGCTGGTTCACCGCGCTCGGCGATACCGAGGCGCTGTCCGCCTTTGGCAGTTTGCTGCGCGATCAACCTGGCTGGTCGCTGCCGGAACTGGAAGACGACGCCAGCGAACTGGTAGCCGAGGGGTTGGGACATCCGCTGCTCCCGCCGCAGCAGTGCGTGCGCAACGATGTCGCGGTGGGTCCACCGGGCAGCTTCCTTCTCGTCACCGGCTCCAACATGGCCGGTAAGAGCACTCTGCTGCGAGCGGTAGGGACTAACGTGGTCCTCGCGCTGGCTGGCGGACCGGTGTGCGCGCACCGCATGCGCCTACCCTGGCTGGCCGTGCACACAAGCATGAGGGTGAGCGACGACCTGGAGGCTGGCCTCTCCTTCTTCATGGCCGAACTGGTGAGACTGACGGCAGTTGTGGAGGCCGCTCGCACCGCCCACGCGGACGGCAACGGGCGGCGCGTTCTCTACCTGCTCGACGAGATTTTGCAGGGTACCAACAGTGCCGAGCGTCAGGTGGCGGCGAGGCGCGTGCTCGATCACCTGCTGTCGGCGGGCGCCATTGGCGCGGTATCCACTCACGACCTGTCGCTAGCCGACACCCCGGCCTTACACGCCGCCGCCCGGGCAGTCCACTTCAGGGACCAACTGTCGGCCACGAACGACGGCCCCAGGATGACCTTCGACTACCTGCTCCGCCCGGGGCCGGCGACGTCGGCGAACGCCATGAAGCTCGTGGAGTTGATGGGACTTGGCTAGCGAGTGGCGCCAGCCTCTGGATCGTCCCCCTATCTCAGGCTATCTTCACCGGTATGTCCAAGACCGCAACGTTCGAAACGAACAAGGGAACCATCGTCGCTGAGCTCTACGAAGCGGACGCGCCAAAGACCGTCGCGAACTTCGAGAAGCTGGCCAACGAAAACTTTTATGACGGTGTGAAGTTCCACCGTGTGATATCTGACTTCGTCGTCCAGGGCGGCGACCCGCAGTCGCGCGACCTGCCGGAAGGCGACCGACGGATTGGTAGCGGTGGTCCCGGCTACATGATTCCGTGCGAGACCGCGGGCAACCCGCACAAGCACACCGTGGGCGCGCTCTCCATGGCGCACGCCGGCCGGGACACGGGCGGGAGCCAGTTCTTCATGGTGCTGAGCGAGAAGAACACCAATCATCTGAACGGCAAGCACACTGTGTTCGGCCAGATAACGGAAGGGCTGGACGTTATGCAACAGCTCAAGCCGAACGACGTGATGAAGACGGTGCGGGTGGCCTAGCCGCCTCGCCTGCTAGCTCCCACACCCGCCCTCTCCCAGGAACCTGAAATGTCGCTCTATCCGGAAGACAAGAAAGCTGCATTCGTCGGCCTGTTCGGCGGCGCTATACTCGTCCTTGTAATGGTTCTCGGCCTCATCAGTTGGACTAATAGTCGCTTCGCTGAACACAACCCGCCGGCAGCCGAGGCTACGAAGTAGTGACAAGTGCTGTCGGCGCCGGTTGCCGGCAGGATGACGCCAGGGGGCCGGTGCGCAACTCGCGCTCCGGCCCCCGTTCGTCTCCTTACTCACAGCGCTGCTCACCCACCGCCGACTCCGTAAGCCAGATACGAAGGTGTTCCTAACGTTTCGTTGTCCTGTTACGGCCCGACCCAGCCTGCTCCGCGTACTCCTTTTCGTCGTCATCGTTGAGGCTGGAGTTACGCGAGCACTGTTGGCCCAGCCGCCAGCGTCAGTAGCGGGGGGAGCGGCCGAACACCAGCGTCCGTCCGGACCGATCACGATTGGCGACGCCGCGCGCCTCGCTGCCGTTCAGGCGGCACCGGTTTCTGTGGCCCAACTCCGCGCGGTCCAGGCCGAGGCGCGGGCGAAGCAGAGTCGCTCGGATCTCCTACCCACTGTTCAGGCCATTGGCGCGCAGAACGGGCGCAGCTTTAACACGGCCACGTTGGGGATCGACTTTCCGCCCACCCCGGGGAATCCGCCGCTGTTCGACCCGGACGGCCAGGTGGTTGGCCCTGTCAACACCACCGACATCCGCGGCCGGGTATCAACTCCGCTGGTCGACTTCGCCGCCGTCGGACGTTACCGGGGAGCGCGCGCCTCAGCGGCGGCCGCCGGGGTGGAAGTCGCCAGCGCCGCCCAGCAGGCCGCCGGTAGAGCCGCCACTGCCTATGTCCGGCTGCAGCACGCGCTGGGTCAGTTGACGGCTCGTGCCGCCGACTCCTCCCTGGCCGCCGAACTGCTGGGCGTCGCCCGTGATCAGCTCACCGGCGCGGAACGAGCGGGATCGGGCCGAACTGGAACTGCGCCGGGCACTCGACCTTCCGCTGGATACCCGGCTCGTCCTCGCCGACACCCTTCGTGTACCGGACGGGACGGCAGTGCCCGCGCAGGTGGACGCGGTGAATCGGGCGCTCCAGACTCGACCCGACCTGAAGCTCTTCGATGCCCAGCTGGCCGCCGCTCAGCGGCTCATCACGGCCACTCGCTCTGAGCGCCTGCCCACTGTGTCCCTGTTCGTGGACGACGGGATAATTGGCCAGTCGGTGGCGCACATGCTCAACACCTATACCTGGGGACTGCAGCTCACAGTTCCCGTGTTCGACGGGTTCCGGCGCGACGGTCAGACCGACGAGCGGGAGGCCCAGCTCCACGAACTCCAGCTTCGCCGGCACGACCTGGAGCAGCAGGTGGCGGCGGACGTGCAGGCAGCATTACTGGACCTGTCCTCAGCCGCCGAGTTGGTGGAGGCAGCGGGGGAGCGTTTGAGGCTGGCCGAACAGGAGGTGGAACAGGCGCGCGAGCGGTTCCGCGCCGGCATCAGCGGGAACGCCGATGTTATCATGGCGTCTCTCTCCCTCACCGGTGCCCGCACCCAGGTCAACGACGCGCTGACCTCGTACCAGACGGCGCGGGTAGAACTTGCTCGCGCGCAGGGCGACGTGACCGCACTACCGTGAAGATGAAACTCGCAGTTCGCCAAACGATGCACCTACGTCAAGATGCCTGACCTCGAGACCACTCCGGCTGAGACGGACGCGACCGCGTCCTCAGACAGTCAACCGTCCCCGAACCCGGGAGCTGCGACGCGCCACGCCGGGATTGCCCCACCCAACCGTCGGCCAAAGCGCAGATTCGTCATTCCAATCGTCGCCCTGCTCGTCATCGCCGTTGGCGTTTGGGGAGTGCAGCGGTGGAACTATGGGCGGGCTCACGAATCGACCGATAACGCCCAGGTGGATGGTCATCTGGTGCCAGTGCTGGCCAAAGTCGGTGGTTACGTGGCCGCGGTGAACGTGGTCGAGAACCAGCACATTGACCAGGGACAGTTGCTGGTGCAGATAGACGAGTCTGAGTATCGGGTGCGGCTCGCCCAGGCGTCGGCAGAACTGGCGGCGGCGCAGGCTGGCGTAGGCTCCAACGGCACTACCGGTCAGGCAGAGGCAGCGGTACAGACCGCCTCTGGCCAACGCTCGGTTCTGGACGCTCAGGTGGCTGCCGCGCAGGCCGCAGTCACCAAGGCGCAGGCGGATCTGTCACGGATGAGCGAGCTCGCTGCCAAGGAGATCGTCTCGCGTCAGCAACTGGACGCTGCCCAGGCTGCTGCCGACGCCGCGGCGGCGAACCTGCTGGCTGTACAGCGACAGGCCAGCGCCGCCGGCTCCGGCGTGGCCAGCGCTCGCGCCGGCGTGCGGCTGGCCGACGCCCGGTTGGCCAGTGCCCAGGCCAACCGCGAGAACGCCGTCATGCAGCTGTCGTATGCCACTATCACTGCACCACTGAGCGGCGCTGTCGCCCGGAAGCAGGTGGAAGTGGGCCAGCTCGTGCAGCCCGGCCAGCCGCTGCTCAGCATAGTGTCGGATACCGGGGTGTGGGTGACGGCCAACTACAAGGAGACCCAACTCGCCCGGATCCGCGTGGGTCAGCCGGTGGAAGTTGAGATAGACGCCTACCCCGGTTGCACGGCCCACGGCGCTGTGGAAAGCTTGAGCGCGGCGACCGGGGCCAGGTTCGCCCTCCTTCCGCCGGATAACGCCACCGGCAACTTCACGAAGGTGGTGCAGCGGGTGCCGGTGCGGGTACACATCACCGATGACTGCGGCGTTGATCGGCCGCTGCGACCGGGGATGTCGGCCGAGACACACATCCTCACCAGGCGATAGTCCTGCGCCAGCGCCGGGCGCGACTTGCGCGTAATCCGGCGCAGTCTCATCTTCGTCCCTCCCGCCACGGCTCCGACTGCCCGAGCGGGATGCACGCGCTGGCGCACTGACCGGCCGACTGGTTGTCGACCGGTGGCGACGCGCCATACATCCGGAGTGTACTTCATGGTCGATAGCCGCCTTTTGATAGCTGGCCTCCTGCTTGTTGCCACCGCCGCCTGTGGCAAGGGCAAGACTTCGCAGGCGCCCGCTCCGCTGGCCGCCGCCGCGGCGGTGCCTAATGTCACTCTCGTGGCCACCCTCCAGCCGTTCAACTCTCCGGTGAGCGGCGAGGCTCGCCTGAGGCCCGGTCGGACCGCCAGCGAAGTGCAGGCTTCGGTGAAGATCATCAACTCGGTGGTGGGCCTGGAGCATCGCTGGCAGATCCGCCGTGGCGACTGTGGCACTTCGGTCGGCAACGATATCGCTCCGACGTCGTCCAACACCCCGCTCAGGGTGAGTGCTGACGGCACGGCGAGCGCTACCGCGACCCTGCCCATCACGCTGCCCGTTGACAGCCAGTACCACCTGAGCATTCTGCGGTCCCGCTCCGACGACACCGTCATCGCCTGCGGAGTACTGGAAGTACAACGGTAGCCACCGCCCGCCCGGACTCCTTGCCATGCCCAAGCCACTTCCTGATCGCGCCGACGCGCTCGCTCTTGTCCACGAGTACACGGCCAGCGATTCGCTGAGAAAGCACATGCTGTCGGTGGAGGCCGGTATGCGCGCCTACGCCCGACAGATGGGCGAGGACGAGGAGCGCTGGGCGTTGACCGGCCTGATCCATGATTTTGACTACGAGCGGTTTCCCAACGCCGACCAACTAGCCGACGCCGAGCACCCGGCGGAGGGAGTGCGGATACTGCGCGAGCTCGGTTACCCGGAAGACGTGCTGGATGCGATCCTCGGCCATGCTGCCTACACTGGCGTGGCTCGTGTGACTCCGATGGCTCGAGCACTCTTCGCGGTTGACGAGCTGACCGGCCTGATCACGGCAACGGCGTTGGTGAAGCCTTCGCGAAGCGTTCACGACGTGGACGTGCGCGGGGTCCGGAAGAAGATGAAGGACCGCGCATTCGCGCGCGGTGTGAGCCGCGAGGACGTGGTGCAGGGGGCGTCCGAGCTGGGCGTGGAGTTGGACGATCACATCGCCACGGTTATCGCCGCAATGCAGGGCGCAGCGGTGGAGCTCGGGCTCGAAGGCAGCCCTGGCGGTCCAGCATCGGCCGCTCCGACACCCTGAGGGACAGGGCGCCCGGCGCCCCGTGCAACTGGCATCCCAACGTTTGCGTGACTGGTCACGTTATGAGGATACATGCGTGACGAGGCCAGATGACCAGCAATTCGGCGTTGAAAATCGCGCCGCCACGGACGGAGCTTTCACCCCTAGCGGGTGGCCCGGCCTCCGCCCCCGGCGCGTTAACCGGACGACCCCGACTCATGCCGCGCAGCGGCCGGGTCATGACTGACGCCCAGCTCGACGAGCGCGAGTTGGTACTGGACGCTCAGGGTGGCAAGAAGTCGGCGTTCAGCAAACTCGTCCTCCTTCACCAGCGGCGAGCCTACGCGGTAGCCCGGGCCATCGTCGGGACTCACGAGGACGCCGAGGACGCGGTTCAGGATGGCTTCCTGCATGCGTATAGGGCTCTAGATCGGTTCCTGCCCGATCAGGCGTTCGGCGCCTGGCTGCACAGGATCGTGGCCAACGCGGCCCTCGACCTCATGCGTCGTCGGAAGGTGAGGGCGGCGGAGGAATTGCCAGAGACCGTTGCCGCGCCGTTCCGTGATCCGGGGGAGTCCGATCACCTACGGATCCGACTGGAACAGGCGCTGACAGAACTTACTGACCGACAGCGTTCAGTAATCGTCCTTCATGACGTGCAGGGTTTCAAGCACGCCGAAATCGGTGCGATGCTGAGTATCCCTGAGGGCACAGCGCGTTCAGACCTTCATCACGCACGTGCGACACTACGCCGAATCCTCGGTAGCATCCGGAGCGACCTATGAGCAACGAACTGAAGTTCCCCGGAAGGTTCCGCGGGCCGGAGAGTGAGATCGGCCAGTTGCTACAGCCGCTCTATCAGGCCCCGCCAGACGGTCCCTACTGGGACGACCTGCACAACCGGATCCTGCATCGCGTGTTCAACGCCGGTGCTGAGGAATGGTGGATGGTGCTGAGCCGCTGGGCGCGCGTTGGCGCAGCCGCGGCCGTGGTCGTCGCCATCCTGGCCGGCGCGCTCCTGTTCCAGTTCGAAGCGCGCGATTCTCGCCTGGCGTACGAGCACGTGCTCAGCCAGCCGGCCGCCTACTCGCTGGACATGACCACTAAGGGACAGAGCGAGGATCCGGACGCGCCGCTGGCGAATCCGATCCTGCGTTACGGCCTGCCCTGATTGGCCACGCTGTCTCGTCTTAACGAATCACACCCATGACGCGTCCAAAGTCGGTAGCCCTGGCTTTTCTGCTGGGAGCACTGCTCGTGGGCGGGCTTCTCGGGTTCACTGTTGACCGCCTCATTATGCAGGACAGGATCGGCGACAATCTGGATCAACGGGGACTCCGGACCCGTCTGGCTCAGGATCTGTCGCTGACCGAACCACAGAGGACGGCGGTGGACAGCATCCTCGACGTGCGCAACAGGCGTATCGACGAAATTGTGGCGCCGGTACGACCACAAATGGACTCCATCATGGACGTCGCGCGCGACGAGATTCGGGCGATTCTGACAGCCGACCAGCGCACGAAGTTCGAAGTGAAGGTGCGTGCGTCAGACGAGCGATCGAAGGACTGACACCCGCACCACGCCACAACCAACCGTCACAAATGACTGCCATGCGCTCGATATATGCGGCCGCCCGTGCGCTGCCGCTGCTCTTTGCCCTGCCCGCAAGTGCCCTTATCAGCACCCTCGCCGCCCAGGTCGTGCCGCCCGGCGGCCAGCCGGCCCGGGAGATCACCCTGGACGACGCGGTCCGCCTGGCCCAGCAGAACGCGCCCGCTCTGGTGCAGGCTCGCGGCGCTCTGCGAAGTTCGGCGGCCGGTGTGAAGCGCGCCTACGCGGCCTTTATCCCCAACGTCAACACCTCCATAACCTCCGGTCGCTCTGACGGCGCCACTTACTTCCAGGGTGCCCTTGTACCGCTGCGTGGTGACGCCTGGAGCTTCAGCAACAGCATCTCCACCAACGTTGACCTCTATGACGGCGGTCGCCGGATGTCTGAGGTGCGTCGCACAAAGGCCGTCGAGACGGCCGCCCAGGCGAGCGAGCGCACCCAGCTCTACAACACCGCGCTCAACGTGAAGCAGGTGTATTTCAACGGGCTGGCCGCACGCGAACTGGAAGGTGCCGCGCTCCGTCAGTTGGAGCAGGCCGAGCAGCAGATGGCGGCATCCATCGCGCGTGTTCGCGCCGGAGCCGCCACCAAGTCTGACTCGCTCCGTTCGGTGATTCAGGTGGGCAACGCCAAGCTGGCCGTACTCACGGCTCGGAACAACCTGCAGGTCGCCAACGCCGGTCTCACCCGCCTTGTGGGCAGTGAGTTCGTCGTTACTCCGACCTCTGCCGACACGGTCGCTCCATCGGCCGTCAGGCTGGAGAACGAGACGCTGGTGTCCATGCTCGACCAGGCCCCGGCGCTCCAGCAGGCACAGGCCGACCTGGCCGCGTCGCGCGCCGCGGTCAAGACCGCCCGCGCCGCCTGGCTGCCATCCTTATCAGCGTCCTACTCGTTCAGCGCCAACCAGTCCAGCGGTGCCTTCGAGCCGGGTAACCTGTTCCTGATCGGCGGCCAGAATCCAAACAACAAGCGCCTCAACTTCAACATCTCCTATCCGCTGTTCAACCAGCTACAGCGGGAGACGTCGATCATCCAGGCGCAGGTGACTCAGCGGAACTCCGAGGCGACGCTCCGCGACGCCCGGCTGGCCACGCAGCAGACTCTCACCCAGGCCCTCGGCACCCTTCGCCTGGCCGAGGAGCGGGCATCGATCCAGGACGCCAGCGTAGCTGCCGCCGAAGAGGACCTGCGCGTACAGACGCAGCGCTACCAGTTGGGCGCCGCGACGATACTCGACGTACTGACGTCGCAAACGACGCTCATCCAGGCGCGGGTCGCCCTCATCCAGGCGCGTTATGACGCCCGCGTGGCCAAGGCACAGATTGAAGCTTTGATAGGCCAGGAACTTCCGTAGTCAGCGGTAGCGATCTCGTTCTTATACCTGCTCCACCAGACGTACCTGATACGCCATCACGAACAGCCGAGTCAACAATGCGTCATCGCACCATCGTTATATCGCTCCTCGCTCTGGCTGCCTGCGGCCGCGCCAAGCAAGAAACGCTGCCCATAGAGACGGCGCAGGTTGAGCGGCGCACCATCATCGTCGACGCCCAGGCTACCGGCGTTGTCGAGCCGATCAACGTCGTCGAGGTCAAGTCGAAGTCTTCCGGACAGATCATCACGATGCCCGTCGAAGTGGGTTCCGAGGTGAGGCCGGGTGACCTGCTCGTCCAGCTCGACCCGCGTGACGTGAAGAACCAGTACGATCAGGCAGCCGCCGACCTCGCCGCGGCGAAGGCCCGGCAGGACGTCGCCGTCTCTCAGCGCAAGCGCTCGCAGGATCTGTACGACGCCCAGATCATCACTCGACAGGAGCTCGAGTCCTCGGGCCTCGAAGACGAGAACGCGAAGGCCGCGCTGGTGCGCGCCCGGACCAACCTGGACATCGCTGAGCAGCGCCTGGAAGACGCGACGGTACGTGCGCCGGTGGCTGGCACGATCATCGACAAGCCGGTTTCACTCGGCCAGGTCATCGCCTCCGCCACCGGCTCGGCTAGCGGCGGCACGACGATCCTGAAGATGGCTGACCTGAACCGCGTGCGCGTTCGCGCGCTAGTGAACGAGAGCGACATCGGCAACATCCAGGCGGGCATGCCCGCCCAGGTCGTCGTTGACGCATATCCGGATCGGCCGTTCACCGGCACGGTCGAGAAGATCGAGCCGCAGGCCGTGGTGGAGCAGAGCGTGACGATGTTCCCGGTGCTGATCGCACTCTCCAACGAGAGCGGGATGCTGAAGCCAGGGATGAATGGTGAGGTATCGGTGATCGTGGATCAGCGCGACAATGTGCTGGCAATCCCGAACGATGCCATCCGTACCATGCGCGAGGTCCAGTTGGTCTCCAAGATGCTCGGCCTTGATCCGGACAGCGTGCAGGCACAGCTCCGCAGCCAGTTCAACGGCGGTCCAAGCGCTGGTGGCCCCGGCGGCGATACGGCAGTTCCGGGCGGCGCCGAGGTGCGGGTGGCACGGGGCGATGTCGCTCTCGATGCGCAGCCGCCCCAGGGTGGTCGGACTGGTCAGCCGCAGATCACGGTTACGGACGATCAGTGCCGCGCAGTGGACGCCGCATTCACCAAGAATCCCGACGCTCGCAAGCAATTGGATGCGGTGCGCGAGAAGATGATGGCTGGCGGCGATCGGACAGCTCTGGCGGCCGAGTCGCAGAAAATCTACGCCACCCTTGGCGTGGACGCGCAGGTGGTGCGCGCCTGTCAGCGACGCGACGGCACCGGTGCCGGCGCCCCTGGTTCGGCTTCGCGTGGTGCGGGTGCGCCTCCCGGCGCCGGCGCTCCGATGGGCGCGCCCCAGCAGGGCGGCGCACGGTCGGGTATGAGTGCGGCGCCGGCGGGCATGGGCGGACCGATGGGCGGTGGTGGACGTGGCGGGCGCTCTGGATTGGTGTTCGTGAAGAAGGGCACGACCTACGTACCGCGCATGGTGAGGCTCGGCGCCAGCGACTTCGACTACACTCAGGTCCTCTCCGGACTTGAGGAAGGCGAGGACGTAGCGCTACTGGCGGCCGCCGCCGCTCAGGCGCAGCGGACCGAGGCGAATGATCGCATGCGCAGCCGGATGAGCGTACCTGGCATGAGCCGCACTCCAGCCGCTGGAGCAGGTGGTGGCGCTCCCGGTGGAGCTGGTGGTCCTCCGGGCGGCGGTGGCCGTCCGCCGGGGAGATAACGACAATGCTCGTCGGTGAAACGCTGAGCGTGGCTCTGGGCGCACTGCGCGCGAATAAGCTGCGTTCCTTCCTAACGATGCTCGGGATCGTGATCGGCGTGTCCGCGGTGATCGCCGTGGTCGCGCTGGGCCGCGGTGCCCAGCAGGCAGTAAACGAGCGCATCTCGGCGCTCGGTACGACGCTCCTGACGGTCAACGCCGGCCAGGCATTCGGCCGTGGAGTGGCGAGCGCCGACTCGCGCGCTCCGCTCACCATGGAAGACGCGGCCTTCCTCACCGAGCGTATGGTTCACGCCACGGCGATCCAGCCGGAGATGAGCCGCCAGTTGCAGGTGCAGTATCTGAACAAGAACACGAATACCCAGGTCGTCGGCACCACTGCCAACTACCTGGAAGTGCGTAAGTACGAGATGCAGGCTGGCCGCATGTTCACCACGGCAGACGACATGGGTCGCCGCCGCGTGGCAGTGGTCGGACCGTCCGTGCTCACTTCACTGGGACTGGACAACGCTGACGCGCTCATCGGCCAGCCGGTCCGCATCCGCGGACTCCAGTTCGAGGTTGTGGGGGTGCTCAAATCCAAGGGTTCGGCGTCGGGCTTCAGCGATCCTGATGATCAGGTGCTGATACCCATCCAGACGGCGCGCTACCGCGCCTTCGGCACCGACAGACTGCGCTCCATCAGCGTGTTGGCAAAGTCCGAAGCCGAGATCCCGCTGGCCATAGCTGACATCCAGAAGAACCTCCGTCGTTCACACCGTCTGCGTCAGGGTCAGGCCGACGACTTCCAGGTCCGCAACCAGGCCGACTTTCTGAGCACGGCCGCCGAGACGACCGCAGTGTTCGGCCTCCTGCTCGCCGGTATTGCCACCGTCAGCTTGCTCGTCGGCGGTATCGGCATCATGAACATCATGCTCGTTTCCGTCACCGAGCGCACCCGTGAGATCGGGGTGCGCAAGGCACTCGGCGCGACAAGCAACAACATCCTCCTCCAGTTTCTTATCGAGGCGGTGGTTCTATGCCTCGTCGGCGGTCTGGTGGGTGTGATCCTGGGTACTGGCGGTGCCTGGGCGCTGAGTTCTCTGGGCAGCTTCTCTACCAGCGTTTCCAGCGACTCCATCGTCCTCGCCTTCGTTTTCTCGGCGCTGGTTGGAGTGGTATTTGGAGTCTGGCCAGCACGGCGAGCCGCCACCCTCGACCCGATCGTCGCGCTACGTTACGAGTGAGACCGGGTTCACCCGGTCATCAGATGCAGTAGAGCGCCCCGTGGCCTTACGAGCCACGGGGCGCTCGACACAGTGGCGCAAGATGCCAGCGATCACAGTGTGTGTCGCGTAGACTAAGAGGATAGTCGCTGGCTGCGCCGCGGCCTGTCATTTCCCTGTCTTCCCCTGTTCTCCATGTCCAGTCGTAGAGACTTTCTCAAGTCGACATCCGCCATTGCTGTCGCGGCGGCGGTAGCCCGTCCGAGCCTGGCACAGCGGTCGCCAGTGCTGCTCACCGCCGAGCCGAGCGCTCCGCCGGCAGAGCTGGCAATGCTGGCGCTGCAGGCCGCGCGTGACGCCGGAGCATCGTACGCTGATGCGCGCGTCGGACGTTATCGCCGCCAGTCTATAGGCACCCGTGAACGCCAGGTGACCGGGGTCAGCGACAGCGAGTCATTCGGCATCGGGGTACGTGTGCTGGTAGACGGGGCGTGGGGTTTCGCCGCGACGAGCACGCTCACCCCGGACGGCGTGGCGGAGGCTGCCCGCGAAGCCGCACGTACCGCTCGTGCTGGAAAGCGTGTGCAGCGTCGGCCGATCGAGCTCGCGCCGGTCAAGGCCGTCCAGGGCTCCTGGAGCACGCCGGTGCAGCGCGATCCGTTGGATGTGCCGATTGAGGAAGTCGTGGCGCTGCTGTTCGCTGCTAACGAGACCGCGCTCAAGGTGCCGAACATCCGCTTCGCGAGTTCCGGCCTGTCGCTCCTGCGCGAGGAGAAGACCCTTGCCACGACTGACGGCACACTTGTCACGCAGACGTTCTACCGCGCCGCTCCGTCGTTCTCGGCGACAGCCATCAAGGGCAGCGAGTACCAGAGTTACATCCCCGAACTCGCGCCGCGTGGATCCGGCTGGGAGTACATAGCCGGTCTGGACATGCCCACCAACGCGCAGGAGTGGGCCAACTTGGCGGTGGAGAAGCTCAGCGCAAAGTCGGTGGAAGTGGGGCGCTATGACCTCATCCTGGACCCGACCAATCTCTGGCTGACCATCCACGAGTCTGTCGGACACCCGACGGAATTGGATCGGGCGATGGGCTACGAGGCCAATTATGCCGGCACCAGCTTCATCTCACCACCGTCGGAGTTCATCGGCAAGTTCCGTTACGGCCCGGACTTCATGCAGATACGCGCCGACCGCACTCAGCCCGATTCGCTAGCGCGAGTAGCATGGGATGACGAGGGAGTGCCCGCCGACGAGTGGAATATCGTGGAGAAGGGGATCTTCAAGGACTACCAGACCACCCGCGAACAGGCGTCCTGGATTGCCGACCAGACAGGCGTATCCCGCAGTCATGGCTGCGCCTTCGCCCAGTCATGGGGCGACGTGCCCTTCCAGCGGATGCCGAACGTATCGCTAATGCCCGGCGAGGATGACATCGACATCAACGACATCGCGGCGGCTACCGACAAGGGAATCATCGTCAAGAACCGCGGGTCGTCGTCGATTGATCAGCAGCGCTACAACTTCCAGTTCTCCGGCCAGGTCGCCTACGAGGTGAGGAAAGGCAAGATCGTCGGCATGCTGAAGGACTTCGCCTATCAGTCGCGCACTCCGGACTTCTGGAACTCGATGGACATGATCGGGGGCCAGAGGAGCTACTGGCTGGGCGGCACGGCCAACGACGGCAAGGGCGAGCCCGGCCAGTCCAACGCTGTCAGTCACGGCTGTCCGCCGGCGCGGTTCAAGAACGTCAACATCGTGAACACGGGGACCGCGGTCTAGCACGTCCCTCCCCTCAAGGCTCGCACTGTCTTCCTGTTCCCCTGCGTTCAACACATGGCCCATACACTCCTCACGCGCGATCAGGCGAAGGCCCTGACCGATCGCGTACTCAGCTTTGCCACGGCTGACGAGACCCGCGTGAACCTCTCCGCCGACTGGAGCGGTAACACGCGTTTCGCCGGCAATGAGATCACCACAGCCGGCGGCACCACCGATATCCGTGTCACCGTTACCAGTACCGTCGGCAAGCGCCGCGCGTCGGTGACGACCAACGTGCTCGACGATGAGGCCCTTAAGCGTACGGTGGACCAGGCCCAGCGCCTGGCCCGCCTGGCGCCGGAGGACGCCGAGTTTCTCCCCGAGCCAGGACCACAGCAGTACGCCACCGTGGCCGCCTATTCCGACGCAACCGCCGACCTCACGCCAGAGGCTCGCGCGCTGGCGGTGGAGCGAGTTCTGGCCGGCGTGCGTGAGGCCGGCGCGGCAGCGGGCACCAGCACCGACGATCTTTTCGTCGCTGGCTTTCTCGAGGCAAGCGCCGGCGTGAGCAGCGCGGTAGCTAACTCCCGCGGGCTGTTTGCCTACCACCCGAGTACCAACGTAGACCTCTCGGTGACGGTTCGGACTCCGGACGGCACCGGCTCCGGCTACGTGGCTCAGGGAGCAAATGACTGGAAGGCGCTGGATCCGGCGTCAATGGGTAGGCGGTCGGCACAGAAGGGAATGTCCTCGCGCAATCCACAGCTGTTGGAGCCGGGCCGCTACACGGTGATTCTCGAGCCGCAGGCCGTCTCGGACTTCATTCCGTCACTGCGAGGCGCGCTCAATGCTCGCTCGGCTGACGAGGGGCGCAGTCCGTTCAGTGTTGCCGGAGGCGGCACCAAGGTGGGTCAGAAGATCGCCGACGAGCGCGTCACGATCCTATCCGACCCAACCGACCCGGATTTGCTAACCTCTCCGTTCGACAATGAGGGTTTGCCGAACAAGGGCGCCGTCTGGATCGAGAATGGCGTACTCAAGAACCTCTCCTACACTCGCTGGTGGGCGGAGAAGCAAGGCAAGGAGGCCAATGGCGGCGGCGGCCTCAAGATGATGGGTACCGATCGCACCCTCGACCAGCTCATAGCCGGTACCGCGCGTGGGATTCTGGTCACTCGCTTCTGGTATATCCGGTCGCTCGAGCAACGTACCGTGACTCTCACCGGTCTCACTCGGGATGGCACCTTCCTGGTGGAGAACGGAAAGATCACGCGACCACTCAAGAACTTCCGCTGGAACGACAGTCCCCTGCTGGCCCTCAACCGAATCGAAGAGATCGGGAAGGCCGAGCGTGTGTCGTCGGGCATCGTGATGCCGAGCCTGAAGATCCGAGACTTCAACTTCACCTCGCTCTCCGACGCCGTCTGAGTTAGGTAGCCTGTAGTTTCAGGCTACGACCTGAGAGGGGCCCGGTCCATAGTTGTGGACCGGGCCCCTCTCACGTCGCTAACAGCCCATTAAGCGATCATCGAAGATCAGTCCGGCGGTAGTTCACCGCTCTCTGGACGAGAGCCCAACAAGGTGTCCGATCGCGACGGTGGTGCTCCCGCCCTGGCCGGCTCCAGCTTGAAGATGAACGGCAACTGCACCAACTGTTTGATCTTCTGGCCGTGCAGCTGAGCTGGTCGAAAGAGCATCCGCGGCAGCGCCTCACGGACGCTCTGGGTGAACCGGCCGTGAGTGGATTCGAGGAGGACGAAGCTGGCGACGTCCACGCGTCCCGTAGTGTCAACGACGAACTGGGCCGTCACGGCTCCTTCCACACCGGCGTTGCGTAGCGAATCGGGATACATCGGGGCGCCACTTGCCGCATCAAAAGCGGCCGGGTTATCGACCTGCGAACTGAGATAGACGGAGTCGGCGCGGGTGGCGAAGATATTGGGCAGTTCCTGCGAGTCGGTGCCTTCCTCGCCCGCCTCGGGCTTACCCGCCGCCAGCCCTATGGCACTCTCCACCGCGCGGGCCAGGCTGCCCGCGTCGCTACCCAGGATGTCACCAGTTCCCTCCAAACCGGGAATATTGGTGTAGGTCAATCGCTCAGCCGTCACACCGGGGCCAGCCGCCGATGTTGGGGGTGGCGCCAGGAAGATGATTCCTTCGGCGATAGTATCGCGCATCTTGGCCGGGCCACCGCTCACGTGCAGACCCACTGCGCCTAGAAGCGCCGCGTGCAGTCCTACGCTAACTAGCGCGCTCCCCTTAAAGGTGGACGCCTCACGCTGCCTGAGTCTGATACTCTGGAACAACATCGCTGCCTCCCGTCGCGCGGGTTGCCATCGGGCATTGCGGCACCGTGCTGACTATCCTGTCGGCGTCTTCACGCCGGCCGGCTGGCGCTCAGGCGCCTGGTTGGTGGTGGTCGAGCCAGGACTTTCGAAGGAGATAGGAATCTGAATCAACTGCCGTACAGCCTTACCACCCAGACGGGCCGGGATGAAGTCCGCGCTCGCCACCGCCCGTCGGACCGCGTCGGTGAACAGGCGATCCGTGGAAAACACCACCCCGAACGTGTCCATCTCCGGGCGCCCCGTGCTGTCCACCACGAACTCGGCCAGTACACGACCGCTCACTCGACTGCGCTGTAACGAGTCCGGATAGAGCGGCGACACGGGTTCACTGCTGTCGGCGCGGGCTGGCTCGTCCACCTGCTCGGCCGTGTACAGATGTAGCGAGGCGACGAGGTTGGCGAGCTCCTGGGCGCTGACCTTACGCTTCGGCTGCTTGCCCGGCGGGTCGTCGAGACGGGTCCAGAGAGCGATCACACCACACGCTCCCTTCCCGCGCATCCACATCAACTCCACCGGAACAGTCGCGACGCCCATGTAGACCTCGATGCCGCCCAAAGTGGAAGGGTCGAAGTAGTCCGGGTTGAGATAGCCAGCAGTGGCCGGCGCTCCGTCGATCCAGATCAGTGGGGCGCATCGCTGACCGCGGAAGTAGACGACGCTCTCAGCCCCAACCTGTTCTATCCGCGCGCCGGCAACGGAGCGGAGCAGGTCGGTTGTCAGCCGAGGATTACGGCGATCGATGTCCTCGGCGGTGAAGAAGGTACCCTGCCCCCGAGCCCGACGCTCGAAGAAAGGAGCCATCCGGCCGGTGAAGCGCGGTCTGCCCGCCTGTACCACCAGCGGCGCGATCTGCTGCGGAATGACAGTCAATGTAGCGTTGGCGGTTGCCTCCCCTCCTGGGGTCACCTCAACCCGAACGCTGTCCGGGCGGAAGCCGATCCGGCGAACCAGAATGGTGCGCGGACCCAGCGGCAGGCCAGCAATCTTGTAGACACCGTCGTTGCCGGTGCTACCGCGCACTATAAGACCGACGACCGATATCTGGGCGGCACTGACCGGTAGTCCCAGTGAGTCGCGCACGGTGCCAACAACCGAGCCGCTCTGCAGGGTGCCGCTCTGGCCGGCGACGGCGGGCGGCGGAGTCTGGGCTTCCACAGATGCCGCCGGAACGGTCAGCACGATCAGTGACGCTGCAGCGGCTGTAAGCACGCTACGAAGCCAACGGTGACTACCAACGCCCCGGTGAAGCGCCGCCAGTCTTTCTTCAGCTGTACGGAGATTCGACACAGGAACTCCCGCGTAGATTGGGGAGGCACGTCCTACTGAAAGCTAGGACGTGGGACCTCCAGCGACCAGACCCAGACCAGTCTCTCACGGCGGCGGTGGCCCTGACACCAGGCGAAAGATTGGTGTCGCGCCGGACCGGACAGAACGTGAGCCGAAGAGGCCGGTGGTAAGGCGGCTGATCAGACGAGACTTCGTGAACACACCGGCCCTCATATCGTACGCGCTAAACGCCAAAAAGTGCCAGCCTGCCTCGGCCAAAAAGAGAGTTGTCATGTGCCCATCGGCCGATCGGCAGGCTAGCCTGTGTTCCATGAGTCACATCGGGCGCCCTTCAGGCTGAGTGAAGTGAATCGGCCAGGAGTACCTGGCGATGCTCCGTGAACAGGTTCAGACGGAGCCTTTCAAACGCAGTTCCGGTCGTGGCTGGACGCATTCGCAATCCATTCGCCGAGCACGGAGATGAACGGATGAATCAGGGATGGGGAAAACGATGGCCTGTGCTCGTCGGCGCGGTCGGGACCACCGTGCTGCTCGGCTGCGGTGCGCCGCAGCCAGCCGAGCGGGCGGCGCCTCGAAGTGCGGTGTCGAGCGACACCACGCCCCTGGCGGACTCCACGTTCGCCGCCACGGTCGCCGCGCTCTCCGAACCGGGAGGCTACTTCGACACCGACAACCTGGTCTCCAACGAGACCAGTTATCTGCGCGCGGTCGACGACCTACGCCAATATGGGTCGACCGGCGGCGCCTACATTGGCGTCGGCCCTGACCAGAACTTCTCCTACATCGCCGCGACCCGACCGCAGATCGCCTACATGATCGACGTCAGGCGTGACAACCTTCTCCAACATCTGCTCTATCGCGCTCTCTTCACCACTGCGCGGAACCGCGCCGAGTTCCTGCTGTTGCTCACCGGGCGGGAGGTGGGTGAAGAGGTGGGAAGCTGGCGAGGACGGCCGCTGGACGAAGTGCTGGCGCACGTGGCAGCTGCCCCGGCGGATTCTGACCTGGCTCGCAGCCGCGAGCGTCTTCTTGGCGTCGTGAGCGGCTTCGGTGTCCCGCTCACAGCCGAGGACAGGGGTGTGATGGTCCAGCTCATGGACGCTTTTGCGCGCGACGGACTGGCGCTCCGCTTTACGTCTTACGGGCGCGCTCCGAACGCCGACTATCCCAACTTTGGCGAACTGCTCGCCGGCCGCGATCGCGCCGGCCAACAGGCCAGCTACATGGCAACTGAAGACGGCTTCGAATTCGTTCGGCAGTTGGAACGTGCCGGGCGGGTGATTCCCGTGGTGGGAAATCTGGCCGGCTCCCACGCCCTGGCGGCGATCGGTCGCGACATCGAGCAACGCGGACTTACTGTATCGGTGCTGTACGTCTCGAACGTGGAGTATTATCTGCTGGGCGACGGCAGCTTCGATCGGTTCGCTGTCACTGCGTCCTCGCTGCCGCGCGACTCCCAGTCGATGCTGGTGAGAAGTTGCTTCCGTCGCGCCTGCGGTCCTGCCGGTCCGGACCCTGGTAGCGCGAGCGGGCAACTCGTGCAGCCGCTGGACAGCCTGGCGGCGCTGTACCAGCTGGGCGCCTACCGCAGCTATTCCGACGTGGTGACTCTGGGGATTCTGCCGCGGCAGGACTGATCGGGCGGCGACCCAGGCAGGACGTGCGCGTTGTTGGAGCTGCCAGAATCCACTACGTTCGAGGCATGGGATCCCATGTAAGTCGCGCCGCGTTCTTTTTCGAGAAAGATCACCCTGACCGGTCAGGGGCGGCGGCGAACGATGACTGACCAGGACCCGTCCAGCTCCGAGTCTGAACTGTCGCGAGGTCAGCCGGCGCCGGTGCTTCCGACCGCGGCGTCGGCGCTGCCAATCGCTCCCAGCATGCAGCCCACGCTCGACGCCACCGTCGTCGTGCCGCCGCTGGAAACCCCGCCCAACCGGCGCGCGCTCTGGCTCACTGCCGGCGCCATGCTGGTTGGTGTCGGAGCGGCGATTCTCGCCCACCTGCTCACCGGCCTGATTGGTCTGGTGACCAATATCTCGTACTACGGTCGCATCTCGACCGAGTTCGTGCCGCCCACCGCCGTGCTGCTTGGAGCCGGCGTCATACTGGTGCCGGTCGTGGGTGGCATCATAGTGGGAATCATGGCCCGTTTCGGCTCAAGCGCCATTCGCGGCCACGGCATTCCCGAGGTTATGGAGCGGGTGCTGCTGGGACGCAGTCGCATCTCGCCCGTCGTCATGATCCTCAAGCCCATCTCGGCGGCTATCGCCATCGGCACCGGCGGACCGTTTGGGGCTGAGGGGCCGATCATCGCCACCGGTGGCGCGCTCGGGTCGCTGCTCGGCCAGACCCTGCATGTCACCGCCGACGAGCGAAAGATTCTGCTTGCCGCCGGAGCCGCGGCGGGAATGGCGGCAACTTTCAATGCGCCGGTGTCGTCGGTGTTGCTGGCTGTTGAGTTGCTGCTGTTCGAGTACCGCGCCCGCTCCCTTGTCCCGGTGGCCCTGGCGGCGGCAGTGGCGAGCGCGGTAAGGATTGCCATGGTTGGCAATGCGCCCGCCTTCACCCTGCCCGACATACCGGCTACGACGCTCGTCGCCCTGGTCGGATACATGGTCCTCGGCGCGCTGGTGGGTGTCATCGCGGTGGGCGTGACACGCTCCGTGTATGCGATCGAGGAAGGATTCGAGCGGCTACCCGTGCACTGGATGTGGTGGCCAGCGCTCGGCGCGCTGGTGGTGGGCGTCGTGGGTTACATAGACCCCCGGACCCTCGGCGTCGGCTACTACAACATCGACGCTATTCTGGACGGCACGTTGGTGGGTCGGGCGCTGTTCATGCTGGTCGTCCTCAAGTTCATCTCGTGGGTTGTCTATCTTGGAAGCGGCACGTCGGGCGGGACGCTGGCACCGCTCTTCACCTTTGGGAGCGGCATCGGTTCGGCCGCCGGCACCTTCGCGGTGTCGAGGCTTCCGTCGCTCGGCATGGACGTTCACGTAGCGGCGCTGGTGGGCATGGCGGCCATCTTCGCCGGCACCTCGCATGCGCTACTTACCTCGGTCGTCTTCGCCTTCGAGACGACGCGTCAGCCCAACGGCCTGTTGCCGCTGCTGGCCGGATGTTCGACAGCCTACCTCGTGGCGACCATGCTCTCCCGGGACTCGATCATGACCGTGCGACTCTCCCAGCGGGGCACGGTGGTGGCGAGCGAGTACAACGTGGATTACCTGTCACGGGTGCGAGTCGGGGAAGTCGCCACACGCGACGTGGTTACGCTGAAAGCCTCGCAGGCGCTCGTCGAAGTACACGCGTGGATTGCCAGCACGATGTCACCAGGTCAGCACCAGGGCTTCCCGGTGTTGGACGACGCCGGCCGACTGGTGGGCGTCGTGACGCGGCGTAACCTGATGGACGCCAGCGCCAGCGGAGGTAAGACCGTAGCGGACGCCATCCGCCGCCCCGCTGCCGTAGTCTACGCCGATCAGACGCTGCGTGACGCCGGTGACCACATGGTGCGGGAGCGGGTGGGTCGGCTGCCAGTGGTGACGCGCTCGGATCCGCGCACGGTAATCGGCATTGTCAGCCGTAGCGACCTGCTCTACGCCCACGCCCGTCGACTGGACGAGGAGATGCGGCCCGAGGAGCCGTGGAAGATTGCCGACGGCGTGGACGCTGTGGCCGCCGTGGCCGCCAGTGCCGGTTTGGACGTCAGGCGCGGCGCTCGGAAGCGGGCTGCCCGGATGAGAAGATCTCGTCTCAAAGGAGCAGACGAGAAAAAGAGCACCGGCGACAGCGACGCCGGTGATGATCGGCAACTGAGCGACAGCAGCGACCAATAAGCGCTGTGCGTGCGAGTGCGCGAGCGACCTGCCGGGCGCTGTTTCGCGCCCGGTCTGAGCAGTCGGAGCGGACCCTCTTTTAACCGGCCGCCTCAACAAGCTCCAGCTCGGCTGACGCGCTGGATTGTGTCAGGAATCGGCCTCTAGCGGGCGATTGTAACGCCTACTAGAGTTGGGGTCTTGCCAGAGGGCTTACAGCCACCATGCACGACGCGAGCAACGAGGTCCAGAGGGCGCTGGGTGGGCGGTATGCGGTCGAGCGTGAGCTCGGACGAGGCGGGATGGCGTGCGTTTATCTGGCCCGCGACAGTGTCTCCGGTGACGCCGTGGCGATCAAAGTGCTGCATCCTGATCTGGCCATGGCCCTTGGCGCGGACCGTTTCCGGCGCGAGGTGCAGATCGAGCGGCAGTTGTCGCATCCCAACATCCTGGTGGTGTTGGAGGCCGGGGACGCGGGCGGGCTGCTGTATTACGTCATGCCATTCGTGGCCGGGGAGTCGTTACGGGCGCGGATGGACCGTGAGAGCCAGCTGGGCGTGGACGACGCGATCCGTATCGCCATCCAGATCGCCCGCGCACTGGAGCATGCCCATGGTAAGGGGATAGTTCACCGCGACATTAAGCCGGAGAACATCCTCCTGGACGGCGACAACGCGCTACTGGCGGACTTCGGTATCGCGCGCGCGCTCAGCTCCGACATGGAGCAGAGGCTCACCCAGACCGGCGTCAGCCTTGGGACGCCGGCATACATGAGTCCCGAGCAATCGTTGGCCGATCGTGGACTCGATGGACGCGGCGACGTGTATGCGCTGGGCTGCGTCCTGTACGAGATGCTCGTCGGCCAACCGCCGTTCACGGGGCCGTCCGCGCAGGCCGTGATGGCCCGGCACCACCTCGAGTCGGTGCCATCTCTCGTCGTGGTGCGGCCGGCCATTTCCGATGCGGTCGAGGACATCGTCTTTCGTGCGCTGGCCAAGTCGCCAGCCGATCGCTGGCCTTCCGCCAAGGCCCTTGCCGACGCGCTGGAGAAATGCCTGTCGAAGGGGCTCACGATAGAGCGGCGGACGATGGCCAGATCGCGAGAATATCGCCCGCCATCGAGACGCCGGCGTTCGCTAGTCGTCGGTGCCAGTGCCGCCACTACCGTGCTTCTGCTCGCCGGCTTGTGGGCCATGCGGTCAGGAGTTGCAGGCACCCGTGAAGCCGCCGGAGCGGTCGTCAGTGACGACTCACCGCTCCGCCGCGTGGCCGTGCTCTACTTCAACGACAACAGTCCTGGCGAGAAGCTGGGTTACCTGGCCGACGGTGTGAGCGAGTCGCTGATGGAAGACCTGAGCGAGGTGCCGGCGCTGCAGGTGGTATCGCGGAGTGGCGTGCGCCAGTTCCGCGGCACCAACGTCTCTCGCGACAGCATAGGCCGGGCGCTACACGTCGGCCTGCTGGTGGATGGACGGATGGAAGAGGAAAAGGGTCGTGTGCGGGTTACCGTGGAACTGGTGGACGCCGCCAGCGGCGCCTCCCTCACGCCACGACCGTGGTCGATCACCGCGTCCGTTGACAGCACAACTGCGCTGCGTGACTCGGTGTCCGCCGAGGTGGCCGCGTGGCTCCGTCAGCGGATCGGCGACGAGGTACGCCTGCGCGGAGATAGGGAAGCAGCCGCTAACGAAGGTGCGTGGACTCTCGCCCAGCGGGCCGCCCACAGCCGAAAGCTCGCCGACGAGGCCTGGGCCAGCGGCGACACTGTGGGTGCCGCCGTTCTGCTCGGCGTCGCCGACTCGGTGAATGCCGCTGCGGCAGAGGCAGCGCCGCACTGGGCGGAGCCGGAGATCGAGCGCGGTGAGATGGCACTCGTCCAGGCCGAGCGGGCGAGCATACCGTCCACGGCGAAGCCGTTCCTGGAACGGGCGCTCGCTCTTGCCGACAGCGCCCTGGCTCGCGATCCCGGCCAGGCGAGGGCTCTCGAGCTACGCGGCGGCGCGGCTTACCAGCGTGTGCTGAGTGGACTGGTCCCAGACACTGCTCAGGTTACCCAGATCGTGGCGACCGCGGAGCGCGATTTGCGCGCGGCGGTGTCCCGCGATCCAACCCTGGCCACAGCCTGGGTGCGACTGAGCGCATTGAGCTACCGGCAGCTCAACATCTCCCAGGCCAATCGGGACGCCCAGCGGGCCTATGAGGCCGACGCCTACCTGGCCGCCGCGCCTAGCGTAGTCTGGCGTCTGTTCGCCACTTCTTACGACCTCGAGCAAGCAGTAGACGCGCGGCAATGGTGCATGGAAGGAGCACGGCGCTTCCCCGAAGTGCCCAACTTCCTTCGTTGCCAGATTGCCCTGATGACAATGCGCGGCGCCACACCGAACATCCCGCGAGCGTGGCAGCTGGCGGACTCACTGGCCAATCGCTGGCCGGAGCCGGTACGACAGTTCCAGGAGCGCTTTGATCGGATACTGGTGGCCGTGGCGCTGGCCCGCGCACAATTGCCGGACAGCGCTCGGCACGTCCTCCTTGCTGCTCGGGCCGATCGTAATATCGACCCGCGCGGCGAGTTGCGAGGGCTGGAGGCGTTTGCCCGAACAACTCTCGGCGATGACGACGAAGCGCTCAGCCTTCTGGAGGGATATTTGAGGGAGTACCCGGAACACAGGGCTGGCTTCGGGAAGCTGAATAGCTGGTGGTGGCAGGGAATCAATCAGGAACCGCGCTTCGCTCGACTGGTGCGCGGAGGTTGAAGTCGCCCTTGGCGCCGGCGAGATGATTCGTTGGTGGCGGAGGGCGTCGGACAGTTGGCCGTAAGTCGGCTCGCGTCGCGAGTCGATCTCAGCGCAGCTCACGGACACAGGAGAGTCCCATGCGCAATCGCACTCTCGCCTCACTCGCCGCCATCGTGCTTCTCGCCACCGCCTGCTCTGATGGCTCATTGGTGACGCCCGAAGACCCGCTGGTGCGAATATCAGCGACGACAGTGGCGACGTGCGACGTGTCAGGTGTGCGATCGGGCATCAGCAACACTCTTCTCGTCCGCGCTAACAGAAACAGCGCGAGGGGCCTCTTTGACGGCGCTCGCTCGAGCGATGGCCGAGGCGATCATGCCACGGCCCGCATTGGCTACTACGGCGCCCTCAACGTGTTACTTGGCGCAAGGGCGACTGGGAAGACGAAAGAGCCACGATTTCCGTCCAGCCGAGAGGCTACCAGCGGAGTGGCTGGTTTGGCGACGGCGCTCTATCGCTGCGCCGGGGATGCCGCGCCAGCTGGCCTGGTCGAACTCCTGGCGCTGCCGCCAACGGTGAATGATGGTAACCACAACATCTGCACCGGAGCCGGCGACATCGGCGTCACCTGCGTCGTTTCCGGACAACGAATGGCAGTGGTGGCCGAACCCGGTTTCCTCAGCGCGCCAGCGCTGTTCGTCCTCGATCCCACCGACGCTTACGTGGATCCACCGACGGAGGCTGCGTACGGCACACAGTGGTCTCGCGCCTGGAGTGTTCGCGTTCTTCCGATCACCGCCCAGACCCATTATGGCGTCTACAACCCGGAACGCCACAACTACTGCCCGTGCAGTCAATCATCGACGGCCAGGACGTGACGGCGATTATAGAGTGCGCACATGCGGGCGGCCCCATTGCCAGTCGCTCTCTGATGGACCGCTTCCTGGTCACCGCCGAGGGCCTGCTCACGCCACGGCCGCTCTATGCATTCGACGGCGGCATAGGCGGGCGGGCGATGGTCTTTCTCAGCTACTTCGCGGCAGTCCAGCCACCAACGCAGCTGTTCGTCTTCAGTGCGCCTATGAGTTCGGGGGGCAGTATCCCCCGCACTCCGGTCGTTGACGGTACGCTCAATCTCGCTGCCGGCACGATGGTGCAGCTACTGGTCAGCAACACGAGCGGCAGCTACGCGCCCGCCGCTGGCTGCACGTGGGGCTACCGCCCGCCCGACGGGGCCGGCGCCGCGCGGCTGTTCAGCAACGCTCTGCTCGCCCAACACGCGGGCACCAGTTGGCTTCGCGGGACGTGTGATGCCGGTACTGTGGACCTCAAGGTGATAGTCCACTGATTGGCGTCCCGCTCTTCGCCCAGTCGCGCCGCGTCAGGTCTCGCGAGCGCGCCTGGGCGTAGGGGCCAGACGCCAGACGCCCGGCTCACCAGTCATCTGCTCTCTTCGTGAGAGAATAGGCTGACGGGTGAGCCGGGCTTCGATTCGTTAACTCGTCAGCGGCGAGCCGTCGGCGCTCAGACCACGAGACTGAGTAAGCGACCTGGCACGAAGACCACCTTCTTCAACTCACCGGTGACGAACTTCGCCACTCCCGGCTCGGCCAGAGCGAGAGCGAGTGCCGGATCGCGCTCAATGGACTTCGGTACTTCGATTGTCCCTCGGAGCTTGCCGTTCACCTGCACCGCCAGGCGGAAGCTATCCTCGGCAGCCAGAGCGGGGTCGAAGACCGGCCAACCAGCGTCGAAGATGCTCTGGTCGTGACCCATCACTTCCCACAACTCTTCGGCCAGGTGCGGGGCGAAAGGAGCGGTGAGCTGCACGAGCGGCAACACCTCCGACCGCTGCACCGTGCGCTGGGACGCACGAAGGACGTTCATGTACTCCATCATTGACGCTATCGCCGTGTTGTAGCTGAGGCGGGCGATGTCATCCGTAACCTTGGCGATGGTCTGGTGAAGCTTGCGCAGCACCGTCGCATCGGCCTCGCCGTCGGTGGCTTCGTGGACCGAGTTCCAGAGACGGTCCAGGTAGCGACGGACGCCGCTGATGCCGCTGTCACGGAAGTCACCACCCTGCTCGTAGGGACCGAGGAACATGAGGTAGGTGCGGAAACTGTCGGCGCCCCACTCGTCCATGTACTCGTCCGGGTTGACGACGTTGCCCTTGCTCTTCGACATCTTCGCGCCGTCCCGGATGATCAGGCCGTGAGCGCGAAAGCGGGTGAACGGCTCATCGAATGTGAGGTGTCCACCATCGTGCAACGCCATGGTTACGAAGCGTGAATAGAGCAGGTGCAGCACAGCATGCTCGTTACCGCCAATGTAGCTGTTCACCGGCAACCACTTCCGCGTCAGATCGGTGTCGAACGGAACGTCGTCGCGATGAGCGCTGGGGTAGCGCAGGAAGTACCAGGCGCTGTCCAGGAAGGTGTCCGAGACATCCGTCTCCCGACGGGCCCGGCCGCCACAGTCAGGACATTCGGTGTAGTACCAGTCCTCGTGGCGCGCCAGCGGCGAGACACCGCTATCGTCGGGGCGGAAATCCTCGACATCCGGTAGCAGGACCGGCAGTTGATCCTCGGGCACTGGCACAGTGCCGCACTGCTCACAGTAGACGATCGGGATCGGGGGACCCCAGTAGCGCTGGCGCGAGATGCACCAGTCATGCAGCCGGTAGTTCGTCACTGGCTCGCCGTGCTTGTGCACGGCCAGCCACTGCATAATCTGCTGCTTCGCGTTGTCTACCGAAAGTCCATCGAAGTCGCCGGAGTTGACCAGCCGTCCACCACCGCTGTAAGCCTCGTCCAGCGGTGTGCCGGCGTCCTGGTCGTCGCCAGCCACCACCCGCACGATGGGCAGCCGGAACTTGGACGCGAACTCGAAGTCCCGCTCGTCATGTCCGGGAACGGCCATGATGGCGCCTGTGCCGTACTCCATGAGGACGTAGTCGGCCACCCAGATGGGGATCTGCTCACCGGTCGCCGGATTGAGCGCGTAGGAACCAGTGGCCACCCCCGTCTTCTCTTTCTCGACCACCCGGCGCGCCACCAGATCCTGCTTCCGCGTTCGGTCACGATAGTCCTCCACCACTTCGCGCTGGGCGGGAGCGGTGAGCACGGTAACCATCGGATGCTCGGGCGCGAGGACGAGGTACGTGGCGCCGAAGATGGTATCGGGGCGGGTGGTGAATACGTCGATCGCCACCACGCCATCGCCGCTGGCAGTGGGTGCCTGGAAGGTGAGGCGGGCTCCCTCGGAGCGACCGATCCAGTTCCGCTGAGCCGTCTTGGTGGTCTCCGACCAGTCCAGACCGTCCAGGTTATGGAGCAGTCGCGAGGAGTAACGACTGATCTGAAAGAACCACTGCTCCAATTCGCGCTGCTCGACCGCCGTTCCGCAGCGCTCGCAGACCCCGCCGGCCACCTGTTCGTTGGCCAGCACCGTCTTGCAGCTCGGACACCAGTTCACCGCGGCGGTTTTCTTGTAGGCCAGCCCCTGCTTGTACAGCTGAAGGAAGACCCACTGGGTCCACTTGTAATAACCCGGGTCGGTGGTGTCCACTGCCTGACCCCAGTCCACCATGAGCCCGGCCCGCTCCAGCTGTCGCCGGAAGTTGGCGATGTTGCGCGGGATGAGCCGCATGGGGTGCTCGCCGACCTTCAGCGCGTAGTTCTCCGAGTGGATTCCGAAGGCGTCGTAGCCCAGCGGCTGGAACACTGTGTGCCCCTGGAGCCGCTGGAATCGTCCATAGATGTCATTACCTGTGAACGCAAAGAGGTTTCCGACGTGCAGCCCCTCCGCTGACGGGTACGGAAACATCATGAGCGCGTAGAACGGACGCTCGCCGTGGGCCAGGTCGGTGTCGTTGGTACCCTGCTCGCGCCAACGGTCCCGCCACTTCAGCTCGACGGTGGTCGGATCGTACGCGGGCATCTCGCCGGCGTCGGTGCTAAAGGAACTGGAATCAGTCATTGTCGGGAACGACGGCGGGCGCGCTGGAGCGCGCCCGCAGGGTGAAGGAATCACGCTGTATCTACTGAAGTTAGCCGCTGTCGGCGACGCCTCCAAGGAGGGTTCTCCGGCACCCTGCGCATGACTTGTCTCGCTGCCCTCGCCAATCGTGTCCAGCTCACTCGCCAGACGCTCACCAACACCCCGCAACGACCGTGACACCGGCGGCTCTCCGGCGGACCGCAAGTCACGCCAGACAAGGCGCGGTCCCTCCATCACGCCGCTCTTCCTGACGGCGCTGGAGTTGCCGCCTCCGGTCGCGTCGATGCCGGAAACGGCGCCGCTTAAGGCCACTGCCGGGACGCACCTGCACGATCGGGATCGGAGCCGTGGTTCGGCCCGGCGAGACATGCTCGCCGCCGGGCCGCTGCAGCAGTTGGCTGGGGTAAGCGCGGTGGGAGGGGTGGTCGCGCTGTTGGCCGTGCTCTGGATCGGGCGGGCGGAACTACCTCAGCTCATCGGTCAACGGGCCGCCATACTCATCATCTGCCTGGCGCTGGCGGTGGGTGTGATACTCACCGCTGGCTTCATCCTCCTCGTCGTCGCCCCGACCTTGAACCGTCCGGCGGCCGAACTGGCTGAGGTTGCCGAGGCGGTAGCCGCCGGCGACCTCACGGTCAAGGTCAGCGACATCCGTGGAGCCGGCCAGCTCAACCGCGTCTGGCGGGCGGTGGGTCGTATGCTCGTCTCGTTGCGCCGGTTGGCGACCGGACTGCAGATGGCGTCGCGCGAGTCGGCGGAGCTGGCGGTGCGCATCACCCACGCCACCGACGACATGGCCGACCGGGCTCAGGAGGCCGCGCACACTTCGCTGGCGCTCAGTCGCCAGTCGGTAGTGATGGCGGAGACGATCGACGCAATCACTTCGGACGCTGTCCGGCTAACCGACATCGCCGCCGACGTGGCCATGGGGGCGCAGGAAGGAGTGGCCCGTAACGATCAACTGCGTGTTCTGGCCAGCACCGCTCGTGGTCAGCTCGACTCCAGCGGCCGAGCGCTGGCCCAGCTGGGAACGGAGATCCACGAGAGCGCGATTTCGGTAAGCGCGCTGGCCGACGCGTCGGAGGAGATCAGGAACTTCGTGGCACTGGTCCGGAAGATGGCCAGGCAGAGCAAGCTGCTCGCCCTCAACGCGGCCATGGAGGCTGCCCGAGCGGGTCAGGAGGGCGATGGCTTCGCTGTCGTCGCCAGCGAAGTGCGCCGTCTGGCCGCCGATTCCACCCAGGCAGCCAATCGGTCGGAGCGCGCAGTGGCAGCGATCCTGGAGCGGGTGGAGGCTTCCCGCACGCTCGCCGAGCGGAGTGTGGCCACGGTGGACACGGTGCTCGCCGCGACGAGTGCTGGCGAGGCCGCTTACAAGGCGGTGGAGGAGGCTGTAGCGGCAGCCGACGAGTGGACGCGATCGGTGGAGGAATCGGCCGCCGATACCAGCCGCCACGTGCATGACATTACCGAGCGACTTGACGCCCTCGCCCGGGGCACACAGACCTTCGCGACGGCAGTGCAGGAAGTGGCAGCATCGAGCGAACGGCAGAGCGCGACCACCCAGGAAGTGGCGGCCGCCGCTCTGGAGTTAACGAGCGCCTCACACCGACTGGACTCGCTTGTCGGCACTTTCCGGATGTAAGTCAACGAGATCCTGGCCCTGGCTGTTCGGATTTAGCGCGGTACGGTCGCTCCGGTTGGAGCGGCCTCGGCGGTGGCTCCAGGCGGGGGGCGCTGCCAGATCTGAATGGCTAGATTGAACGGATGCCTACACAACCCACCGCCGACCAGCTGGCTGAGCTGAGCTTCCTCGCTGGCCTGTCGCCGGCGCAGTTCGAGCGCATGGCCACCGTTGGCGAAATGATCACGTTCGACGGCGATGCCGTCATCTTCGCCGAGGGTGATCCGCGGCGTCACCTGCTCATCCTGACGCAGGGATCGGTAGCGATCGAACAGGGCCGCGACGGTCGATCGATGCGCCTGGCGACCTTCGGTGCTGGCGACGCCGTCGGCGAGGGTGTGTTGCTCGAGGACGGCCTTCACGGGAGCACCGGACGCACGCTCAAACGCTCAACGCTGGTTCGTTTCCCGATCGACGAATTGGAGCGCCTGCTCGCTGAGGATCCGGCGCTCTACGCCTCACTGGTTGCCCGCGCGGCGCGGGCCATCGCCCGGCGTCTTCGGGCCGCCGACGCGACGCTGGTCGGTCGCGGCAGGGTGCTGGGCTTTGGTAGTGGGCGGACGCGGCTGGAGCACGACCTGCTGGGAGAGCGCGAGGTGCCGGAAGAAGCGCTCTATGGCGTCCAGACACTGCGCGCTCTCGAGAACTTCCCGCTGACCGGAGTTCCCCTGCGCGAGTTCCCGCTGCTCGTCGAGGCGCTGGCCGCGGTGAAGGAAGCCGCCGCAGGAGCGAATGAGGAGCTGGGACTTCTCAAGCCTGAAATAGCCGATGTCATCATGAGGGCCTCGCGCGAAGTGCGCTCCGGCCGGCATCACGAGCACTTCGTGGTGGACATGATTCAGGGCGGCGCAGGCACGTCGACGAACATGAACGCGAACGAGGTCATTGCCAACCGCGCACTCGAGTTGTTGGATCGGCAGCGTGGCGAGTACGAGGTGGTACATCCGAACAACCACGTCAATCTCAGCCAGAGCACGAACGACGTCTACCCGACAGCGCTCAAGGTGGCACTACATCACGCTATCAACAACTTGCGAGAGGCCATGCGTGACCTCGTCAGCGCCTTCGAGGCCAAGGGCGAAGAGTTCGCGCCCCACCTCAAGATGGGCCGAACGCAGTTGCAGGACGCGGTGCCGATGACGCTGGGCCAGGAGTTCATGGCTTTTGGTCACACGGTGGCCGAGGATGTGGAGCGACTGGGTGAGGCCCAGGCGCTGATCCGCGAGATCAACATGGGAGCGACCGCTATCGGCACGGGTATCAATGCGCCGGTCGGCTATTCCGAGGCAGTGCGCCGCCGCCTCTCGGAAATCACCGGACTCGAGATGATCACGGCGTTCGACCTCGTCGAGGCCACCTCCGATACCGGCTCATTCGTCCAGCTCTCCGGCGTGCTCAAGCGCTGCGCTGTGAAGCTGAGCAAGATCTGCAACGACCTCCGCCTTCTCAGCTCCGGTCCGCGTGCTGGCTTTGGCGAGATCAACCTGCCAGCGATGCAGCCCGGTTCGTCGATCATGCCTGGCAAGGTGAATCCAGTAATCCCGGAAGTCGTGAGCCAGGTCTGCTTCGACATCATCGGCGGCGACGTGACCGTGACCATGGCGGCCGAGGCGGGGCAGTTGCAGTTGAACGTCTTCGAGCCGGTGATCGCCTTCCGTCTGCTTCAGGGGCTACGCTCGCTCAAGCGGGCCTGCGTCATCCTGCGCGAGCGGTGCGTGGAGGGCATAACGGCCAACCCGGACCGCATGCGCTGGTTTGTTGAGAACTCCATCGGCATCGTCACTGCGCTGGTTCCAGTAATTGGTTACGAGCCGGCCACCGAGATTGCCCGCACGGCGCTCCAGTCTGGCCGAGGGGTGTTCGAACTGGTGCTCGAGCGCGGTCTTCTTACGCGCGAGCAGTTGGACGAGATACTGAACCCGCAGGCGATGGTCGGCAAGCGCTGACCGACTTTTCCCGCCTCCACGTTGGGCGGTGCAAGAACTGTCGGATTGCTCACCGACATGCGCCTCCACCGTCCGGCGGGATGACGACGTCGTCGTATGTATGACAAGCGCGCGAAGAGGGCTCCGGGTTCATCCCGGAGCCCGCTCTGCATAGCGACGACAGCCATCTCTTCTGGTTAATCACCAGTGGGTCCACCGATGCGGCCGCTGACGAACGGGCCGTAGCTATTCCCAATTCAACCAGTGGTCGCCCTGATCGTCGGCGGACGGACTAGGGAGCGACGCTCTGGGAGTCTTCTCGGGCGAAGCCGGACAGCGTCTCACCCATCCGATCGATCGCCTCCCGCGCGCTCCACCTGTCCCGGCCGTTGTAGATGAACGTGAAGGCGAGTACCTCGCCATTATCGGCCGTGGTGTAGCCAGCGAGCGCTATTACGTCGTCCGTGGTCCCGGTCTTGGCGTGCAGGTTGCCCTCGGCCGGTGAGCGCCGCATGCGGGTTCTTAGCAGCTCGCTCTCGCCCGCCACCGGCAGCGAGGCGTGGAACACGCTTCCCCACGGCGCGTGATGGGCATAGGCGAGCATTCGCGTCATTACCCGCGGGGTGACGCGATCCATCAACGAGAGTCCGCTACCGTCGGCAGCGACTACGGCGTTGGACGACGCCCCAATCTGCGTCGAGAGAAACCCGCGCAGCGCCTCGTCACCGTTCGTAGCAGAGCCGACGGCGGCGAGGTCCGGACCGCGGGCTGCATTCCGGAAGAGGAGTTCAGCGAAGTGGTTGATGCTCTCGCGGTTCATCGCCGAAACCAGCTGTGACAGTTGCGCCGACGGGAGCGCGGCGACGGGCCGGGCGTCAGGCGGAGTTGGACCGAGTTTGGCGCCGCCCGCGACCATGATACCGCGACGAATGAGAGCATCGCGGAACGCGCCAGTCGTGAACGGGGCCGGATTGCTGATCACCATCTGGAGCCGCCTGGACGGCGCTTTTGAACCCATCCAGCCGCGCGCCTCCATCCCGCCGTCATTTCGCTTCACCACCGACACCGAACTTCCCGATCCGCTGCGCGTCGTCACCGTGTTTACTAGCGGCACACCGCTCGACGACGGTTCGAAGGTGACTTGAGCGGCGCCACCAACGGAACCAGGCTGGAAGGTGACCCAGACCAGATTGTCATTGATGGACAGGGCCGACACCGGCGCGGCGTACGCCAGGTGCAGGTAGCTCTCCTTCCAACCGGCAGGCACGAGCTGCGCATCGAAGGCTGACGCGTCGCCGATCACGTCGCCGCTCACCGCACGTACTCCGGCACCAGCAACGAAGCTGGCGAGTATATCCACGGCAGCGGCCGGACCTCCGGGCAGGTATCGTCCGGAGAAGGCCGGGTCACCGGTACCGCGCAGGATGAGGTTCCCGTGCAACGTCCCATCGGGAGTGAGCGGACCATCGCGCAACACGGTGGTCTCGAATCGGTGATCGGCGCCAAAGCGGTCCAGCACAAGCGCTGTCGTCATCAGCTTCATCGTTGACGCCGGCTGCATGGATCGCCCCGCGTTGAGCGCGTAGAGGGTGTCTCCACGGGTCAGGGAGATCACCATCGCGCCCCACTCGCCACCGCGCGTTGAGGCACCAATCGTCGCCCCGAGGTCAGCCGATAGCGCGGAAGCGCTACGCGGCGTGGTGGCACGGAGCACCGGTGCCTTGGGAGCGGCGGCCTTGCGCACGGCGGGCTTCCGGGCTGGCGCCTTCTTCGCCGACGCCTTCTTTGCCGGCGCCTTGCGCGCCGTGCCGGACGTGGCCTGCGCACCCACCGGGAATGTCGGCGTGGCCACAGCCATCGACAACACCAGCAGTAGCGCGGTGCGGAGCATGACTCCGCGGCGGCTCAAAGCTTTTCCAGCTGCGGTTGACCGCGGTGAGCCAGCTATCAATGTGTTCGGAGCGCGTTCCATCATCGTGCGACGCACGACGGCAGTGGACGTTTCAACAATCAGACCTTGAGGAAGATGCGTTTCTGGTAGAGCACCTCGAGCACGCCGTACCATAAGAGAACGAACGTGAGGGCGAAGGCTAGCGAGGCGTTACGAGGCGAGAGCCACGATGCAAATGCGGTCTCGTAGATAGCACCCTGGAGCGAAGTCGTGCCACCCTGGAATGGTACTCGAATCACGGAGTAGATGAGCCGTGCCATGAGGCCGCTCCCGACGAACGCCAGAATCGGGTTCACTCCGAACACGACCCATGGCCGGATCCACCAGGTTATCCGTCGCACCTCAATAGCCCAGAGGCAGGTGGCCAGGGCGACTGCGGCCATTCCGCCGGTAAAAATCACGTACGAGCTGGTCCAGAGATTCTTGTTGATCGGGAAGCCCCAGTTCCACATCAGCCCAACCACCATCCCGATCGCCCCGACGGCAAAGAGCCCGTTCAATCGCTCAGCGAGCGGACGCGACTGGCCGATCCAGCGTCCGGCGATCACACCGAGAATGACTGATCCAATCGCCGGAATCGTTGACAGAGGGCCTTCTGGATCCCAGGTGACACCCTGAATCCAGAGATGGTTGCCGAACCGCCCCCAGTCTAGCAACAGTCGATCGGTCCACGCGGCAATAGTGTGGGACCTGTCGGCGATGGCGGCGAAGCCGGTTGCTCCGGTATCCGGCACCGGAATCAACATGAGGACCGCCCAGTAGCCGAGGAGGATGATGGCCAGCATGACGGCCTGTGCACGGAGCGATGTGCGAAGTGTCAACAGGGCGCCCAATACGTAGGCGAGAGCAATCCGCTGGAGTACTCCCATGATTCTGACATTCGGCAGCCGATCTACCACCCGCTGCCAGAAGCTGGGGTCGGTGACTCCATCGACTGTGCCCCAGGTGAAGCCGGGGAACCAGGCGAGGAAGAGCCCGAAGAGGAATATGAGCGCTCCTCGCCGTAACACCTGACGTACGAGCGCTCGCTCGTCGTCACCCCGAGCTCGCCGTGCCGACATCGACAGGTGGGTGGTGATACCGACAATGAACAGGAAGAATGGAAAGATCAGGTCGGTGGGTGTCCACCCGTGCCAGGGGGCGTGCTCCAGCGGTGGGTATATGGCGCCCCAGCTGCCGGGATTGTTGACCAGCAGCATCCCGGCGATGGTGAGGCCACGGAATACATCCAGCGACACCAGCCGCTCTCGACGAGGGATGGCGGTAGCCGGCGGTAGACCGTCGCCAGCCTGATGGCCGACTACGATTCCTAAAGGGTCCGTAGTTGTCACGGAATCAGGAGCAGGAACGACGACCTGGTAGACCGCCTGAACTGGTGGAGCGGCGCTGGTTGGCACGACTGGGGGCCGGAGAGGGCTATCGAGCCACGCCTGAGGGGCCAGGCTGACAGCCGTTAGACGATCCCGGCCCCAGAAGTGCAAGAGCCGGTAGGAAGGTTTTCGAGAACTCTCGCCGAACCGCCCTTCATTGATTCTGTCACGTTGTCCCCGATTTTGTCGAGGTCTCGTGCGGGAGTGGCGGTCCGTCCCATCCCTACTCTAGCTGCAGGAGATCTGCCAGATGAACCGGCACAACGTCTATCGCGAGGGCTTCATAGCGGGCATCATCGGAGCCACCGCGGTGGCAATCTGGTTCTTCTTTCTGGACCTGATTGCCGCCCATCCGCTATACACTCCGGAGATAATGGGCCGGACCTTTCTCAGCATCCTCGGACCGGATCGCGGCGACTCTCGGATGGTCGCAGTGGCTTTCTACACCGTCTTGCACTATGCCGTCTTCGTGTTCGTCGGAATCGTCGCGACCGCCATCATCCATGCCTCGCAGAAGCGAACCACTATTCTGGCCGGGGCGTTGATCCTGTTCGTCATCTTCCAGATCGGCTTCTACATACTGACCGCGCTCGTCGCGGAGTCGCCACTCGGAGCGCTCGCCTGGTACCAGGTTTTCGCCGCCAACCTCATCGCGACAGTGCTGATGGGTACGTACCTCTGGCGGTCCCACCCGAACCTGGGCCGTCGTCTTGACCTTGCCCTGGGCGGTCGCGAGGCCCGATAGCCGGAAGACGGAGTCGCGACGCGAAGGGCGGTTGCGAGCCCTGATAGTCGGAGGACAGGAACGCGCCGCGGAGGGCGATCGCCTCGAAGCCCAGTAAGCGAGTAACGAAGCGGGGCCCAGAGTCAGTGACTGACTCCGGGCCCCGCTTCGCATCTTGATCGCCGCTGACACTAATGTCCAGACGTCGCGATCAGCCCATCCCGCCTACCTCGATCGAGAGCTGCCCGAAGAGGAATAGCAGGGCGATGATCGTGATGATCGAGACGACGAACGGACCGGTAAAGAGCGCCCGGAAGATCTTGTGGTCGTACTTGAGATGCATGTAGACCATCACCACCACCGCAAACTTGATCGCCGACAGGAAGAGCATCGACGGCACATAGATGCGCGATGTCTCCCAGGCTGGGATGTAGTAGGCGGATACCTCGACGGCGGTGATGACCGTGAGGAGGAGGCCTACCCAGACATAGGTCTGCCAGGTGGGGTGGTGTGCAAGGTCGGCGAGATCGCCGGGCTGTTCGGTTGCCACGCTGTGGCCGGAAGAGTGTCCCATTTAGCCTCTCGTTTACTTGATGAGGTAGACGAGCGTGAAGATCGCGATCCAGACGACGTCCACAAAGTGCCAGTAGAGTGCCAGCAAGTCCACGTTCGTCGCGTCTTGCGGTCCGAGGCCGCGCTTGACGTCAATCGCGAAGAGCGACCACAACCAGAGCACGCCGAAAGTTACGTGGCCGCCGTGGAAACCGGTGAGCGTGAAGAACGACGAGCCAAACAGGTTGGTGCTCAGCTTCAGCCCTTCATGATAGAACGACGTGAACTCGTAAGTCTGGAAGGCCAGGAAGGCCATGCCGAGGAGCGCCGTCATGGCGAGCCAGAGCTTGGAACTTCCGCGGACCTTCTCCCAGAAGGTGTTCTTGGGATCGTTCTTGTGCACTACGGCGTTGTGCGACAGCACCATCGCCAGCGATGACATCAGCAGCACGAAGGTGGATGCCGACGTGACAGGGATGTCCAGGATGGGCGTGAACATCTGTCCGACGCAGTTGGCAATCGGGCTGTCGGATACGACGTTGGTCGCCGCGCACACCCATTCGTGCGGGCGCGGCCCGGCAACGCTCTTCCCCTTGTACGACAGGTATGTCGCAATGAGAGATCCGAAGAGCATGCACTCCGAGCCCAGGAAGGCCCAGAGGCCGATCTTGCGGTTGTCGAGACCGGTGGTGGTGTAGTGGTGCCCCTTGTTGGGGTCCACGTTACCGGGGTGCGCGGTGGTGGCCACGGTTTACGGATTACAGGTTGCAGGTTGCGGAAGCGGAGCAGGACTGGGAGCGCGCGGCGGTTATGCTGCCCCGCGCTCCCTTGACGCTAGTGCTCATCCTCGAGCGGCGTCGTCATCCAGAGATAGAAGCTCACGAAGATCATTATGGCCGACACAACCGACCAGACTATCCCAACCATCTTGTTCTCATTCCTCATCAGGACGAGCCCGAGGAAACTGAGCGCGATACTGATGGCGGCAATCGCCGGCAGGATGGTGTTGTTTGGCAGCACGATACCTAGTTGCTTCGCCGTCTTCGGAGCCGGCTCAACGCCCGTGGATGCCGTGTCCATGCTGTGATCCTGCATGTGGATCTCACCGAGCTCGCCATGCGGGATTTCATGTGCGCCGTGCTCCGAGCTCTTCATGTCCCATACCGGATAGCGCGAGCGCACCGTCGGGATCTCGGCGAAGTTGTACTCCGGAGCGGGCGACGGAATGGACCACTCCAGCGTTCCCGCACCCCATGGATCGCTGGAAGCGATGGGACCTGACCGCTTGCTCTTGAAGAAGTTGTAGACGAAGATCGCCGTCGCCACGACCAGCATGTACGAGCCGAGGGTGGAGATCAGGTTGAACAACTCCCAGCCCTGTCCGCCATCGTAGCGATAGATCCGTCGCGGCATCCCGAGCATTCCCGAGAAGTGCATTGGGAAGAACGTCAGGTTCATGCCGATGAAGTACAGCCAGAAATGCCACTTGCCGAGCTTCTCGTTCATCATCCGGCCGAACATCTTCGGGAAGTACAGGTAGATACCGCCGAAGATGGCCATGATGGAGCCGCCGAAGAGCACATAATGGAAGTGCGCGACGACGAAGTAAGTGTCAGTCTGCTGCAGGTCGGCCGGCGGCGAGGCGTGCATGACGCCGGAGATGCCGCCAATCGTGAAGAGCGACACGAGACCGATGGCAAACAACATCGCCGTGGTGAAGCGCAGTGCGCCTCCCCACATGGTGGAGATCCAGTTAAAGATCTTCACTCCCGTCGGGATGGCGATGAGGAGCGTCATCATCGCGAACATGGTGTCAGCGATGGGACCCATGCCGACGGCGAACATGTGATGCGCCCAGACCCCGAAGCCGAGGAATCCGATGAGGATTCCCGAGTACACCATGACAGGGTAGCCGAAGAGCGGCTTCCGCGAGAAGGTCGGGATGATCTCGGAAGTCAGTCCGAAGGCTGGCAGCACCAGGATGTAGACCTCCGGGTGGCCAAAGATCCAGAACAGGTGCTGCCAGAGTAGTGGATCGGCTCCAGCGGCGATCGTGTAGAACTGCGTGCCAAAGAACCGGTCGAACTGCAGGAAGATCAGGGCGACGGTGATCGCCGGGAAGGCCAGGATGATCAGGAACTGGGTGACCAGCGCCATCCACGTGAAGATCGGCATGCGCATCAGGTTCATACCTGGCGCGCGCATGTTGATGATCGTCGTGATGAAGTTGAATCCAGCGGCGAGCGAGCTGATGCCGAGGATCTGAAGGCCTATCACCCAGTAGTCGATGTTCACGCCTGGCGAGAACTGGGTCGTCGTCAGCGGCGCATAGCCAAACCACCCGCCATTGGGAGCCATGGCGAAGAAGATCGGCATCGTGATCACGATACCACCGAACAGATAGACCCAGTAGCTGAACGCGTTCAGCCGCGGGAAGGCCACGTCGCGAGCGCCTATCTGTAACGGAATCAAAAAGTTGAAGAACACGGCGGACAACGGCATGACGGCGAGGAAGATCATCGTCGTACCGTGCATCGTCATGAGCTGGTTATAGATCTCCGCGTTCAGGATCGTCCCGTTGGGGGCGATCAGCTGGGTGCGGATGATCACCGCCTCCATTCCTCCGAACATGAAGAAGAAGAGCGACGTGTACAGGTACATCACGGCGATCCGCTTGTGATCGACGGTCGTTATCCAGCTCCACAACCCAGAACTCGGCGCCGCATAGGGCGGCGCGTAGGCGGGAGCGGCAGCAGTGGTTGCCATGGTAAGTCTCCGTTCCTTCGCGAGTGTTGCGGCGGCTACTTCAGCGCCATCAGGTAGGCCACGATGTCGGCCACCTGCTGGTCGGACAGGCCGCTGGATATCTTCAACTTAGTGATCGGATCGAACTCGTTCGTGCCGAGGGTCGGCATCTGCACACCCGGCTTCATCGCCCGGGAGTTCTTGATCCACATCGCCATGTGCTCCTCGTCGTTCGGGTACAGACCAGCCCCGATCGTGGTCCTGCTGCCAACGTGCGTCAGATTGGGCCCTATGTTCGCCATGTTGAACGGCGTGCCGGAGATCGCGTGGCAACCGATGCAGGCGGTCGACTGATAGACCTCCTGACCACGCGCCGGATCACCGACCATCCCCTGGGGCAGACGCCTGATTGACGCCGGGATCGGGGTCATCGGGCGGGCATACGCCGGCAGGTCAGACTCGGCGAAGGTGAAGCCGCCGTTACTGGCCAGCATGACCGGGGTGGCGCCAGCGGCTGGAGCCGCTGCTGGTTCAGCGACGGCAACCGTTGCCGCAGCAGCCGAGTCCGCCGGCGCAACCGCGCCAGGCGTCGGTGCGGCCGGCATGGTCGCTCCGAACGCAGCTACCGTGGCCTGATGTGCCGCCCACGAATCGAACTGCTCGGGCGTCACCGTGAAGACGCGGAACTTCATGTTCGCGTGCGACTCACCACAGAACTCGGCGCAGAATCCGTTCTGAACCTTCGTCGCCATGCTCGTGTCAGGCGTGAACCAGAGGTAGTTCGTGCGGTTCGAGATCAGGTCTCGCTTGCCGCCCAGATGCGGGATCCAGAAGCTGTGAATGACGTCATGCGTCTTCAGCTCGAAGTTCACCGTGCGGCCAACCGGCAGGTAGAGCTCGTTCGCCGTGACTATTCCCAACTCGGGATAGCGGAATTCCCACCACCACTGATGGCCAATCACCTCGACCTGGAGCGAGCCAGCAACTGCCTTCGCCTGCGTCTGGAAAATCGCCCGTACCGTTGGCACGGCGATGAAGACGAGGATCAGGGCAGGAATTGCGGTCCAGAGAATCTCCAGAGTAGCGCTACCATGCACCTGCTTGGGAACAGGACTGTTCTCCCGACGCCGGTACCGGGACACGGCATAGATGAGCAGCCCCTCGATGAGAACGAACACAATGGTCCCGAGAAACAACAATCGGTTCCACAGGTGGTCGATCGCGGCATTGAACTCGGTGTTTGTATGGAACGTCGAGTTCGGATATTCCTGGGAGCACGCGGCTAACGCCAGCGCTAGCACAGCCAGCATCACGGCCGTGGTACGCTGACGCGAACGGTGAATCGGAGTCATCCCTGTTCCTGGTAAGCGACGTCTTCGGTACGCCCTTGAATGATGCGGCCCCAATCGTCAGGTCGAGACGCTCGAATTCGGAACGCTCGGTCCGACGGGCTGGAGATGTTTCCGGGCGCCGTTGGAGGGGGTGTGTCTCAATAACGTACCGGAGCAGTGTTACGGAAACAAGGCGACAAAGTCGTTCTTTCCTCACGTCGCCATCGGGCATTCCCCCACACCACCGGTAAGACAGGCGCTGGCAGAGTGACGAGGGCGCCGACGGGATCGTCCTGCCGATTGAGCGCCCGTCATCGGAGTCTGGCGCGTCCCCCTGTCCGCCCCTGCCCGCCCATGCATCAATCTTCCGGCGCGGCCCCCGCCCGCCTGCATAGACCCAACAGCGTCCTCAAAGGCCGCTACGTCGCTCCTGTCGCTATGCTCCTCGGCGTCCTGGCAGCCTGCGGTGGCAACGCGAACGATAGGGCTCAAGGCAGCGATCGCGGCGCCACGCCAAAGGACACGGTTGCCATCGGTGTCGCACTCGATCCCGGCCGGCCGGGGATGGAGAGCATCTACCAGGGCGTCGAAATGGCCGTAGCAGAACTGAATGCCGAACGCGGCAGCGGGCCGGCGATTGTCATGAGGCGAACGCCCGAGACCGTCAGCAGTGCGATCGAGATTGCCACCGCTCTCCAGAAGGACCCGTCGGTGGTCGCCATCGTCGGCCACCCGGAGAGCGGCTCATCCCTGGAGGCGCTCCCAGTCTATGAAGACGTCGAGCACGGGGGCGAGCACGCCGTGGCTATCGTCTCGCCGACAGCGACCAGCGCCCAACTGACCGGCCGCAGCAAGTGGTTTTTCCGCATCTGCCCCACCGACGTTTCGGCCAGTGAAGCAGTGGCTCGCTACGTGGTGGACAGCCTCAAGTTGCGGCGCGCCTCGGTCATCTATCGCAACGATTCTTACGGTCGAGATTGGACAACGTCGTTCGCCGCCAGCTTCCGCGCTGCCGGTGGCACCCTCCTGCAGCGTGATCCATACGTCAAGGACGGCACCGAGTGGGCAGCCTACGCCGCCTATATCCGGAAGCTGGGCGTCGAAGTCCTGCTCTTTCCCGGCAGCACTGAGGACGCCGTGATGGCCATCCGAGCGCTCCGCGCAGCCGGCGCTGGCGACGTGGCGTTCGTGGGTGGCGACGCGGTATCGGGACTGGCCGACGAGGCGACAGAGTTTGCCGGTGCCCGCTACACCGCGTTCTTCGACGCCCTGCAGCCGGCCAGCGCAGAAGCCCGAACTTTTATAGCGACCTTTCAGAAGACGTACGGCCGCCTACCCGATCAGCGGGCGGCGCTCGCTTACGACGCGGCCACGCTGATAGGCCTCGCGATCCGCGAGGTCGGCACAGACCGCGGCAAGATCCGCGATGCCCTGGCCAGAGTGGGGACCAGTCGCGACGCGCTGGACGGCGCCGCCGGTCGCATCGTCTTCGACCGCAATCAGGACGCCGTCAACAAGTCCGTCGTGGTCACCACAGTGGGGGCACGATGACAACGCTCGCCCATCCGGACCCGATGACCGACCGCCTGTGGGCCTGGCGACGTCATCTGCCCCAGCTTCCCCGCATCCGCACGATCCGCAGCAGGCTGATACTGGGCTTCACCAGCTGCCTGGTTCTGCTAGCCGCGGCCGGCGGGGTATCGTACTACCTGCTCCAGCACACCAACAGCCGCAGCCGCGAGGCGGTGGGGTTGCTGCGGGACGAGTACGACATCGTCCAGCGCACCGTTTCCACCATCCTTCGCGAGGTGGTCTCCGGTTTCCGCTATCTGAACACCGGCGCGCAGGCTGACCAGACCCACTTCGTCGCCCTCATGGACGAGGCCGATCAGTTGCGCCGTGAAGCTGTCGCCCTCCCCATCCTGGCTGCTTATGAGCGCCGCGAACTTGAAGAGATCGGCAAACTGCAGAGCACCATCGAGGTAGGGATCGCTGTCGCCCACGCGTATCAGGAGACTGGCCAGCAGCAGAACGCAGCGCGCGTGCTGCAGCAGACCGCAGCTGATGTGGACCGGATCCAGGAGGGTCTGGATAGGCTCCGTGTTCATGCGGCCGAGCGGGCCGCCGAGCGTGAAGCCCTGTTAGCGGCAGACCTCGCCGGGGGCGAACTCACCCTCCTCTTCGTCATCCTGTTGGCGCTACCGGTAGCCGGCTACTTCGGCATCACTGCTGCCCGCGCCGTCACCCGCCCGCTCAGCCGCTTCAGCGACGAGATGATCCTACTCGGCGCGGGTGATCTGCGCCCGTCGGAACGCGATGCCTCGTGGTACGAGGGAAGCGAAGAGTACAACGAACTGGCGGCCGCGCTGGACAGCTCGCGCGACCGACTGCGCTTGCTCCTCGGCTCGGTACAGCGGGAGGCCGACCGGGTGCACGCGGCGTCGGCCGAGCTGGCCGCCTCCGCCGGCGGCGCCGCCGATGCTACTCAGCACGTCACGAGCGCCGTCACGGAGATGGCCGAGGGCGCGTCGGCGCAGCTCGATGCGCTGACCATGGCCAGCGACGCGATGCGCCAGTTGGCCGAGGAAGGTGCGGCAATCGCCGACGCAGCGGAGGCCGGAGAGCGCGCGGGACGCGAAATCAGCGGCACCGCGCTGGCCACGCGCGAGGGAATAGGTCGGGCGATTGCCACCCTGCTCGATGCCCGCGAGACCACCGAGGTCTCAGCTCGCGAGATCACCGCCCTGCGCGAAGCCACATCCACCATTGACGATTTCGTCGCGGCGATCGCTGACATCGCCTCGCAGACCAACCTGCTCGCGCTGAATGCGGCAATCGAAGCGGCGCGCGCAGGGCAGGCCGGCCGCGGATTCGCCGTCGTGGCTGAGGAGGTTCGTCGTCTGGCCGATCAGAGTTCAGAAGCGGCCGACGAGGTGGCCGCTACGGTACGCATGATCCGTCAGCGCGTGGCCAGCGCCAGCGCGGCCGCTGAGGGAGGGTTCAACCGTCTTCAGGACGTCCACAGCGTGGCCAGCGAGGCCTCCGGCGCAATGGCCGACATTGAGGCAGCTGTCCAGCGAGTCCAGAGCGCCAGCGGACGCGTGGCAGCGACGGTAGAAGCCAGCCGCAGGACCATCCGCACGGTAGAAGCATCCATCGTCACGGCACGTGACGCCGCCCAGAATCACGCCGCCACCGCCGAGGAAGTTGCTGCCTCGACGCAGGAGACATCGGCCAGTGCCGAGGAAGTCTCGGCAACCGCCGAAGTGTTGAAGACGGCGGCCGGCCGGATCCATGGAATGGTGGGAGGATTCCGGATCCAGGAGTGAAAAGCTATGAGGGCCTGGGAGCGACGGCGATACGAACAGATCGCCGACTCTCCCCGGCCCTCACCCGCATGCTTCAGCTCTCGCTGTGCCTTAACTGGACCCCACGCTTCGCCAGTTCGGCCACGTACTTCTCACCCGGTATACACTCGTCCGGTGTGTGAACGCCCGGGGCGACGTCTCCGCCGGCCTGCATCTGGCCGGTGATGGAAAGAGTGTAGCCAGTGGTGCGCATCATGGCGCTGATCCCCTTCGACTCGTCCGCGTGGTCCACCAGATCCCACTGGTGACGCTTCGGCTTGCCATCCTTGGTGCCCTCGACGACCACGCGAAGCGCCACCAGATCTGGAGAGTTGGGCTTCCGTAGGCGAGGGCCCATGGCGGCCACCGCAACATCGCGGGGCACGACGCGCTGACCCTTCACATCCAGCGGCGTCAACTCCAGGAGACCGAGTTCACGGATGGCTTCCATGATCTTCGCGTGGCCCGGATAACGCAGCGTCTTGTACTCCATCGTTGCGATCTTGCCCTCATAGCGCTGGGCCATCATTGACAGGCCACCGGCGGTGTGGAAGGCCTCAAGGTCACCAACTGGCGCATCGAACGGAATCGTCTCCAGCTCGGAGAGCGCCGTCACGTGGGTCAGCTTGGAGTCGCGGAGCACCCAGGACAGCGTTGTGTAGTAGTCCAGAACACCTTCCAGCGAGTAGACCACCTGGTACTTGAGCGGTCCCTCCGGGTGCTGCGGCAGCCCACCCACATAGATGCGGACGGCGCTTGTCTCATCCAACCGGTCGATCCCCATCTGGGAGAGGATGTTGACCATACCTGGCGCGACTCCGGTATCTGGCACCACGCTCACGCCCTTCTCTCGTGCCTGAGCTTCCAGCTTCTTCTGCTCGAGCACGATCTCGGTGTTCCCGCCCAGATCGGTGAAGTTGGTCCCGACCTCGACCGCCATCCGGGCGAGATCCAGGTTGAAATAGTAGGGAATCGCGCTCATCACGGCGTCGCTCTCGCGCATCAGGGCGCGCACGGCGTCCTGGTCGCGCACGTCGAGCGGAGTGGGAATGAGACGCGGACCGGACAGCGGCTTCAGGAAGGGCGCCAGCGGATCGGGCTTCAGATCAGCCAGGCGGACTTCGGTCACTTCGGGATTCTGCAGTAGATCGTACGCACAGGCTGACCCCTGAAGCCCGGCGCCGAGAACGAGCATGCGCATGAAGTCTCCTCTCGAGCAGGTTGAGATTACGACGTAAGGTAATCGGCGCCGTGAGGCCCGGTAACGGCCTGGCTTGCACCCGCACTATCTGACTGACCACGCTGTACCGGACGAGCCCCTCCAGAAGCCTATTAGGTTTGGCTGCCGTCGCACGATCCTCGCATGGATGGTCGGCCATGACAAACACAAGCGAGAATCAACCGCTGGCGGAAAGTGAAGGCGACGAGGCCGGCGACGGCTGGCGCGCTCACCTACTCACTTCCAGGGACGACATCCGGAAGCTGCTCGAGCGGACTCGGAGCATCGCCGTCCTTGGCATCAAGCCAGAATCCACGGGAGCTCCGGCAGCTTACGTCCCGGCCTACGCTAAGGACGCCGGCTACGAGATAATCCCGGTCCCCGTCTATTATCCCGAGCTGACCGAGATGTCCGGCCATCCCGTCTACCGCCGCCTGGTAGACATCCCGCAGCCGGTGGACATGGTCAATGTTTTCCGGCGTCCCACCGATATCCCGCCACACGTTGACGACATCATTGCCAGCCGCCCATCGTCAGTCTGGTTCCAACTCGGCATCAGGAACGACGCCGCCGCTGAACGACTGGCGCGAGCGGGGATCGACGTCGTCCAGGACCGCTGCCTGTTGGTAGAACTACAGGCTATCGGACGATAAAAAATCGGGCCTGTGCGTAGCGGCACATGCCCGACCTTTCACTCCCGCCCTGCCCTGGCTTCTATCCGGGCAGGTTACGATCTCAGTTCCCGGAGCGGGCCTTTGCCTTCATCGCATCGTCGGCGAAGATGGCGATCTCCACCCGGCGGTTGGCCGCCCGGCCGGCATCGGTGTCGTTCGACACCACGGGCTCCCGCTCGCCCATGCCAACGGTTCGCAGACGCGATGCGCTGACGCCCTGCCCGATCAGATAGTCCGCCGCGGCACGGGCGCGCCTCTCCGATAGTTGCTGGTTGTAGCTGTCAGTGCCCACGCTGTCGGTGTGTCCGGCTATGAGCAACTCGGTGTCCTTGTACTTCTCAAGGCTTCTAGCGAGACTCTCCAGATTGGTCCGCGCGGCGGGCTTCACCACGGCTGCGTCGAAGTCGTAGAGCAATCCGGAGTCGAAGGTGACCGTGATCCCCTCGCCCACTCGCTCCACGACCGCGCCGGGGATGTTCTGCTCCAGCTCCTTGGCCTGCTGATCCATCTGATGACCGATGATCGCTCCGGCAGCGCCGCCAACAGCAGCTCCGATGATGGCGCCCCGTGCCGTGCCGCCGTTCTTGGAACCGATCGCCCCGCCGACGGCCGCGCCGCCTGCCACGCCGATTATCGCGCCCTTCTCCTTCGCGTTCATTGAAGCGCAACCTGCCAGGCTGCCAGCGGCGAGGCCCACGGTCACCGTCGTCAATACGATATGTCGGACAATGCTCTGCATAACTGAACTCCCATCTGGGGTCTGTCGCGGGCACGAGTGGCGCCCGACAGCGAACTCTAGTGCAGAGGCAATGCCAGGCGCCGTTATCGTTGGTGCCGCCGATCACTCATTTGACCACCCGATAGACGACAGCGCGCGACGGAGCATCGCCGGTCCCGGCGGTGGGGTCTGGTGCGACGGCGGCCACGAACTCGCCCGTTCGGGTGGCGCCGAGAAGTACGCCGGGACCCAGGACCCGGCGCACACCACCAGTACGGGCAGAACGCATCACCACCCAGCCACCGCTGCTCTCGACCCAGCCGCCAGTCACCGCCGTTCGTCGGGACTCCGTCGGTAGGGATTGCGCGGCGTCCAAAATCGGGCCCGTGACCCAGTCCGGCTGAATGGAACTCCCCTCAGGCAATGGCCCCCGTAGCAGGTAGTCCTCAACACGGACCGCCAGCCAGGCGGATGCCGGAGAGTCGTTACTCGCGACCCCAGTGGGCGGCAACCCGACTGCCAACGTCCGCCCGTTGGAAGTCCAGCGAACGCGCCAACCTCCCGACACCGGGACCGGACGCCGCACCATGTCCAGCACGCGCGATTGACCCTGGGAATCGGGATGCGTGGGCTCGACGGTGGGCTGCGCGAATCCGTAACTGTGGTTCATCGCGCTCACTGGAAATGCACCTCGCCGCACCACGTTGACATCCAAATTGGTGAGGCCGGCGACAGCCGCCCATTGCCGCACGGTTACCGAGTCGCGCCCCTTAACCGAGATGAGGAACGCGCTACCGTAAGCCAGTCGTCGCCAATCTGGTGACGGCGCGACGTCCCAGACGCTGTCCCGCTGGATCACAACGCCATCGTCGGCCACGTAGATGAAGCCATCGGGGAGCGCCTCGTTCTCCAACGCCGCGGCGTCCTCCACAACGATCAGCGCATTGCCGTCAGGGCTACGTAGCCAACGGACGCGAGCGATCGCGCCCGCGCTACCATTGTTGACCCGTCGGATCTGCACCACCGTCGCGGGGAGGACAGCCGAGTCGGGCACCACAGTTGCTTTCCAACCGTGCTTCACGAAGCCGGCGCTGATCGCCTGGGCCAGCGGGAGGTCTCGTGTGGCGGCGACGCGGATGCGGTAGGGACCAAGCGAGTCGCCCCCTCCCAACCGCATGTGAGCCAGCCATCCGGCTGTGGCTAGCGAATCTCTCAGCCGGAGCGCGTCCGTGGAGTCGGTGAATGCGGCTACCTGAACTGCCAGCACCTGGCGAGCGCTCGGCGTTGAGTCGTTGATAACGAGCGGGGGGCCGGCCAGGGCCACCGAATCACGGACGGCGGCGTCACTGTCCTCCCCGCCACAGGCAATGACCAGACCGATGATCAGGCTGCACAGAAACGGACCAACCAGTCGACGCCATGGTCGCAGTGCACCGCTGCCGGTGGCTGGCGGGCGGGAGGCCAGCGATATCACGACCAGCATCCTCGCCGACGGCGCGCAATTGTCATGAGTGGAGCATCAGGCGATCGTGGGTACGCCAGCGGACACCTTATTGCGCCCGCTAGCCTTCGCCCTGTAGAGCGCCTCGTCAGCGAGAGCAAACAACTCCTCCACCGAATCCACTCCGGGCAGGGGGAAGCACGCAACACCTATGCTCGCGGTCAGCCGGAGTGACCGGCCGTTTTCGGCACAGAACGTATGATCGGCCATCTGCTCGCGGATACGCTCGGCGAAGCTAAGGGCGCCTTCCTGCGCGGTCTCCGGAAGTACGATCACGAACTCCTCGCCGCCGTAACGGGCCACTATGTCAACGCTGCGGACCGTCGCGGCGAGCAGGTCAGCCACCTCGCGCAGCACGTCATCACCCACCAGGTGGCCGTAGCTGTCATTTATGAGCTTGAAGTGATCTATGTCGATCAGCAGCATGCTCACCAGCGACTCGTAGCGGCGGGCTCGCTCCAGTTCCGCCGTCAGGCGTAGGGTGAGGGCGCGCCGATTGAGCACCTGCGTGAGCGGGTCGGTGTGAGCCAGCGCTTCCAGGCGCGCGTTATCCGCCTTCGCTGACTCCAGCAACTGGGCCTTTTGAATCGACGCAACCGCTGCCGAGACCACCGCGTCGGCGAACTCCACGTCGTCGGTGGTGAGCGGAGATTCGTCGGCAGTGCGGCGGAGGAAGAATACACCTGCCTGGAGACGGTCGAGAACAAATGGAAGGGCGATCACCGACCGGACATGCACCTGCGTTCCCTCCCGCTCCCAGAGCTCACGGACATTCGCGTAGAGCGGGCTCTCGGCGAGATTTTCGATCAGCACCGGTCGACCGCGATCCAGCGCCGCTCGGATCTCCGGGTACCGATCCAGCTCCAGCTCGCGATTCCGCAGCCCCGGATTCTCGAATGCCGTCGCCACCACTCCAACGCTGTCGCCCGGCCTGGCGAGGATCACCGAGCAGTGTGAGAGATTGAGGGCACGGGCGACTCGCCGGGCGAGCAGATGGTAGATCTCGTCGGTGCTCAGGTCGCCGGTGACCTCGTGGAGGATGTCCACAAGCTTGCGCCGACTCTCGGCCTCCTCACGAGCGCGCACGAGCTGCTCTTCGGTCTGACGCAGGGCCTCACGGGCCGATCTCAGGAGCGCCCGCATCCGCAACTGGGCGTCGATACGCGCCAACAGCTCCTTGACGCGGAACGGCTTCCGGATGAAATCGGACGCGCCCAGCCCGAGCGACCGCACTGTCGCCTCCTCGGCGGGTAGCGAGGAGAACATGAGTACCGGCAGCTCTCGCCAACGGTCATCGGCCTTCACTCGCTCCAGCACATCGATGCCGTCCATCTCCGGCATAACCACATCCAGCAGCAGCAGGTCGGGCACGCGTCGCTCCAACTCGGCGAAGAGCTGGCTCGCGCCGTCGACAGCCTTTACGTCGAAGCCATGCTCGCGCAGCACCCACGTGACCGTCTGGCGTATGGACGCATCGTCGTCAACCACAAGGATGCGTTCATCAGCCATTTCTGGCATCCCCTCCGAGCAGCGCCTGGAGCCCTTCCCACTCGATGTTGCCCCCGCTCAGCACGGCTACGGTGGTGCCAACAGGCTTCACCAGGCCAGCGAGCAAGGCGGCGACCGTGATCGCACCACTGGGCTCGGCGACGATCTTCTGACGATCAAGCAGATAGCGCATTGCAGGCACCAATTGCTCATCCGGCACCGTCACCACCTCGTCCAGATAGCGCTGATGGTGATCGAACGGAATGGTTCCGATCCGGATGGCCAACAGGCCGTCAGCCAGTCCGCCGTGGGATGGGATGGTGACCGGCTGCGCAGCTTCGCGAGCCCGCGTGAGCTTTGGCGAATTCTCGGGCTCCACGCCTATGATGTGGGCCGACGGTATGAGCAGCTTGATGGCCGTCGCGACACCGGCACTGAGGCCGCCGCCACCGACCGGGACGAGGACAGTACGTACGTCCGGCATATCCTCAGCCACTTCCAGCCCGACCGTCCCCTGGCCGGTGATGATCGTTGGATCGTCGTACGGGGGAACGAGCACACCGCCCGTCTCCGCGGCGATCTCTGCCGCCCGCTCCATCCGATCCTGAGTAGTGGTTCCCGCCAGCTCGACGCGGGCACCCAACCGCTCAGCGCCGGCGCGCTTGGCCGCCGTCACCGTGGTCGGCATGACGACGGTGGACGGCACACCGAACAGGCGCGCGGCGAGAGCAACCGCCTGGGCGTGGTTGCCAGAGGAAGGCGCTATTACGCCCTTAGCGCGCCTCTCCGGGTCGAGGCCGGCGAGGTAGCAGTAGGCGCCACGGAATTTGAAGGCTCCGCCACGCTGCAGCATCTCGGGCTTCAGCCAGATCGGCACGCCGAACCGCTCGCCGAGCTCGTTAGCGGGAAGCAGCGGGGTGCGCACGGCAACCCCTTTTAGCAGAGCGGCTGCGGCTCTGAGATCAACCAGGCTGACTAGGGGAGTCGCTTCCGTGGTTTCTAACATGGCCTGGGAGAGATAGCGGGTGAACCAACTGACGGCTGTAACAATAACGGCTAACGATCATGACAGGAGTGCGAGCGGCGCCAGGCAGAATATGCCCGACGCCGATCGCTGCCTGCCAGATCGCGTTCAACTCACTCCTCGGCCACCGGCTCCTCGATGTCGGCCACATCCTCGTCGCCCATTATGTCAGCGTCTACATCGGCCGCGTCCTCGTCATCCTCCGGCACCACACGAGCAACCGCGACAACGGCGTCCTTGTCATCGAGCTGGACGAGCTTGACACCCTGCGCGACGCGTCCCGTCACGCGCACCTGACTCACCGGCGACCGGATGATCACGCCCTGGCGCGTCATCAGCATGATCTCGTCCTCTGGCAGGACCTCCATCAGGCCGATCACATCGCCCGTCTTGTCCGTGTGATTGAGCGTCATGATCCCCTTGCCACCGCGCTTCTGAACGCGATAGTCGTCTATATGAGAGCACTTACCCAATCCCTTCTCGGTGACCACCAGCAGAGTCGCCTCACGCTTTATGACCACCATTCCGACAACCGCGTCTCCCGGCCGCAGATGGATCCCCTTAACGCCGGTGGTGTCACGACCCATTTCGCGTACATCGCCCTCATGGAAGCGGAGCGAGAGACCGTAGCGAGTAGCGAGCACGACGTCGTTAGTGCCGTTGGTGACCAGCACGTCGATCAGCTCATCGCCGTCCTCGATCTTGATCGCCTTGATCCCGGTCTGACGCGGGTTGGCGTACTGGGCCAGCGACGTCTTTTTCACCGTACCGCGCTTGGTACAGAAGAGTAGCGACTCCTCCTCCTTGAACTCGCGGATCGGCAGCATGGAGCGGATACGCGTATCGGGCGTGACGTTGATGAGGTTGACGATCGGCTTCCCCTTGGCGGCGCGCCCAGCCTGAGGGATCTCGTGCACCTTGAGCCAGTAGCAGCGGCCATCATCGGTGAAGAACATGATGTGGTCGTGCGTCGAGCCGACGAACAGGTGCTCGATGAAATCGGTGTCCTTGAGGTCCTGACCGTTGAGACCACGACCGCCGCGACGCTGCCTGCGGTAGGTCGAAACCGAGGTACGCTTGATGTAGCCGGTGTGGGAGATGGTTATCACCATGTCCTCCTCGGCAATCAGATCCTCGATCGTGAACTCGCCCTGGTCGCTGGTGATCTCCGTGCGGCGTTCGTCACCATAAGCGTCGGCGATGCGGCGAAGTTCGTCCTTCATGATGTTGAACCGACGCGGCTCGCTGTCCAGAATGTCGCGCAGGTCAGCGATTAGCGCGCGCACCTCCACCAGCTCGGCCTCCAGCTTCTCGATTTCAAGGCCGGTGAGCTTGGCAAGGCGCATGTTGAGGATTGCCTCGGACTGCCGCTCGCTGAGCTCAAAGCGCTCGCGCAATTCACGACCTGCCGACGGTGTATCCTCGGCGGCCCGAATGACCTTGATTACCTCGTCGATGTTGTCGACGGCGATCTTCAATCACCTTGGGCACCAGCTTGCCGGTGACCGAGTCAGGTACGAGGGCCAGCATGATGACGCCAAACGTCGCCTGCATCTGCGTGTGCTTGTAGAGCTGGTTGAGCACGACGCGAGGGATGGAGTCGCGCTTCAACTCGATGACGATGCGCATACCGTCACGATCGCTCTCGTTCCGCATGTCGCTGATCCCTTCCAGCCGGCGATCGCGTACGAGCTGCGCGATATCCTCCATCAACTTGGAACTATTGACCTGGTACGGAATCTCCGTAATAACGATCTGCGACTTGTTGGAACTCTCCTTCTCCTCGATCACGGCACGAGCACGCATGACGATGCGGCCGTAGCCAGTCTCCTGATAATGCGTGATCCCCTCGCGGCCGTAGATGAAGCCGCCAGTCGGGAAGTCCGGTCCACGGACGTGACTGCGAAGCTGCTCTGGCTCGATGTCAGGGTTGTCGATGAGAGCGATAGTGGCCGAGACGATCTCACGCAGGTTGTGCGGCGGTATGTTCGTCGCCATTCCAACCGCGATCCCCGACGAGCCGTTGATCAGCAGGTTGGGAACCATTGACGGCATGACCTTCGGCTCCTGCAGCCGATCGTCGAAGTTCGGCTGAAAGTCCACCGTGTTCTTGTCGATGTCGGTGATCATCTCCACCGCCATCCGCGTCAGCTTGGCCTCCGTGTACCGGTAGGCTGCAGCGCTGTCACCCTCGACTGATCCGAAGTTGCCCTGGCCATCCACCAGCGGGTAGCGCAGCGAGAACGGCTGCGCCATTCGCACCAGTGCCCCATACACCGACGAGTCACCGTGTGGATGGTACTTGCCAAGGACGTCGCCGACCACCGTCGCCGACTTCTTGTAAGGGCGGCCGGGGACCAGTCCGAGCTCGTTCATCGAGTAGAGCACGCGCCTGTGCACTGGCTTCAAGCCATCGCGCACATCGGGCAGCGCACGCGACACAATGACGCTCATCGAGTAGTTGATGAACGACTCCCTGACTTCCTCGTCAATGAGTCGCGGCAGGATTCGATCTCGGTTGTTCGGTGCGGTCATTTATCTGGTCTGCAGAGGGCCACGCCGGCACGGAACGGCCGACCCTGAAATATACCCTCCAGAGCGCTCCGACGCAACCTGCGACTATATCGTCAAGTGATTGATTTGCAATGACTTAGCGCTTTTGAAAGAACTCAGAAATCGGCTTCCACGCCCAGTACCACCTGACCGTCGTAGTTAGACCGGGCGCCACGCTCCTGGGCCACGCTGTCATAGTTGTCCAGATAGCTGGCCTTCAGGCTGACCAACTCATTCATTCGGAAGCTCGCGCTGGCGCTGTTGGTGACCGTGAATCGCGTCATGTGATACGCCTCCGGACGGAAGTACGTCTCGGCGTTCAATACCGCCCGCTCGCCCAACCGTCGCTTCACCCTCACCCGGCCGCTGAATCGGGCCAGCGAACTGATCTCCTGACCCCTGTCCTTAGTTGGCAACCAACTGCGCTCGGCCAGGATGGCAATGCTCAGGTTGGCCAGGGATGTACCGTCGTCAACAAAGGTCAGCTTGTGGCCCGCGCCCCCGCTCGCCCGCAGGTTGATCCGCCGCTCCAGACTGGACTCGAGGGTGGCGAGAAGGAACGGACTCTGGCCGGCGTACGGCCAGAGATCAGCGTTGACGCTGCCCAACCATGAGCGTTGACTCACATAGCGTTCGCCCTCGTCCGACGCGCTGCCGTAGGTGAAACGGAGGGCGCTTCCGAACTCGAAAGTGCTGTCCGCGTGCGACACGTTCAGCCGCGTTGTGAGGACGGTCTGCGGCTTGTTGCCTAGGAAGATGCTGCCAGCCAACTCCCCGGTCCTCTTCCAGTTGCTCGGCTTCTTGGCTACCACCGGCGCCTCGCCGGCGGTGGTCTCCTGAGCCAACGCCGGCTTCGTGACGGCGGGTACTACGAGTACGAACGCGAGCACCAGGGCTTTCGCGAGCGCCGGCCACCGTCTGGCCGTAACTGTCGCCCTCAAGGCTCCCGACGCACTGGATGCGCGAGATCAGCGACCGGCTCCAGGTCGCCCATCGCACCAGCGCCCGCGGGCGCTTCATCCGACTTGACGGGTTGGATTCCCAGCGCTGGCGTCAGCTCGGCCGCACCGCTCCGAGCGCGTTCCAACCTCGCGGCCCGGCGCGCGTTGGCCGCCTTCACCTCTGCCTCATCCTCGGCCAGTTCAGCCGCTTCTGCCTGCGCGGCCTCGCGCTCGATCGCGTCACTCTCGGCCCGATACCGCTCGTACCAGTCGCGAGTGATCTCACCAGCCAGCTCGCGGTTCCCCAGCCCGAAGGCGATCGCAATGGCGAAGGCCACCGCTCCGAAGAGGATAGCAAACGCCGTCGTGACAATGTTAGTGGCCACACCTAGCTGCTGCATGGCCATGAAGACGGCGATGACTATCACGCCGCCCCGTCCCACTCGCGCCAACGTCGGACCGCCGCTAAGCCCACCGGCGGACGCCATGATCAGCCCACCGGTAAATTCGCCCAGAACGATGCCAACGATGATGATGACGATGGCTGCGATGACGCTGGGAATCGCCCCGACAAGTTCGGAGAAGACATTCGCCAGCGACTGCAGTCCGAGCGCGTTAGCCGCCACCAGGAGGACGGCAAACATCACCGTCCAGAAGAGAAGGTTGGAGACGACGCGACTTGGGTTCATGTGGGCGCCTGAGCGTTCCACAGCCTGCATCAACCCGCCCCGCTCCAGCATCTGATTGAGACGCACCCGGCGCAACACCCGGTCGGTGCCGCGTTGAATTACCCGGGCGAGTAGATACCCCGCAAACAGAATGACGAGTGCGCCGAGGAGCGCCGGGAGCAGCGCGCCCAACTGGCCGAAGCTGAGCTGGAGACGTTCTAGGAAAGTCACAGGAACCACGAACCGGAGGAGGGGCGCGAGACCGTTCGCGCCGTATGCGCGAGCGTCCGCCCCCTCCTGAACCTAAAAGGTCAGCCGCAAGAGTGCGTGCTCTCCCGGAATACCGGCGGCGGCAAGGGCAAGGCCGAAAGTATTGATGCTGAGCCCGCCGGCCAGCCGACGCGCGTCAGCATTCGGCAGAAGTAGCCGCTCAGAAATGACCATGCCAGCGATTGCCCCGGCAGTTGCCAGGGAGCCCACCAGGACACCGTTGGAGTCGCGCTTGACGAGAGTCGCCACACCGGCCCCCATCAGGCCGCCCGCGCCAGCGCCCAAGGCTAACAGCGTGCCCTCAGCAGTGTTGTGATCGAAGCGCCGGACCAGGAGGCGGTCGCCGACCACCAGGCCCGCCAATGCACCGCCGGTAAGGGAGAGCGCTATCGTAGACTCGCTGTAATCAGAGCCGGCGAGGAACGGAGACGTCGCCAGAGCGCCTACGATACCACTCACGGCCAGCGCTCGGACATCGCCGGCGGTCACGTTGTACGGCACGTGGCGGGAGTAGAAGAGTCCGAGAGGATATCCAGCCAGCCCGGCGCCGACCATCATCCCGGAAGCGGTGCGACTGTCGGCATCGGCAGCCAGAGCGAGCCCGAGCGCAGTGCCAGCGGCCACGTCGGCACCAAAGCCGCTTGCCACCGCCTCGGCGATCGTCATCCCGCGACCGAGCACCAGACCCGCCGCCGCTCCGCCCACGCTGCCCAGGAATGCTGCCGCCGCGCGCCCGTCGTTGGACATTCCGAACGCTTCGCCCACTCCAAGACCGCCTAGTCCGCCGTGCAGCGCGGCGTGCGTTGACAGCCTGTTCATAGCCGGTGTGATCGCCATGTCGCGGGCGAGCGTCGAAGCGCCGAAGTAGCTGACTCCCGACATCAGGAGATAACTAGCCAGCCGGCCGGCGTCGTCGTTGGTCACCGTGAGGGCGAACGATGGCGCGTAAACTGTGAGGCCGAGCAGCGTCTGATTCCGAATGAAGGCATTGCGAACAGCTCGATCGGTCTCCGGCATGCGCGCCGCCGGCAATGAGGCTACGCGTCGCTGCAGGTCGGCGACATCTACCGACGTGAGCGGGTAACGCTCCAGCGATCCCGACGGCCGTGCCACGACCAACACGAAACTGCCATCGCCCAGTGCGAACAGCCGCGCGTTGTCGAAAGCGCCGGTAACGCGCCACGCTGGTGGCGCGAGCCGGGCCCGGGCCGCCGTCTCGGGGGTGAGGACAAAAACGCGACCGGCGCTATCGAACGCTATCGGCCGCTCGACGACCTGGGCATCAACCGTGGTGACGGCGATTACAAGAAAGGCCAGAAATCCGAGAAGCTGACGGAAAGCAGGATGCATATGTGGGTAACGTCGGGGGTTATCGAAGGAGACGAAGAGATGGCCAGCGCTGGACTCCCTCCACCAATCCGGAGAGTTGAGAAATGGACAGACATAACAATGGCTAGCGAGAACTTCACGCGCTCGACCCGTGCCCGCCGGCCAGCGTCACCCTTCGGAAATCTGGAGGACTACCTTACCGAACTGCTCACCCGACTCCAATCGCTGGAATGCTGCCCGCCCGTCAGAGAGGGGGTAGACCGAATCGACTACCGGAAGTAGGCGTCCGGCCGACAGTTCGTTGGAGATGGCCGCGAATTCTGTCTCGCTGCCCATCGTGGACCCCATCAGTGTCCACTGGTTCCAGAACATCTTCCGGACGTCGGTCTCCACCATCGCGCCCGACGTGCCGCCACAGGTTACCAGTCGGCCACGGCGGCCGAGCGCGCCCAGCGATCGTTGCCAGGTGGCCTCGCCAACGTTGTCCAGGACAACGTCCATGCCGCGCTTGCTGGTTCGCGCGCGGATCTCACGCACCACGTCCTGGGTGTGGTGATTGAGAGTCTCCTGCGCGCCCATCTGACGTGCTCGGTCCAACTTGGCATCGCTACCGGAAGTGACCCAGACGCGCGCCCCGAGTTGAAGACATAGCTGCATTGCCTGGATTGCCACTCCGCCACCAATCCCCCAGATCAGCACGTCATCGCCGGCCTGTACACGAGCCCGCGTGACTACCATGCGCCACGCGGTGAGGGTGGCGAGGCCGAACGCGGCCCGTTCTGCTGCTGGCAGCGTTGACGGTACCCGGTGGACGGACCGCGACGGCAAAACGAGCAGTTCGGCAAAAGTACCAGGGATGTGTTCGCCGAGGATGTTGTAGCGGATGCAGAGCGGCTGGTCATCGGAAAGACAGTACTCGCAATGGCCGCAGCTGGTGCCCGGATTGACGATCACGGTGTCGCCGACTGCGACGTTAGTGACCTCATCGCCAACCGATTCCACGACCCCGGTGGCGTCGGCACCGAGTATCCAGGGCGGGGTGATTTTAACCCCGGGCAACCCGCCGATGAGGAAGATATCCAGGCGATTTAGCGCGCCCGCTGTGACTTTGAGGCGGACGTCGGTCGGGCCACGTAGCGTTGGCTCGGGGAGATCTTGGCGATACTCTATGCGATCGAGGCCGCCATGGGCGGAGATAGTTAGTGCTCGCAACGTCTTACCTGCCGGTTATATTGTGCTGGCGCCAGCCCCTCAGTTCTACTTTGGAGCCGGCCGCCGCCGAGGCGCGTGCCGGCCATCGTACTCCATCCGCACCGGTTCCATCAAATGACATCGATCAAGGTTCCCCCGCTCGGAGAATCCATCGTCGAGGCGACCATCAGCCGTTGGATGAAGCAGGACGGCGAGGCGGTAGCCGCGGGAGAGACAATCGTCGAGCTCGAAACGGACAAGATCACCGTTGAGGTGCCGGCCCTCAAGGCGGGCGTGTTGACGAAGCGCCTGAAGCAGGAGGGCGACGTCGTCACGGTGGACGAGGTGCTCGGCGAGATGGAGGAAGGGGCTGCGGGTGCAGCCGCTGGCGCGGGGGCCCCCCCCGAGAAGCAAGATACAGCCGAAGCTTCGGTTTCCGCGGACCAATCTGCCGCCGCCACAACCGCCGCCGTCCCCGCCTCTGGCGATGTGAAGTCCTCACCGGCCGCGCGACGCGTGGCCGCCGAGGAATCGGTGGACCTGTCTACCGTCAGCGGCACCGGACGCGGTGGTGTAGTCAGCAAGCCCGACGTTCTCGAAGCCGCGAAGAAGGGCCCCGTCGCTCCGTCAGCGGCGCCCGCGGCCAAGGCTCCTGCAGCCGCGACCGCCCCCGCCGTCGCAATGGCTCCGCGCGAAGGCCAGCGCGAGACGCGCGAGAAGATGACCACCCGTCGCAAGCGGATCGCCGAGAACCTGCTTCACTCGCAGCAGGCGACGGCGCATCTGACTACGTTCAACGAGATCGACATGTCGGCCGTCATCGCACTTCGTGGACGGCTCAAGGAACGCATCGAGAAGGACCACGGAGTGCGGCTGTCATTCATGCCGTTCTTCATCAAGGCAGCGACGATGGCGCTCCAGACGTACCCGACCGTCAATGCCCAGTTGGACGACGATGTCATCGTTTACAAGCACTATGTGAACATGGGTATCGCCGTCGCCTCCGAGCAGGGACTGGTTGTTCCCAACATCAAGGATGCTGACCGCAAGGGCATGCTCGAGGTCAGCCGTGACATGACCGATCTCGCGCAGCGCGCCCGCACCAACAAGCTGACGATGGACGACCTGACCGGCGGTACCTTCACGATCACCAACGGCGGCGTGTTCGGTTCACTGATCTCAACGCCGATCATCAACTATCCGCAGGTCGCCATCCTGGGTATGCATAAGACCCAGGACCGCCCGGTAGCTGTGGACGGGAAGGTAGAGATCCGCCCGATGATGTACGTAGCCCTCTCCTACGATCACCGGATTATTGATGGTCAGCAGGCGGTGCTCTTCCTGGTACGGTTGAAGGAACTGATGGAAGATCCTGGGATGATGCTTGTCGACTGATCGGCACGGCGCTGGGAGTCGGTAGAACGCGAGGGCCGCTTCGGAGATCATCCGGAGCGGCCCTTTACCGTTCAGCTACCGCGTCTCACCTGCTCCGCTGCCATCTCCACCAGACGCTTCTCCAGTTTACCAGTGCTGGTGCAATTGACAGGTGCGCCGCTCACCTCAAGCGGCTTCGCCGTTCCCTCGACGACCGTGAACATACGGGACTGGCTGTCCGCGCTTCCCTGAACCAGGCGAATCTCCAACCTCAGCGTTATCTCATAGGTGTCGGCGTTCAGCATGCCCATCTGGTTGCCACAGTCCAGATAGCGGCTCAGACGGACGCCGCCCAATTGTCTACGAACGCGGAACGCTTGATTGCCCATCGCCCGTTGGTCGGGCACGCGCATGGTAACCGGCATGTCGAGTTGGGCGAACACCACCGGCATCACCCGCCAGAGCTGATCCAGTGTTCCGGCCACGGCGAAATCGTTGCTCGGGTCGCTGCGCGTCGTGCGCAGTTCCACTGACCCCTCGGCTGACTCTATCCGAGTGGTGCGTTCCACGTGTGGCGCCGTGACGCTGTCTCGGGCACGGCCGCTCGCGCACCCGCCAAGTCCAAGAACGATAAGAAGAGGCAGAGTGCCGAGCAGCTGCATCTAGGCTCCGCGAAGGAGAGTCGTGCCTGGACCAGCCCGTGCCACTGGTCTCCGGCGCACCCAGAGTACGATTCCGTCGAGCGCGCGTCAACTGTGTACTCGTTGACCATGATATCCAGAGGTCGTATCTCAGCGCGCAGGGTAGATGCGCGGCGCGCGGCCCACTGACCAGCGCTTTCGTCGGTCGCGGTCGTCGGCCGTACTCGCTAGCTTGCCTTCGGCTCAACTCCTCACACCAGATACTACCATGGCCCAGACCACCGAAAGCGCCGATATCGTCATCATAGGCGGCGGCCCCGGCGGCTACGTCGCCGCCATCCGCGCCGCTCAGCTCGGCCTCAAGACCGTCTGCGTCGAGATGGATCGCACGCTTGGCGGGACCTGCGTCAACGTCGGCTGTATTCCATCCAAGGCGCTGCTCCAATCATCGGAGCACTACGAGTTCGCTCGCACCAAGGCTGCCGAGCATGGCGTCGTGCTTGGCGACGTGGGCTTCGACCTCGAGCGCATGCAGAAGCGTAAGGAGAGCGTCGTTGCGCAGAACACAAAGGGGGTCGAGTTCCTCTTCAAGAAGAACAAGATCACCTGGGCGAAGGGAATGGGTACGTTAAAGGCGGGGAACGTGGTCGAGGTCCGGGGGGCCCCCCCCGAAAACACGATCACCACGTACCAGGCCAAGCACGTCATCCTCGCCACCGGCTCCGTACCGATCGAACTCCCCTTCCTCAAGTTCGATGAGGAGCGCGTCCTCTCCAACGTCGGCGCCCTGGCCATGCCTGACGTGCCGGAGCGGCTGATAGTCATTGGCGGAGGCGTGATCGGCCTCGAGCTCGGCTCCGTCTGGCGCCGCCTGGGCTCCAAGGTCACCGTCGTCGAGCTGGCCGACACGATTCTGCCAGGCAACGACGCCGACATCATCAAGGAAGCGGCGAAGATCTTCCGCAAGCAGGGGCTCGACATTCGCGACGGAACAAAGGTCACCGGCGCCGATCGCAACGGGGACGTTGTGCGCGTACACGTGGAGAAGGACGGCAAGCAGGAGACGCTGGAGGCGGATCGCGTGCTCGTCTCAGTCGGTCGACGGCCGTCGCTCACCGGCATTGATGCAGCGGCCCTCGGCCTCAAGCTCGGCCGCCGCGGCGAGATTATCGTTGACTCCCAGATGCGCACCAATCTTCCCAACGTCTTCGCCATCGGCGACGCAGTGGGCGGCAAGCTGCTCGCCCACAAGGCCGAGGAAGAGGGCGTCGTGGCTGCCGAGGTAATAGCCGGCAAGCCCACCGAGATGCACTACCGGTCCATGCCGTCCATTGTCTACACCTGGCCGGAGATCGCCACGGTGGGGCTGACCGAGCATGAGGTGAAGGAGAGCGGCCGTGCCTACAAGTCGGGCAAGTTTCCGTTCTCAGCGAACGGTCGGGCGCGTACCTCGGGCGAGACCGACGGCTTCGTCAAGTTCATCGCCGACGCGGAGACCGACGAACTGCTGGGCTGCCACATCATCGGGCCCACTGCTTCGGAGTTGATCCCGGAAGTCGTACTGGCCTTCGAGTACCGCGGCTCGTCGGAGGACATCGGGATCACCGTGCACGGACACCCGACGCTCTCCGAGGCCGTGAAGGAAGCGGCGCTGGCAGTGACCGGCCGGGCGATCCACATGTAGTTGGCGTCGGCTTCAAAGGCGCCTGAACGTAGGACCGGGGCCGCTACTCTTTGACTAGTAGCGGCCCCTGTCGCGACCGAACACCGGCCGCGTCGGCAACCCGAAGTCTCGCGTAGCGCGATAGCTCAGGAGTGCCCGCGCCGGCGGCGGACAACGCCCATCCCGGCTACGGCCACCAGGCCGCTGGCGAGCAGCGCGGCCGTCGCCGGCTCGGGAGTCGTCGTCACTCCGTCTATCCGGAAGGCGTAGTTCACGTACTGGCCGGGAACGGAGTTGTCCGAAACAAAAGCGGAGTGTGAACATGAGGTGAATCCGCAATTGTACCCGCCATCGAGGGCCGAGGAGGACTTGAAGTCCTGAGCCGCGGGATCGCTCAGGTACGTCAGGTCATTCCACCCGTCGAGAAAGGTCTTGAAGTTGATCAATGAGATGTCGGAGCCCCGGGTGGAGATAGCATAGTCCGCCGGTGACCCGCCAAAAAGAAATGCTGCCGTCTCGACGCCGGACATAACCTGAGGGTTGGTCTGCCAGTGAGGGCCGTCGGCGACGGACCATCTACCAGTGAAGGTGTACTGTGCACTCGCTACCGTGGGCAACAGGAGCGCGGCCGCCACCACCACGAGTCGCCGTAGGGTTCTTTGCATGATGTATCTGGAGTTGAAGGTGAGAGAGGATTGGCATCGAAATCGGAAGGTTGCCCGCCAGGGCTCAGGTGCCGCGTCCTTCGTGCCGCCACGCCGACGATAACTGCTGGTCGGCATGTCTTTGCCACTACATCACTTACCTCCGGAGCCGGAGCCGGCGCCTCGCCATCATCGTCGTGACGATGCTACAAACCGTGGCATCGAAACAACCACACTTCTCCGTCTTGGCGTGTGCGCAGCTGCACGGCAGGCGTGGGCGCAATCGCTCGCCGCACCACCAAAGACTGGTGCCCGCCAGCGATGGAGTTCGGCGTGGTTCCATCGCCGATGCATCGCGCCGAGTCGCGCTCCATGCCGTTCGCCCGGGGCGGTACGACCGATGAGTCCTGACGTGACAAGGGCCGCCGCTCCGAGGGAGCGGTGGCCCTTGTCACTTTTAACTGTCCGGCGCTGGATTCCGCTCCAGCACCAGCGGCGGTCAGCCCTTGATCGCCGCGCCTACTGCGAGACCGATTGCGACCAGTCCGGCAGCGGCGGCAAGCGCCGTGGCCGGGTTCAACTCTACCGGACGCGCCCAGAAATTGGCCTCGGGTGCAGCGATTGCAGCAGAAGGCTTGATGCCGACAGCCCGCCGCGCGACCGGAACGTCAGCCACCGCGATCGGGGAAGCGAATTGAACTGATTCTGCGATACCGCCAGGAATGGCCGACATGACGCGGGACACCATTCCCGCTGGAGCGGCTGCCAGACGCCGATCGTTGATCTCCGTGCCTACGCGGCGCCAGAGTTCCACGTAGCGGGCCGACTCGCTGTCGTGCAGCGCCTCGGTCTCGCCTGCCTCGCCATCCAGCCAGCGGTGCATGGCTTCGAATGGGCCGGCAACGTTTATCGGAACCTCGCGATCGCCGACCAGCGTACGAGCTGTCGACGGACGACCCTGCGGTTCGCGGTGCGTGCCGGTAGACGGGTGTGTGTTCAGGTTGTCCAGCATCAGGCGTATTTCTCCTCTAGTAGTACCTGGAGCGCCTCGCGTGCCCGGTGCACGCGCATCTTGAGTGCCCCCACGGTGGTCCCCAAAAGATCGGCCATGTCCTCGTACGAACGTCCTTCCACGTGCTTCATCACGAACGCCTCACGGAGCGACGGCGCGAGCGCCGATAGTGCCCTATCAAGGTCCGAACGTAGCTCGCTGCGGTCCAACTCCTCATCTGGAGTCGCATAGCGGGAGGGTTGATCGTCTTCGTCGTAGCTTAGATGTGTCCGACGTATGTTCTTGAGCCAATCCTTGCAGCCATTGGCCACGATCCGAAAGAGCCAGGCATCGAAGCGACCACGCACCTCACCGAGATGGTGATACGCTTTGATGAATGACGATTGCAGGATATCCTCCGCAACATCAGGGCTTCCGGTCATGCCCAACGCATGCCGGTACAGCGGATCGCTGTACCGTCGGATCAGGTCGCCAAAGGAGTCGCGGTCGCCCGCGAGCACCATATCTATGATTTCCTGGTCCGACTGCTGCTGGTCGGTCTGGGGGGCCGATTCCGTGGTAGTCACGGAGCTATGGTAATCCGTTTCCGGGGAAACGGATAGGCCTCGCTCCGCGGGCGCCGCGCCCCTCGGGATCCGACTCGAATTGGACGACACTATCGCGATCTGGTAACTGCGCCAGAGGGCAGCGCGATGAGGGGATGAGACGTCGGGCCGCCTGAGGCCACCGGTGAGTGAGATATAATCGCGCAGGCGGCTCGGTCTGGTAAGACCCATCAATATCGCCGGTCGGCAGAAGTTCCGCCCGTTTACCGGCCGTCAACTGCCGCCGGCTGACTCCGGAAACGCTCCCCAGCCGTGCTTACGTATGGCGGCTCCGTGGTCGTCGAGACGAGGTGGAGGGAATCTGACGTTGCCTCCGGGCACGGCAGGCGGCATACCGGTGAGTGCTGAACCGCTGCCCTCCGCCACTACCTCGGCCACTCCCCGCACCTTGCCTGCGGGCACGCCGGCCGCCGACAGCAATGTCAACCAATCCACCGCCGGACGCTGCTTTAAACGACTGGCCAGCACCCCGACCAACTGCTCACGGTTCACGACGCGACCGGCGTTGGTCAGGAAACGAGGATCGTCGGCGAGAGACGGGAGTTCGAGAGCGCGGGCGAACGCAAGCCACTGGGCGTCGGTGCCGACGGCCACAACGATCGGCCGGTCGGCTGCCTGGAAGAGCTGGTACGGCACGAGATTCGGATGTCCGTTGCCCCACCGTCCGGCATCTTTCCCGGTAACGAGGACGTTCTGGGCGACGTTCACGAGAGCGGCGGCCGCGCTGTCGGCCAGCGATACCACCAACCGACGCTGGCTGGCCGGCAACGGTGTCGATCGTAGACCACGAGCAGTGAGTGCGGCCAGCACGCCGGCGACGGCGTCCTTTCCGGCGACTACGTCTGCCAGAGCTACGCCGATCTTCATCGGCTCGCCATCGGGAACGCCGCTGATTGCCATCCAGCCCCGTTCGGCCTGGACCACGAAGTCATAGCCTGGCCGGTCGCCGTATTCGCCAAAGCCGGTGATGGTGCACCAAATCAGACGCCGATGAAGCTCCACCAGCGTCCGCGGTCCAAGGCCGCGTCTTTCCAGCATTCCGGGCCGGAAGTTGTCCACGACGACGTCGGCCCCGGCAATGAGATTGAGGAGCAACTCCTGGTCGGCGGTATCGTCAAGGTCGGCCGCCAGGCTGAGCTTGTTCCGATTGACCGACAGATAGTAAGCACTCTCACCACGTTCATCGAACGGCGGTCCCCAACCGCGGGTATCGTCGCCTGCGCCCGGGCGCTCCACCTTGATCACGGCAGCTCCGAGATCGCCAAGGGTCATGGTGCAGAGCGGTCCCGCCAGCACCCTGGTGAAATCGAGAACCCGAATGCCATCGAGTGGCATCATACTGTCTCCCTTCCGTCGCTATAGTGAAGCTGGCTCAGAACCGGCTTTCGACGAGTCATTGTCTACGCTATCTGATGGAAACCGGGGTGCCCGACTCTCGTAATATGAGTGCTGGCTTCTCGTGGAAACCCTGGCTATCTTGCGTAGATCGCGCGAAATCATATACTTACCCGCGAAATCGCCCGGTCGCGAGGCGCGCCGACCCGAAGCTAGCCGGTGCGCAAAGCGCCTTCAACTCAAAAGTCAGGGAGAGGCGCCCGGCTTCTTGCCGGCGCACATCACGCATGCCGGACACTCCTCACGCTGCCGACATCGCGTCGACCGGGGCGCCCGACGGCGCCACGACAGACGCCACTGCTCGTATCGCTCGTGACGCCGACGCTGGCTCGCCGGCGGTGAGTGGCCCCGCCGCAACCGGCTCGACGCCGGACGGTGAGTCCGCCCAGGTCACTGCACCCACACCGCCCGTGCGCCGGAGCCCCGGCCATCGCGCCGCCGACGCTCGCGAGGCGCTTGCCGAGTTAACGGCAAAGGCCCACGAGATTGGTCTGGACGCCAACAATCAGATGGCTGGAGCCATGCGCGACGTGATCGGTGCTGCCGCGGGCCTGGTTGGCTTCGCCGTTGAGAGCGCGCGCGAACTCATCCAGTACATGGTCCGCCGCGGCCAGATGACGCAGGACGAAGCTGACCGTCTGATCAGCGACGCCGAGGCAGCGGCGCCACGGAAGCCCCAGCCGCCCCCGCCGAGCGAGGAAGGCCCGTCCGTATCTCGCGGCTCTCGGGGCCGCTCCAGCGCATCGGCCGACGAGCCAGCCGGCGCCGCTCCGTCAGCCAAGCGTGCGTCGCCAACGCCAAAGAAGACCGCCGCGACGAACGATGAGCCTGCCGACGATTCGGCGGACTTGGCAGCAGGCCCGAAGCACTCGACGTCTACTAGTGCCAAGAGCGCCGCGCCGAAGAAGACGAATGATGCCGTGGCGGAGACATCGTCCAACGGTGCCGGCAAAAAGGCCCGGCCGGCCAAGTCAGCCACGACGAAGGATGCCGCTGCCAAGCGCTCTGTCGCCGGAGCCGCCAATGAGACCACCAAGACGGCCACGAAAAAGGAAGCAACGCCTAAGAAAACGGCCTCCAAAGCCGCCGCTGCGAGCAAGTCGGCGGCGAAGACCACAGCCACCAAGCCCGCCGCCTTGAAGGCTGCGACCAAGAAGAGTGCCGCTGGCACTGGCCGGTCGACGGCTGCGAAGAGCGGCGCGACCAAGGCTGCCGCAAAGAGCGCGACAGCGAAGCCGGTGAAGAAGGCAGCGGCCAAGAAGCCGGCGAAGAACGCCCGCGCAGCCGCGCCTAAGCGAAAGAGCTGATAGCGTAAGACGCGCCGGCGTCAACTACTGATCACTACACAGCGGGGCGCAGCCATTTGGTTGCGCCCCGCTGTGCTCACTGCCTTAGCGCAGCCACCAGCTCCAGGAAGCGACGCACCGCCGGCGGATCATCAGCCAGAAACTCGGCCGCGGTTTCGGCAGATTCATCGGCAACGCGCACGGTCACCGCGTGCGGCACCCGCTGGCGAAGAAGACGGAAGGCGTCCTCGTCGGTGCGATCATCGCCGATGAACAGGAGCGACGCTCCGTGTACCAACCCTCCCAACCGATCGGCCAGGCCGATCACAGCGGTCCCCTTGTCCACTCTCACCGGCGGCCGCACTTCAAATACCATCTTCCCGTCGTGCACGCGAAGTCCGTGCTGCACGGCCACGCCTTCCACGGTGGACCGTAGACGCGGCACGATTTGCTGGTCAGCCTGCCGGTAGTGCACGCTCAGAGTCCATCTCTTGTCCTCGACGATCACTCCCGTCACGGGGGCGAGGAGCGTCTCCAGCGTTGCCCTGGCCTGCGCGATCGCCACCTCGTAGGGGGCCACCAGCGGATCCACGTTCGCCTCGCCCGACGGCGTGATGCTCTCCGCGCCGTGGTTGCCCAGAACCCAGACGTTGGATACTCCCACCATCCTTCTCGCATCGGGAGCCGCGCGGCCGGAGACGAGAGCTACGAATACGGACGGCCGAGCGGCCAGGCTGGCCACCACTCGCTGCGTCTCCGGCGGAACTCCGGCATCCTCGGGTCGGGGGGCAATCGGGGCCAGGGTACCGTCCACGTCCAGCATGACAATGAATGGCGAGCCGGATAGGCGCACTTCCACCCCCGGTTCCAGCGGCAACAACGGTCGAGCGGCGCTCATGGTGAGGTCGGACTGGGCTCGTTCTGCGTCATCAACTCGCTGGCTCGTGAGAGGATCGCACTCATCCAGTCGAAGATCGTGGTGTCGTGAAGTTGCACGCGCATCCGCTGCATCCGTCGTCGTCGCTCCTCCGTCGGCATCGCCAACGCCGTCCTGATCCCCTCCACGAAGCCGTCGACGTTGAACGGATTGATGAGAACCGCCCCCTCGATCGCTTCCGCGGCTCCGGTGAATCGACTCAGCACGAGCACGCCCCGCTCGTCGGTCTGGCAGGCAATGAACTCCTTGGCCACCAGGTTCATCCCGTCCTGGAGCGACGACACCATGCAGAGGTCACCCGCTCGATAAATGCTGGCCAGTAGCTCGGCGCTAACATTCTCGTGAATGAGCACGATCGGCGACCAGTCATGGTTGCCGAAGCGATGATTAATCTCGGCGACGGTGGAAATGACGTCGGCTTCGAGGTCGCGGTAGGCGTCTATATCGGTGCGAGACGGCGTGGCAACGAGGATCACCGAGAACACGCCACGCAGCTCAGGATAGCGCTCCCAGAGGACGTCGAGCGCGTGCAACCGTTCGGGTATGCCCTTCGTGTAGTCGATCCGGTCTACGCTGACGCCGAGTTGGTTCTTGCCGGCCGCGTACCGCTCGCGCAGCTCCCGCACGCGCTCATCGGCGGCCGGGCTCGAAGCGAGGTTCTCGTAATGCTCGACGTCGATGCTGATCGGGAACACCCCGAGGACGATCTCCCGTCCGTCGTACTCCACACTGAGCGACGACCGGCGCACCTGCGCATCGGGCATGAAGTACTCAACGCAGCTGAGGAAATTCATCGCGTAGCGCCGCGTATGGAACTCCAGGAGGTCGTTGCCAAGCATGCCCCGGAGAACCGCTTCCAGCACATCCATCGGAAGCAGTCCGAGGATATCGAGTGGCGGAAAGGGGATGTGCCAGAACTGATGGATGAACAGATCAGGGATCTCCTTTCTCAGCTCATGAGCGACGAGCGCGAAGTGATAATCCTGAATCCATACCATCGGCGTTCCGTCGGCCCGGCGTGCCTCATCGGCGACAGCCTCGGCAAAGCGACGGTTCACGTCCCGGTACCGCAGCCACTGTTCATCCCGGATCTCGAGGTGCTGGATGAGCATGTGACAGATGGGCCAGAGAACGCTGTTCGCGAAGCCGAGGTAGTAGTCCTCGATGTCATCGGCATCCAGCCAGACACGACGCAGCGTGTAGCGCGGGTCGTCCGGCGGCACCATCAGCCTTCCGTCAGCGTCGGCGGTCTCCCGGTCAGCGTTGCCAGAGCCCCAGGCCACCCAGGTGCCACGAGTCTGCTGCATCGTGGGATCGAGTGCGGACACGAGACCGCCTGCCGGCTGGCGCACGTGTAATGCGCCATCGCGCATGGCGTGCTCGTACGGCTCTCGATTAGAGAGCAGGATGAGTGTGCGGTCGCGTAGGTAGCGGTCCAGGTAAGCCATGGCCTCGTATATGGAGCAACTGACGTGCCTTGGGCAAGAGCCAGATGGACCGATTGTCGCTGCCAAGATGCCCTGACTTACTCCTGTTTCAACACTACGTTACGGGTCAATGCACCGTGAACCCGAACCGATACTCTCGTCCACCACCGCGCCGCCACCGCCGGAACGATCATGATGCACCTGCCAACCGATCGGTCGGTGGTGGTTCGCGCACCCACGCGCATTGACTTCGGTGGCGGTTGGACGGATGTGCCGCCGTACAGTGAAGAGATGGGTGGTGCGGTGTGCAGCGCGGCGATCGCCCTGTATGCGACGGCGCGTGTGAGTCGCGTGGTTGCCGGCTCCACATCTACGTCCGCGGTTGATGCAGCGGGAACACCGCTCGTCGAGGCGGCTCTCCGAAAAGCTGGCTTGGAGGTCGACGATCGGGTGGAGCTGGAGTTGGTGTCCGACTATCCTGTGGGCGCTGGCCTGGGCGGGTCATCGGCAGCCGGCGTAGCGCTCGTCGGGGCTCTGGCCGCGTGGCGCGGCGAGCATCTCCAGCCGGCCGATCTGGCGGAACGGAGCCGGGCGCTGGAGGTGGAGGAACTCGGAATCGCCGGCGGACGACAGGACCATTACGCAGCGGCCCTCGGCGGTGCTCTACGGCTTACTTTCCAGGCCGACGGGACGGTAATTCCGCAGCGGCTGGATCTGACTCCGGCCACCCTTACCGCCATCGAGGCCCGGTGCATCGTGGCCTACACCGGTGAGGCACGCGTGTCCAGCGCCACGATCACAGGTGTCATGAACGCCTACCGTAGTGGAGACCGGCCTGTGACGGATGCGCTGGGCCGTCTTCGAACTCTCGCCCTATCCATGGCCGAAGCGCTGGAAGCGGGCGACATGGACGCACTGGGCGATCTGGTGGCCGAGCACTGGCACCACCAGCGAGCGCTGCACCCGTCAATACCGACGCCGCGGATAGATGCCCTTCTCGACGCCGCACGATCCGCCGGTGCTCTCGGCGGCAAGGCACTCGGTGCATCGGGGGGCGGCTGCATACTGGCCATAGCGGCCGCCGGTAGCGAGGATAGAGTACGCCACGCTCTCTCCCGCGATGCCATGCTACTTCCCGTCAGGCTCGACTTCGACGGCTTCCGAGTACTCAATGACTGATCATCGATGAACGATCATGCCTGTGAACCTGGCGATGCGGCTGCGCTAGCCCGCCTCCTCGTCAGCATCGACTCGCGGAACCCGTCGCTCACCAACGGCGCACCGGGTGAGGTCGCAGTCGCTCGCGCCCTGCGCGATGTGCTCGACTCGTGGGGATTTCGGACCGTCATCAGCGACGCCGCTCCCGGACGTCCCAATCTCGTGGCTACGCTCGGTCAGCCAGGCCCGCGATCGCTGATTCTGAATGGCCATCTGGACGTTGTCGGTACCGAAGGAATGGCCCATTCTCCCTTTGCCGCCGAGATCAGCGATGGCCGGCTGTACGGTCGCGGGGCCACTGACATGAAGGGCGGAGTGGCGGCGATGTGCGCGGCCGCCTGGCGCGCCGCTCAAGAAGGCGCACTGGCCGGCGAGGTCATCGTGACGGCGGTCGCCGATGAGGAATGGGCGAGCATCGGCACGGCCGCTCTCATTGCCGGTGGACTTCGGGCCGACGCGGCGATTGTCACCGAGCCCACCGGCCTGGCCATCGCACCCGCACATCGCGGCTTCGCCTGGCTGGAGATCGTCGTGCACGGTCATGCAGCGCATGGTAGCCGCTATGATATCGGTGTTGACGCGATCAGGCTGGCTGCGCACGTGCTGGTGGAGTTGGATAGTCTGGAGCGCGACGTGCTCACATCGCGCACACATCCTCTCCTCGGTCACGCTTCGCTGCATGCCGCGACCATTGAAGGAGGCGTGGGGTTTTCTACCTACCCCGATCGTTGCGTGGTACGGGTAGAGCGACGCACCTTACCGGGCGAACGGGGTATTGATGCCCTACGTGAGGCAGAGGACGCGATCAGCCAGGTGCGCGAACGCTACCCTGACCTGCGTGCCGAGGCGTTCCTGATGAGTGAGCAGGAACCGAGCGATGTCGCGCTCGACGCTCCGGTGGTTAAGGCCCTCGAGCTGGCCATGCTGGCGTGCGGTGAGACGCCACGGGTGGAAGGGTTGAGCGCATGGACGGACGCCGCCCTTCTCAACGCCGCAGGGATCCCGGCCGTCTGTTACGGACCCGGCGACATCAGCCTGGCCCACGCCGACACCGAGTGGGTGAACATCAACGATATCGAGCGTGCCACCAACGTACTTACGCGACTGGTGGCTGCCTGGACTGGGGAACGGAACGACTGATGGCCCAACTGACGCATCAACAGTACGATGACCTGGAGCGCGCGGTCCGCGATGGCACCCGCCTCGCCGTCTGGCGGCGCGGCACTGAATACATCGTCATCCCGTCGCGGCTCCGGATGCTGGACGGACACGAGGCGGTGGAGGCCACACACCCTACAACCGGCGAGTCGATCACCCTCTACCTGGACGATGTGGATCGAATCGAGGTGGTGAGATGAGCGCAGTGCCGCCACTGGTGGCGGTCTACGCGGACGAATCTTGCCTCGGGAACGGTAAGGAGGGCGATAACCCTGGCGGCGCCGGAATACTGGTGGAGTTCATGACCGCGGAAGGGGTTATGGTAAGGCGCGACGGCTGGGTGTCAGAGCCGGCAACCACCAACAATCGTATGGCCCTTCGCTCGGCCACCGAGGCCTTCACCGCGTTGTCGCGAAAGGGACGGCTGTTCCGCGTCATATTCACCAGCGACTCCCGCTACCTCGTGGACGGAATGAAGTCCTGGGTGCACGGGTGGGCGCGGAAAGGCTGGCGTAGGAGTGGCGGCCCGATCGAGAACCTGGAATTGTGGTACGAGGCGATCGCCGCGGCTTCCCGGCATGAAGTGGAGTGGCGCTGGGTGCGCGGTCACGACGGCCATCCGCAGAACGAGTACGTCAACCACCTGGCCACCCGCGCGGCTGCCGATCGTTCCTCATCCGAAGGGCTTGTCGAGTCGGAGTTCGACGAATGGGTCACGGCGCAGCGGTCGCGAGCGAGAGGCGCGATGAAGGGTCAACCGAGCCCGTTTCCTGACTCCGGCGATTTCCGGGCATCACCGAAGCTGCCGCCGGTCCCCCAGTCGGCCGGCTGACCATCCGCCATCGTTGAGAAGAGCGGGAATTGGCTCGAGTTACCGTGGAGTGAGTCCGGGCGTCCCTTGGAGAGGTTCCTCTACTCGCATCCGGACAACTCATGTTCCGCTTCTTCCTCATCCTCGCACTCGGCATGACCGTCGGCTACGCCTATGGATTCCGCGACGCCCTCACCCACGATAAGACAGTGGTGGCGCGGGCCCTGGACCGGGTGGGAAAGATCGGCGGCGACGGTCGCAAGTACTCCTCGAACGACGCCGACGCGATGCTGCAGCGCGCCGAGCGGTAGGAAGGAGAGCCACTGATGGCGCTGCCACTGCGACAGCCTACGAGGCCGCTGAGCCCGTTCATACTCCCGGTCCGTCCAACCGGCTGCTGTAAGTATTGCAGCGGAGTTCTGCCGCGCGAACGTGCGGCCACCTTCTGCCCTCATTGCGGCGAGAACCTCACCGTGCGCCACTGCCCTGCGTGTAGCGCCGAGTTGGACGCGTCGTGGCGCTACTGCGTCTCCTGTGGCCGCACCATGACCGACGGGTAGCTGCCGATTTCGGCATTCCAGCGGACGCGCTCGGAGTATCGGGATGAGAAAATTGGGTGATGGCGGGACGGCCGGATCAGGCTGTTCCGCCTTCGTTGCTCTGCGGCACGCTTCCACTCTTGACCGACAGTCGGCAACTTTCAGCATGAAGCTGTCGCCCGGCGCGACAGGCCAGCCGTCACCCGAGAGACCTGCCACCATGATCGTGCGCTCCCGCCTCGCCCGCGCAGCCCGTCGCAAGACATCGCGTCATGCCATCGTCCCGTTCGTATTAATGGCCGTCGGCTCCGCACTCGCTGCTTGCGGCAGCCCACCGGTGACAGAGACTGCGGCCGCTCGCCCTGCTCCGATGGCCGCCCCAGAGACCGGCGGCACTTCGGGCACCGACGCCACCTGGCCGCTGAAGACGCGCGAGCACATCGATGTCTGGCTTCACGGTTACGCGCTCGTCATGAACGACACGGCGAGAATACCGCTCTTCCGCGACGGCTACGCCGACAGCATCGCCAAACGCAAGGCGGCCACCAGTCTGGTGACGGTTCTGGATGCCAATCGCGACCAGCTCAGGAGTCAGTTGATAGAGCGGCCGTCGCTGGAGCAGGGGCAGTTTGTCCCTCTCTACTTCGCCGATTGGGCGGAGATGCGCCGCGCCTGCGCCGTATTCCTCGAGGTGGACGGCAACCCAAGCCGTGCCAGTTCGCCCCAGCTCGCCCGCATGGTTGCCTTCCTGTCGGGGATGTACCCCACTCCTCCCGATCGTGAATGGCTGCGACTCTTCCTGCTCGGCCTGGACGACGAGCGGACCAAGTTCTACCAGCAATACTGGCTAGAGCAGCAGACTGCCCACGCCCCGGTCCTGGCAGCGGTCCAGACGGCCTGGCAGGTAGAGGCCCGGCCTAAGCTGCAGGGTTTCCTGAACAACACTCGACAGAATACCGGCGACATAATGCTCGCCCTGCCTCTGGGCGGCGAGGGGCGAATGGTGCCCGGGGGAGCCACGGAGAGCGTTGTGGCGGTGACCTTCCCGGCCACTGCTGCCGACGCGAACCAGGCAGTATTCGTTTTCGTTCACGAGGTCGTGGGCCAGATAGCCCAGCAGGCCGTGGAGGACAACACCACGCCCGCCCAGAAGCGTGATGGAATGGCCGCCGGGTTGCAGTCCATGGCCGCTGTTCGCGCTGGCGCACTCCTGCTGCAGAAGACCGACCCAGCACTGGCCGATGGCTACATGAGCTACTATCTGGGGTTGATCCATGCAGCCCCCGCACCGGCTGGCGGCACTGTCAGTGCGGAGTTCGAGCGCGGCTTCCCCATTCCAGCCGTCGTCCAGAACGCCATCGGTCGCCAGCTCGACACGATCCTGGCGGGCATCTGACGCTCACCGCCTGACACCGTCCGTCCAGATACTATTTCATGGCCGATCAACCAGATCCACGCTCCCCCGTTCCGCACGACCCGCGCACGCCAGCCGCACCTCCGGCAGGCGGAGGGGCCGCTGCTGGCGACGCCACAGGTGGGCTGATCAGGGCAGCTGGATCGCCGGAGCTGGACCGGGTAGCGGTGGAGCGCGTGCTGGCGCGAGCGAGCGAACTGCAGGCAAGCGGTGCGGACGGCGGGCTGCTCTCCGAAGCGCAGATCCTTGACGTCGGGCACGAAGTCGGCCTCAGTACGGCAGCGCTTCGCCAGGCTATTGCGGAGGAGCGCACTCGTGTCGTCCTGCCGGATGAGACGGGCTGGGCCAGTCGAACGTTCGGGCCGGCATCGGCGTCCGCATCCAGAACTGTGAACGGCTCGCCGAAGTCGGTCATGGACGCGCTGGAGCAGTGGATGGTTCGGGGCGAGGGACTCGTTGTTAAGCGCCGTTTCACCGATCGCACGACATGGGAGCCCAGCGGCGACATCTTTGGGACCATGCGCCGATGGCTCAACGTCAGCGGACGGGGGTTCGCGCTCATGGAGGCCCATGAAGTCGCCGCGACTGTCGTGCCGGTGGACGCCGAGCGCACTCTGGTGCGCCTGGATGCTGATCTGTCCTCGGGGCGCCGGAACCTGATGCGGCTGGGCGGCGCTACTGCCGTGGCGGGTATCGTGACTGGCGGGGCGCTGGCGGTCGCCGGCGCACTCGTCGCCATTCCCACGGCGGCCGCCATCATAGCGGTGGCCGGACTTGCCGCTCTCCCCACGGCAGCCGGTCTGGGCGGCGGTTACGCCATCGCCCGCAGGCACGAGGGGACGGCCGAACGGGTGCAACTCGCCCTTGAGCAGCTGCTGGACCGGCTGCAGCACGAGCCTCTCCGCCCTGGCAGTGCCATACCGCCATTCATCGAGCGGCTTCTCGGCTGATTTCGTCGTGAGACAGGTCGTACCGGTCGGACACGCGCGAGCCAGAACGATCCTCAATTGCAGCGACGGGCGGGCGAATTAGCTGTCGAGCGCGACTGGAGGCAGTCGGCGGCCAGCAGCGCGTTCGATCAGCCAGTCGAGTCCGCGATTGCTCATGACCAACATGGTGCCGGCGGCGAGCAATCTTTTTACCTCGCGACGGGAGATTTTTGGAGACTCCCCGGAAACGAGCATTGCCGTCGTGCGGCTCAGCTCGCGCAGCGTTGCGTGGGCAAAGAGCAACGGAAATATGCAGAATAGACGGATCGCCACGGCACGACGGGGCAGCAGAAGCAGGTAGGTGCGGGCTTCATCCAGATCCCGCCAGGCAAGTTCGATCATCTCTGCAACGGCGGCGTGGCTCTGATTCCTGAACTGTGGCTTCAGGATGTCGTCGTGACTGCTGCCGTGCTTAAGCAACTCCTGCTCGGGCAGGTATATGGAGTTCTCGTCCAGGGCATCTTCGGCCACGTCCTTGAGTATGTTCACCGTCTGCAGCGCCTGACCGAACGCCTGACTGTGACGTCGCAGCTTTTCGAATCTCTCGGCGGTTATGACCGGTGAGTGCTCGCGCCAGAGGTCGGTCAGGAGATAACCCACCGTTCCAGCCACGTAGTAGCAGTACTCTCGGAACTCGTCCAGCGTCTGGATGCGGATACCGTCGGGGTAGCGGAGCACGAACCGCTGCATCCCCGTCACCATCTCCGTCACCCAGTGTCGCAAGCGCTCCTGGCTTCGTGGCGATAGCGAGCGGTAGAGTGTGAAGATCTGAGCCGTATTGTGCACCAGGCGGACGTGGCCGGCGTTACCGGATAGCGCCGGCAGGTTAGCTACGAAACCATCCACCGTTTCCGGTCCATCGAAGCAGGCCAGCAGGGCAGCGAGATGCTCTACCTTGGCCTGCGGCGAGAGGGCCCCCTCGTCCTCCACGGAATCGGCGACGCGGCAGATCAGGTAAGCGGTCAGGACGGCACGCCCAAGCATTCCAGGCAGGGCCCGGATGCTGATGGCGAACGTCCGCGACGCCACCGGCAGGATCTCGCGACAGAAGCTGTCAGCGGCCTGTATTTCGGCCCGTGTGGGTGCGACCGTATTGGTCGGTGTGGCGTTTGGGGACGTCCCAGTCGTGGCCGGGGCCTGCCCAACCGGAGCGCCCTTGCCCATTATGTCAGTCATGCATTGTCTGTCTGCTCACTGCGTTGAATCATGAGGAACTTCAATATGCACGGCAATCCGTCGACACGCTTCAGGAAGAGGAACGAATTATCGTGAGCGGAGTGGGCGCGGCGATCGCGCCACCTGACGGTTTTCGCGGTGAGTTTCGCTCCGACCTCGAGGCTCGTGCCGTCTATTCCGAGGCAGCGGGCATAGCTCGTTGTCTCCCTCTGGCGGTCTGCGTGCCCGAGAGTGCCGAGGATGTCGTCATTCTCGCCCGGTGGGCGACCGCCACTGGCACTGCGATGATCCCGCGCGGTGCCGGCAGCAGCATGGGCGGCGGTGCTGTGGGCCCGGGACTGATTGTCGACCTCAGCCGGCTGAACCAGATCGGGCAGGTTGATGTGATATCGCGGTCCATCCGCGTTGGCCCCGGCGCGCTACGCGGGGCGGTTGACGCGGCGGCCGCCGGTGTGGGTCTGCGACTGCCGGTGGACCCGTCTAGCGGCGCCTTCTGCACCGTTGGCGGGATGACGGCCACCAATGCCGCTGGCGCTCATACGTTGCGGCACGGCCCAATGCGTAACTGGGTGCAGGCTGTGGACTGCGTGTTTGCCGACGGAACGCGTGTTACTGTGCGCCGTGGAGAGCCGACGCCGCGGGGGATTCCGGCATTGGACCGTCTGGTCGCTCTGAACGCCCGTCTGCTCGCTGCCGTCGAGGCCGACCGGCGGGGCACTGGCGGCTTCCGACTGACGCTGCCAGAAGTCCGCAAGGACAGTTCTGGCTATGCGCTTTCGGCGTACGTTCGCAGCGGCGACGTGGTCGACCTCCTGGTGGGCAGCGAGGGGACCCTGGCCTTCTTCGTGGGCCTTGAACTGTCGCTCACCGCGCGGCCCGCCGGAACGAGCACTGTGCTGGCCGCTTTCATCAGCCTGGAGGCAAGTGTTCAGGCGGCAACCGCTGCCCGCAACCTGGGCGCGGCCGCTTGCGAACTGCTGGATCGCACGTTCCTGGACATCGCAAGGCAGGGTGGCGTACCCCTGCCAGTGCCGCCGAACATGGAAGCGGTACTGCTGGCCGAGATGGAGGGTGAGAGTCAGCCTGCGGCGGCCGACGGCGGGAGGATGCTCGAGAGGGCCTTCCGCCGCGCCGGCGCGGCGCAGGTCACCGTCGCCCTGGACTGGCGCACCGAGAGGGTGCTCTGGCAGATGCGTCATCGGGCCAGCCCGGTACTCTCGCAACTGCATCCGAAGCGCGCTTCGATGCAGTTCATCGAGGATGGCGCGGTACCTCCAGATCGGCTCCCAGAGTACGTGCGCGGTGTCCGCAAGGCGCTCGCCCGCCACGGTGTGCGCGGCGTGATCTTCGGCCATGCTGGCGACGCCCACGTGCATGTCAATCCGCTGGTGGACGTCCACGAGCCAGGCTGGCGGGGAAAGGTGGAGGGTATCCTGGCCGATGTCACCGACCTCACCGCCAGCCTGGGCGGCACGATGACTGGCGAGCACGGCGATGGACGACTGCGCACGCCCCTCCTACCGCGGCTCCGCGGAGCGGCAACAATGGCGCTCTACGAGGCAGTCAAGAATGCCTTCGATCCAGCAGGCATCCTGAATCCTGGTGTTAAGGTGCCACTTCCGGGGCAGGTCCCGCTCGGTGACATCAAGTATGATCCCCAACTCGAAGCCCTACCGTCCGCCGCCCGTCTCGCGCTGGATCGCGTCAGCGCCGACCGTGCTTACGCCCGTCCACGGCTGGAGTTGCTGGCCGAGGAGATGTAGGATTGCAGTCCTGTGAGCCCGAGCTCACCGCCCGTCCGTACGGTTGACAGTCACCGCCGATTTCCCGCCACCGATTCCCAGCTATCGATGTACTACACTGAGCCCCGCGTAACCGTCCTCGCCCGGCCCACCTTCGTCGAGCCCGCCCACCTGCCCGTCAACTGGCTCGGTGAGAGCAGTGACGGCGAACGGCTGGCGGAGTTCGCCGGTCGCCTGTGCTACATGAGTCAGGCCAACCCGGCCAGCCGGGAAACGCGGGAATACCTGGAAAATATCAAGCGGCAGGGACACGGCAGCGTCCTCGAACACGCCGTCTACTCCGTTCTTCTGGAAGGTGTGAGCCGGTCCCTTACGCACGAGCTGGTGCGGCACCGTGCTGGTTTCGCTTACTCCCAGCTCAGCCAGCGCTACGTGGACGAGTCAGAGGCCAACTTTGTGGTCCCTCCAGCCATCATTGGCGACGAGGCTCTGGAAACGCGCTGGCGGGAGCAGGTCGAGTCGGCGCAGCACGCCTACGTCACGCTCGTGGCCACGCTCATGGAGCGCTATGACTGGGTGGAGAATCGGGTGCAGCGCCGCAAGATGGCGCGCGAGGCGGCGCGAGGAGTGCTTCCCAACTCCACGGAGACCAAGATCGTGGTCACCGCCAACGCCCGCGCCTGGCGCACCATGCTCGAACTGCGGGCGAGCGAGGGCGCCGAGGTGGAGATCCGCCGCCTTTCCGTGATCCTACTCCGCCTGCTGCAGGCGGAGGCGCCCGCTTTCTTCAGTGACTTCGAGGTCTATCAGGGTGCCGACAGACGCGAAGCGGCAAGACTCACGTACCACAAGGTGTGACGCAACGCGCGTACGTCGCCCGTCCCTCCGATCGTAGCTTCCGGAACTGATCGTCGCCCCGCGGAAGCGGTGGCACCAAGTACAAGAGGGGCCGTCTAGCAATCGCCAGACGGCCCCTCACGCACCAGGTCACAGGGAACTGGCATCAGACTGGATCAGGGTTCGTTCAGTCACCCTCGCCATCAAAGATAAATCCATCCGATTCGCGGAACGCCGCCAGGAACGAGTCGCCGGAGCCATCTCCGAGCACCGGCGCTGCAAACGCTGGATGCAGGGAGACGAGCAGTGAACGCCTTGTACCTTCTGGCCAATCGGGCATGCGCAGGCCGGCCAGGAGACGACCGATGGCCTGTCCGCATTCGCCGAGCAGCGCCTGCGCCGTACCGAGCAAGGTGGCGAAGGGGATATCGAGGTCGCGCGTCATGAGCAGACCCGTCTCCTCATCTCGCCATGCAGCATCACCCACCGCGCCGCGCTCCGGCCACACACCAAGATGCCAGATAGCGTCGTCTCGCGCACCCGGCGAGCGCCGGGACTCCACTGCCGCTGCCAGCGCGAGGGCGAGCGATTCGGCAGTGGGGTCACCATACAAGGTGACCACGTCGCGCGACGTACGATGGGAACCGAGTGGTGCCGGCGCCGAGTTCACGTGCGCGAGAACCGGCGAGTGGGATGGGTCTTCCTCCAACATCACAAGGACATCCATTGATCCCCCAGGGTGAGAGAGTACGGGGTGCGCGATGTGCGCTCGTTCAACCGCCGCCACGTCATCGCAGTCAGGACTCCGCGACCCCCGTCGGCGTCACGACGGATGCATCCACGACCATTCAGGTCGCTCAATCATCAACACCCGGAAGTTCGATGGTCGTTCCACTCAGCCCGAGCAATGGCACCAGTGCGTCAGCTCATCCGTGAAGATTCTTGAGGGGGCTATCTGGCAATTCGCATACCCGCCATCAGCCCGATCGCGAAGACGAGATACAGGTAGTAGAGGGGGGGACCGTGCAGGGGGAATACACCCAATCCGTACCCCAGTCGCAGTGGCGCCAGAATCGTCGAATGGGCTCCTGCGGCTACCGCACTGACCGCGATTGCGGACAGTAGCTGTCCTCTCCAGTCACGCAGGCCACCGGCGACCACCGCCAGCAGCAATCCCCACAGCACACCGTCAGCCAATCGGGTGACGATCCCGACGGTGAGCGCCATCGCTGGCGTGCCGCCGTCGAGCATCGCCCGACCCGTGGTCATCAGCGGTTCCAGCGGTGCGCCAGAGCGCCAGGCGAACGCCAGGAGAGCGCCCATCACCGCCGCTGCAGCAGTCAGCCCCGCTGTAACTCCCCGTTCCAATCGTTCGCTCGTCACCGCCCCAAAATGACTCCAAGCACCGTGAAATGCCACGCTCCGTCCGATTCACCGGCGGCTTCATGCCTCACACCCGGAGCGAACAGGGCGCATTAACGACACGCACAACGGCAACGTCTGAAAGAGAGACTGCTAACCGAGGTGCCAATGTCCGGACTGCGCTTCACCCTCACCGTCGCGACCGCCGCAACCCTCATCGCGGTGGTCAGCGCGCCGCCAGCGATAGCTCAGCGCCATCCGCCGCTATCGCCGCTGATGGCGTCTCCTGGCGGTGCTGCAGCGCCGCCAGTAGTGCGTGAACAGAACGCCGACCAGCAGGTGCTTCACGCCCTCAACCGGCTCGGCTTCGGCCCACGACCCGGCGACCAGACGCGAGTGCGGGCCATGGGCGTGGACGCCTGGATCGATGTCCAACTGCACCCCGAGCGTAGTGCCGACGCAGCAGGCGATGCGCTGAGCCCACGCTATCCCGCTATCGCCCTGTCGTTCCCGGTCCTACTGGAACGCTATCCGCCGCCCCAGTTGCTGAAACGCGACCAGCAGAGGAAATCCTTAAGGACACCCACCGATTCGCTGGCCGGCGCCGCCAAGTTGCGGATAGCACGGTTGGGAATCGCCGAACTGGGCGGTGAGCTTCAGTCGATGCGCGTCGCTCGAGCGGTGGTGAGCGACCGACAGCTCCAGGAGGTCATGGTGGACTTCTGGGAGAACCACTTCAACGTCTACGCGAACAAGGGACCGTACATGCGCCACTGGCTCGTCGCCTACGATCGCGACGCCATCCGGCCACATGCGCTCGGTCATTTCCGTGAACTGCTGGGCGCGGTGGCCCACAGCCCGGCAATGCTCTTCTACCTGGATAACGTCCAGAGCACCGCCGATCGAAGTCGTCGAGCCGTTCCAGGTGATTCGGCGCGTCGACGCGGTCTCAACGAGAACTACGCCCGCGAGTTGCTGGAGCTGCACACCCTGGGTGTGGACGGCGGCTACAGCCAGAAAGACGTGGTGGAAGTTGCGCGTGCGCTCACCGGCTGGACTGTCGCCCAGGCAGAACTGGGCGGTGGTTTTCTCTTCCGCCCGGCCGCCCACGACGGTGGTCCGAAAGTGGTGCTCGGCGAACGACTCCCGGCCGGACGCGGCGAGGCCGATGGTGAGGCGGTGCTGGACATCCTCGCTCACCATCCAGCCACCGCTCGCTACATCTCCACGAAGCTCATTCAGCGTCTCGTCAGCGACAGCGCGCCGGGAGCGTTGGTGGAGCGCGCCGCCGCAATCTTCCTGCGTACCGATGGCGACATCCGCGAGGTGGTACGCACCATCGTCACGTCACCGGAGTTCTTCAGCTCTACGGCCTATCGGGCCAAGGTCAAATCCCCTTTCGAGACGGTTGTCAGCGCTCTCCGGGCAATGGGAGCTTCCGCTGATCCCACCCCGCGCACCGCGCAGATCATCGCGCGGCTGGGCCAGCCCATCTTCGGCCATCTCGCTCCCGACGGCTACCCGGAAACGGGAGACTCGTGGATCAACAGCGGCGCTATTCTCGGCCGCATCAACTTCGGACTGGCTGTGGCCGGCGGTACCGTGCCCGGTGTGACACTGTCCGGCTGGCCGGAATCGGCATCGCTGGCCAACGCACCTCGCGAGGCGCAGGTGGACGGAGTGATCCGCGCTCTGCTCGGCGGGGATGCGTCCAACGACACGAGGGCGCTACTGGTTGCCGGAGAGAACCCGCTCGCTCCTAGTCTCGCCTCGGGCACCGCGGACCCTGCGGAAGCGATGGACGCCACCAGCCCGCCGCCGCGCGCGACGGCAGCGACAGCTGTGCGCGAGCGCGGGAATCGCCGTGCTGGCGTCCGCGAACGGCCATCGGCGCCGCTCACCGGCCTCGGTCTCATTGTTGGTCTGGCCCTCGGTTCTCCGGAGTTTCAGCGCCGTTAGCACCGCCGCGCCAACGCTTAAGTGGTCAGGTCACAACACGCATCGACCAACGCGAACTTCCATCCTTCCGATCATGAATCGACGCATCTTTGTCCGCTCCGGCGCGCTCGCGTTGGTCACCCTGGGCCTCGATCCCACCTTCCTCCACCGCACTGCGTTCGCCGCCGAGTTGAAGCGCACCGGCAGCGGCAGGGTGCTGATAGTTCTCTTCCAGCGAGGCGCAGCCGACGCCCTCAACGTCGTCGTCCCTCACGGTGATGCCGACTACTACCGCCTGCGACCAGGCATCGGCATCGCCCCACCGGCGCGCTCCGCTGGCCCCGATGGAGCACTCGATCTGGACGGATTCTTCGGACTGCACCCGGCGCTGGCACCACTGGAGCCGCTTTACAGGCGCGGACTTCTCGCGCCAATCCATGCCGTGGGTAGTCCGAGCGCTACGCGTTCGCACTTCGACGCTCAGGACTATATGGAGACCGGCACGCCCGATCAGAAGAGCACCTCTGACGGATGGCTCAATCGCTATCTGGCCACTCGCGGGACATGTGAGCAGTGCGCACCGGCACACAGCTCATCCGGTTCGGCCAGCGATAACAAACAGTCGCCATTCCGCGCCGTCGCTCTGGCCGATCAGACGCCCAGGATACTGGGGGGTCCGGCGCAATCGGTGGCGATGAGCTCACTCGACGACTTCGTCATCCGCTCCACCGGCTCCGACGCTGCCACGCGGCTGGAAGCGCTCTATCGCACCGGCTCGGCCGATCTCGTGCACGGGGCCGGCAGCGAACTGTTCGACGCCATGAAAATGCTCCGCGAGGCCAATCCTCAGCGCTATCAGCCGGCTGCTGGCGCCAACTACCCTCGCTCGCCATTCGGCCAGCGGCTCAGGCAGATCGCCCAACTGGTGAAGGCGGGGGTGGGGATGGAGGTGGCCTTTGCCGACGTGGGTGGATGGGACACGCACGTGAACCAGGGCGGCGCGAATGGTCAGCTAGCGGCGCGGCTGCGCGACTTTGCCAGCAGCATCGCCGCCCTCGTCACCGACCTCGACGATCGCATGGCCGATGTCACCATTGTCACGATGAGCGAATTCGGCCGTATGGCTCGCGAGAATGGAACGCGCGGCACCGACCATGGTCATGCCGGGTCCATGTTCGTCATCGGCGGCAACGTCGACGGCGGGAAAGTGCATGGCCGCTGGCCCGGTCTGGCGCCGGACAAACTTCACGAAGGCCGCGACCTCGCCCTCACGACTGATTTCCGCGCCGTCTTCGGGGAACTCGTCGCCCGCCACCTGGGCGCCCAACACCCCGAACTGGTATTCCCTGGATACACCGGGGGAGAACGGGACTGGCTGAGGGTAGTGCGGGGCTAGTCGCGCGGAATGATCCCCTTCAGAGCACGACGTATCTGCTTCCGCATGCCCTGCAACCAGTCACGCGCGGCCTCTTCGACGGGGTCGGGCTCGTACCGGGGCTCGCAGTTAGCGTAGATCGTTGGCTCGGTTCCCGGCTTGAACCACTCCTGCCGGCTCTCGTCGCACCATTCACCGGCGAGCAGCCCGGAGGTGGGTTCCACGTTAACCGCGATCAATCCGTCGGGAACGGAAAAGCCTTCGCGGTCGGCGCGCACCGCCCAACCGTTCTTGTAGAAAGACGCCCACGCCGGGGCAGCGAAGCGGCCACCAGCGGCAGCGGCGCCGAGCGACCGAGGAGTATCATAGCCAAACCAGAACCCGGCGACGATGCTCGGCGTGTAGCCCACGAACCAGACGTCGGCGCTGTTGTTGGTGGTGCCGGTCTTTCCGGCCACCGGCACGCCAATCCCGTATGCGTTGAGCGCCGACGCGGTGCCTGCATCCACCACGCCCTCCAGCATCGTCGTCAATTGGAAGGCGTCGCGTGGGTCCATCACGAGCTGCGCCTCTGGCTGGTAACTGAACAGAAGCATGCCTTCGGCGGTTTCGATGCGACTCACCAGATGCGGCGCTATGCGTGAGCCACCGTTGGCAAATGGAGCGTATGCGGCCACCAGTTCCAGCGGCGTCACTTCCAGCGAGCCGAGGGCGATGGACGGCACTGCGTCCAGCGGGCTCATAATTCCGTTGGCGTGAGCTCGCTCCACGACTCGCCGTTCACCCACCGCACGCGCCAGTCGCACGGCGGCGGAGTTGGACGAGCGCATGAGGGCCCGTCGGAGGGTGATTGGGCCCAGATATTCATCCGACGAATTGGCTGGCCGCCAGATCCGTCCATCCTGCTCCACTTCCACCGGCGCGTCGTCCACCAACGACATTGGCGTGTAACCGGAGGCGAGGGCGGCAGCGTAGACGAACGGCTTGAATGCCGATCCGGGCTGCCGTCTGGCGGAGAGAGCGCGGTTGAACCCCTTCGCCCGATACTCGCGTCCACCCACAAGAGCACGTACGCCACCGGTCACGGGATCAATGGCCACCATTGCGCCCTCCACTCCGGCGCCGTCGGCACCGCGGCGCGAACTGCGCTGGATCTGCGCTGCCTGCTGCGTCACTGCTCGCTCGGCGGCACGCTGGGCGCGCTGGTCGAGCGTCGTGTAGATGACCAGGTCGCCGTAACGTAAATCGCTTCCGCCCAGAACGGAGTCCACCACTGCACGCACGGCGTCGAGCGCATAACTGGCGCTGGATGGGTCATTCCCAGGCGCCGGCGGAGCGATGCGGAGCGGTTGGCTGCGAGCTGTGTCGGCGCGCCCCGCGGTGATGTAACCCTGGCTCGCCATGAGTCCAAGTACGACGTCGCGCCGCGCCTTCGCCCGAACAGCATCCCGTCGCGGAGTGTACGCGGTGGGACCTTTCGGTAGCGCTGCTAGCATTGCCGCCTCGGCCAGCCCAACGTGTTCGACGCTGCGACCGAAGAGATCGCGGCTGGCGGCCTCCACGCCATACATCCCGTTGCCCAGGTAGATGACGTTGAGGTAGAGATCCAGGATCTCGTCCTTGGTCAACGCCTGCTCCATCAGCGCGGCCACGCGCAGTTCGATGAGTTTACGGCGCAGGGAACGGTCGGTGTACGGGAAGCGGTGTGAGAGGAAGGTGTTCCGCGCCGCCTGCATGGTGATGGTGCTGAACCCCTCGCGCACGCTCAACGCGCGGACGTTAGCCAAGGTTGCCCGGACGACGCCGCGTAGGTCGATGCCGTTGTGGCTGTAGAAACGTCGATCTTCGGTGGCCACGAAGGCATCGCGTACATGTTCCGGGACCACGTCCAATGACACGTTGATGCGGCGCACCGCCCGGAACTGACCCATCTCCTTTCCTGCCCGATCCAGGATGCGTCCGCCCTCGGCCGGCTGAAAGGCCCGAATTTCGGCCATGCTCGGACAGGCGTCGAAGCCACAGGTGGCCAGCCAGCCCTCAAAAGTGCCAGCAGCGGCGACGAGTAGGGCCAGCCCTGACAGTGGCATCCAGGCGGCTCGCCAGAAACCAGGCTCCGGTAACCAACGGGCGGGGGGCGGCGGCGCACCTGACTCGCCCCCACGGCGCCTGAGCCGGAAGAGGCGCCGGATCGAATGGTCCGGCCGGGTTATAGGGACTTTGTCAGAGTTGGGCACGCTCATACTACGCCCTAACGGGATAACTGTTTCGCCCTCGGTCAGCCGTGCACTGCCTTTTGGCAGCGTTAGCCGTTAGGCTTGGCGCGCAAGAGCTAGATTTCAAACTCAATAGTCAGAACCATTCTGCGCCCAGGTAGTCATGCCGTTCCGTAATTCACTCAACCTGCTTCTCCTCGCTTCCGTGCTTGCCGCCTGCAGCAGCAGCAATGGAGACGCGGCTACCATGGATGGCTCCAGCGCCGCCGTCACTACTGCGGCCGATAGCGCCGCTCCGGTGCCGACTGATGGCGGCAGCGCCGTTCAGAGCGGCCCGGCTGACAAGGTTGCCGGGGCAATCGCCACTACCTCAGATACTGGCGCGGCCAACCGGGAGCCGAACGAGCTCGGCCGCATCATGATCATCGAGTACCACCTGATCGGGGACAAGAACGCGACTTACGAGCGCGAGCGCGGCCAGTTCCGGCGCGACCTCCAACTGCTCCACGATCGCGGTTTCCGGCCCGTCACGATGCAGCAGGTGATGGATGGAAAGATGGATCTGCCGCGAGGTATCTCCCCGGTGGTCGTCACCTTCGACGACGCCTCACCGTCGCAGTTCAGCTACATCGAGAAGAATGGCGAGTTGGAGATCGATCCGCGTAGCGGCCTCGGAATCTGGCTCGACTTCGGGCGCTCCAACCCGGAGTGGAAGAACCGGGCCGTCTTCTGCATGCTCTCCGGCGCCGCCGCCGGCCGCTCGTTGTTCGGCGAGAAGGGGATCGAGGGCCAAAAGAGTGAGTGGCGCTTCAAGAAGGTGCAATTCCTCAACGAGCAGGGATTCGAGCTCTGCAACCACACCCTATGGCATGCCAATCTCGGCAAGTATGGCGATGCTATGGTTCAGGAGCAGATCGCCCGTGGTGTCATGGCCATCGACTCCGCCGTACCAGGATACAAGGTTCGCACCTTCGCCCTTCCGCTCGGCGTCTGGCCGAAGAACAGGGCGCTGGCATACAAGGGTAGCTGGACCGATCCGAAGAGCGGCCGCACCGTGAGCTACAACTTCGACGCCGTTCTCGAGGTGGCCGGGGGCCCGACCAGGGGTCCGAATGACCCGGCCTTCAAGGTGCCCGGCAACTTCAATCGCATCGAGGTCATTGGCGACGCGATAGAGCGGTCGATCAACCAACTCGAGAAGGCCGGCCAACGCTACGTTTCCGACGGCGATCCCAGTCGAGTTGCCAGGCCGGCGGCAGCCGCTGCTACCACGGCCCCTGCCACGCCCTGAGGCTATCTAGTATCTCGTGACCATTCCACGGCCGACTCGTCCCAGTTCAACGGCCGTGTAGAGTCCATCAGTTTTACCATGACGACTATTGCGCTCCCGACTGTTGGGAGGCAGAATTGTCGGCATACTGCACCTCCGCGCCAGCGACCATAAGCCGCTCCTACTACGGAGACGTTCTGCGTCACCTCGCGTTCTTCCAAGCACTCGCTCTCTGCGAGGAAGATTCCAACGACTGGCAGGCCGCCACGGCCGGGCTGTTCACCCTGCGTCTGGTGGACCGCTGGGTAAGTGATGGCGCCGAGGCGGTGCGTGAGGACAGTTGGTCGCTGCATGCCGTCCGCCGGGCTGTGGAGAGCATGGACGAAGCGCTCCACGCGAGGGTGATTCTCCACGGCATAGTCGATCTGGTGGCCACCGCCCCGGTGGTGGACGTCGATCTTCTGGCCCCCAGGCTGCTTGCCTACGGGCATGCGCTGGATCTGGAGGGCAAGTTTGCGCTGGCCGTCGACACCCTCCAGGCAGTGATCGGCTTTATGGATTCCGAAATTCACGCCGATGTCGCCGTCGACGCTTACATGCGATTGGGTTTCTGCCTGCGTATGCTGGGCACACTGGAGAAGGCCGCGGAAGCTTACGGCTCGGCCGGCCAGTTGGCGCAACTCATGGGCGATAAGCCGCGTATCCTGCGCGCCCGGGTAGCTGACGGCAAGCTGGCGCTCGCTCGCGGCAACCTACCGGCTGCCGCAGCGATACTGGACGAAACGGTGGCCGCTACGGCTGGTGACCCCGGGCTGGCCGAACTGCGCTCGTCGGCGCTCCATGACCGCGCCGCCGTGGCCTTCGCCGCTGGGGAGCACGAGGCAGCAGTGCACTTCGCGTTCGCCGCGCTGGAAGGTTCCACCCGGCAGGTAGCACGCGACCGTGTGCTCGCCGACCTCGCGACGATGTTCATCCAGCTCGGCGTGCGCGACGCCGCTCGCGACGCGCTGGTTCTTCTGAGCGTGAATGCGGAGGAGCAATACACCCGTTGGATGGCCCGCATCAACCTGATGGAGCTGTCCGCTCTGGAGCGGGCTGAGCTCCCATTCGAGCAGCACCGGCGTTCGCTCGCCGACGCCGCACTTCCGGCCGACCTGGCCGCGCATTACGCGCTGCACGTGGGCCTGGGTTATCACACGTTCGGGCGCCGAGCGGCGTCCACGAAGGCGTTGGAGCGGGCGCTCTCTCTGGCCAATGAGCACAACTTTCACCAGCTCGTTTTCCAGGCCGAGCGAGCGCTGGAAGCGGTGCGTCGCATCCATGCACTGGACGATGCTCCGGCCAGCCCCGCCGGACTCCGTCCGGAGCCGGTCGTGACGCCCGAATCGCTCCAGCCAGTAGCGACGGCAATTCGCCACCTCCGGGACCTCACCAGCGTCGGCTGACCTTCAGCTCGCTGGCAGAAGTTTCCAGCCAGATCACGTAAGAAGCATCGAGGCGCCCCCCACCAGTCAGGTGAGGGGCGCCTCTTCACAACCGACCGCGGTCGCGCGTCGGTCGCCGTCAGTTCAACTCAGTTCGTCATGCAGGTGTTGGAGCCACCTACGACGCCACTGCAGATCCCCGGCTCGGTCGGGTTGGAGCAGGCGGCGAGGGCGAGGGCGACAACGACGAGGATGAGGGAGCGGCGCATGATGTACCTCCTGAAGGTTGACAGCGTCCAGTGCTGCGGGGCTGCAGAGTAACCTATAGTCGAGCTGGCCTCTCGGAATGTCTATTTTGTGCCACTACCGTGCTGTTTTGTGCCGTCGGCATTACTTTCGGGTGTGGACGTCATAGCCTACCTCTCGCCACTGCTCCTGATGCAGCTGCGGGTCGTGCTCGGGCAATCACATCGTCTCATCCAGGTTGCCGACTGGCAACAGTTGGATACGACAGTCCGTCGGACCGTTGTTGACGTTGCGGTTCTCGACCCACTCGCCGACGGCAACGACGGGACGGCGGAGGTGAGCGCCTTCCAGCAACGGCATCCGTCAGTCCCGTTAGTTCTTTATATCCGGCTATCGAGCATGGGCAGCCGCAGGTAGTCCTGAACAGGTTCGACGATGATCCGGCAAGATTCCGCCAGCTCTTGGAAGGGCAGCCTCGTGAAAAGTACGCGGAGTTGCTGCTCGTGCGTCTGGGACCGGCATTATCACAACTCTCGCTTCCCCTTGCCGGCGCGGTAAGGCTGCTCTTCCGACAACCACATAGAATATGGAGCGCTCAGGATCTGGCTATTGCCGCCGGGAGTCCCAGGCGTTCACTCTATCGCCAGCTGGAGGCGGCCGGCTTCTGCTCACCGCGACAGCTGGTACAGGCGGCCAGGCTGTTGAGGGCGTTTGTGTACTTGAGGGACCCGGGGAACCTGATTGAGGATGTCGTCGCGAAGTTACGCTACGGCTCCTCCCACGTCTTCATCAGGCACACCCGTGAGACGTGCGGACTTACTCCGTCGGCGCTGAGAGATCGAGTCGATGGTGACATGCTGGTGGAGCGACTGAGCGACAGGCTGCTGGGTCCATTGGCAGCGGGGGATGCAGGACCGTCACGATTGGCGGCAGTACGTGACGGGCAGTTGGAGCGAACGGAAGCGGCGCCGGAAGGGGCTGACCCCAACGACGACGCACCGGACGAGGATGAACGATACGAAACGCGGGATCGATCGTGACAGGCAACCCCAAATCCGGCGAATTACCGAGTCGCCGCTCTGATGATCGCCAATCAGCCCCGCCCAGGGTGCTGGTGGTGGATGACGAGCCGTCTATCTGCCGGGCCCTGTCCATCGCCCTCAAGCGCGCTGGCTGCGAGCCTCTCCTCGCTCCCGATGGAGATGCGGCGATCGACCTGCTGCGCCGGGAGCATGTGGACGTCATGATCCTCGACCTCCGCATGATCGGCATGCGCGGAGACTCGCTCTTTCACGTCGCGGTCGCCATTCAGCCTCAACTCCAGCGCCAATCGCTCTTCATCACCGGCGACGTGACGGAGCGCGCTGACAACCTGATCAGAAGCTGCGGCGTGCCGTACCTGCGCAAGCCGTTCGCCCTCAGCGACGTCATCAAGGTCGTCTTCGAACTCGCGCCCAACCGCCGCAGTGCGACGGCCTGACGATGCCCATCTGGCATCAGGAAGGTCTTCGATGACCGGCCTGGCTGCGGTCAGTTCACCCCATCACCTCGAGTTCCGACCAGCGAGCCACCGCACGGCGCAGATGCGGGATGACGATGGATCCGCCTACAATCAGGCCCACCGACATAGTCTCGAAGATCTCGGCTCGGCTCACTCCCTCCTCGCGGCAGCGAGTGAGATGGTAGGTGACGCAATCGTCGCAGCGCAGGACGAGCGATGCCACCAGTCCGAGAAGCTCCTTGGTCCTGACATCCAGCGCCCCGGACTCGTAGGCCCGCCCATCCAGGTTGAAGAAGCGATTCATGACGAGGTTTCCCTCATCCAGAATCTCCCTATTCATGCGCTCGCGAAACGCCCGGAACTCGGCCAACTCTCCGCCAGCCAGCGACGATTCGGCGCCCTCGTCGTCCGTCGGTGGACGGTGACCGGCGTGCTGACTCGCGTCGCTCATAGCTTCCAGGCTCGTAGCGTCATCAGAGCTTCTTCGAGGGCGATGCGTTGGTCCTGATGTTGGGCGCGCTCCAGCAGCGTCTCGTAACTGGCAATAGAAAGCACCAGCGCATCACCGTCGTGTTCGGCGCCGGCGAGGCTGGCAGCGTTATCGGCGAGGCTGGCCAGCGCGAGTTCGTCAGAGGGAAAGCGGCCGGACACCTGTTGCCAGCGGGCCACGCGCTGCCGAGGATCAGATTCGGCGAGTGCCCAGAGGTGCCAGGCACCTCTCTGCTCCGGATCGGACGCAATGGCTCTTGTGGCCAGATCTTCCACCACTTCCGGTCCTCGACCGGAGAGCCAGTAGCAGTTCGCCAGGATGACGAGGGCGCGAGCGTTTTCCGGCTGGTCAGCGATAATCTTCTCGTAGATCGGGCCGGCGACTTCGGGCATCTCGCGATAGGGCTCGACAGCGACGATCAGCGCGTCGGCGGTGGCCGCGGCGGTCAGTTCGTCGATGGAGCTGAGCAGCGCGGTCATGTTGGCGTGCGCCCGGTATTCTTCTACGGCTTCGGCGAGCGCCGCACTGAGATTGGAAGGAGGTGCTTGCATGGGTCGTAATCTAGCCGCGAAGGGAGACGATTCGACACCGGACAAAGGTTGGGATAGAGTCGCTGCCGTCCGCCACGTCACCACAGTTGCCACAATCTCGATCGAGCCGTCGCTTCAGAAGCTGGTGACCGATGTGCTGGCCACCTGGATGCCGAGGACGACAGTTATGCCAATGAGCCGCGACGAGGTCATCGGGCACGACGCGGTGGATCTCGTCATAGTGGGACAGGCGGCGGATGGAGTGGCTGCTCTCGCCGAGTTGCGACTTCTGCGCTCCCAGGGCTATAGGAACGCGGTGGTGTTGCTCAGCGACGCGGATTCAGAGCTGGGGGACGCCGAGCACGTTGAGCTGACCCGATTGGGCGCCCGCCGCTGCGCGGTGAGCGATGGTTTTGCCGAGCGTCTGGCAGCACTGGCTGCCACGGTTACCAGCGGCGCATCGGCTCAGGCAGATGCGGCGGCCATCGGTCTCCATGACGAGCTGGCTGAGACGCGAAACCTGCTGGCACTGGCCGAGGTGGCTCGTCGCTTACCGCACGCGATGAACAATCCGCTGTCCGCTCTTCTCGCCGAGGCACAGCTGCTGGAACTCGAAGAACTGGCGCCGGAACAGCGGGAGGCGACCGAGCGCATAGTCAATCTGGCCCGTCGAGTGATCGGACTTGTGCGCGAGTTGCAGCAGGCGCAGCCACGGCGGTGACTGTGTTACCGCCGGCCGTCAAGTTTCGATGAATTCGTTCGCTGGCGCTGTTCGGTATTGGGTCAGGAGGAAGCTGAATTCGGCAGCCACGGCACAATCATCGCCCCCAGCGGCTTGTGTTAGGGCGAAGAAGTAGCGATTATATTGCAATATCGCGTCGTAGGGACCGCCTTCCTCAGTCCACGCGCGCCGTCCGTACTCTGTCCGTGGCGTCGCCGTACGATCCGAAATAGCCGCCGCATGAGGCTGGGACTGTTGGTGGTCGTTCAATCCGGTGTGACTACTCCACCCGTCGTCGACCGTCGCTTCGCCGCCCGTGCCAAGCACGCGCTCTCCCTCTAGTATCAGCACGCCCGACCGGTGGAAGTTCGCCGACCTTTAGACGACGCCGCGCTGTATCTAGCGCGACTGTAGCGACCGTCTTTGGGATCCTTCGGGCCCTTAGCACGCTCGCCGCGATCTCGTAAAGTTGACGCGTCGTGCCCATGTCATGCTGTCGTTCGCTGGTGCACGATGCACCCGATCGACGCGAAGCTGGCAGGGGCAACCCTTTCTCCTCACTGCACCCGTTGCATGACCGAACGTCGCCGTCCCCACCGCCGCGGCCGCGGCCCTCGTCCGTCTGGCCAAGCTGGAGTCGAATCGACCCTCGATGAGACGAACCCGTATCGCGATGCTGACGATGCATCCGGCGACGCCGCCGGTGTGAGCGTCAGCACAGACACCCCCGTCTCGACGCCCGCTCCGACTGGCGACGATGGCGCGGGTGCTCCTACGCGCGACTCCTCTCCAGCGACGGACTCGACGCGACGCGACCAGTCTCCTCGGGAGAGCGGGTCACGGGAGAGCGGGCCACGGGAGAGCACCCCGCGGGAGTCAGCACAGCGGGACGCCGCTCGGCGCGACAAGCGCGGCCGGCCGCCACGCGACAATCGGGAACAGCGGGAGCCGCGGAGCGACGCCAAGGAAGACGTCAGCCGGCGCCGCCGTGGTCAGAGCAGCCGCCGACGCGGTCGTCCGCCGCGCGGTGACAAGCAGCAGGTCGTAGATCGGGTGCCGTCCCAGCCGCTGAGCGTGGACGGTGAAACAACAGGCTGGTTCGATATCGCCCGGGATGGCGGATACGTCCGACTCGCCGCGAATAGCTACCTGGCAGATCCGGGTGACGCTTTCATACCAGCAGCCCTGGTACGTTCGGCTGGACTGCGGCGTGGCGACCTGGTCACGGCGACCTTCGGCAAGGACAATCGCGGACGGGTCGTCGTCGCCGATGTGGTTACGGTGAACGGTAGCGAGCCCGGTACGACGATCCGGCCCGACTTCGGCACCCTCACGGCTTCGTACCCTGAGCGCAAGCTGTTCCTTGAGACTGGCCAGCCGGCGAAGAGCGGACCAGAACTAACCCGGCGGGCGATCGACATCATCGCCCCCATCGGGAACGGTCAACGCGCCTTGATAGTGGCCCCGGCTCGCGCCGGAAAGACGATGCTTCTCCAGGCGATAGTTCAGGGAGTGGCCACCAACCACCCCGATGCCGCCCTCTTCGTGCTGCTCGTTGACGAGCGACCGGAAGAGGTGAGCGAGATGATCACCTGGGGCTACGGCGAGGTCGTCGCCTCTAGCTTTGACCAGCCAGCGGAACGTCACACCAGTGTGGCCGAAATGGTTTTGGAGCGGTCCCGGAGGTTGGTGGAGCTGGGCCAGGACGTGGTGATCGTGCTCGATTCCATCACCCGACTTGCCCGTGCCTACAACACGGTGGAGCGTGGTACCGGCCGGACTCTCTCCGGCGGACTGGACGCTCAGGCAATGGCCAAGCCGAAGGCCTTTTTCGGTTCTGCCCGCGCGGTCCTGGATGGTGGCTCGCTGACGATCATCGCGACGGCACTAGTAGAGACCGGTTCGAGAATGGACGACGTGATCTTCGAGGAGTTCAAGGGAACCGGTAACTGCGAGATCAAGCTTGACCGCTCGCTCGCTGAGAAGCGGATCTTCCCAGCCATCGATATCGCAACCAGCGGGACGCGGCGCGAGGAGAAGCTCTTCCGACCAGATCAGTTGGACGCGGTCTTCACGCTGCGCCGCGGGCTACACCAGATGCCGCCCCAATCGGCGATGGAATGGCTCATCAAGCGTATTGCCGGCACTCCCAACAACGACGCGCTACTGGACGGGCTTTGATCTCGAGGGTGAATGGCTGGGAGCCAGTCACCCGGCATCCCGCCCACCGCCGTCATAAGTGACGGTGGGCCCACGCCTTGCTACAGCCTGGGACATGCTTCCGCTACGATCAGCGGCCAGTTGCGCACTGTTCGCAGTCGTGCTGGCCGTTCCAGCAACCGCAGTCTTCGCCCAGCCAGGGGCCCGCGGCGCCAGCCAGATGGAACGCCCGGAGATCAGCGCCGTGGATTTCCGCGGCGTCAAGCACGCGGACGTCAGCGAACTGAAGTTGAGTGTCGCGACCAAGGCGTCGAAGTGCAGCAACTTCGTGCTCAAATACACCATCTGCCCATTCACCCATTCATCAGCCGTCTATAACCGCTACTTTTTGAACCGCGAGGAACTCGCCCGCGATATCCTGCGGCTACGCGTTCATTACTGGCGTCGTGGTTATCGCGAGACGAAGGTAGACACGGTCGTCAGCCGGGTGGGCGACGACAAGGTTAAGGTGGCCTTCGTAGTCAATGAGGGGCCGCCGACGCTGGTGGATTCAATGGTCGTCACTGGCGCTGACAGCCTGCTCTCGCCTGGCCAGGTGAGCCGGCTGCTCGCGTTGCGCAGCGGCGACCCGCTGTCGATGCTCGCGCTGGATACCTCGGTAACCAAGCTTCGCGACGCCCTCTGGGAGCTGGGCTACGCCGACGCCTCCGTGGATACGTCGGTGAGCGTCGACGCCGCAGCCCATCTTGCCAACGTGCGGATCACGGTCGAGCCGCACTGGTTGACGCGTGTGGGACCGATCCAGATCCAGGGACTGGAGAAGCTGGACCCGGAGGCTGTGCGGAACTCTATTCTGCTCCGGCCGGGACAACGCTTTCGACGCAGCGACATGCTGCGCAGCCAGCTCAACCTGTACGCATCGTCGCTCTTCCAAAGGGCCAGTATCGAAGCCCTGGGTGATAGCTCGGTCAAGCCGATCCTGGTCCAGGTCAAGGAGGGAGACCTTCAGACGGCGCGCCTGGCGGGCGGCTTCAGCACCATGGACTATGTCCAGGTGGACGGACGCTACTCGAACTTCAACTTCCTGGGCGGCGCACGCTCCCTGCAGGTTCAGGTGACCCTGGGCAACCTCCTCGCGTCGGCACTCGAGGACGAATTCATCTTTGCAAAGCTCGGAGTCAGCGACGATTTCTCCGGTGAGCGCTCGCCCTTCCTGAAGCCGAATTGGCAGACCAGCGTGGAGTTGCGGCAGCCATGGGCGGGCGACCCTCGTAACACTGTCGGCGCGTCCATCTTTGCGCACAGGCGCAGCACCCCGGGCGTCGTCATCGACCGCGGTCAGGGTGTGTCGGCGTCATTCACCCGGAACCTCGCGCCACGCACCGACGTGAGCGCGAATTACCGCTTCGAAGTGGCCCGGGTAGAAGCTGGTAACATCTATTTCTGTGTCAACTTCGCCATCTGCGATCCGGCCACCATAGACGCGGTATCAAAGGCACAGCGGCTTTCTCCGGTCGCCATCATAGCCAGCGCCAATCGGGCTGACGACCCGCTGGAACCTCGGCACGGCTATAACGGCTCGTTGACGCTGGAGCATGCCAGTCAGTACACCGCTTCCGATTTCCGCTATCATCGCGCCCTCGTTGACGCAGCTGTCTACCGGCCCCTGGGACCGGGCGTTCTCGCTGGCCATGTGAGAGTTGGCTGGACCGAGGCGCTCTCCAGCGAGTCGCTGAATATTCCGGGCTTCGGTGATGTGCAGGTTCTGCATCCCAGGAAGCGCTTTTACGCCGGTGGTTCGCGCTCCGTGCGTGGCTATGGTGAGAACCAGTTGGGACCGCGCGTGCTTACCATCGCTCCCAGCAAGCTCGAGGCACTGGGGTGCGCGCCCCCATTCGACATGTGCGACATGCTGAATGCGGTCGACAGCACCGGCACCAAGAAGCTTCTTGCCGACACCGATTTCAACTCTCGTCCCATTGGCGGTTCGGCGCTGGCTGAGGTAAGCGCCGAGTTCCGGTTCCCGGTTTGGGGCCCACTGCTCGGGGCAGCGTTCGTGGACGGCGCCATACTCACCGCCAGGGACAATCAGCTTTTCTCGCTTGGCGATAATTTCATGGCCGTCACGCCGGGTATCGGCGTCCGGTACCGGTCGCCGGTAGGCCCGATCCGCATCGATATCGCCTACCGACCACGTATACACGGCGACGGTGGCTCAGTCGGCGAGGGATTACCGGTACTCACCCAGGTCCTCGTAGATGGCCAGCAGCGAATCGTGCGCGTGGGATCGGGACTGTCAGCCGACCAGGTACCGCTGCGTATTTACGACGCCGACGTGAAGTTCTTCTCGCGCATCGCGCTCCACCTCTCCATCGGTGAGGCATTCTGATGGGTGGCGGGAGCAGCAGGCACAGCCCGGCGGGGGTCGGCAGCTAGTGGAGATGTCCCGGACCGGACGCCGGTCGCTGCGGATCCTGGGCTATGTGATCGCCTCGCTGGTCGCCCTTCTGGCGGTGGCCGGCATCGCTGTGTTCGTGCTCACCAACACCGATTGGGGGCGCGAGCGGGTGCGACGTCAGGTCGTCAGCTTGCTGAACGATCCGGCACACCGTCGGGTGCACATAGGTAGCATAGATGGGAATCTGCTGCGCGGCCTGATCGCCACCGACGTGAGCATAACCGACAGCGCTGGCGCGCCATTCGTCACGGCCGACTCGCTCAGCACACGGTTCGACCTGGCGGCGCTGCTGGATAAGCGGATCGTGCTTCGCGACCTGCGGCTGGTGCGACCGTTGATAGTCGTGGAGCAGCCGCCCGATGGCGAGTGGAATTTCGCCCGTATCTTCCCTAGTGACACCACCGCCCTTCCCGACAGCACGCCGGGCTGGGGATCGTGGCTTAGACTGGAGGATATGGCGATAGCCGACGGCCATGTGATGGTGCGGATGCCCTGGTCGCCTGATTCGGCACTGACGGGCGCGGCACGGGATAGCGCCATCACGGCCGCTCTGTCGCCCGAATCGCGAGCCAATGTGGAGGCTGTCCCAGGCGGTTGGCAGACGATCTACGACCTGCGGCATCTTACCGGCCGGTTCCCACGTCTCCGCATTTCCGATCCTGACGAGCCGGCAATGCTGGTGGAAGTTGCCTCTCTTAGCAGCGAGGCGTACCCGTTCAGGCCGCCGGCAGCGATGGTCACTGATCTGCGTGGCACCTTCAACTTTGACGGTGACTCGCTCTGGTTCAGAGATATAGACGCCGTCTTCCCAGCGACCCGCGCCGCCGGTAGCGGTACGGTGGTATTCGGCGGCCGGACCGAACTCCGGCTGGCGGTGCCGGAGCTGGATCCGGGCGACATGCAGTGGCTCTATCCAGCCCTTCCTGAAGACGGCAGCGGCTCGTTGAACGTGGCCGTGCTGATCGACCAAGACAGCTCCAGCTACATGGTTCGAGATGCGAAGTTGGCGCTGGACAGCGCGACCGTGAATGGTGACATCGGCATCGTACTGCGCGGCGACACGCTTCATCTGGTTGGAACCGATGTGACCTTCGCCGCACTCAGCACGCGTCTCATAGAACAGTTGGCACCGGGTGTAACGTTGCCGCGTCGCGGAATACTGGGCGGGCACGCGGCTCTGGACGGTACGCTGTCATCGCTGAAGGTGGATGCAGACGTCACTTTCGACGACTCTGAGGCGGGGCGGAATCGTGTACTCGCCAACGGCTTGGTGGGATGGGACGACGGAGTGTTCAGCGCTGACGATCTGCGAGTGCAACTGCGCCCGCTGCAGGTGACGCTGGCGCGCATGGTGGACCCGACGCTTCCGGTCGGTGGCGTTGTCACGGGCTCGGCCACATTGGACGGCACGACGGCCGGACGGCTGACAGCGCGCTACGATCTGGCGCATGCCGATGTGACGGGCGTCTCGCGACTGGCCGGCACCGGCTGGTTCAGACAGGCCCCAACGCTGGCGTACGAGATGGACGCGCGGCTCCTGCCGCTGACACTGGCCACGGCTGGACTGTTCGCGCCGGCACTGGAGCTAAGAGGCACGGCGAGCGGACCGTTGCACGTGCGAGGAAATGCTGACGGAGTTCGATTCGATGCCGACCTCGGAGTGTCGGGCGGCGGTCACATCGTCGCCAACGGCACCCTCGGCCTGGGCGAGACAGCCACCTATGACGTGCGCACGTCGCTCCAACTGTTCGACGCGAGCGCGTTGACAGGACGGGCGCCCTCTACTTCGATCACCGGAGAGCTCGCCGCGGTTGGCAGTGGATTCGATCCGGCAACGATGAGCGCGACCATTGTCGCCGAGTTGGCAGCATCCCGGGTGGACACGATCGGTACGGATTCCGCGTTGGCGCGGGTATCGATCGCTGAGGGCATGGCCCGTGTGGACACACTGGCGGTTCACGGTCCAACCACGTTGATCTCGGCGAGCGGCGACTTCGGTCTCCGGGCAGATCGGCAGGGAACGCTCGTCTATCGTGTCTCGGTGGATTCGTTGGCCGCATACGCCGGCCTGCTGGCTAGTGATGACACCACCGAGGTAGCGGCACGCCCGGCTCTGGCTGCGCGGGCGATGGCGGCCGCGATTGCCGACTCGGCTCGTGTCGCGGCGGATACCGAAGTCGAGCGGATGGCGACCGGGGCACCTCCGCCACGAATCTCAGTGACCGCAGAGCTGCCGCCGATCCCGCGCGACTCGGTGGCCGGATCGTTCTACGCCGCTGGTGTGGCGCGAGGTAATCTGGAAAGTGTGAACGTACGCGGGCGGCTGGCCATGCAGGACCTGGTGCTGCGCGGCAATGCAGTCCGCCGCGCTCGCGCCGAATACGCATGGGTAAATGGCCTGACGGACCAGGCAGCTATCATCGGCGCCCTCAAGGCGGACTCGCTGCGCGCCGTGGGTCTCGCCCTGGATAGCGCCGACATACGTGTGGCGTATCAGAGTGAGCGGGGCACTGCGGACATCGTCATCGTGCAGGACGACACGGTGGACTACCGGATGCGCGCAAACTTCAACCTGGCTCTCGATCAGAGCGAAATCAGCTTCCAGCAGTTGGCGCTGCGAATAGACACGACACGGTGGGTCGCGACGCATCCCAGCGCGGTGCGCTGGGGTAGCGGACGGCTGCAGGTGGACAGCGTAGAACTGAGAGCCGGGCCGGAGCAGCGGATCCTCGTTGACGGCATCGTCCCGGATGAGGGAGACGTTGACCTGAAGGTCTCAATACGAGGCTTCCAACTCGCCGACGTCGTCAGGCTGGGACAGAGCGACCTCCCGGTGAGCGGACTGCTCGGCATTGAGGCCCAGGTTAGCGGAACCGCGAAGGCTCCCATATTGAAGGGTGCGGCGGAATTTGACCGGGGCTTCTATGACGACACTGCGGTCCCCGACATCCGCGCGGCGTTCGAGTACCAGAGTGAGCTACTGCACGCCCACGCGCAGCTATCGCGGCCAGGTGACTCCACCTTCAAACCCATCGTGATTGCGGACGCTTCTGTCCCGCTCAACCTCGCCGTCAGCACCACCGATCCCAGATTGCCCGACCTGCCAATCCAGGTGAATGTGGATGCGGACAGTCTTCCGATCGGGCTGTTGGGAGAGTTCACCGACGTCGTAGCAAGCGTGGACGGGCTCGCCGCCGGAGCTTTTCGGGTGCGCGGAACGGTGAAGTCGCCCGAGCTCGTGGGCGCCCTCACTCTCTCCAACGGCAGTGCTCTCGTCGTACCGGCCGGCATCGCGCTCCACAATATCTCCGGCCGCATTCGACTCGTCGGCGATAGCATCACGGTGGACTCCCTGGTGGCCTTCAATGCTGGCCGGGTGCTGGTACGTGGAAGCATCGGCATAAAGGACATCACCAGCCCATCGTTCGATCTCTACCTGGTGGCCAACGGAGCCACGGTACTGGATAACGAATTGGGCCGCGTTCGCGCCGACGCCGGTCTCAGTATGCGCGGCCCATTCGACAACGTCTACATCTCGGGTGCAGCTACAGTAACCGAGGGAGTCGTCTACCTCCCTTCAGGCACCGGCAACGAGGCACTGGCGGCCGGCGATCCGGCGCTGACGACGGTGGTGGACACTTCGATGGTGGGTGAAGCAGAACTGCTACCTCAGGTTTCGCCGCTGCTTCAGAATCTGCGTGTGGGCGTTACGCTGGCCATCTCCCGCGACACCTGGGTGCGATCCAGCGACGCCAACGTCGAGATCTACACCCCCGAAGACCTGGGTCCGCTGGATGTCGAACTTGACCAATCCAAGGGACGACTGGTGGTTCGTGGCGTGGTCAGCACGGAACGTGGCGAGTACTCTTTCCTCAGCAAGCGATTCCAGGTGGACCGTGGTTCGGTGATCTTCACCGGCTCCCCGGACCTTAACCCGCTGCTCCAGATCACGGCGCTCTACGAGGTGAAGATGCCAGCGCAGCAGGCGCTCAACATCAAGGTCCTTATTGGTGGAACGCTGGATTCGCCGAAGCTCACGCTAGACAGCGACGCCCAGCCGCCTCTGCCTCAGAGTGACCTGATCAGCTATCTAGCCTTCGGCCGGACGTCGTCGTCGTTGCTCCAGTTGAATGGGAGCGGTCTTTCCGGCGGCAACGAGGGCGGCGGGATAGTGGGTGCTGTCGGCGCGGCCGCCACGCAGCGGCTGGGTGCCATCGCGCTGGGAGTGCTGGTAGACCAACTGGAGGGCCAGACATCTCGTTCTCTAGGCGCCGACGTAGTGAACATCACGCCGGCCGACCTGACGATCGAGGCATCCAACCCGTTCAGCGGCCTCGACGCCCTGGTGCGCGGTACGCAAGTCGAGATCGGCAAATACTTCGACCGGAACACCTTCGTCTCATTCACCGTGCGGCCGAGCATCCTCGCCAGAGAAGGCTCGAACCGCTCCATTCCCGGCGTGCGCGTTCAGCATCGGTTCGGTGGCGGCTTCAATCTCGATTCGAGTTTCGAGGGTCGATTCCTGCTGCAACCTCCAACTCTCGAGAGCACCCAACAGACGACGTCGAGTGGAGTCTTCGGTCTGTTCCTGACGCGCGAGTGGGGTTGGTGATCCGGGCTGGTAGCTGACAGACGGTGAGAGGAGGGCGGAGCGGCTGGCTCTGCCCTCCTTTCTTCTGGTGGCCTTCAACAGGCGAGTCGACTCAGTCGCCGAGTTCGTCGAGCAGGATCGCCGCTGCGCGCATTCCCTTCGTGAAGTTCTCGACAGCTATCCACTCGTCGGGGGCATGCGCGTTCTCGCCAGGAAGGCCGAAACCCATGAGGAGCACCGGTGCGCCGAGGATTCGCTCGAAGTCACCGACGACGGGAATTGAGCCTCCCTCACCGACAATCACCGGCGCGCGGCCGAAGGCAGCTTCCAGGGCGACGCGTGCAGCATCGTACAGCGGACCGGCCAGGTCGGCGCGCCACGGGCGACCTCCGTGGAGCGCCGTGACAGTGACGGTGACGCCAGGCGGCGTGACACTCGCTATGTGAGCGGCGACCAGCCCTTCCACCGTCTTCGGATCCTGGTCGGGGACGAGCCGAAAACTCACTTTGGCCATCGCGCTGCCGGGAAGCACTGTCTTCGCGCCCTCTCCAGTGTAGCCGCTGAGTAGTCCGTTGATCTCGCAGGTAGGGCGAGTCCACAGTTTCTCGAGCGTGGTGTAGCCCGGTTCTCCACCCAGCGCTGTCACCCCCACCTCCTCACGCAGACCAGCGTCGCTGAACGGAAGCTCGCGCATCCCCGCGATCACCGAGTCAGGAAAGGGCCGCACTGCATCGAGGAAGCCGGGGATCGCGATCCGTCCAGCGTCGTCATGGAAGGTCGCGAGAATACGCGCCAGGGCCATCGCCGGGTTCACCACCGCACCACCGTACATGCCGGAGTGTAGGTCACCCGATGGCCCCCGCACGTCGATCTGCAGGTAGGCCAGCCCGCGAAGCGAGGAGAGGATGCTGGGGATGCCTGGCGCGAACATGGTGGAATCGGAAATGACTACGGCATCACAGGCCAGCCGCTCGGCATGCTGCTGAATGAATTCCTCGAGGTTGACGCTCCCCACCTCCTCCTCGCCCTCGGCCAGAACGATGACGTTCACCGGCAGACGGCCGCGCACTCGCATGTGCGCCTCGAGCGCCTTGACGTGCAGGAATAGTTGACCCTTATCGTCCACCGCACCGCGCGCGTAGATGCGGCCGTCGCGCTCCGTTGGTTCGAATGGTGGCGACGTCCACAACTCCAGTGGCTCCGCTGGCTGCACGTCGTAGTGTCCGTAGATGAGTACGGTCGGTGCATCGTCACCGGCCTCGTGCCACTCACCGAGAACGATCGGGTGCCCCGGCGTCGGGAATATCGTGGTGGTGAGGCCGGCGTCGGTGATAGAACGCGCCAGCCAGTCGGCGGCGCGCACCATGTCGGTTCCATGCTCGGAGCGAGCGCTCACACTAGGTATGCGCAGGAAATCGTCCAGCTCGTCGCGAAATCGAGCCTCATTTGCTAGCAGATACTCGTCAAGGTCGGTAGACATGGAGGATACGGGTGTGGGTTGAAGGATGCGGGTGCTGGCCTGTAGGATGCGTGTGTAGACGTATCAGCGCCAGCCACGGCGTGTGAACACATGCGGTTTGGAGCTACGCACTGGCGACACGTTGCGGATGCCCGGTGCATCGCCCGACGTAGCGCCGTAGTGCAGCACCCCGGCGCAGCGCGATATGAAGTGCCATAGTGCAGTGCGCGGGTGCGGCGCCAAGGTTTTGCGCCATATCGAAACCGCTATAGCGCCACGGCGGATCACCCGAGCTCTGACGCCTGCTATTAATGCATGAACCGTACGATGTACCGGCGATGGACGCGGTTAGCATTCAGGAATACCGCACCCAGCCACCACCCTTCATCTCATCACCGATCAGCCATTGAATCGTCTCGCCGACGCCGCCAGCCCCTATCTCCGACAGCACTCTGCGAACCCCGTGGATTGGTACCAGTGGGGGGATGAGGCGTTGGCCCGTGCACGTCAGGAGGACCGGCCAATCCTGCTCAGCATCGGCTACGCCGCCTGTCACTGGTGCCACGTCATGGCCCACGAGAGCTTCGAGGATCCGGACACCGCAGCTCTGATGAACGAGCGCTTCGTGAACATCAAGGTGGATCGCGAGGAGCGGCCCGACCTGGACGCCATCTACATGCAGGCAGTGCAGGCGATGACCGGTCATGGTGGCTGGCCAATGACAGTTGCCCTCACTCCGGACGGGCACCCGTTCTTCGGCGGGACCTACTTTCCGCCGGAGGATCGTCACGGCCTGCCGTCGTTCAAGCGCGTGCTGAAATCGGTGGCTGATGCGTTTCGCGACCGTCGCGACGAGATTGAGCGCTCCACCGTCGCCCTCCGGGAAATGTATGACGCCCAGACCGCGCCGGCCCGCTCGGCGGGACCGCTGTCGAAGCAGTTGCTGGAGCGTGCATTCGGCAGCATGCAGGGGCGCTACGATAGTGCCCGGGGCGGCTTTGGCGGGGCACCCAAGTTCCCGCAGGCGATGGCGCTCGACTTCGCCCTACGTCACTGGTATCGGACCGGCAACGCCGACGCGCTGGCAATTGCGCAGGAGAGTTTCCGTGCTATGGCCCGCGGTGGCATCCACGATCAGGTGGGAGGCGGCTTCCACCGATACACAGTGGATGCGGTATGGCTGGTACCGCATTTCGAGAAGATGCTTTACGACAACGCACTCCTGGCCAGGCTGGGCGTGCATCTCTGGCAGGCCACCGGAGACCGGGAAACGCGTCAGGTCGTCGAGGACACTTTGCTCTGGGTGGAGCGAGAGATGACATCCGCCGGGGGCGGTTTCTACTCCTCTCTGGACGCTGACAGCGAGGGCGAGGAGGGAATCTTCTACGTCTGGCAGGCGACGGAATTTGACGCCATCGTGGACGATGATTCCACTCTCCTGCGCGCCTACTGGGGCGTGACCGACGGCGGCAACTTCGAGGGTCGAAACATCCTCCACTTGAGTGAGGACCCTTCCGAACTGGCGAGCCGCTTGGGTGTGAGCGAGGAAAGGCTCGCCGAGGCGGTTGCCCGAGGTGTGACAGCCCTCCACGCAGCTCGCCAGCAGCGGGTACGGCCAGGGCGCGATGAGAAGGTACTCGCCGGCTGGAACGGCCTCATGCTGCGCGCGGTGTCGCTCGCTGCGCGCGCTTTCCAAAACCCTCGTCATCGTCAGATGGCAGTCCGTAACGGAGAATTGCTACTGCGCGACTTCGTGCAGGAAGGGCGTGTCCTTCGGGTGGCCGGCGCGGCGCCCATCAGCGGATTTCTGGAGGACCACGCGGCAGTGGCGCTTGGCTTCCTCGAGCTGTACCAACTCACCTTCGAGGACCGTTGGCGGGCAGCAGCGGCGCAGATCTCGGACGCGATCGTCGCCTGGTTCTGGGACGAGGAGGTAGGAGCTTTCTTTGACACCGCCAGCGACGCCGAGAGGCTGATCACGCGTCCGCGTGAGGTGACTGACAACGCGACACCCAGCGGAACTTCGCTAACCGTGGAGTTGCTGCTTCGACTGGCCGAACTCGAGCACGACAGTGACCGCCGTCGTCGCGCTAACTGGGTGCTGGAGACGCTTGCCGAACCGATGGCCGAGCACGGCCTCGCCTTCGGACAGCTGCTCGCAGCCGCCGATCTGGCGGTGCACGGCGCGGTGGAGGTGGCCCTGATAGGCGACCCGGCGTCGACCGAGCATGCCGCGCTCGCGGCCGAGGTCTCACGCCACTACCTGCCGGACCTGGCGATGGCCGGTGGCCTTCCGGGCAGCGATTCACCGGTCGCACTCCTGGTCGACCGACCGATGCAGGATGACAGGGCGACCGCATACGTCTGCCGGGACTATCACTGCGACGTCCCCACAACGAGCGTGTCGGAGCTAGCCGGCCAGCTCAGACGAAGCAACGCACCGGAGGTAGAAGATGGCTGACGAACGTCCGTCTTTCACGCGCGGAATATTCGCCGGCTCAATTCTCGATTCGCTCCTCTTTCCCTATCCCCGTTCACTGGACCGGCGGGATCCCGAAGAGGCTCGTGTTGTCCGTCGGCTCATAGACGGACTGCGGGCAATGAAGGGAACCCTGATAGATCCCGCGCGCTTCGATGAGGAAGAAGGGATTCCGGAGGAAACGATCACAGCGTTCGCCGATCTGGGAATGCTCGGACTCACAATCCCCAAGGAATATGGCGGCCTCGGACTGTCTTCCACGGCTTACGCACGAGTCTTCTCCGCCCTCTCCACAATGGATGCATCACTCGGCGTCCTTGTAGGTGTGCACTGCGGCTTGGGGTCCAAAGCCATCGTGCTGTTCGGAAATGAGAAGCAGAAAGAAGAGTACCTGCCGAAGCTGGCGCGTGGCGAGACGCTGGCCGCCTACGCGCTCACCGAGCCGCAGACGGGCTCCGATGCCCAGCACATAGTCACGACGGCGCAGTTGAGCAAGGACGGTACGCGCTGGTTGCTCAACGGCCAGAAACTTTGGATCGGAAACGGGCACCGGGCTGGCGTGATCGCCACCTTCGCTCAGACGCAGGTGGAGCGACGCGGCAAGACCGTCCAGCGTCCGACGGCATTCATTATACGGCCGGATATGCCGGGCTTCCGTGTCGTGGAGACGATACGGAAGATGGGAATTCGCGGCTCCACGCAGGCCCGACTGGCGTACGAAAACCTCGAGGTTCCAACCGACCATGTACTGGGTGAGGTCGGGAAGGGGTTCACCGTCGCCGTGCACGTCCTGAATGGTGGCCGTCTCACCCTGGCCGCCGGCTGCACTGGCGCGAGCAAGGAGGTGCTGGGCGAGATGGCCCGTTACGCCGAGCAACGCGTACAGTTCGGTAGTCCTATAGCGTCCTTTGAGATCACCCAGCGCAAGTTCGCCACGATCGCCGCCGAGTGCTACGCCGCCGACGCGATGTTGGGGCAGCTTGCCGCTGCCATGGACAGCGGCGGTAGCGACAGTTCACTGGAAGCTGCGTGCGCCAAGGTGTTCTGCAGCGAGTTGGTGTGGCGGGCCACCGACGAACTGGTTCAGGTGGCTGGCGGACGCGGCTTCGTAAAGCCGTACCCGTACGAGCGAATGCTTCGGGACGCCCGCATAAATCGGATCTTCGAGGGCACGAACGAAGTCCTGCGCCTGTTCATTGCCCTCAACGGAATAGAGGGACCGGCGGAGTACCTGGCCGAATTGGGGGACGCCCTGCGTAGTCCGCTGAAGAACCTCGGTTTGGTGGGCGGGTACGCGGCGTCTCGACTACGTGGAGTGGTCGGGGGCGGCGCTAACATGAGTTTCAAGCTGAACGACAGGCTGGACGAGCACAGGAAATACTTCGAGAAGCACGTCGGCGAGTTGAAGGAAGCCACCGACCGGGCAATAACGAAGTATCGGAAGCAGATAGTGGATCGGCAGATGGTGCTCGAGCGACTGGCCAACATGGCTATCGAGCTCTACGCCACCGCAGCGGCGCTGTCGCGCACCCAGTCGCTCATCGAAGAACGAGGTGTGGAGGGTTGCGAGAGCGAGCTCAGGCTCTGCGACCTCTTCTCTGTCGAGGCCGGCCGGCGGTTCCGTGCACAACGCACCGCGCTGAGCGGTCGGGAAGAAGAAGTGGACGACAGGCGTCGAGCCATCGCCGCGACTGTGCGCGCAGAGGCGGGCTATTGGGTGGCTGACTCCATACTCGTAGTGCCGGCCAGGGACGTCCACGCGCCAATCAAGCTGGACTGATGCAGTTGCATCGATCAATCAGAGATCGGCGCAGCTCTTCACGATTGCACCGCAGTTGCGGCAGAGGAGCTTGCAGTTGTGCCACCAGGTGTCCGGCGAGCCA